>Ga0302325_10010960_pt1 | contig 19561 bp, 17 predicted proteins | sample Palsa_T0_2_FD_201948 | JGI IMG/M metagenome (GOLD analysis project Ga0302325, IMG submission 201948) | Peat permafrost microbial communities from Stordalen Mire near Abisko, Sweden - Palsa_T0_2 | ecosystem: Environmental > Terrestrial > Soil > Palsa > Peat permafrost | place: Sweden: Abisko...
CTCCACGCGCATGCGGCAATGGAAAATTTGATCGGGGTAGTTGGCAATATCACCGGCAGCCCATACCCCCGACACACTGGTCTCAAGGAATTTATTGACCTTGATGCCGTCGCTGGTGTCCAGCGCAGTCCTTTGGAATAACTCCATGGTTGGGGTCACTCCAATTCCTGCCACGACAAAATCTGTGGGCACTTGCTTTCCCGAACCTAAAACCACTTGGTATTCGTGGTTCTTATGAGCCAGAGCAACCACGGTGTCGCTTTTTATGAAGGTAACGCCGTGTCCGGCAAATTGGCGCTCAAAGAAAGTTGAAACCGGAAGAGTGAATAGCCGTTTCCAAACACGATCATCCGGAAAGACCATGGTTGTGCGCACTCCTTTGCTTGCCAGAACAGAGGTAACCTCCATTCCAATAAAGCCTGATCCGATCACCACGACCCGCTTTCCTCGCTTGATCTGCGCCTGGATAGCCCGAGAATCCTTTATCTGTCGCAGATACAGAATCTCAGGTCTATTGGAGCCCGGTACCTTTAACCGTCGAACCGTAGACCCCGTTGCGATGAGTAATTGATCAAAGCCAACGACATTACCCGAAGGGCCGTGGAGACGGCGACGACGGAAGTCCACTTTCGTCACCGGGAAGTCGCGGTAAATGGTGATGCCATTTTTGCGATAAAAAGCTGCATCAGAAATCTGAATGTCGCCAGCCTCTTCCTTGCCGGCCAGAAAACCCTTCGACAGAGGAGGGCGCTCATAGGGCAGCGCATTTTCTGCGGTAACGATGGCCAACTCCCCTTTTTTGCCACTCTGCGCGACAAACTCCTTTGCCGCGTATCCGGCAACCACGCCCCCGCCCAGGATGACGTTTGGAAAGGACTTCATCCCTTGTTATCTCCGGCTTAGGCCGCCGGTAAAAAACAGAACAAGCATGATAAGCAAAATGAGTCCAAACCCACCTCCGCCTACCAGAGGTCCACCCAGGTAAAAGCCGCCGCCACCGAACAGGAGCATTAATACGATTAGGAGAACGAGTAGATTCATAAGAGTAATGTAGGACGTGCAAGTACAACTGCCAGTGGGGTCTTCACCCCATAGGAGAGACCATTGTACGTGCGATACTTCGGCTAATGAAAAAATCTTTCTTCGTACTAACCGTGGTAGCCTGTCTGGCTGCTTTTACCTCCGCCTCCTCTCTGGCAAACGCCGCGGATAAATCAACTGTTTCGACCGCCGACACGGCCTTCGTCATGAAAGCTGCCCAGGGTGGAATGACCGAAGTTCAGCTTGGCCAGCTTGCCGCCGATAAGGGCACGTCCCAAGACGTGAAAGATTTCGGTTCGAAGATGGTCGTCGATCACGGCAAGGCCAATGATGAACTCAAGTCAATCGCCAGCTCCAAGGGGATCACTGTTCCCGATAAGCTCGACGCCAAGCATCAGGCGATGGTCGACAAGATGAGCAAGCTGTCGGGCGCTGCTTTCGACAAGGCCTATGTTGTCGCTATGGTCAAGGGCCATAAGGAGACCGATGCGCTGTTCACCAAGGAAGCTTCTTCTGGTCAGGATGCCGACATCAAGGCGTTCGCGGCCAAGACCGACGAAACCGTAAAGATGCATCTCACAATGATTCAGGACATTCAGTCGAAGATGAAATAATCCTGTAAACGAATCTCACCTCGTTGATTCTCATGTCAGCGGAGATACTCGAAACCCCGGAGCAGCTCTGACTGCCCGGGGTTTTTTAGTTGGAGAGGGAATCAAAGTTTCATTACGGTGACGGGTGGGAAATGAAAAAAACAAAGGAACCCAAAAAGGAAAAGCGCGGTCCCGTTCGCCGCTTTTTCGCCCTGCTGGGACCCGGTCTCGTCACCGGGGCGGCGGATGACGACCCTTCTGGCATCGTGACCTATTCCATCGCGGGGGCACAACTGGGCACCTCGATGTTGTGGACCGCGTTGCTGACTTTTCCTCTGATGGCGGCGGTGCAGATGATGTGTGCGCGTATCGGAATGGTGACCGGGACAGGCCTCGCGGCGGCTCTACGCAAAAAAATGCCGAAGCCCGTACTCTCGTTGATCGCTCTTGCGCTTTTCTCCGCTAATACCGTGAACATCGGCGCGGATCTATCGGGGATGGCCGATGTGGCGAATCTGCTTAGTGGCATCCATGCGAGCTTCTTTGTGCTCGGTTTTGGCATCGCGATTATTTTCGCCACCATCTGGTTTAAGTATAACTCGATCGCCTCGATCCTGAAATGGCTGGCCCTCTCACTCTTCGCCTACGTCATCACGGCCTTCATCGTCCGTCCCGACTGGTCCAAGGTGCTGGCCGCCACGTTTTCGCCCTCGTGGCCCACGAGCCATGCGCAATGGTCGACGCTGGTCGCCATTCTCGGCACGACCATCAGTCCTTATCTTTTCTTTTGGCAGTCATCGCAGGAAGTCGAGTTGGAAAAAGCACGAGGCCAGCGCACCTCGGCTAGTCGGCGCGGGGGCGATCCCCAGGAGTTGAAGGAGCGCGCCATCGATGTCGGAGTCGGGGCGTTCTTCTCGAATATTATCATGTATTTCATCATCCTGACCACGGCGCTCACGCTCCATAAACACGATATTACCCAACTGAATAGCTCCAAGGACGCCGTGAAAGCCCTGGCCCCGCTGGCTGGTCATTTCGCTTCATGGCTCTATGCCGTTGGCCTGATCGGCGTCGGTTTTCTTGCCATTCCGACCCTCGCGGGTTCGGCCGCCTACGTCTTCACCGAGACGTTCGGTTTCCGCCAGGGCCTTGATGAAAAATTACACCGGGCGCGAGCCTTTTACGGAATACTCGTATTGTCTATGCTCTTCGGCATGGCGCTGACGTTCACCCCGATCAAGCCGATGGACGCACTTTTCTGGAGTGCGGTCATCAATGGCCTGCTCGCGCCCTTCGTTCTCGTCGGCGTCCTGCTCGTGGCCTGCGACAGCGTGCTGATGCGGAACCAACAAAGTTCGATGCTGGCGCGGATCGTGGTTGGAATTACGACGGCAGCCATGTTCGCCGCCGGTATCGCGATCTTCCTCGTCTAATCTTGGTTAGCCTCGTTGCCGTTGCCCGCCGTGCACACGGTGTGGCCTGCGCGGCGAAGAAACTCGCTTTGCGCGTTCACGAGGAGGTCGTCGTCATCGACCAATAATATATTTGGCATGATCGCTAGCTTTCTTAGTCCACGTCTTTCATTTTTGGAACACGGTCTTGTGCGCCATCAAGTTTCGTCCAGTATCGCCCGCATGGTCTTGAGCAAAGTTCCCGCCGTGTAGGGTTTCGTCAGGAAGTGTTTGACTCCGTCCGCGAACACTTTTGCCGCGCTGCCATCCGTGGCAAGACCGCTCGCCGCAACGATTTTGATCGCTGGATTGATTCGCATCAGGGCGTGAATGGTGGCCGTACCGTCCATAAGCGGCATCATCATATCGGTGAGCACGACGGCAATTTCGTTTTTGTGTTCGGCATAAACGGACACGGCATCCGCACCATCCGTTGCGGTCAGGATGTGGTAACCAAACGCTTGCAAGGTCTGGCTGGTGATGGTGCGGATGGAGGCTTCGTCATCGACCACTAAAATCGTCTCGCCGTTTCCTCGCGGAGGGCTGATTGGTACTATTTGTTTCGCCAGCGCTTCGGAAGAAAGTTCCATCGCAGGCAGGTACACTCGGAAAGTCGTACCTTTGCCCGGCTCGCTGTAAACGTTGATGATCCCCTCGTGACTCTTCACGATGGCTAAGACGGTCGACAGGCCCAGACCGGTGCCCTTGCTGAGTTCCTTGGTGGTGAAGAAGGGCTCGAAAATCTTGTCGAGAATCTTTGGTTGTATGCCCGTTCCCGAATCGGTCACGCTAATAACGACGTAACGCCCGGGCTTGGCCTGGAGATTCATCGCGGCGTATTGCTCGTCCAGTGCGCAGTTTTCTGTGGTGATGGTTAAATTACCGCCGTTGGGCATCGCGTCTCTTGCATTAACGCAAAGGTTCAGGAGAATCTGGTGCACCTGGGTGGGATCGCCCAAGACCGTCCACGTGTCGTTGGGGATGGAAAACTGCAACCGAATGTCTTTCGGAAAGGTATTCTTAATGATGTTTTCCAAGTCATTCAACAGGTGTTTGGGCTGGACTTCGACTCTTTCCCCTTCCATTCCGCGCGCGAACGAAAGCACCTGCCTCACAATATCCGCGCCTCGTTTCGCGCTGACTTCAATTGTTTCCAGAATCTTCGTGGTCTCGGGGCTATCTGAATCGCTCTTGAGGATATCGATGGACATCAGGATCGGCGCGAGGATGTTGTTCAAATCATGCGCGATACCGCCAGCCAGTGTGCCGATGCTTTCCATCCGTTGGGCCCGCATGAACTGGGCTTCGAGCTTCTTTTTCTCCGTGATGTCGGTATTGATCGCGAGAATCGAGTTGGGATGCCCTTCATGGCCTCGAATGAGCGTCCAGTGCGACTCGATGGTGAGCTCGCGTTTGTCCTTGGTGAAATGCAGGAGTTCGCCATTCCACTCGCCCCGGCTGACCGTCAGTTCATAGGCCTCTTCCAACTTTTTTGGATGAGTGTACAAAAATTGGTCCATTTTCCGACCGACAACTTCCTGGCGCGTCCAGCCATAGAGGCGCTCGGCTCCCATGTTCCAGAACAGTATTTTCCCGTCGAGATCACGAACGAAAATTGCGTCACGCGCCTTGTCGAGGACCGCAGCCTGCTCGGCGATTTGCGCCTCGGCCTGTTTACGCTCGGTGATGTCCTGCGCAGTCCCGATCATCTTCAATGGCTGGCCAGTCTTTTCATCAAAGAACACCTGCGCCATCTCGTGGAGAACGCGCTCCTCGCCGTTGGGCCGAATAAGCCGGTGGACAATGGAGTATGGTTCGCGCGAGGAAATCGAGGCTTCGATTGCTTCTCGAATCCGCACATGTTCACCTTCAGGAACGAGATGAAAGAACAACTTGAGGCTGGGGTCAATCGCACCCGGCTCATAACCGACGATACGAAATACCTCGTCGGACCAATGAATCAGGTTCGAGTCAAAGTCAGCCATATTCGTCAGCTCCAGCTCCCAGCTACCGACGTGGGCGATGCGTTGCGCTGCGGCCATATTGCTCTCACTTGAGTGCAGAGTTTCCTCGGCAAGCTTGCGCTCAGTGATGTCGACATGCATGACTATCGCGCCCACCAAGCTACCCTCACATAGGGGCACAACCCGGAGAAGGAACCATCGCTGAACTGTCGGCGAGTGACAGGGATACTCCATGGTGAAATTCTCGGTCTCGCCGTGGAGCACCCGGTGAATGCCAACGGCGACCGCCTGAGCATTCTCGGACCAAATGCCGATGGCGTGCTCGCAGACGTCCAGATAGCTCTGACCCACCCCAAACTTGGCATCTTTCAACTCGTTAGCCACGGCGAACCGACGCCAGGCTTCATTCACCGAAACGATCACGCCCTCGTTATCGATCAACGCAACCTGGGCCGGTAGCGCGTTGAGAATCGATGATTGGATTGCAACTGAGTCGCTTAGCGCCGCTTCCGTATGCTTGCGCTCGGTGATGTCCCGGACGTTGCATTGAATTACTTGTTTGTCACCAGCCTGATAGACGTTGCTGACAAACTCCACGGCAATTTTGCGGCCATCCTTCGTTTCCAGGGGAAGGTCTTCATAGCGGACATACCCGTGCTCTTGCAGCAGCTTGAACATGGCTTGATTGGACACGATGTCCTTGAAGGGACTAAGATCGCCAACGGTCTGGCCGACCATTTCGTTGAGGGAAAAGCCCAACAGCTTGCAAAGGAACGGATTTGCATCAGCGATGCATCCCGTGGCAAAATCCAGAATCAGGATGCCATCCTTCGCCGACTCGAAGAGCCGACGATAGCTAAGTTCAGAAGCGCGGAGCGCCTGCTCTGCGCGCGCGCCGTTGTATGCTACGTTTCCGTTTTGATGACCGATGCTCACGGTACTGTCCCTTCTATCTCCAGCACAAACCTTGTCTAACAAAAGCCACGTAAGGCGTTGGAAGTGGTGTTCTTATAACGTACAGAAAAACATACGTTACAGCTATGGGGTGAACACCCCATAGCTCTTACTCGGTTTATACGATTAGTATGAACTATGTACATGACGGTTTACGTCAGCTCGGCGGTCGAACTTTTTTCCGAACAAGAATTGACGACTCTGCTTGAGAAGAGCCGCAAGAACAACGGCACATTGGATATAACCGGGATGCTGTTATATAAGGACGGAAACTTCATGCAACTTCTGGAGGGGCCCAAGGAGGCGGTGCTCGCCTTGGTGGCCAAAATCAATTTAGATACAAGGCATCGCGGCATAATTGTCCTGCTGCACGAGGACCATGCTGAACGTGAATTCAGCCAGTGGGCGATGGGATTCAAGAAGTTTGATTCCGATGCATCCATTGAAGTTTCAGGTTATAGCGACTTTCTCGACCTCCCTTTGACCAGCGAGCAATTCCTGCAGAATCCATCGAAGGCGCTCAAGCTCCTCCTGAATTTCAAAAAGGTTATGCGTTAATTTTCAGACGACTTTGCTCCATTGCCCCGCCTGGCCGCAGCCAAACTTCAGCGAGATATGGATCACGATGCCTGATTCCAAATTAATCCTGGTCACCGGAGCCACGGGCTATGTGGGTGGACGACTCGTGCCCCGCCTGCTTGCGGCAGGTTATCGGGTGCGTTGTCTGGTACGCGATCCGACAAGGTTGCAGGGGCGAGCATGGCTCAATCAGGTGGAACTGGTGCAAGGCGACATGCTGCAATCCAATTCACTGGCTGCGGCGATGCGCGATGTTTGGGTCGTCTACTACCTTGTCCATAGCTTGGGCGGCGGAAACGATTTCTCGGAACGGGATTTGGCGGCGGCGCGCAATTGTGCCCAAGCCGCCCGTGCAGCCAGCGTTAAACGCATCATCTATCTTGGTGGTCTGGGCAACCCTCAGGCGAACCTATCCCCCCACCTGCGCTCCCGGCAGCAGACGGGTGAGGTCTTGTGCGAAGCGGGTGTCCCGGTGACGGAGTTCCGCGCAGCGGTCATCGTTGGTTCGGGCAGTCTTTCCTTTGAAATGATTCGTTATCTGACCGAGCGCCTGCCCGTGATGATCTGTCCGAAGTGGGTGTTCACCAGAATCCAGCCGATTGCCATTCGCAATGTGCTGGATTATCTGGTAGCCGCGCTGAACTGCCCGGAAAGTGCAGGGCGAATCCTGGAAATAGGAGGGCGAGACGTTCTGACCTATGAGGGTATGATGACCGGCTATGCGCGAACTCGAGGATTAACACGGCGACTGATTGCCGTGCCCGTGTTGACGCCGAGGCTCTCATCCTATTGGGTGCATCTTGTCACGCCCATTCCCGCCGCAATCGCCCAACCCTTAATTAAAGGTCTGGGCAACGAAGTCATCGTGCGCGACGACACCGCTCTCCGGCTCTTCCCTGAGATCGAACTGCTTGATTTCGAGGCTTCCGTGCGCGTTGCCCTGACGAGGGTGCAGACTCAAGGAGTGGAGACGGTCTGGAGTGATGCCCTGACCTCCAGCCAAGGCGACCGGATACCGGTGACGCTTATCTCTCGGGAGGGACTGATCATTGAGCAGCGGCAGCGAGCGGTGCCAGCCCCGGTCGAGGCGGTATACCGGAGTTTTGCACGACTAGGGGGCAAGCGGGGATGGCTCTATATGGATTGGGCGTGGCAGTTGCGCGGGATGCTCGACAGGCTTTGCGGCGGGGTCGGAATGCGCCGAGGTCGCCGCGATCCGGAGGATTTGCGGGTCGGGGATAGCCTGGACTTTTGGCGCGTGGAAATGGTGGAACCGGGACGACTGATCCGGTTGCGGGCCGAAATGAAAGTGCCCGGCAGGGCGTGGCTTGAATTTGAGGCCCGGTCCGAGAATAAAGGGCAGACACTCCTCTTGCAGACGGCGTTCTTTGAGCCGAAAGGATTACTTGGTTTGCTTTACTGGTATGCCCTCTATCCGATTCACAGCCTAATCTTCAGTGGCCTCATTCAGAAAATTGCTCAGCAGGCTGGAAGTAAATAGGAACCAGTCTTCATATAGCCGAGATCCTTATCTGGGCGCCGGTAGACGCAGAGCTTGCAGGATCGCATCAGCAAGTTGCTGGGGTGTCCAAAGATTACACTAAATCATCGGGCCACGTCGTTCAACCGAGCGCATTGCTTGCAGAGAGGCCGGTCATCCGTTCCGAATTGACGAGAAGTCTTTCCAATATTTTTACCGGCCTTGCAGGAGGTGTTTTGATGATAGACGGCCATTTTTCCGGCCCCTTGTCCGGTTTTAACGGAGAACCATGGGCTGTCGATCATGAGGTTTTTCCCTCCATCATACAGTTGCGTAACTGGACTGGTTCTGTTGCAAAATCGGGCGGAAAGCAAATTGTCGCGCAGGGATAATTTCCTCCACGCGCACATCAACCTCAATCTTCAAAAAAGCGCTTCCGGGACCGACGAACGAACCTGTCACGGGCATGGCGTGTTCAGAATGACGGGAAACCGCGACGGGGACGTGTTGGGTGGTCGTCAGCAAGCCCAGGGTGGGGTCAAAACCTTTCCAACCACCCCCGGGCAGGTAAACCTCCGCCCAGGCATGAGTGGAAGCTCCAAGACCGGTTGTCGAACCCCCGAGCATGTAGCCGCTGACGAAACGCGCTGCCAAACCTAGGCAGCGGCATGCTTCGATGAATAGCGTGGCAAAATCCCGACATGAGCCGCTGCTTTTTTGCAGAGTTACCGCCGGTGATTGCACCCCTTGAGCGTCGCGAGCCTGATAACGAAACATCCGGTTGATGGCTCCATTCATGTTTTGGAGCAAGGTGAGCGTGTCAATGGACTGTCCGGCCCTCCAAAATTGACCGAGCCACTGCCAGACTCGCGGGGCATCGGCAGGGTAGACAACCTGAACGAGTGCCGAAAGTTCCAGAGAAGTTTCGAGGTCGTACGCAAAGGGGTACTGTGTCGCCTCCTGCTCGATGCAAAAATCAAAGGGGTTGGCACCGAAGTGAGTTAAGTGCAGGACACTGTAAATCATTAACTTCGAGGCACGTTCGGTAAAGTTCACCACGGCGATGCTGTTCCCATACGAATCCCGAATCCAGTGGATGCGGTGGGCGGGTGCGATTTCCAGCACCGACTGTTCGATTTGGATGTCATGCCCCTCACGCGGGCGGAGCATGATCCGATGTGGCCCGAAGAGCACTTTCTCCGAGTAACGGTAGGTCGTGCGGTGTTGGATACGAAGTTTCATTTGAGTGTCGAAAAAAGCCCGAATGCGGCAAGACGGACGAGATCCCATCCTTCCCGGCTAAAGAAATATTGGCCCTCATTTCAAGGTGCTCAAATGGGGTGTTCACCCCATAGCTTTCACGTTGTTTCCCACGTTAAAACTAAGTGCATGAAAACCTCTTCCAGGAAGCGATGCATGACGTTCGGGAAATTCATCGGACGCAACCACCGAGGCACCGACGCCGATCATTTGCCGGTAATTCCTGGCAATGCGTTTCCTGCTGAAGTCGGTCGCGGAGGGAATCCCCGCTGTGACAAATTCTCGCTCTGTGCCGTCGATATAGCCTTATGACACCTTTTCCAACCCAAAGCCAAACCCAGCACTCCAATTGTGATGAAATCCTCGCGTAAATCAAAAGATTCCTTTTGCCCCATCGAAAGCAAAAACCTGAGCCTTGGGGAGTTGATTGCCTCCACCTATGATGCGTGTGGGGAACAACGAGCTCCGAAGATTCTGCAACTAGCCATCGACTCCAAGCTGATTCGTTTCAAGGGCACGATGTGATTTGAATTTCTGATCAGGCTACACCTCCTAAATATCAATGAAACCGACGTGGCGTGTGATTGTAGTAGGCGCTTCTGCGGGAGGAGTGAAAGCCTTGTGCGAGCTCGTCAAAGCATTGCCAGCACCGTCACCCGTACCAGTGTATATCATTTTACACACTGGCCCTGATAGCCTGCTCGATGAAATCCTTACAGCGTGTGATAGCCACAACGTTCGATTTGTGGAGGACGGCGAACGAATTGAAAAAGGCATCTACGTTTCCCGTCCCCGACGGCACCTTGTTGTCAACGCGAACACGATAGCTGTATCTGAACTAGATGCCCCAAGACGCGAACACTGGATACCTTCCATTGATGAGCTGTTTGAAAGCGCCGCAAAATCCCAAGGGGCTCGGTCGATTGGTGTCATCCTAAGTGGTACCATGCACGATGGCGTAGCTGGTCTTCTCGCAGTCCGAAATGCAGGCGGAACAACCTTCGCTCAGGAACCTGACGAGGCCCAAAGTCCGGAAATGCCCATTGCGGCCCTTGACGCGAATGCGGTGGATTACTGCCTACCAATAAAAGACATTGCAGCCAAACTTTCCGAGTTGTCGGGCTGACTTCACCAGAAAGTAAAGTCTCCATTCGCCGGAGCCGTGCCAGGGAACCTGTCACGGCTCCGGCTTTCGCTGAAGTCTTTCGACGCGGCTGGCTCGCACCCCCAAGGGATACTTGGGGGGGTGCTCGCTCGCGCCGCCGATTGGTTTGAGGAGGAGAAAAGATGAGAAAGGTAGACGCGTGGGTCTCCTTTGCTCTCCCCGCTGCGCTCGGGCTTTCTTTGAGCCGCGTTTGGCATCGCGCAATGACCTAATCCACGAAAGGGGCATTGTGCCGTAGGCAATATCGATTCAGCTATGTCCGCTGAATTATCGCTCTGAACGGACTGAGTTCTGGGCCGCTTGTATAAGGGCACATCCAGTGCTAATTAAACATTTGAGAAAAATAGGTGTTGAGGACACCTGTCGATTTTTTCCGTGCTAAACCAAGTTGTCTATGAAACCGGAGGGACATGAATCTCGCGCTCGATTCATTTTCGCGCCCAACCATGACCACGTCCTGCGCGCCATCCTGGCTATCGCAACACTCCTTTTCGTCATGACCTTGGTCGTTTCGTATGGGTATTGGGAGAGCCCCGCCTGGCAAAAGATCGATGTCGCCTCGCAACAGCCGGTGCCATTTAGCCATAAACACCACGTCGGCGAACTTGGGATCGATTGCCGATATTGCCACACGGGAGTCGACTCGTCCTCATATGCAGGAGTCGCACCAACAGAAACGTGCATGACGTGCCATTCGCAAATTTGGACGAATGCAGCGTTGCTCCAACCTGTCCGCGATAGCGCCCAATATGCGAAACCGATAGTGTGGCGACAGGTGACCAGTATTCCGAATTACGTCTACTTCAACCATAGCGCCCACGTGAATCGCGGCGTCGCCTGCGTCAGTTGCCACGGCCGCGTCGATCAGATGGCGATGACCTATCAGGCCGTGGAAATGAAGATGTCATGGTGCCTCGCTTGTCATCGCGAGCCCGAAAAGCATCTGGTTCCAACGTCGCAGGTGACCAAGCCCGTCCCTGACCTACGCGCTGAAAATTTGGTCGATTGGAACGTCCCTCCGCTCCCTCCCTTCACCGCCCAGGAAAAGGCACGCCTCATTAATTGCACAACCTGTCACCGGTAACATTGATGCCGCCCCCATATTTCCCATCATCCGGTTCCGTTCCTGGCAATTCCTTGTGGATGACGCTTGAGGAATTGAGTGGCGCCGCGGATTTCCACGCGCGGCTTGTCGATGAATTTCCGCAAGGTGCGGCGGTTTGGGACGAAGGACTTTCTCGACGGAGATTCTTGCAACTCATGGGCGCATCCATCGCGCTGGCGGGACTCAATGGCTGCATGCGCCCCCCGGAGCAAAAGATTGTGCCCTACACCCAACAACCCGAGAAACTGGTGCCGGGCCGTCCCCTCCATTACGCGACGACGATCCGCATTAACGGCCATCCCCGTGGCGTGGTTGTCACTCAAAACGAAGGCAGGCCCACTCACATCGCGGGGAATCCGCTTCATCCCTTGAGCCTCGGGGCTGCAGATGTCTGGACGACGGCATCGCTCCTCGATCTCTATGATCCAGATCGACTCCAGAGTGTTTTGCGCCAAGGAAGCGCAAGTTCGTGGGAAGCTTTTGAGCAAGTTTTCGCAAGCCTTCGCGATGAGTTTCTGAAGTCCGGAGGAGCCGGCTTTTACCTGTTGACCCCACCGCTTTATTCACCCACCGAATTAAGACTGATCGGACGCATTCTGGCCGCTCTTCCGCAGGTCCGTTGGTACGTACACGATCCGATCGATTCCACCACCGCACTTGAAGACCGGTTCGATCTTGCGAGCGCCGACGTCATTTTTGCGCTGGAATCCGACTTCCTTTATGACCGTCCCGATTCTCTGGCCCTGATCAGAGCCTTCTCGAAGCGTCGAGTCACCGATGACGGAAAATCGTGGAACCGCCTATACGTCGCTGAATCCTGTCCCACGATCACCGGCGTCAAAGCTGACCACCGCTTCGTCGTGCCGCCGCAGGAATTCGATGAACTCGCAGCCGCTTTGCTTGCTAGCCTTCAGGGAAACTCCGCAAAGGATAATCGCTGGCCATGGCTGGACGCGCTTACAGACGATCTACGCCACCACTCAGGCCGCTCAATACTCATGGCCGGGCGCTCTGCGTCCGATTTTGTCCGTCATGCCATTTCCTCAGCAAACACCCTCTTGGGCAACGCGGGCACGACTCTGCTCCCGACTGTGCCTTCCGAGGGCCCTCAGCCCCAGGGCACTCTGGCCGATCTCGTCCTACCAATGTCGCGGCGCGAAGTCCGTACCCTTGTGATGCTCGGCGTTAATCCCGTTTTCGACGCAGCTTCAGATTTCTCCTTCGCCGAACTTCTCGCGCAAGTTCCGACATCCATCTGCCATACCTTTTATACGAACGAGACCTCGCAAAAGTGCTCCTGGACCATCCACGCCGCCCACGATCTCGAAGCTTGGGGCGACACAAAATCCTGCGACGGCACGCTCTCCATTGCGCAACCCCTGATCGCTCCGCTCTACGACGGCAAGAGCACCATTGAGATCCTCTCCCTTATAGCCGAGGAAGTGCCTCGACCCGGCTACGATCTCGCTCGCGAAACCTGGCAGCAAACCGTCCGGGATCCGTCCACCTTCGAAGCGGAATGGCATCGCTGGTTGCGCGACGGCGTCGTCCATCTGCCGAGTACGGCACCTTCCACCGCCTCTTTCGCGCTTCAGCCACCATCGTCTTCTCCGAAAAGTACAGCCTCGACCAATAGCCTTCAGTCGATTTGGCTTTGCTTCCGACCGAGCGCGGCTCAGTGGGATGGTCGCCATGCAAACAACGGCTGGCTTCAGGAACTGCCTGACCCCATCACCAAGCTGACATGGGACAACGCCGCTTTATTCAGCCCCGCCAGCGCAACTCTGTTGAAGGTCAAAGATGGTGATGTCGTCACGCTCCACGTCAATGGCTTCAAAATCGACGCCCCCATACTTGTCGTTCCCGGCCATGCCGATCACTGCATCACGCTTCCACTCGGTTACGGTCGCATTGTCTCGGGTCAAATTGGCACGAGCGTGGGGATTAACGCGTACCTTCTGCGCAGCAGTGACGCCCTCTGGCACATTCCCATTGACGACATCGAGCGTAAGGGCAGCACGCATCCCCTGGCGAGAACCCAGGAACACTTCCGAATGGAAGGCCGCGATCTCCTCCATGTCGCGCGCGTCGATAACTCACCAGAAACTCCCGCGCCTCCAGCGCCCGAACAACCGCTGCCCTCCCTCTATCCCGATTTCAAGTATGAAGGTCACAAGTGGGCTCTCAGTATCAACCTCAATTCCTGCGTGGGCTGCAACGCCTGCATCATCGCCTGCCAGAGCGAGAACAACATTCCCGTTGTGGGTAAGGACCAGGTCCTCTTCGGACGGGAAATGCAGTGGATTCGGGTCGACCGCTATTTCCAAGGCGACGCGGATTCGCCGCGCACTCATTTCCAACCCGTCACTTGCATGCAGTGTGAGGATGCCCCCTGCGAAGTTGTCTGCCCCGTCGCCGCTACCCAGCACGATGACGAGGGCCTCAACACCATGGTCTACAACCGGTGTGTCGGCACCCGCTATTGCTCCAATAATTGTCCTTATAAAGTCCGGCGCTTCAATTTTCTTTTTTACAACGCTGACATTCCCGAAAGCCAGCGGCTGCGCCTCAATCCCAACGTCACGATCCGCTCTCGTGGCGTGATGGAAAAGTGCACCTATTGCGTCCAGCGCATCGAGGAGGCGCGCATCGGTGCGCTGCGCGAACATCGCCCGTTAAAAGGTACTGACATCACCACCGCCTGTCAGGCAGCCTGCCCCGCTGAAGCCATCGTCTTCGGCGATCTATCCGATCCCGACAGCATCGTTTCCAGGAATCGGAAGAAACCCGGCCATTACGCGATGCTTGAGGAACTCAATACCAAGCCGCGCACCACCTATCTCGAAAAGCGCATCAATCCGAATCCCGCGTTGGAACCGCCTTCCTCCGCCTCGAATCCGCAACCGATATGAGCGCGTCAAACACCGAACCCATTTCCGCGAAGACCGGCCGCATCATGCAGCCGATCCTGCGTAAGGGATCGCCCGCCTGGTGGCTCATGGGATTCGCTACTGCGCTTCTAATGCTCTTTGGGTTCAACGTCGCTGTTGCCGTCCTGTTCTACTATGGCGTCGGCATTTGGGGCATCCGCATTCCAACCGCGTGGGGATTCGCCATCGTCAACTTCGTGTGGTGGATCGGAATCGGCCACGCCGGGACCTTTATTTCTGCCGTCCTCCTGCTCGTGCATCAGGAGTGGCGCACCAGTATCAACCGCTTCACGGAAGCCATGACCCTCTTCGCCGTCGCCTGCGCCGGCCTTTTCCCCATCCTTCACCTGGGACGCCCATGGGTCTTTTACTGGTTGCTGCCTTATCCCAACTCCATGGAAATGTGGCCGCAATTTCGCAGCCCGCTACTCTGGGATGTTTTCGCGGTTAGCACCTATGCCACTGTTTCGCTCCTGTTCTGGTATCTCGGCCTCATTCCCGATCTGGCTGCTCTCCGCGACCGCGCCCCGCATCGATGGCAGCAAATCATCTTCGGCGTTATGTCCCTCGGTTGGCGCGGCTGCATCCGTCACTGGGCGCGTTACCAAAAGCTTTATCTCCTCCTGGCCGGCCTCGCCACCGCCCTGGTCGTTTCTGTCCACAGCATCGTCAGTCTCGACTTCGCCGTATCCATCGTTCCCGGCTGGCACTCCTCCATCTTCCCGCCCTACTTCGTCGCGGGGGCCATTTTCTCCGGCTTTGCCATGGTCGTTACGCTTCTGGTCCCATTGCGCCGCCTTTACGGATGGGAGGAATTTTTCACCCTCCGCCATTTCGACAACATGGGGAAAATTCTTTTGGTTACCGGCCTTATCGTCGGACACGGCTACCTCATGGAGACCTTCACCTCCTTCTATAGTGGCGATCTTTTCGAAATGGCCATGATGAAAAAGCGCCTCATGGGCGAGTTCGCCCCTCTCTACTGGACCATTATCTTTTGCAACGTCACTGTCCCGCAACTCCTCTGGTTTGGTCGGATTCGCCGCAACCTGATCGGGCTTTGGCTCATCGCCATCGTCATCAACATCGGCATGTGGCTCGAGCGCTACGTCATCGTCACCAGCAGTCTTGAAAAGGATTATCTGCCCTCTGCCTGGCGCACTTACTACGGAACCTTTTGGGATTGGGCCACGCTCATCGGCAGCTTCGGCCTCTTTCTTTCGTTGCTGTTCCTCTTCATTCGGTTGCTCCCGGCTATCTCCATGCACGAGATCAGCGAAGAAGCGCACGGGAAAGCCAAGAAAGGCGAGACCGCATGACCGCGCCATCGGAAAAAATCCACGGCGTCATGGCGGAATTTCTGAAGCCGGAAGATGCCGCGAAGGCGGCGCGCGGCGCCCGCGAGAAAGGCTTTCATCACCTCGACGCCTATGGCCCGTTTGCTTCCCCCGAACTCGCGGAAGCTATCGGCTTTCGCGAAAAGAAAATGGCGCGGTGTGTCTTGGGTGGAGGCATCTTCGGCGGGATTTCTGGCTACGCCCTCGTCTACTACGCCACCGTTGTCGATTACCCTCACAACATTGGTGGGCGTCCCTTCAACAGTTGGCCTTCGTTCATCCCCATTGCCTTCGAGACCACGGTGCTCGGCGCCTGCGTCATTGGCATCATCTCACTCCTCGTCCTCAACGGATTGCCTCGCCTCTCCCATCCGGCTTTCTCCGCGCCCAATTTCGTCCACGCCACGAACGACCATTTCTTTCTTTGCCTACTCGCTATCAACAACGATTTCTCTCAGGAGAAAGCCCGCGAGGTCCTGCAAGCTTTCGCTCCGCTCTCGATTTCCACCCTCTCTGAGGCACAGCCGTCATGAGCCATTTGCGCCCCGCTTTTCTTGTGGTCGTTCTAGTTGCTTTCACCGGCTGCCACCGGGACATGTACGTGCAACCCTACAAACGACCATTGCAAGGCAGTCCGCTTTTTTCCGACCAAGCTTCGTCTCGCCCCCTCGAACCCCACACCGTTGCCCAGGAAGACCCCGCCGATATCGGACCGCTTCAAACCGGGTTTCAGAATGGTCAACTGCTCACCAATATTCCAGTACCTATCACCAGTCAGTTGCTCGAACGCGGTCAGGAACGCTTCGGTATCTACTGCGCGGTGTGTCATGGAAGCGATGGTTATGGACAAGGCATGATCGTTCAGCGCGGTTTCCCGGCCCCGCCGTCATTTCACACGGATCGTTTGCGCGCGGCCCCGGCAGGTCACTTCTTCGATGTCATGACTCGCGGTTATGGCGTCATGTACCCATATGCCTCCCGCCTCACGCCCGAGGATCGCTGGGCCATCACGGCTTACATCCGGGCGCTACAATTCAGCCAACATGCGCCCGCGGCCTCGCTTCCCCCCGACATTCAGGCGCAGCTCTCGAAGGAGCCCTCACGATGAAATCCTTCTTTCTCCAAAATCGTATCCGTTCCGGCGTCATCATCGCTGTGATCCTCCTGCTTCTTCTTATCACTGGTAGTCTCTGGGCGCCCGACGCTTTCTTCCGCGCCTATTGGTTCGCGCTTATGGTCTGGGCGCAACTCAGTATCGGAGCGCTTATCGTCCTTTTGCTCCAGTACTTGACCGGCGGGGAATGGGGCCGTGCCGCTGCGCCGATTCTTCGGGCCATCGCCTGCGGACTTTTCCTTTTGCTCCCCCTCTTCATTCCCGCGCTTTTCGCGCTGCCTCACATCTTCTCGTGGACCCAAATCGAACCCGGCGTCTCAGTGCCTGTTCTGGTCAATAAACTGCCTTGGCTCAATCCATCGGCTTTTCTCGTCCGCACTCTCGTCTATCTCACCGCCTTCAGCGTCGTACTGCTTCTGCGCTATCGCGACCCCATCTCCACCGTGGCCGGCCCGTTCCTTGTCCTCGTCATAGTGATGATCAGCTTCTGTTCCGCCGACTGGATGATGTCGCTTCAACCCACCTTCTATTCGAGCCTCTATCCGTTCCTCTATTTCTCCGGAGCGATGGTCTCCACGTTTTCCGTCACAACGGGAATCATCGCATGGATGCAGCTCAAAGGCATGATGCCCTCGCATCCCGAACTGCTTCTCGCCTTCGGCAAGCTCCTCTTCACCTCGGTTCTGTTCTGGGGTTACATCGTCTTTTGCCAGTTTATCATCATTTGGACCGGCAACCTTCCCGACGAAGCCGAATGGTACATCGTCCGCTCCGAGCCCGCCTGGCTCTGGTTCACACTACTCGTCCTGGCCTGCCATTTCGTCGTTCCTTTTTGCATTCTCCTTTCACAGGACGTGAAGAAGAACGCGCGTCAATTGCTGGCGATCTGCATCGGCCTCTTCGCGGTGCATCTGCTGGAGGTTTTCTGGATGATGCGTCCCACGCCAGGGGCGGGATTCAACGCGAGCCCTTTCGACATTCTGCTGCCGCTGGTCATCGGTGCCGGGTGGCTCTGGTTTGTCCTAGGTTCTCGGGAAATCGTTTTGCTGGCTTCCACTTTTTCACCGCATGAGGCCCATGAATCCTGAAACCGACAAGCCCGTTTCTTCCGGCCATGAAATCACTCAATGGCACGCGCGGCCATTCATCATCGGTGTCGTGAGCTTTTTTGTTTTCATGGGGCTTGTCTACATCATCGTGGGTGCACTCACTGTATCGTGGTCACATCGCGACTGGCCACCGAGCGGTCCTGTGACTGGTCCACAAACAACCTCAGGCTGGAACAAGGCGCCCCCCCAGCTTCAAGTGAACGCACCTCTGGACCTCCAACACTTGCGCGAATTGGAGAACCAACGTCTCCATGCCATCAAATGGACGGACGATAGCCATGCCTTTGCGACCCTTCCCATCGAACAAGCCATGACTCTTCTGGCCCAGGCCGATGCCGATCATCACTTGAGCCAACTTCTTCCCGCGCCAGTACCAGCGACGCCCGAGCAGCTTCAAAAGCAAAAGAGTGGCGAGGCATCTACACCCCAGTTGTCGCCATGAGCCGATATTTGCAATCGTGTTTAGTTCTGCTCACGCTGGCTGTTCTCGGCTTCGCAACAGACCTTCGTGCTGACAGCCCGTTCTCTAGTTCACCCGGCAATTCGACCTTATCCCGCGACGATCTACTTACCGTCGGCATTCAACAGCGTCTCGGGAACCAAATCCCCGACAACCTGACCTTTACCGATTCCACCGGACGTCTCGTTGATTTCCGCACCCTGTTGGCCCGGAAGCCCGCTCTTCTCGCACTTGTCTATTATCAGTGCCCCAATCTTTGTACCCTTGTCTTGAACGGCTCCGTCTCCTCCGTCGCTGATTTGCGCCGTACGGTCGGTGATGGATTTCAAGTCGTGGTGGTGAGCATCGACCCGACCGAAACTCCGGCCCTTGCCGCGCAAAAGAAGGCGACTTACCTTCGACGCTACTCACGCGGCCAGAATCAAGACAAGGAATGGTCGTTTCTCGTCGGCGACGAAAAGAACATCCGCCAACTCGCCGATGCGGTTGGTTATCGCTACCGCTACGATTCCACGATCCATCAATTCGCCCACGGCAGCGGTATCATGCTGGTCGACGATCGCAGACGCGTCGTCAAATACTTTCTCGGGATCGAATATTCCCCGGAGGAAATCGAAAAGGCCATCCAGTTGGCTCACGAGGGCGAAATCGGCTCCCCCGTTCAGCAATTCTTCCTGCTCTGCTACTGCTACAACCCTCTGACCGGACCCTATGGTTTTCTCATCTTCACCATCCTGAAAGTGTGCGCGCTCGGCACCGTAGTGGCACTCGCCACTTTCATCGTCGTGCAAATTCGTCGCGAAGGACGTCGAAAGGCGGTCGCATGAACTGGCTGCCTTTTCCCCCCGAAGCCTCCTCCTATTCCGGGAGAGTGGACACCATTTTCTTTTCGCTCCTGGCGCTTTGCTTCGTCGTGGCACTTGGCGTCTTTGGCCTCATCCTCTTTTTCTGTGTTCGCTATCGCGAGGGTAGTTCCGCTCCACGCTCCGCCAAGCGCCCTCATTCCGCCCCCATCGAGG
>Ga0302325_10010966_pt1 | contig 19553 bp, 22 predicted proteins | sample Palsa_T0_2_FD_201948 | JGI IMG/M metagenome (GOLD analysis project Ga0302325, IMG submission 201948) | Peat permafrost microbial communities from Stordalen Mire near Abisko, Sweden - Palsa_T0_2 | ecosystem: Environmental > Terrestrial > Soil > Palsa > Peat permafrost | place: Sweden: Abisko...
AAAGCAGTGCCAGGAGTAAAGCCGCTCCCGAGCGGACGAGATTGGTATTGAATCGTTTCATGGCTACAGTCTCCTTCCGAGCTTAACGGGGCGTCGTTTCCGGCTTTCACTAAGTAATGGCGCGAAACGAGTAAGATAACCGACAACCGGCCTCAAGAAAAAAGACCCACCCGAGAAGGACACAGCCTTACACGCGGTGGATGATGAGGTTCGCGCGCCACCCCGCGAGGCGGTTTCCCCGCTCGCCGAGCCGGCATACGACGCGAGCAGAACGCCTGGACCGGCCGAGCTACAATCGTGGGCTGCCTTGTACAGGATGGGAGAAGGAAAGCCTTCATTAGCAGACCGTTGAGGGCGCCAGCAGCCATGCCAGAGCGACTTGTGATGGCGTGGCAACCTGATGGATGGCGGTGGGCTCGAAGATCCGGTGCTCATGGAGCGGCTCGGGTCTGCGGGCTGATGCAGTCCAAACTTTTCGTGATGCGAAAGTCGCGGCAATTACACTTTCATAAAAGAAGGAGGAATTTCATGGAACACAAACTGTTGGAGGTGGTTCCAAAGTCGGAGGCGGAACTTTGGAACTGCATAAACGACGCGAAGTCGGTTGCGGATCAGTGGGGTTCAGTCCCGCAAACCCTGGTTAACCCTATAAATGCCGTTGCGGTCACGACTCGGATCAAGACTTTTATAGATACCGGTGTCCTGGGACCACGTCACAGGACGGAAATCGTGGCGATATTGATACCGTTACTAAAGAAGGCGGTGGAACTGGACTACAACATCGACCAGATCCAGGTCTTTACAGCATTGTATTGGGTGGCCAGCATAGTGCGTTCCACTGATTACGAGCCGATGCGGGTACTGGGGGTTACTTGTGAGGGTATGGTAAAAAAGTCATAAGAGAACGGCACACTTGAAAGGTTGTCGATCATATCGACGATCATGGCGGGGGGCTCGATGGGGGCGTCATGCCTTCGCCTGGCTGCCCATCAGCGGCTTCAAATGCAAGCGGCCGTGAAATGAACAGATAGGCGCCGCCGTGCGCCGGCTGGTGCTGCCTCGCCATCGGGCGAAGGTGCTCGATATGGATGTGCTTTTACGGTTTGCACACTTGTCCGACAATCAAAGTGCCAGCGTCGCTTCGCTCCGACGGTGTTCACCTTTGGCCCGGAATAGTGTTCGGCTTCCCTCCGGAATGCTGTTCAGTTTCGTCGGAATCCCCATTTCCGCAGGTTAATGTTTCTTGCCAAGCCACAGTCACAAAATCTGGAGGACTTTTTCCTATCGGCTTATACAAGGCTGCGGCCATGTCTGCGGCTCGTACGCCTCGAATGTACTCGTCCTCGATCTCTATTCTCTCGCCGCAACTCCTGCAAATCACTCCGACTTTATGAGCCACCACCACACTATAACTTGCAGTCGGACCTCTCCCGAACAACGCACCGCGCCCGGTCTCGCCAAGACCGGCTTGAAATCGAAAGACACGGACCGCACGCCGCCGCCAATCGCGGCGACCGAATCCCGTGTAGTCCCGCCCGCCACCCGTCGCGAACACGTCGATGCGTCGCCGATGTTACATCCGTTGGCCTATGACCGGTTGAGCATCGCTAGTTTCAATGGAACCGCGTTTCCCAGGATTAATCGATCCCGCCCTGCCCATCGCCCAACTTCCGGATGCGCAGTAATCCACGAGTTGGATTTGGTAGGATCATCGGAGATGGATAGTTGTCGCGGGACTGGTATGCCGCGCCACGGAAGAGCTTGAGTCTTAAGGAATCGTGCTGACCGATGCCCAGGAGTACAATCAGCTTCGACACCGTGCGGAGTATCGGACTCGCGCTGCCCGGCGTAGAGGAGAGCACGGCCCACGGTGTACCGGCACTTAAGGTCCACGGAAGACTCCTGGCCTGTGTTCCCGCGAATCGCTCGGCCGAACCCGATTCGCTTGTCGTATGCGTGGATTTCGATGACCGCGCCGAGTTGCTTGCTGCGGACCCCGACGTTTACTACGTAACGGAGCACTACGTCGGCTATAACGCCGTGCTGGTTCGCTTGTCTCGCGTCAATCCTGATGTGCTGCGGGACTTGCTCGGCATGGCCTACAAGTTTGTGACCCGCAAAGCCGCGCCCCGTTCGCCAGCGCGGAAGCGACGCTGACGTAATCCAATCTTTCAGTAAGGTCGATGGAGTTCCTGGCGAACATCGGGGTCGGGGCGATCGTCGGTCAGGTGAGTGCTGGGCGATCCGGAAGAACAAATGGCGCTACAATTCGCCCTTCACTCGGTTACAGTGTTAGGGCCGGGATAAAACGGCACCACTCTGGCCGGTTTTGGTGCCGCCAAGAGCGGCTTCTTCGGTGTGACGGCACACTACGACCGCGCATCGCCCGAAGGCCCAGCCCTCCGCGCGGGGCGTTCAGGAGTTCGCCCAGGTCCTGGATGCTCTTGGCATCTCGGTTTCTGCTTCATGTTCTGGGAGCCGCGGCAGAGTTTGAAAGATCCCTAATCCGGGAGCGGACTCAGGCAGGTCGGTTGCGCTATAAGCAGGACTTTGACGCTGGCAAGGTGGGCAAGACCGTCTACAGCCGATCCGGGAAGAACCTTCGGATCGGCAGACCGAAGCGGATTTTCAACCGGGAGCGGGTGATTGATTTGCGGCGCAACGGGCCCAGACGCCCCAAGGCATGTGGTTGGCATGGCGCGGCAAGAGGCCTTGGCTTGCGCGACTACATCGCCTGAAGCAGCAATGCCCAGTCGTTGTTGTTCGGGGCGGCCGGTGAAGTCCATACAGGGCCATCCGCGGGCGACAGTTCGATCTTCTCTCCGGTCAGAGCGCTGAACCAGGCGGCGCGATAGCGTCCGCGCTGAAGTTGAACGGTAACCTGGCCGCCGTGAGGCAAATAGATCGCATAGGTTTCTCCGGGATCGGCGAGGCAGTAACTGCCGTTGTTGACGAGTTCATCGTGGGGATTTGTCTTCCACCATTCAAAGCCGGTGAAGAAGTCGACGATGTGTCCGTAGCCGAGGAACATGGTCTGGGTGTCGTCGCCACGGCCGTTGAGCCATCCGCCGCCCATGTCGGGCCGGATGTTTGTTCCACGGCGCGCTGACTCTCCCGCGGTCTGGTAGCCGCCGGCCATATAGATGTCCCACGCCGTGCGCCGCAGCACGTCTGCCGAATCGGAGTCGGGAAGCGCCCAGAAAGGATAGTGGTCCTCGTAACCATACTCTTCGTTGGTTTGCGGGATGATGCGCCCGGTCTTCTCCTGCAACTTTCTGGATGCAAGGATCAATTCGTGCTGTTTGCGGGACCACTCCTGATAGGAAGTGAAGCCGAACCAGCTTGACGCTCGATCCTGATGATCGTTACTGACGGCGGGATGGCTGGTTTCCAGGTGCTTGTAGGGATCGAGGTCCTGGATCAGCATGCCTATTTCATGCGTCCATTTCTCATCGCGGTATGCATCCAGATCGTCGCCAAGGTCCCAGGTGATATTGGAGAAGGCCGCAAACCGGTTGACGGCATAACGAATGAAGCGATGCTCATCCTCGCCTCCGGCGATAGGATGAACCTTGCTGTCGCCCATGTCGAGGACCAGAGAGATGTTCATGTCGCGACCACGAGCGAATTGCAGCATGCGGTCAAACTTCTGCCAGTAGGGCAGATTGAAGCGGTGATAGTCGAAGCCGGGATGGAGAGGGTCGTCCGCGCTTTGTGCCGGCCAGGCTGCAATGAGAGGCGTCCAGGCTGGTCCGATCATAACAGGCTCGCCGAAGAAGGTTGAGGCCTCTCGGCCGGCGACGGTCACACGCAACCGATTGACCTTGAGCCGGTGAAGGCGATCGAGGCTGTATTGAATGGTGTGGTCGTCGCGAAAGCCTACCAGCCAATACGCCGTGGTTCCGTTGAAGAAGTAATGCTCACCGGTTCCCTGCCAGATGAAGTGCCACGGGTACTGGGGGTCGACGGCGATGAGGCCACGCTTTTGAGCTTCGACGGCGCGGAAGCTGCCCGTGGAGGATTTCGTGAAACTGCCTTGCTTGTAGGTGACGGAGTACTTGTAATCGCCGGCAAGCGGGGCCATGAAGCGAATGCGGAAGAGGGCCCCGTCGGTGGCGTCGCAGAAGCCATCGATGGCCCAATGATGGCTGCCGTCGGCGGTTTCCAGACTTCCCGACAGGGAAGCATCATCAAACGGGTTTGTGGCGTCGGGTGCAGGGACGGTGGCGTTGATCTCGACGAAGTCGAAACGGGCAACCTCGGCGGCGGCCTTTGTAAACAAAACATCTGCCGGGACAGCAAGAAGAATCGAACGCGAGAGTACGGCCAGAGCAAAGAGACAAACGCGGGACATTCGCATGGGAATGATCTCTCTCCAGAAGTTTCTAGCTACCCGGCAAGGATATCAGCATTCGGCTATGCCTTGACAGTGCCTGTTACACGTTCATGCTTCCTCTTTTCCTGTGACCCAGAAAATACCCGCGCACGGGCGATACTAAGCGCTTAAGAACCTATGAGGCTGACGGAAGAATGCCAATCAGACCCGGGAAAAAGTGTTCCAAACGACCAAGGCGATCGTCAATGCTAACCGGATTGCGGTGCTGCGCCGGCCCAGTCGCCAAACTTCTGTGAGGAGTGCATAAAAACTGGTGGGATATGCACCACTTTGCCTAACGGAACAAAAATCTGCATTCATGAATAAGAATGCGGGGCTCCAACCCTGTTTTTCGCGCCGGCTATGTCGCGCCGGCGCGCCTGGCTTCGACTGGAAAGGAAATCGACCATGAAGACGAATCGCAAACTGTACGTTTCCGCGCAACTCGCTATTGTGGTTTGTCTCGCGCTAACCGTGGCCAGGCCGCTCCTCTGTGCTGGGGACTTTTTGGAGCTCGATGATCTCCTCCGGATCGGGGGATACCGCGATTACAGCGAAGTGATTGCGCTGGCCGTCTCAAATCAACTCCTGCTTCAGCGCGGCGTGAAGGCCAGCCGCGGGGCCTCCACCGCTTAGGCTATCAGGTCGGTCAGACGTTCTATTCGACGGGTTACACTCATACCGGCGCTACCGATGGGAGTCAGCCCTTCGCAGTAAGCGCCCTTCGCTTCAACCGTGATATTGATGGGACGAGTACTCAATTCCAAACCTCGGCCGTGTGTAGCAGCCGCCGCAGCTTAGGAAGAAGCCCGAACCGCACGGCGTGCGCCGAAGGCGGAGAGGGCCCAGGAAGCACTTGGTCTTCGCGACCGATATGCCTCGAAGGCGACCGAACCGCCGGTCATCGTTAACCGAATTGATCTATGTTTTACGAGATGCTGGTCAGTGGCAGGATGTGCTCGATTACATTGACAGCATCCCGGACAAGCTTCGTAGCCTTTCGGTGATGCAGGAGCAGCCCAGCTTGGCGGAGTCGAAGACCGGCGATCACTTCAAGGCGATCGCTGTCCTTGAGAAGCTCATCGAGGACCAGGGGTGCCCCCGTCGAGCCGTAGGTCATCGACGAGCGTGCGCGTCCCTGGTCGCGTCGTTCGCCGCTGGGGCTCGCGAGGCTGGGAGTTCGAACCGATCGCTGCCTCATCGCAGCGGCGCGCTCATCGCCACCGTCCGTTGCAATGCGCTCGCGCGTCGCGGCGCGTTCGTGATCAGCGGCGCATCGTTGCCGGGCGAAGGAGGTGCCGCGTACATCATCCCACGTCGCGCCGCAGGTCATCGACGCGCGTGCGCCGATGGGGGTACGCAAGAGCTGAACCTGCTTTCGCTTGCTAAGACTGCTTCTGGCGTCCCATTTTAAGCCAAGGAAGAACCCCTTTCCCGCTTCCCCCAGGGGAAAGCCGGGGCGGGTTCCCCCCACGCCGCGAAACCAGCGCGGCTCCCCCAGTTGCTGCGACCGTCAGACGCAGACCGATGGTCTGGAAGTATTGGCGGCTGCATGGCTCAAAGCTGCCCTTCCAGCGCTCGAAGTGCGCCACGCCCGGCACTTGGAATTCGCTGCTGTTGCCGGCGAGTCGAGAGCCGCGGCGGCGGAGATCACGCCATGCAGCGCTTCGAGGCGCGGAAGCAGCTCGCGAAGGAAGTGCGCCTGCGAGTCTGTGGTCCGATAGCAGGCAGGGGGAAGAGTCAGGCCCGTGGTCAAAAACGATCGTCTGCCCCACAGTTCCGAGTATTTTCGCCGGTGTTGACCGCGGAAACGTCTGCAGTCGCGGGACAATTGCGGTTTACGTGAAACTCTGTGGGGGCCAACACGATTCGGTGCCGAATGCTTCCGAGGCATCGGGTGCGGGCGGGGATCAAACTTGTTGATGTGCCGGCTTAGGCTTTGCTGCGCCGTTTTCCCCAACTGGCGGCGTTCTCCTGCGTGTCCATGTCGAGCACCAAGACATTGAGGCCCGTATTTTGTCGAGAGTGCTCCCCTTGAAATACCCACGCACCGGCTAACTTCGGTTAAGCTTTTGACATGGCCGTACTTGAAGAGGATGACGTTATGTCGGCGGAACAGCTTTTGAAAGCTTTTTTCCAATGTTTAGAAGCAAGAAGTCCCGCCGAATCAATCACTTGGTAGGATAGCGGCCCCGCAGGCATTACATTTCAGAGAACGGTCGGATCAGGTCCCGCCAGGTTGCTGCCAGCGGTACCATTTCGTCAGCTCGCAACCAAGTCAACCCGCCCGTGGTCACTCGTATCGTAGCGCTTCGGTAGCGTCGACGCGGGCGGCGCGGCGTGCCGGCAGATAGCTGGCCAGCGCCGCGATGGCCGCGAATAGCAGCGTGCTGGCGGCGAAACTGGCCGGATCGGCGACGCTTACCTGAAACAGCAGGTCGGACATCAGACGCGTGAGCGCCAGCGCCGCGATCGTTCCGATCGCCAGACCCACCAGCGCCAAGACTAAGCCTTGCCCGACGATCATACGGAGGATGTCGCCCGTGGCTGCGCCGAGGGCGATGCGGATGCCGATCTCCTGCGTGCGCTCGGCGACCGAATAGGCGATGGCGCTATAAAGCCCAGCGGCGGCCAGCAGCAGTGCGGTCATCGAGAATGTGCCTAGCAGAAATACGCTGAAGCGTTGTTGCGCCGTGGATGTGGCCAGCACCTCTTCCATGGTATTCATCGCGGTCACCGGCTGATCGCGATCCACCGCGGTGACCGCCGCGCGCGCGGCCCCCGCCCATTTGTGCGGATCGCCGGCCGTACGCACAATAAGATTCATCGAGGCCCATGGACGCTGCGGAAATGGCAGGTAAACTTCTGCTTCCGGCGCGGCCGCCAGGCTGAGATTGTTCACATCCGCCGCCACCCCGACCACTTCGGTCGGCCTGATCATTCGCCCCAGCAGCAGGTGCTTTCCGATCGGATTGTCATGCGGCCAGAAGCGGTGCACCAGCGTTTCATTGACCACGGCAACCAGCGGCGCCTCGGCGTTGTCGCCTTCGGAGAACTCCCTCCCCCGCCGCAACGCGACGCGCAGTGTCCGAAAGTACGCCGGACTCACCATCTGGATCGCCATGATCGGCCGTGCAGGCAGCGGAAGCTCGGGTTGCCCCTCCGCCAACACGGGAGAGAATCGCACGGGCCGGACCGGAAGCGCGGAGGCCACCGCCGCGGATCGCACGCCGGGCATCGCCGAGACCTGCTTCACAACTCGATCGTAAAACGCGGCCATCTGGGGCCCTTTCGGATAGCGCGCGGGTGGCAACCCGATATTCATGGTAAGGACGCCCCGCGCGTCGAAGCCGGCGCTCACGTGGCGCAGGCGCACGAAGCTGCGAATCAGCAGTCCCGCGCCTACCAGCAGAACCATCGAGAGCGCCACTTGCGCTACCACCAGCGCGCCGCGCAAACGGTTGCGCCGCCGGCTTCCGGCCAATCCGCGCCCTTCGGCCCGCAATACCGGATTGAGGTCCTGCCGCGAAAGCAGCATCGCCGGAAGCAGTCCAAACAGCACTCCCGTAATCAGCGAGAGACTGGCGACGAACGCCATCACCCGCCAGTCGATGCCGATCTCCTCCACGCGCGGAAGGTTTCCCTGCCCCAGCGCGGCCAGCGCATGCGTGCCCCAAGCGCTCAGCGCGATGCCCAGCAGGCCGCCCGCCGCGGCGAGCAGGACACTTTCCACGAGCAACTGCCCGATCAGCATCGCGCGGGTGGCGCCTAACGCCGCGCGAATGGCAATTTCCTTGCGTCGCGCAAGCCCCCGCGATAGCAGCAGTGCCGCTACGTTGGCGCACGCGATCAGCAGCAGCACGCCCACGGCAGCGCACAGAATCAGCACCGCCGTCCGGACGTTTGAGACAGTCTGCTCCTGCAGGTTCCGCGCGCGAATGGTCTGCGCCGGATCGGCGTCCGGCATTCGCGGATTCTCGCGCTTGTACTGGCGGTCGAGGATATCCATCTCCGCCTCCGCCTGCCCTGCTCTCAGGCCCGGCGCCAAGCGCGCCACGGCGCTCAGGAACCCAACGCCCCCGCGGATCTGTGCCGGTGTAGTGATGTTCAGATCGAATACCCTGGGCGCCCACAGGTCCACGCCGCTGCCCAGCGGAGCGAACTGAAAGCCGCCCGGCAGGACGCCCACGATCGTGTAAGGCATCGCATCCAGCGTGATGTTCTGTCCTGCTATATCCGCGCGCGCGCCAAATGTGCGAGTCCACAGCGCGTGGCTGATGAGGCACACGGCCTTGGCGCCGGCCTGGTCCTCCTCAGGCAGGAACGCACGGCCCATCGCCGGTCGCACGCCCAGCACATCGAAGAAGTTCCACGAAACCCGCGCCGCGGAGAGCTGCTCCGGATCGCCTTGCCCGGTCAGGTTGAAGTTCTCGTTGGTGAAGGCCGCAAATCCAGAAAACGCGTGGCTCTTTTCACTCAGGAACGTCGAACGCGGGAACGAGAACGGTTGGATCGCGCCCGCCGCATCGGCCTTCACCGCATAGACCAGCAGCAGCCGTTCGGGATGCGCGTATGGCAGCGGTCGCAGCAGCAGCGCATTCGCCACGCTGAAAATGGCCGTGTTCGCGCCGATGCCCAGCGCCAGCGTGACGATGGCCACCAAGGTGAAGCCTGGGCTCTTGGAGAGCATCCGGCCGGCATAGCGGAGGTTCCGTAGCATGCGCGTGCTTCCGCTAGTATAACCGCCTTAGTCAATGAATTAGCAGGGCGGCCCTGCAGGCATTACATTTGAGAGAACGGTTGGATCAGCTCCCGCCAGGTTGCCGCCAGCGGTACCATCTCGTCAGCTCGCAACCAGGTCAACCCGCCTGCTCCTTCGGTCTGCGAGTAGGCCCACCGAGTTACGCGGTTCGAGGACGCCAGTTCGGCGATAACACAGCGTCGCTCCAGTTCGCTTGTAATCTCTGCCCCGAACTGCACGTTCCGCATTTCGTCGCCATTCGTTCATGGCATCCGGGCAGTCGTTGGGCGCCTTGGGGGAACGCAGATAGAGCAGGACGTGTCCGAAGTGATCGCGCAGATGACCTGCAAATGTGCTCATGGATTCTTCCTCAAAGCGTGCTGTGCTCATCACCAGCAAAACTTTAGTCTGCGGTTTCGGGAGTTGCTAGTGGTTCGCGGCGAAACAGCGGACCATGAATTGAAAGTGTGCAGAGTACGGGCCGCGCCACGGGAAATAAACCCAGACGCTGTATGGGGCGTCCGGCAGAATCATGACTTCCAACCTGGGATCTTTCAAGACCAGGAGTGCTTCGGCGGTTAACTCGTTTAGGATCGTGCGCACACACGATTGCAGACGGCGCGGCTGTTCGCCCGCGCGCCATTCCTCCATCAGACAATCTACGTAGTTCATTTCAGTTTTGGAATCCAAGACAGCAATGGCCCTGGGTGTCAAGCCCCAGGGCCTTCACTGCGGAGTTACTGGCAACTGCCAAGCCGAGCCTGCCGAGCCGTTCCTAGCCTCGCAGTGCCCTGCCTGGCCACGCCACATCTCGCCTGCCTTGCCCATGCCTTGCCGAGCCCAGTCACGCTGCGTCAAGTCTTGCCATGTAGTGGGATAGAGTTTTTCCCACCTGCTGAATCCTGCCGTAAGTCCTCCAGTACGTCTAGATCTCTTAGCTGGAAGACACGTACGAGGCGTTAGGCATATATGAGGAAACCGCCGGTTGCACTTGACGCAGTTCATGACATCTTCGCTCGCGACCACGCCGGCATCGCCGCCTGTTCCAAACTGATTCGTGACGCGCTCGAAAAGGAAATCCGGAGTGAATGCCAATTTAGGCAGGGTGCATTTCAGGGGCGTGGGTGATTCGTTCACTGACGCCTTTTTTCATTTGAGCCGGATCGAACAACGGGAACCTCAACCGGTCGGCGTCCTCTCGACCGACGAAGGCGTACGCCTGGACCCATCACTCGCCTCGAAAGCCACACTCCAAGCGCCATGGATGAGCCTTTCGCGTCCGGCATTTCTACCAGGAGGTCTGAGTTCTAGTCCTCCCCGGCGTGCGAAAGAGGCGGCAGCATTGCAGGGCTTGACGCTTACCGGCGTCCAAATATGAGCCAGATAATAAGAATCAGGACAACCAGACCACCGATCCCGCCTCCTGATTCAACTTAACAGAGCGTGCTAACCAACTTCACGCAGCCTTGCCGCAAACTCACGTTGCACCGGTAGTCCCCGTTCTCGCGGCCTTGCCGGGTTCCGGGGTACACCATCGCCGAGGGGACGCTGATGCCCGCCGACCTGGAGCGCGCCGACGAAGTATTCATCGCCTCCACCACCCGAAATCTGCTGCCGGTGGTAGACCTGGACGGCCGCCCCATCCCGCATTCCGGGCCGGGCATGCGCGGCGATGCGGACTGCGTTCGCCGCTTATGTTGAGGAGTATGACGGCGCCCGCGCGCCGCGCCGCGTTCGGCGGAGCGGCGCATCAGTTTGAATGATATTATGTTTGGAGTCGTGACTGGGCTGGGCGCTGTACGGTTAGTCGGGAGCGCGAGGCATTCTTTAAACTTTGTGATCAATTTCTGTATCCGAGGACAAATTCAGATGAATCGCAATCCCTCTTTGTCATTCACTTTGACGCTGGTCTGTCTTGTTCTGTGCGGCGCGTCCCTTGCAGCGTTCGCCCAGGAAGAATCGATCGTCACGCTCACGCAAATCAGCTCCGATCCTTTCACCGTTCCTCCGGGCCAGCACGCCACCGAGGTTGAGCCGCATGTGCTGGCTAATGGCACCACGCTGGTCTCCGCGTTCCAGACCGGGCGCATCGCCCCCGGCGGCGCCACAGCTATTGGCTGGGCCACTTCAACTGACGGCGGGGTCACCTGGACGAACGGATTCCTGCCCGGCCTCACCACCGGGAACGGTGGCGGCCCGTACAGCGCCGCTAGCGATCCTGCCGTTGCTTACGACGCCAAGCACGGCGTCTGGATGATCGCTACGCTGCCCATCTCTAACAGCGGCAAGACCCCCGCAGTCGTCGTCAGCCGCTCCACCGATGGCGGCTTGACATGGAACGCCCCGGTCAACATCACGCCGGACGTCGCGAACTCAGACAAGAACTGGATCGTCTGCGACAGCTATTCTTCCAGCCCCAACTACGGCAACTGCTACGTTGAGTGGGATAATCCTCTCGCTGACGATAGAATTTTTATGAGCACTTCCAGCGATGGCGGCGTAACCTGGGGCCCAGCGACCCCAACAGCGAACGACGCAACAGGGATCGGCGGCCAGCCGCTTGTTCAGCCCAACGGTACAGTCGTGGTCCCGATCCAAGGCAACGTCATGGAAGGGTTCAGTTCCACCAATGGAGGCATCAGTTGGAGCGCGCCGGTCATGATCTCCAACATCCAAACCCACCTTGACGCCGGCGGCATCCGCAGCGGCCCGCTCCCTTCGGCCGCGGTTGACGGCGCGGGCAACGTCTGGGTGGTATGGGAAGATTGCCGCTTCCGCACCAGTTGCTCCACCAACGATCTGGTTTACAGCACTTCGAGCGACGGGGTGCACTGGTCGGCCGTGACGCGTGTCCCCATCGATCCCACCGCGAGCGTGGTCGATCACTTCATTCCGGGAATCGGCATCGATCCGGAGACCTCAGGCAGCTCGGCCCACGTGGCGATCACGTTTTACTTCTACACCAACACCTCGTGCACGCAATCCACGTGCAAGCTCAACGTGGGCTTCATTTCGTCACACAATGGCGGAACCACATGGAATGCGGCGCAGAAGCTCTCTGGCCCCATGCAGCTCCTGTGGCTGCCTAAGTCACAAAACGGCCTGATGGTGGGCGACTACATCGCGACCGCCTTTACCAACGGCGTGCCGCATGGCGTATTCGCGGTAGCCGCGGCGACGTCGGGCAGCACATTCAACGAATCGATGTACACCGCGCAGGGCTTGACAGTTGAAGAGAACGGCCCACAGTTCTCCTCCGTCGGCGACAAGCCACTACATCACTTGTCCGATCCAATTGAGAGAGAGCAGCCGGAAAAAGGCGTAGTCCCGCCGTCGAAGAGAGCGAAGAGGAACGCGAAGTAACGAAAAGCGTAGGTGAATCGGTGCGCGCCTTAAGTCCTGTAAAAACACCGTTGAAAAACTCACGGCGAGAAGGGCCGTAGCCTGATGGTAGAGTGGGGGATCGAACCTCATGTGCGCACGCGATCGGGCGGCTCTCATTTTTACCTACGGCATCCCGGCTGGCCGGTGGCTACACTGAATGCGAAAAGCGGCAAGGCATCGTGGCCCTGGCCCGGCCTGGATATTCGGGGTGATGGCGGTTTCGCAGTGTTGCTGGGTCACAACGATAAGGGTGGCAACATGATGACGTCAGGCAATCCTATCAGCCAGCACGGCGTTGCGGCCGGTGGCCGTCCACAATCCGTGCAGCGTGATCTTCTGTTCCAGATAGCGATCCCGTAGGCATAGCCCTTGCTCCAGAAGCTGCCGCACCGCCAGGGGAAAGCGTGCTGCCGCAGGCGTAGCCACTTCGGCCATATCCCGACAGCGACAAATCAGATGGGCCACGCAACTCTGATGGTTCTCGCCTTCAGGAATTGGTAATAGATCCGCAAACCATCGTGGATCAACCAGCCCGCGTATTCCGCTCCTAGCATCGACGCTGCCTGGGCAAAACCGCGCCCCGGTAGAATCTCGCGGTAGCTGATCTGTTCGGTGACTACCGCCCATAACCAGCGCAGTTGCGCGTCCACCTTCCAGCCGGTCTCGTCCATATGGGCCGCATCATGTAATGTAAGGAATTGAAAGGGTTTTGGAGATGCTCGGATTGACAAGTCACGTGGATGCAATGGCTTAGGCTCGGGGCGGCCCTTTAGGTATTATATTTCAGGTCGCCAGACTGGCGCCTTTGTGCGGTCACTCGTCAGATCTGAAACGATCTGAAGTGGCCGCCGCGGCGGTGTCGGCGGGGAAATTGCTTGCGTCACGGATGGATCAAGGCCGCATGATCCAAGCGGTGCTTCCCGACAATTGCCGCGACTTCTTCGGGAAGCTTGTCGTCGCAGGGCACCAGATCCAAGATCTGTTGCCCGGCTACCGCATTGGTCTGATGGTGATCCGTGTTGGTCCAACTCCTCGCACTTGCCCGCCGACCCAAGTTCACTGATACTGGATACCGGCGTCCTAGCCAGCTATGAATCGAAGCGTTGCAGATACAGCCCGCATTCTCGGCGTGGATGGCGAGCAGATGAAGGCTTGGGCATGGACGTTCAAGGACCACCTCAGTGGGCGGGCGAATCCCGGCAAAGGGCGCCCACGGAAGTTTACCGATTCGGATGTGCTGGCGCTGATCTACGTGTGCCAATACCGCGACCTTCTCGACGCCCACACGCCGATCCTACAGGAACCGCCAGACGATCTCGACGAAACCTGCAGGCATGGCATCCTTCTCATTGACGGATATGTGGAAGGCTACCTGGCTCTTGCCCGCAATTACAGGGAGAGCGCCGACGCGCTGCTGGATTCGGCACTCAAAAGCGGTGAACCAAGGGACGGGGGCTATCCGGTTCTTTTCGCCTACCGGCACACGTTGGAGTTGTATCTGAAAATCATCGGCGCGATCGATGAGCATACCCACTCGCTAAAGGAATGCGTCCGCCTGGTTGAAAAGCGCCACGGCCATCGAATCCCCTCGCCGGCCCGGGAATGGATTATCGAACTGGACGAAATTGACCCAGCGGGGACGGCTTTCCGCTATGCGGATGAGCAAGGGCGGACGATGAAGCACGCGGAACACTGGTTGGACTTCGTGCAGTTCAAGTTCGCGATGACCCGCGTCTTCACGATGCTCGATTTCGCCGTTCCGGATGGCACCCGGATGGGGAGAATCGATCCAACCCGCATCTGAATTCCACGTCTGATCGCATTCCTGCGGAGCCCTATCCTCCGCTCGAGGGCGCCCGTCAGCGACCGTCTGCGACCTGAAATGTAATCCCTAAAGGGCCGCCCCGAGCCTAAGCCATTGCATCCACGTGACTTGTCAATCCAAGCATCTCCAAAACCCCATTTTCCCCCATAACCCATCTTGACATAGGTCTACCGTGACCTCGGCCGTTCCGACCTTCCAAAGGTGCCGGCGTGTGTTTTCTGGAAAACCGGCACCCCGAGTCGAACATGTAGGTGCGCATTCAGTTAGTGGTGAGAAGAGGCGAATTGCTCGCCTGGCTGCCCATCTCGAGTTGGACCGGGTATGTCCCCGGCGGGAGACTCGCCGGTATCCGGATGTTGGCTTGGCTCAACCCCACGAACTTTGGAGTGAGCCCGACGAAAAATAGGGCCGCAGGTTGCCCGCCAATGGTGGCTGAAACCGTCGCCGGCGCCGCGGAAAGAGGAGCCGGAGGCAGCGGCGCGGCTTCGCCTGTCGCAACGGCGTTATCGGGTACGCCCTGGCCAGTGAAGTATAGCGTGATCACGCTCCCCGCCTTGGCCGGGTTGTTCACACCATTCACCGTATAATCCTGGTTCTGGGCGACAGCGCGGTTGTTTCCAAACGTGAATATTCCTGGCGCCGCTGGCGTCACCGTGCAGGAGAAGGTATGCGTGACGGCTGTGTTCAATGACAGGCTTGCTGTGTAGTTCCCCGGTGAAACCTCATAGGGAAGCTGAGCGTTGACCTGCGTGCCGCTGGCATATAAGAGTGGTGTCGAGCGCCCATTGATCGCCAGCGCCAATCCGCTTAGGGTCGTGGGCAGAGGAAGTGATGTCGCCTGCGTGATCGGTAGCGTCCCCACGGAAACGAACACGGAGACCAGAGCGCCAGGCGCTATGGGACCCACAAAACTCCCAGCATTGACTAGCGGTCCGATGGGGGTTTGCGCTGTGGTAGAAGGCGGCTGGTTGCTCTTGGTAAGTACGCGCACTTGCGCTCCTGCCGCGAGCGTCCGCGATACGCTGAAACTGATGGCATTACCGCTGGTCGCGATCAATGCTCCCGAAGGATCGAACAGTGACGCCTGCAGAGTATAATTCCCAGGCGGGGCCTGATCCCACATGGTCAACCGGCAGGCGTTCGCAGGCCCGCCGCAAACCACCATGTTCCGGCCGGCAAGTCCGCTCAGCATTACCTGAATCGACCCTCCCTCCCCAGCAGGGTATTGCGCGGTGACGCTTAGCGGTATACTGTCGCCCGCGCCGAATACGGCCAGGGACTGCGGACTCGTGATCCTGACCAGCGGCGGTCTGGGAAACTCGATGTACACGATCCAGCGTAGGGCAATGAGAACGCACACTCCGCTAATAAACCACAGCGTGGTGCGGCCCAAAGGGGTGCTTGGGCGGAGCATCCGCATCACGCGAGTCCCGATGGCGTTGGAGTCTAGAAGGTTGATCGCCGCCCAGCTCCATCCGGCTGCCGCAATGTACAAAATGCATGTATCCAGCAGAAGGTTGAAAAGGTACATGTGCTTGATCACGTCGAATGCGTCCCCATAGACGGCGCTGAACAAGGCTGCCAGGCAGCACACAGGGAGAAGCGTGAGCAGTTCCAAGCGCCGGCGCCGCGCGAGATCACGGTCGCGGCCCCATCTCCAGGCGGCGACCAACGGCCAGCCGGCGAGTGCGAAGACGATCCATTTATTCACAGACGGCAAGATGTGTTCGTGAAAACCGCTCCATAGTGTAAACGCACGGCTCTGTGCAGCGGGAGGCAATCCCGCCGAAAGCTCGAAATTTCCGTACGAGTTCCACCGCAAAAACGTTATCTCGGGAAGCAGCCCGTGTAGGCGCCGCCACATCCTCGCAGGCCGCACCAGGTAGAAGCCCAGCACACCAAGCGTGTTCACGCGTTTCAGCGCTCCCGAGGCGGCGATTTGCGGAAAATAGGTTCTAGGAGTCCATGCGCCGGTTCCCGAGTACTTGGCGAGTTGCGGATCGAGCCCCAGCGCGCGCAGGTCCGCCTCTGGGTTCTTCGATTCCGGAAGGATGCCCGAGAAAACCATGCCATAGGTATTCGCCTGGTGCCCGTAAGTTGGCACGGCAACCGCGTCGAATACAGCGCCCGCGAACATGGCGCAGCCGCCAACTGCCGCCACCACGCGGGCCGGATTCGACGGCGTCCGCATCGCCAGCCGGAAAGTAAATAGGCCCAGAATCAGTCCTATCGGTGCGTTCTGAGGCTTGGCCAGTATCCACAAGACCGACCACAGCGACCATCGCAGGGCAGCCGCCAGGCTGGTCTCGCCGGTTCTGGCGCTCTCCACACCTTCAGCCAGCAATAGTAGGAAGAAGATGCAGGAAGCCGGTTCGGCGTAGAACGAGTTCCAATACACGGCGTAGCCGGCGTCTGTCAACGCCACCAGCGCGCCGATCCAAAGAAGGACGTACGCCTGGTCGTGTCGCCCGACCCACAACAGCCGCGCGAATGCCGCTAGAAAAGCCAGCGCGTGCACAAATCCAGCGACAGTGATATCGAGAGCGCCATCCTTGGAGACCACCTTGTTCAACAACAGTGCGGCGCCCACAAATAAGTACTCGCTGTTGGCCTGCTCCCAGTCGGACGAACGGGAGTGAGGATCGGGAATGTACTTAGGCTCGACGTAGACGTACCCGAAGCTGCCGTGGTGCTGCGGCTCGTAGCCAAACCGCCGGATAGTCCGGACGAAGTCGCCCTGATCGGCCAAGCCTACAACTGGCGGAACGAAGAGTTGATATGTGAGAATAGCGCCTGCAGTGGCCAGCACCGCCACGTACAGTTTCCCGCCTTTGGACATGTCTCAGGCCGCAGTATAGCAGGCGATTCCGGCGCCCCACGCTTCGAAAATGGCGATGGCCGCCCTTCTCCCAAATTTACTCTCGGGCGCCATGCGCCGCGGCGGGCGCGCTGCCGTCGTTTCTCAGATTCTGCGCGCGTCGCTCCAGTCACGGCCGATGGCGGATGCAATCACCTGCGCCTGATCGACCACGCGCATGAGCCAAGCGCGAAGGCGTCGCTTCTCAGCCCCTTCAGCCAGCGGTCTAGAAACAGATAGGCCCGCTCGCGCTCTTCCGGCGGAAACGAGTGCCCAGTATTCGGATGTACTGCCACAAGACGGTCCGCGGTTTTGTACACCGTCGCATACCGTCTGGGCCGCCGCAATGCAATCGTTCACACCAGAAACCTCAAAGTTCTCATCGTGCAGCGGCGCGTTGATGAACAGCGGCCGCGGCGCGAGCGCCGCCAGGACGTCGGAAAAATCGAATGGCATTTTTGCCGGATCCTTGCCGTAGCGTTCTGCGATGCGCGGCATGTACGTCAGGCTGCTCCAGCCCGCAAGGGTTCCCCCGTAATACTTCTTGAACGAGTTTAACCCGCAGCTGGATACCATCGTCCGGATTCGCTCGTCGAACGCAGCAACGAACAGCGTGTTGTGACCACCAAGAGAATGCCCGATGCACCCAATGCGTTTCGAGTCCACCTCGGAGAGCGATTCGAGCACATCCACCGCCCGCATGTGATTGCGAATACCCCTCATGGTCGCGCTCGCATAACCGCTCGCGTAGGGATCGAAGTGGTAATCGCCAAAGTTCGGATAATCGGGTGCAATCGTTACATAGCCGCGCTGGGCCAATTCCAAGGTGTAATGAAGGTCCGGGATTCCGCCTATGCCGGCGGGTTCGCCTTTATCGATACGCGTGGTCTGGTGCAGACACAACATTGCTGGTGCCTTCTTCCGCAGTGCCTTGGGAACCAGTAGGTACGCTGGCACGCGATCGTGGTCATTGCCGGCGAAGGTCACATAGATTCGCGTGAGTCGAGGCTCCTCGGTCCGCTCCACCCGTGCCAGATCGAGTGGCCTGCCACTCGGCGGGGGCAACTCACCCATCACGCGTTGCATATTGGCCAACGTCTGCCGCCGCTTTTCTGCCCATTCGGCTCGTGTCTTAGGGACCGCTGCCGTCCGACTCGCCATCGCGGCCGTCAGAAAATTGCGGCCGATATCACCGATGTCCGGCCGTCCATGGAGAAAGTGGGTTCGAAGATCATGGCGGCGCGCATCTCACCAACTGGGGCCCGCGCGCTATTTGAGGCGCGCGGCGAGATCTTTACGGTGCCCGCCGAGAAAGGCGATGTACGCGACTTGACGAACACTCCCGGCGTGGCCGAGCGGGACCCGTCCTGGTCACCCGATGGCAAGCTGATCGCATACTTCTCCGATGAATCCGGTGAATATCAGTTACACCTGCGTGCGCAAAACGGACTGGGGCCGGCAACCAAGATTCCCCTCGAAGACCCGCCCGCGTTTTTCTATGAACCGGCATGGTCGCCGGACAGCAAAAAGATCGCCTATACCGACAACCGGCTCAACGTCTGGTACATCGATCTTGAAAAGAGACAGCCTGTTCTCATCGACACGGACATCTATCAGACTCCCTTCCGCGACTTGAGTCCACAATGGTCGCCGGACGACAAGTGGATCGCCTATAACAAGATTTTGAAAAATCACCTGCGCGCCGTCTTCGTATATTCGCTCGATAGCGGGAAAACCACGCAGATTACAGATGGCCTCAGCGATGCCGATTACGCGCAATGGGACAAGAACGGCAAGTATCTTTACTTCACCGCGAGCACCAATCGCGGCCTCTCGACATCATGGCTGGATATGTCGAGCATCGATCGTAAGGTCACGCGCAGCGCATATGTCGTGGTACTACGCAAGGAGGACCCTTCGCCCGTCGCACCGGAGAGCGATGACGAAAAACCGCCCGACGCAGCCAAGAAAGACGACAAGGACAAAGACAAGGAGAAAGACAAAGAGCCCGTCACGGTCCGAATCGACTTCGATAACATCGATCAGCGCATTCTGGCCCTGCCCATCGCGGAACGCGACTATGTCGGTTTGTTCGCGGGCAAAACGGGGGTTCTTTATCTGACCGAGGCGAACGACGTGTCCGATGCGTTCAGAGATCAACCTGGCATCACGGTCCAGAAGTTCGATCTCAAGTCTCGCAAAACCGAGAAAATCATGGAAGGCATCAAGGCCTTCGACCTGTCTAACGACGGCGAAAAGATGCTTTTCCGGCAGGGCGACAAATGGTTCATTGCTTCGTCGGGCGCGCCGCCAAAGCCGAACGAGGGTGTGCTGAAGACCGAGGCCATGGAAATGCGCGCCGACCCAAAAG
>Ga0302325_10010968_pt1 | contig 19552 bp, 20 predicted proteins | sample Palsa_T0_2_FD_201948 | JGI IMG/M metagenome (GOLD analysis project Ga0302325, IMG submission 201948) | Peat permafrost microbial communities from Stordalen Mire near Abisko, Sweden - Palsa_T0_2 | ecosystem: Environmental > Terrestrial > Soil > Palsa > Peat permafrost | place: Sweden: Abisko...
CGCGAGCCTGCAGGCCAAGCTTCTGCGCGTGCTCCAGGAGCGCGAATTCGAGCGGGTGGGGGGCAATCGAACGATCAAGGTAAACGTCCGAATCATCGCCACTTCCAATCGAGATCTTCTGAAGAATGTTGAAAAAGGGGAATTTCGGCAGGACCTCTTTTACCGGCTCAATGTGTTTCCAGTGGTCGTGCCCCCGTTGCGAGACCGGGGCGAGGACGTGCTGATTCTCGCCGAGCATTTCCTCAGGCGATTTGCTCGGAAACACGGGGTCAAGGTGACCGGCTTTTCGGATTCGGCGCGACGCGCCATGGTGTCGTACCGGTGGCCGGGAAACGTCCGCGAACTGGAAAACGCGATCGAGCGCGCCGTGATCCTGTCGGAAGATCAGCGGCCGATCACCGCGGTGGTGCTGGGACTTTCGCCCGCCTCGGATCAAGGGGACCTTCCTCTCGAATATAATTCATTCGCCATTGGCCATTCGGAGGTCGCCGAGTTTACCACGGACGCAGGCTCGGAGGTGATGAGTCCCGCCGTCCCGGTGACCGCCCCGAGGGGAGGGGTGATTACCATTGCCGAACTTGAGAAACAGGCGATACGGGCCGCGCTGATTCAGACGGAGGGAAACCGGACCCATGCGGCGAATCTTTTGGGAATCAGCATCCGAACCTTGCGCAACAAACTCCAAGAATACAGGGATTCGGGTGATCCCGTCGATTCTGCCGCTTCCGAAGAGTGACGATTCGGCGGACTTTGCCCCTCAGGAGTACACGAGGAGTCGCTGGCTGATGGGGGTCACCTCGTTGTGGCTCCGGATTTTTGAGATAATGCCAGGGCCGAGCGTCTGGTCTTCGCCCACCAGCAGCAGCCCGTGCGGACTGTAGATTCCCGTGGCTAAAGTCATTCCAGACTCGAGCTCTTCGAGCAGCACGTCCCGGACCTGGCGGGGGAGATTGACCAGATGGGTGACCTTTAGAAACAGGCGGACCGCCTCGGGGTCGTAGCTTCGGCCCGCTTCCGCTTGGATTGTCTGGGTGGCCACCGGCTTCGGATCGGTCGATTCGATGAAGCCGACAGCGACGGCGAGGCAACGGGCCGGCCAGGGAATCGCATTGCCAGCCAATCCGTCGGGATAACCGTTTCCGTCAAAGCGCTCGTGGTGTGCCCGGATGGTTTCACCGACGTCGGCTCGTCCATCGACCAGCGCCGCGAGGGTTTGGCTGTAGACGGGATGGTGGCGCAGCATGGCGCGCTCGCGGTCGGTGAGCCCGTCGGAGTGTTTGCGCCGGAACGAACGCAGCAGCTCGCGGGGGACGCCGATCAGGCCGAGGTCGCACAGCCATGCAGCCGTGCGGAGCGCGTGCCGCTCCGCTTCGGTGAAGTGCTCGGTATCAGCCATTTTTCCAGCGAATTCCACCAGAGCCCTGGCTTGCGTCCCGAGGATCGGATCATAGGCGGTGAGGATTCGTCGGCACAGTTCGAGCGAATTTTCGTATCGGGCGGTGAGTTCCTGATTGGCGCCATTGAGCTCCTGACGGCGTTTCTCCAGGTCGGAAACCTTCACCTCGAGGTCTTGATTGGCCGAGCTGAGGCGGTCGTTCAGGCTGCTGGTCTCAGCCTGGAGCGCTTCGTTGCGGACGAGGAGCTCATAGCGCTGAATCGCGTTGTGGACCGTGGCCACCAGGTCCTCGCGGACCCACGGCTTTGCGATGAAGCGGTAGATTTCCCCGCGGTTGATGGCGTCAACGATCGTGGGCAGGTTGAGGACTGCAGTGAGGAGAATCCGGGAGACGTTGGGTTGAATGCGCCGGCATTCGACCAGGAAATCGAGCCCGGTCATCTCCGGCATGAGATGGTCGGAGATGATGACCGCGAACGGGCGCTTCTTGACGATCTCCAGGGCGAGGACCGGGCTCGAACAATCGACGACAGTCAGGTTCTCATGCGCGAGCGTGCTCGACAGCGCCATCAGGACCATGGGGTCGTCTTCGACGAGCAGAATTGCGGAAGGCGGGACTTCGGACATGGGCATCGAGTTTCCTATCGGCACAAATGGGCCCCGATGAAGCCGCCGAATGCGCCCGACCGCTGTCGCGGCGAGGGTGATACACGGGAGGAGTTGAACCGGAGAAAAGTAGGCGGGCAAAAATTGCCGTTCGCGCCAGCCGCGGAAGGGGCCTGCGGCAGTATCGACAGGCGTCGGATAATATTAACTCGTATTTGTATAATAGGCAACGAGATGCCGTTCGTTGTAGCTCGATGGCACGTAGCTTGCCTTGTGGGGGGTACGCGATGATAGACCCGATCTTTAATTCCGACGCGACGTACGGCCTGGCGCAGAAATTTCTCGACGCCGCCGCGCTCCGCCAGAATGCGATCGCCTCGAACTTGGCCAACGCCGAAACGCCCGGGTACCACCGGATGGATGTGGCGCCCGATTTCGCGGCGCAGCTGAAGGCTCAGATGGAATCGGGACAGCCGCCGTCTTCGTCTCTGACGCCGACGCTGGTGCAAGACCCGACCGCCCGGAGCATCAAGCCCGACGGCAACAACGTGGAGATCGAGAAGGAGCTTCTCGCGATGAACCGCAACTCGGTCGAATACCAATATCTGAGCAATTATATCAGTTCGAACATCAAGGAACTCAAACAGGCGATCTCGGGCCAAGCCGGTTCCTGATCCTAACCTCCCTGCGGCATGAATCTCATCGGCGGCATCGACATCACGGCGGACGCGCTCTCGGCCCAGAAGACCCGTCTGGACATCGTTGCGCAAAATATCGCCAACTCGCAGACCACGCGCACTCCAAGCGGCGGTCCCTATCAGCGTCAGATGGTGTCCTTTGAGGCGGAGATGCTGCGGCAGGCGGACGGATCGTCCCTGCAGAGCGTGAAGGTCTCGGGCATCACCCCGGATCCGACGCCGGGCCAGAAGGTATACAACCCACAGCATCCCGACGCCGGAGCCGACGGCATGGTCACCATGCCCAACGTGAATCTTTCCTACGAAATGGTCGACATGATCACGGCCTCGCGGACGTACGAGGCCAATCTTTCGTTTGCCAAGGATGCCAGAAACCTCGCGCAGAAGACGATCGAGATCGGCAAGTAATTAGGGACCCGAATCAACCATGTCTCCGATCGGCGCCATTTCCTCATCGCTCATGAACTCGCCGCCCCTGGCGTCCCCGGGCCTCGACGGCACGGGCGGGGGCCTCGGGCTCGGCATCGACGGAACCCAGACAGCTTCGAAACCGGCGGATGGCTTCGGGAACATGATCGACGGCCTGATCCAGACGGTGGCCACCAAGGAGACACAGGCCAGCCAGCTCGCTCAGCAGGTGATGCTCGGGGGCACCGCTCAGCTGCATCAGAGCGTCATCGCCATGCAGGAGGCCTCGGTCGCTTTTTCACTGATGGTTCAGGTACGCAACAAGCTCGTTGAATCCTACCAGGAATTGATGCGCATGCAGGTGTGAGTTTGTCCCCCTTTTCGGAATGAAGCAATTTGCCCAATCTCTCGTCGCCCTCTGGCGCCAACTCGGTCTCAATCAGCGAGTCTCGCTGTTTGTCGCGGCACTCGCCGTCATCGGCGGGATGACCGCCATCGCGGTCTGGTCGCGCAGACCGGACATGCAGCTGCTGTATGCAAGGCTTGGAGACAAGGACGCGGCCGCGATCATCAGCTACCTGGAAACCCAGAACATTCCGCACGAGGTCACCGCGGGAGGCACCGCGGTCGAAGTGCCGTCCGATCAGGTCTACAAGCTGAGGATGGACCTGGCCGGCAAAGGGCTTCCAAGCGGCGATGGGGTCGGATTCGAAATTTTCGACAAGGGACAGTTCGGACTCAGCGACTTTGTGCAGCGCACCAATTATCTGCGCGCCGTCCAGGGCGAACTCGCGCGGACCATTGGGCAGCTCCAGGGAGTTCGCGCCGCCCGTGTGATGATCGTCCAGCCCGAGAATCGCCTTCTGCTGACCGATCAGAGCATCAAATCGACCGCCTCGGTATTCGTGGACATCGGGGGCGCCCGCCTCGAATCCGACCAAGTGAATGCGATCCGCCACCTCGTCGCCAATTCGGTTGAGGGGCTGCAGCCCGATCAGGTGGCCGTGGTCGACAACCACGGGCATGTGCTTTCCGAAGAGCTCCGCCAGGACCCCTCAATCGGCGGGGCTACCTCGCAGATGCGGTACCGGCAGCAGGTCGAGGACTATCTCAGCCGAAAGGTCGAGACGATGCTGGCGCAGGTGATCGGACCGGGGAACGCGGTTGTGCGCGTCTCCGCGGAGGTCGAGAGCGAGGCCACCAGTGTCACCGAGGAGAAATTTGATCCGGATGGAGCCGTCGTGCGCAACCAGACGGTCACCGACGAAAAATCGCACGCAATCGAATCGAGGAATCCGGGAGGTCCCGTGGGCGCGAACGCAAACGTTCCCGACAAAGCCGCTGCAGTCGCCGATGCCAACCCGCATCCGTCCTCGACGACGGAGCAAGATCACAACATCAAGACCACCAATTACGAAATCAACCGCACGCTGACCAACGTCACACGCACGCCCGGAACCATCCAACGGGTCACGGCGGCTGTGTTCATCGCCTCCAGGGCTGCCCAGGGAACGGCTGCCGTGGTGGCCCGAACGGAGGAGGAGCTCAACAATCTCCGCCAGATCGTGATCAACGCTCTGGGGCTCAAGGCGGCTCCCGGGCAGTCGGTCGACTCGCTCGTCACCCTGAAAGAAATTCCCTTTGCGATCGAGCCCATCTCGCAGCAGGCCCAGGCGGCGGCTCAGCCCGACAGCCGCCTCACCGTAGGTCTTGAAATTGCCCGTCGCTGGGCCGGCATCGTGGGCGCTGGGCTCGTCCTTCTGCTCTTTGTTCGCATGCTCGGCCGCCAGAAGCCCGAGCCCGTTCCCGTCGAGGTGCTGACGCTGCCGCCGGACGTTGCCGCCCGTGCGCTTCCCGCGGGCATGGGCGTCACACCCGAGATGGTGAACGAGTTGATTCGCCAGAAGCCCGCCAACGTCGGCACCGCCCTTCGCGGGTGGGTCGCCGCCAGCAAGAACTGACGGGGAGACCGCACCCATGGACGAAATTGATTACCCGGCCCTTTCGCGGGCGCAGCGGCTCGCGATCTTCCTGATCGTGATCGGACCGGAGACCGCGGCCGAGATGCTTCGGCAATTTGAGGATGCGGACATCGAGGCCATCTGCACATCCATGGCCCAGTTCAAGATGGTGCCCGACACCGTCCGGAAATTAGCCTTGGACGAATTTGCCGGAATTGTGGTTCACAGCGCGAATTCGACGATGGGCGGGATCTCGTACGCTCAGCACACGCTCGAACTGGCGAAGGGCGACTACAAGGCTTCCGCCATCATCGGACGCCTCGGCGGAGCCGGCGGCACGCCGGTCGACGTGATGAAGGACGTTGCGGAGATGGACGGACGGCAGATCTTCAATCTGGTCCGCAATGAGCAGCCCCAGACCATTGCCTTTGTCCTGTCCTATCTCGACAGCGGCAAGGCGGCCGAGGTTTTCAACCTGCTCAGTCCCGAGCTCAGGGACGATGTGATCGAGAGATTGGGAACGCTTGAGGCCACCTCGTTGGACCTCGTCGCCAAAATCACCCGGAGTTTTGGCAAGCATCAGAACCCGAAAGCCTCGCGGCCGGCGTTCCACCGAAGTGGGGGAGTGCGCGCGGTGGCGGATCTTCTCAACCAGTTGGGCAAGGACACCAGCAAGGCGCTTCTGACCCGCTTGGAAGAGCGCAATGCCGACCTTGGGGGCGCGATCCGAAAGAAACTTTTCAGCTTCGAAGACATCTCCCGCCTGCAGCTTTCGGACCTGCAACGGGTCCTCCGCGAGGTCGAGATGAGCAGCCTCGCGATCGCGATGAAGTCGGCGAGCGCTCCGCTCCGCGAAAAGCTATACGGAGCTCTTTCCAAGCGGGCCGCCGAAGGTCTCAAGGAGGAGCTCGAGATGCTCGGAAGCGTGCGCCTGAAGGACGTCGAAGCCGCTCAGGAGACGGTGATCCGCGCCGTCCGCCAGCTCGAAGAAGAAGGCGAAATCACCCTCGACCAAGACAACGCGAAGCAGCTCGTCTCCTGATCCATGGCCTTCTCAAAGCTCATTCCCTTCGATCGACCCCTGATCGCGATTGCCGCGGCCTGCCTTCCCGGACGTGCCGTCACCGAGATGGAGGCCTCCGACCGGGCCCAGCGCGCCTATGACGCCGGCGCCGATTCGGCGCGGGCCGCTGCCGATCAGCAGATGGTCGAGCTTCGGGCAGAAATGGCCCAACTGAGCGACGGGGTCCTCGGCAAGCTCGGCACGATCGAGGGCCAGCTCCTCTTGCAGCTCCGCGAATCCCTCCCCGGCCTCGCGCTTGAGATCGCCCGCCGACTGCTGGCCGGATTCGAGCCTCCGCCCGAGGTGATCGAGAAGATTTGGCTCGAAGCGCTCGACCAGCTGTATCCGGAGCGCGAAAATCTCGAGCTGGCCCTTTGTCCGCGCGATGCGGAGCTGGTCGGGCAGCTCAATCCGGATTGGCGAAGCCGTTATCCGGGCCTCCGGATCCAGGCGGATGCGAGCCTGCTTCCCGGCGATTGCCTGGTTAGAAGCCGCTTTGGGCTGACCGACGCGCGCAGGGAATCCAAGCTGGCGGCCTTCGAGCACGGACTTAACGGAGGCTGAGATGACATCCGCCGTAGCCCCCTTTATCGATGTTGTGCGGAGCCAGGTGCGTCATGTCGCTCCGGTGCAGCGCATCGGGACAGTGATTGGCGTGGCCGGCCTCGTGATCGAATCCGAAGGCCCCAATGCGGGGCTGGGCGACCTGTGCGTTGTCCGTTCGCCGCTGGGCGATACGGCCGGGCTGCATGTGGGGTGCGAGGTGGCCGCAAGCGACCGCCCCCCGCTGCCCCGCGCCGGCCCCGAGCTTCTTGGCCGCGTGCTTGATCCCATGGCGCGTCCATTCGACGGCCTTGGACCGCTTCCCCTGGACCGCGGACCTGCAGGCTCCGGAGTCCCCCCGCATCCGCTGCGTCGCCAGCGCATCCACGATCCGCTCGAAACAGGAGTGCGGGCCATCGATTCACTGATTCCGATCGGCCGGGGCCAACGGCTCGGCCTCTTCGCCGGTTCGGGCATCGGCAAATCGACGCTCCTGGGCATGATTGCTCGGGGAGCGGCTGCAGACGTTGTGGTGGTGGGCCTGGTCGGCGAGCGCGGACGTGAAGTCCGGGAGTTCATCGAAAAGGACCTGGGTCCGGAAGGACTGCGCCGTTCCGTTGTCGTGGTCGCGACCTCGGACACGCCGGCCCCGTTGAGGCTTCGCGCGGCGTTCACGGCGACCTCGATCGCGGAGTCATTTCGGGACGCTGGGAAGAATGTTCTTCTGCTTATGGATTCGGTGACCCGATTCGCCATGGCTCAGCGAGAGATCGGGCTGGCGGTCGGCGAACCTCCGACCACCCGCGGCTATACCCCTTCGGTATTTGCCCTGCTCCCCCGGCTCCTTGAACGATCCGGCATGGGCGTCCAAGGTTCGATCACGGCCATCTATACCGTCCTGGTCGAGGGCGATGATCTCAACGAGCCGGTGACCGATGCTGTGCGGGGCATTGTCGACGGGCATATCGTGCTCTCGCGGGCGCTGGCGAACTTCAACCATTATCCGGCGATCGACGTGCTCGAGAGCGTGAGCCGGTTGTCGCGGGATATCTGTTCGCCGGCCGAGATTGAAGTGGCCGGGCGGGTGCGTGAGAACTTGGCGCTGTTTCGCAAGAATGAGGATCTCGTCTCGATCGGCGCTTACCAGAAGGGCGCCAACCCGGCGCTTGATCAGTCCATCGTTCTGCAGGAGCCCCTTCGGCAATTCCTTAGGCAAGGGATATTGGAGCACACACCGCGCGCCGCATGTTTCGAGCGGCTCGGGAAGATCGTCAGCTAAACGCCATGAAGCGCTTCCATTTCCCCCTGCGCCCAGTGGCGGTCATCCGCGCCCACCGCGAGTTGCAAGCACGCGAGGCTTTCGGAATTGCCATGAAGGCCTTGCGCGAGGCGGATACGGCGCTGGGCGCGGCTTTGGTGCGCGTGGGAGCCCTGGAGGCGGGAATCGCCGCCGGAAGGGTGCGGGGCGTCCGCCCGAACGAGGAAACGGCGTCGGCCCTGGAATACCGTCGCGAATGCGCGGCGGCTCTCGAGGCGGGCCGGGTCGCGGCAGCCGCCCGCGAAGAGGCCGCGAAACGTCGCGAAGTCTGCATTCAGGCGAACCGCGACCTGAAGACTGTGAATAAACTCGAGGAGCACGCACGCGCTGCCTTCAAGGTCGAGTCGCTGCGCGCCGATCAACGGGAACTCGACGAGATCGCCGGCTTCCGCGAAACACGCAAAATTCGATCATCGTCATGAGTCGCCTCCTTTCTCCCAATCTCGTCATTGTTCTTGCCGTCTTGTTCGGCGTCGCCGCCGGCGCGGGATCGCTTTGGAAAGAGGAGACCCGCATTGCCGCGCAGGTGCTGGCTGCGCGAAAGACCGTGGTCGGCCGAGTCACGGCAGAGCGAGCGACCCAGCGGGCGCACGGTTGGGATTTCTGGACCGTCGAGATGGACAATCTCACCACCGAGTTGCGGGATGAAAAAGCCCGCGCGCGCCAACAGCGGGAAGCCCTCGAACAGAGGGAATCACGCCTCAAGTCAGAGCGCGTCGAATTGGATAAGCTCCGCGCGGGCTTGGAGGAAATGCGGCGGGAGATCGACGACCGGGTGATCACCATCCGAGCGGATGAATCCAAGAACCTTGGGAAACTTGCCCAAACCTATTCGACGCTGACGCCGGACGGCGCCGTGGCGATCCTTCGCGAAATGGACGATGTGACCGTGGTGAAGATCCTATCGCTGATGAAGCCGGATGTCGTCGGTCCCATATTCGAAATCATGTCTAAGACGGAGGGGGCGAACGGGACCATGGCCAAACGGGTCGCGGCTCTCTCGGAAAAACTGCGCATGATGAAATCCGCAGTCGCACCCGCGTCCTGACCCCTATGGATCCCGCCCCTTCAGGATCTTCGGATCCGGTTCCGACCTCGTCGAACAGCTCCACCGAATCCTCCTCGTCGGGTGGCGCCCTCGCAGGTCTTCTTGCGAGCCTGCGTGGTTCGTCAAAGGGCGGCGATTTCGGCACCATGCTCGCCCTGAGCGGCGGGCGGGGACGCGCCGATGGGGCGGCCTCTGGACGGTCCAGCCGCATGGACACAGGCAGTGGCGCCTCCGGCCGGCGCCAGACCGGCGATAAGTCCGGCGACGGTATTCATTCGAAGACCACAGCACCGGATCCCTCCCCGAGTTCTTCCGCCGGCTCCGCCGCCCCCGCCGTCGAACCGGGCACGCTGCCTGCGCTCCCCCCGGCGCCGGATGCGGCTGCGGAGATCTCCCTGCTGGGCGGGGGGAACTTCATGACCCCGAGTGGCGAAAGCGTGGGTTCAAAGAACTCCGAGGCCTCCGGCTTGGCAGCCGAGGATGCCGCCGAGGCCGTGACCTCCGGCGGATTGCGCGGGCGCTTGTCGGCTTCAGGGCTTTCTCTGCGCTCGTTGGGGATGGCGGGACGAAATGGAGCGCCAGGCGCCACGGGACCTGCGGGCGCCCCGGCCAAGGATGGGGCAGCGCAGCCGGAATCCGATTCTTCTGAGACCGAGCTGGCGGAAACTTCAGCGGTTCTCGGCGCAAACGGAGCTACGGAAGCTACGGGGGCAAATTACGAGGACGTCGCTGCTCTACGGGAAAAATTTGCCGTTTCGGCTGAAGCATCGAGTGGCGGGGCGGAAGGGGCCAAATCGGGCGGCGATAAAAATTCTTTAGCGGCTGATGATAAGATGGTTGCAAATGACGAAAAGCCGGTTGGCACGACCATTGCTCCTGTCTCTCCGCTCATGCAATCGCACGCAGACCCGCATCCCTCCCAAACCCATTCCGGCACATGGGCGGTCGAGGCCGCGGGTGGCATCTCAGGGTCGGCGGCGGGAACCGACCTGGGTGCTGCGTCTTCTTCAGGAAAGCCGGACGCGGCCGCCACCGCGCATCAGGCGGTCGCTGCGGCGCTCGAGATTGCGGACGCCCAGGCGACCCGGGGGGACCAGGCCGCGCATTCGGTCAATCTCAATCTCAAATTTGGCGAGGACACGCTCGGCATACGCGTCGAGATGCGCGGAGGCGAGGTTCGCACCCAGTTCGTGACCGATTCGGCCGAACTTCGCTCGGCGCTCTCGGCCGAGTGGGGAGCCACGACCAACAGCTCCCCATCGCGCGACTACCATCTCGCTGCGCCGGAATTTTCCGGATCGAACGGCGGCTCAATGAATTTCTCCTCAGACGCCGGATCCTCCTACAGTCAGTCCCGCGGCTCCCAGGATTTCGCCACGTCGACGGACGGTGGCTTTGGCTCGGGCTTCTCCGGTTCCGCCGAACCAGCGCTCGCCACCGCCGCGCCCGATCCGGCGCCTTCCGCCGCCTCCACGGCCAGATACCTCCAAACTTTCGCCTGAACCCCATGCAAGTCCTGCCCTCCATCAGCAACGCCGCGGCGACCGCGGCATCAGCCGGGTCACGGACGGCTTCGTCCACGTCCACGACGCCGACCACAGCCACGCCGAGCACCTCTTCCGCGTCGACCATCACGACCACGGATTTTATGCAGCTCCTGAGCACCGAGATGTCCAATCAGGATCCGCTGCAGCCGATGGATCCGACGCAAACGATGACCCAGCTGGCGCAATTCACGACGCTCCAGCAGACCAGCCAGATCTCGCAGACCCAATCCCTCGCGGCCGCGAACTCGTTCCTCGGAGCCGAAGTCTCTCTTCCAGGAACAAATGGCGGTTCGCCGCTCACGGGCATCGTGACGGGAATCGACACATCGCAGGTAGCCTCGGGATCGCTTCCACAACTGATCGTCAACGGTTCCAGCCAGGAATATCCGATCACTTCGGTCACGATGGTCCAGCAGGCGCCTTCCGCGGCCACGACGGCCACTTCCACTTCAACGCCGACGGCGGCCACACCGACCTCAACGTCAACCTCGACGACGACGCCTTAGGGCGGCTGAACGTTCGTTCCGCCGCACTCCTCCATTCGGTTCACGAAAAAAAACCATAATCAAGCCATGTCCCTCCTTGGAACTCTTAGCTCGGGAGTCAGCGCTCTCGACAGCTTCACCACCGGCCTCGACACCGTCGGCAACAATATCGCGAACATCAACACGACCTCCTTCAAGGGCGCCGACGTCAGCTTCGCGGACACGTACGCGGGACTGGGCACACAGGTCCAAGGCGTAAACACCAATTTCAGCCAAGGAGCTCTCCAGAGCACCGGTGTGAGCACCGACATGGCGATCTCCGGCAGCGGCTACTTCATCGTCAAGGACCCGGCCAGCGGCGCGCAATACGCGACCCGCGATGGCGAGTTTCATTTCGACAGCAACGGATATTTGGTCAACCAGCAGGGATTCCAGGTTCAGGGGCTCACCGGAGGTTCCAATGGCACCGCTCCGGGGACGCTTGGACCGATCAAGCTCGGAACCCCGCCGACCGGCACCTCCCTTGAGTCGGCCGCGATCGATACGCAGGGCAATGTCGTCGAATCCTATTCGGACGGCTCGTCGGCGACCACCAACGAGGTGCTCCTCCAGAGCTATTCCAATCCGGCGCAGCTCATAAGCCAGGGCAACAATTTGTATTCGAATCTATCGGCCGCCGGTCCGCTGACCACAACGCTCGGCGCCGGAAACGCGCCGGGCCAGGGCGGTCTCGGTTCTGTCCAGAGCGGCAGCATCGAACAATCCAACGTCGATCTTACCCAGCAGTTCGCGGATATGATCACTCTCCAGCGTGCCTTCGAAGCGAATGCGCGCATCGTGACCGTCTCGGACTCAATCCTTGAGGACGTGGTCAACATGAAGACCCACTGATGTCTGCGAAAACGGAAAACAAAGAGGCGCTTGCCGCACCGGAAAGCGGCGGCGCCGAGAAGGCGGCGGTCAAGCCCGAGGGCCCATCGGTTCTTCAGGCGTGGATCCCCGCCATCATCGCGGTCCTGATCGCCCCCGCCGCCAGCTGGGCGGTGGCCCAGTTCGCCGTGCTGCCGCATTTTCGCCAGGCGCTGCAGGAGACCCCTGCGGTGGCGGCTCCCGGGTCCGCGTCAGGCGAAGCCAAGGCCGAGAGCAAGGGTGAGTCGAAGGGCGGCAAGAAGGGCGCCGACGAAGGGCCGCCTACCTACGCATTCGACAATGTCGTGGTCAATCTGGCCGGCACGATGGGAACGCGCTATCTCAAGACCAGCTTCATCGTCACGGGGGCCGACGCCGACATCAAGACGATCTTCACCGAGAAAAAGGCGCTGCTGACGGATGTCACCATCAACGTGCTCTCTTCGCTGACGCTTTCGGATCTTGAGGAGCCGGGCTCCAAGAACGTTCTTCGAGAGAAGCTGATCGTGGCCTACAATCAGGCCCTCGGCCGCCGGGTCGCGACCCAGGTCTACTTCTCGGATTTCGTGGTCCAATAAGACCTCTTTTTGCCGCCATGGCCGACGCAGAATCCAGTTCAGAATCCTCCGGGGTGCTCGACCAATCGGAGATCGACAAGCTGCTAGCCGAAGCGGCGGGCCAGTCGGCGCCCGCGCCTCTGCTTGTGCAGACGGAAGGCGGCCGCACAAGCGTCCGCACCACGCCGGCCAAGGTGGAGCGTTACGATTTCCGCAATCCGGTCTATCTTTCGGATGGAGAGCTGAGGCGTCTGAGGCTGGTCCATGAAGACTTCATCCGGTACCTCGGCGCCCGTCTCTCCCTGTACCTGCGCGGTGAATGCGCCATCAAGCTCGGAGATTTGAGAACGGTGGCCTATGCCAAGTTCACAGAATCGCTGCCAACGCCTGCGCACCTGTGCCTCTTCAAGGCCGAACCCCTCGCGGGCGTCGGGATCCTCGGCCTGAGGACTCGGCTCGCACTGACCATTGCCGAGCGGCTCCTTGGGGGCCGGGGCCATTCGGTGAATGTCGACAGGGATTTGACCGAGATTGAGATCGGCCTGCTGGAGGATGTGATTCTCATCGTTTTGGAGGAGTGGTGCTCGCAATGGAAGAACGAGCAGGATCTGCATCCTGTAATTCTTGGAAGCGAGACCAACGGCCGCTTTCTGCAGACTTCGCCCAAGGACGCGGTCGTGCTGGTTCTCTCGCTCGAAATGCAGTTTGGCGATTGCGCCGAGGAGATGCAGATCGGCGTTCCCTATTACACGATCGAGCCGGTCGTGAAGAAAATGCAGGCGCGTCGTCAGAAAGAGGCGGCCTTTGCGGCCGCAGAGACGCAGCGCGCCGCCTGGTCGGGTGCCTTCGATCACATCTCAGTGCCGATTCGAGCGGAGTGGGAGGGATTTGACGTCAGCCTCCGCGAAATTTCCTGCCTGCGGGCGGGCGACGTGATCGAGCTGCCCGAAAGCCTCCTCCAGCGCGCCCGCATCCTGCTCAACGGCTCCCCAAAATTTATCGGCACCGTCGGACTCGATTCCGAGCGGATTGCCGTCCAGATCACCGGCAAGTTGCCAACCGCCTGAACGCCCGCCCCGCCATGCCCACTCCTCTTGAAGAAAAGACCCTGGACATCGTCCTCGACGTGAAGGTCAAGGTCGCCGTCCAACTCGGATCCTGTCTGTTGCCGATGCGCGATGTTCTTGAACTCGGCGCCGGCTCGGTGGTTCAGCTCAACCAGCATGCGAGCGATCCGGTGGGTCTTTACGTCAACGACAAGCTTGTCGCCTATGGCGAGGTGGTCGTCGTCGAAGACAACTTTGGCATAAAGATCACCGAACTGGTGGGACAAAAGCCTTCCCTGTCATGAGGATTTGCCTCCGGCACGGGGCGCTCGCGCTGCTCTTCGCGGCGCGGCTAGCAGCCGCAACGCCGCCACAACCGGTGCCTCAGGACGACGCGGCCATGCTCTATCCTCGGCGGCCGAGCTCTGAAAATCAGGCGGCCGACAAGACTCCTTCGGGCGGAACTGCGGCGGCCGCGGCCGTCGTGGCGCTGGGCGGCGCTGGGGGATGGGTCCTTTGGCGGCGTTGGAAGGGAGGCTTCTCTCCTGGCCCGCGCGGCGCTCAGAGGCTTGCGGTCGACGAATCGCGTTCGCTGGGCAATCGGCAGTATCTGGTCGTCGCTTCCTACGGCAGTCGAAAATTCCTTCTCGCGGTCTGCCCCGGCCGCATTCGCCTGCTGTCCCCTCTTGATGGGGATTTGAACCCGCCTTCAGCGTGACGATGATGCGTCCATGGTGCTCCATCGCTCTGATGGCCGCCTTATTCTTCGCGTCGGCGCCTCAGTCGGTGTCCGCTGCGGAGCCTTTGCCGCAGGCGCGCCCTGCCGGTCAGGCGGCTGCCCACAGCCCGGATCCCCTTCGGCTGACCATCAATCTCGACGGCGCCGAACAGCCGGCCCAGCTCAGTGTGGCCGTTCAGATCGTCATCATGATGACGCTCCTGACGCTGGCCCCCTCGATCGTTCTGCTGATGACCAGCTTCACCCGCATCGTCGTCGTCCTCGGATTTGTGCGCACCGCGCTGGGCGTCCCAAGCGCCCCCTCAAACCAGATCATCATCGGACTCGCGCTCTTCCTCACGTTCTTCATCATGGGTCCGGTCGCCGAGCGCATCCAAAAGGAAGCGCTGCAGCCTTACTTGGATGGCCATCTGACTTCGGCGGTTGCGATGGACAAGGCTTCGGCTCCCCTGAAGGAGTTCATGCTCAAGCAGACCCGCACCCGGGACCTCGAGTACTTTCTCGAACTGGGCGGATTTGGGCCGACCTCGGTGCGCGATCTTCCGATTCGAGTCGTGATCCCGGCCTTCGTCATCAGCGAACTTCAGACGGCCTTTCAGATGGGGTTCTTCCTTTTTCTGCCCTTTCTGGTGATCGATTTTCTGGTTTCGTCCATATTGATGGCGCTGGGCATGATGATGATGCCCCCCAACGTCGTCTCGTTGCCGTTCAAGCTCCTGCTCTTCGTCCTTGTCGACGGCTGGCATCTGATCGTGCGCGCTCTGGTCCAGAGTTTCGCCAACTGACCCTCCTTTCGCATGAATACCGAAGTCGCCATCGATGTCTTCAAAACCACGGTCATGTTCGCCCTCTACTCGGCGGCGCCATTTCTCATTTGCATGCTCGTGATCGGCCTCCTCACGAGCCTTTTCCAATCGGTCACCGGCCTTCAGGAACAGACCCTGACATTCGCCCCGAAGCTTGTGGCCTTCACCGCGCTGGCGATCCTGCTCGCGCCCTGGTTGCTTCGTTCTCTGGCGGAATTCACCCTCGGGGTGTTTGCGAAGATGTCGGCGATGTCCCACTGAGGCGCCGCGGCCGGGTATCTGTCCGGTCATGACACTGGGTTATCTCCTCACCTGGCAGATGGTCTGGCTGCGGGCCCTCGGCATTGCGCTGCTGCTCCCGCAGATGTCGGGCCGGCCGCCGCCGATCCTCATCAGGCTCGGCCTGGCCACCTGTATGGCGACGCTCCTGGCCGGCGTCGTGCCGCCGGCGGTCCTGCCGAGTAATTTATGGGCGTACGGGGCGGCGGCCGCTTCGGAAGTCGTGCTCGGGCTCGCCTTCGGATTTATCGGGCAGATGACGTTTGCCGGGGTCGAAATGGCGGGCCGCGTCATCTCCTCTGAAATCGGCCTGTCTCCCACACACGGCATGAACGCCCCTGATGTTGCTTCCGAGCCATTGGCCGGATTTATGGGCGCGTTCGCCTTCGTTCTCTTCTTCATGGTCGGCGGCCATTTGCTGGTTCTCAGCGCCTTTGCCCGGAGTTTCGATCTGGCGGCTCCCGGGCATCCCGCCGTCAATGCGCTCGCCGGGGACATGATGATCCGCGCGACCGCGCACGTCCTCGAACTGGGCCTGCGCATTTCCGCTCCGTTCATTGCGCTGAATTTCCTCGTGACGCTTGCCTTCGCCACGCTCGGCCGCGCGGTTGCGCGCATGGGCGTGTTTGTTCTCAGCGCCCCGATGCGCGGACTGGCCGGAATGGCTCTTTTTGGCGGCGCCGGCGGATTGATCGCGCGGTATCTCTTCGCGGAGATCGCCCATCTCCCCTGGCGGATGCTCGAGCTGCTGCCTCCGCGGTGAGCGGGTGGCGGAGCGCGGCTCTATCGGCAATTTTTACCGGTTCTAAAGCGGTTTCTGCGCGGGGAGCCCTTCCGCGTCGGTCAGACGGAATAGTCGAAGTTTAAAAACCTAGCGGATAACGCCTTAGGAACCCATTTAGGGGGTTGGCATCGGCATTGCTTAGTGGCTCTCAGCGATGGCTGACCAAGAAGAAAAAACCGAAGCACCGACAGGGAAGCACGTGACGGAAGCGACGGAACGCGGCCAATTCGCGCGCGCCCCGGAGATTCAGGTGTTGTTCACGATCGGCGCCGTTCTCGCGGTTTTGGGATTTACGGCGCGATCGAGTTGCGAGCGTTTGGTGGCTTACTCATCCGGCATTTTTTCCACGTTTCCCAAGCGAAGCCTGGTGCAGGATTCGATGCCCAAGATCTGGGGTGATATGCTGGCCACCGTCGGCCCGATCGTGGCGCCGATGCTCGGGGCCTGCGCCGGTGCAGCCCTTCTGGCGGGCGGCCTGCAATCGGGGTTCAATCTGACGCCCAAGGTTCTCGGACTGAACTGGGACCGGCTCAACTTTGTCGAGGGCTTCGGCCGCGTTTTCAACGCGCAGGTATTTCCGCGCGTTGGCATCGACATGCTCAAGGTCCTTGCGATTGGGGCGACGCTCTACGCGGGAGCGAAGCACCTGCTGATGGATCCGCTTTTTTCCGCGCCGGTTGAAAGCGCTTACCTGGCGCAATTTCTCAACCAGACGGCGATCACTTTTTTTGGACGTTTGCTCTTCGCCTTGGCCGTTGTGGGCGCTGTGAGCTATGGCTACGAGCGCCACAAGACCGGCAAGGAGCTGAAAATGACGCGCCAGGAGGTCAAGGACGAGCACAAGAACTCGCAGGGCGACACGGGGGTGAAGATCGCGCAACGGCGCCTCGCGAGGCGCCTCCTGCAAACGCAGATGCTGGATGCCGTGCCGACCGCCGATGTGGTCGTCACCAATCCGACCCACTTTGCCATTGCCCTCAAATACGAACGCGGCCGCGACGCGGCGCCGGTCATCCTGGCGAAGGGCGAACAGAGGTTCGCGCGGCGCATCAAGGAAATCGCCGCGGAGAACGGAGTGCCAATGGTGGAAAACAAGCCGGTGGCGAGGTTGCTCTTCGCCATGGGCAAGGTGGGCGAGGCCATACCGCCGGAATTGTACCAGGCGGTCGCCGAGATTCTCGCCGTCGTCTATCGGACGCATCGTTACTATTTCTACCGGCTGCGCTCGCGCCGCCTGGAGAACGGAAGCTAAGCCATGCCGACGAGCTCTAATACCACTCTCGCCCGGTTGTTGCAGCGCGCGGACCTCTTCTTCACCTTTGGACTGTTCGGCACGGTCCTTCTATTGGTGCTGCCGGTTCCGCCGTTCCTGCTCGATATGCTGCTGTCGCTCAACATCGGCATGTCGCTGATGGTGCTCCTGGCGATCATCTACGTGAAGGACCCGCCGGAATTCTCGGCGTTCCCGACCATCCTGCTCACGCTGACGCTCTTCCGACTGGCGCTCAATATCAGTTCGACCCGCCAGATTCTAGTCAATGGGTACGCGGGGCACGTCATCGACTCCTTCGGGCACTTCGTCATCCGCGGCAACTACATCGTCGGTGCCGTGGTGTTCATTATCCTTGTGGTCATCAACTTTGTGGTGATCACGAAGGGCGCCGGCCGTATCGCCGAGGTGTCGGCGCGCTTCACCTTGGATGCGATGCCCGGAAAGCAGATGGCGATCGACGCGGAACTAAACTCGGGCCTGATCGACGAGGCGACAGCCATTTCCCGGCGGCTGAAGATCCAGCAGGAGGCCGATTTCTACGGAGCCATGGACGGTGCTTCCAAATTCGTCCGCGGAGACGCGGTCGCTGGCATCCTGATCACGCTGATCAATGTCGTGGGCGGCTTTGCCATCGGCGTCTTCCAAATGGATCTCACCCTTGCTGAGTCGATGCAGAAATTCACGTTGCTTTCGATCGGTGACGGCCTGGTGTCGCAGATTCCCGCCCTGATCATCTCGATCGGTGCCGGCCTTCTCGTCACCCGCGCCTCGGAGAATGTGAATCTTGGCGCGCAGATCGCCGGCCAGCTCTTCAAATATCCCCGGGCAATCGGAATCACCGCGGGGATGCTTGTGATCTTTGCCGCATTGCCGGGCATGCCAGCCATCCCCTTTCTCCTCCTTGCGGGCGTAGCGACCATGATGGCCCGCACCATTGAGCAGCCTAAGGAGGAGCCCGTGGCGGCGAAGGCCGCGGGCACCGGCGTCACGCGCAACCGCCAGGGCAAGAAGGGCGGCTCGAAGTCCGCCGATGGCTCCGCTTCGACCGCCGCAACCGGTGCGACCGCCACCCAAGCGGCGGCGCCCTCCGGCGCCGACGACGTGCACAAACTGATTGAGATCGACGTATTCGCGATCGAGATTGGGCACGGGCTCCTGGGCCTTGCCAACAGCAAGTTGGGCGGGGACCTCCTCGCGCGAGTGACCGGAGTGAGGAAGAATTTGGCGCGCGAGCGCGGCATCGTGGTGCCTCCGATTTCGGTGCGCGACAATCTTGAACTGGAGGCCAACGATTACCGGTTCCTCGTGCGCGGCAAGCCTGTCGGCCGGGGCCAGCTCATGGCGGGCCGGTGGCTCGCCATGAATGTCGCCGGAAGCAAGGTGCGTCTGCGCGGAGTTCCCACTCGGGAGCCGGTCTTCAAGCTGGATGCGACCTGGATCGACGAGTCCGAGAAGAAGTCCGCGGAGATGAACGGCTACACGGTCGTCGATCCGTCATCCGTCCTGATCACGCATCTCTCGGAGATACTCAAGACGCATGCGCATCTGCTCCTTGGCCGCCAGGAAGTGCAATCGCTGATCGATCACCTCAAGCAAACCCAGCCGGCGTTGGTGGCCGAATTGCTTCCCGACCTGGTCACAATAGGCGTCATCCAGCGGGTACTACAGAACCTCCTAAGGGAGTCGGTGGCGATCCTCAACCTCCCCGTGATTCTCGAGGGAATTGCCGACTTTGCCAGTGTCACAAAGAATCCCGACGATCTGTCCGAACTTGTCCGCCGGCGGCTCGGCACTTATTTTGTGCCCGATTACGAACAGCGTCCGGGTTCGCTGAAGGCGGTCACGCTGGATCCGCGTTTCGAACAGTGGCTGATAAGCAAGGTTCATCGGTCTGCGACCGACGTGGGACTGGCTCTTGACCCTGCCACCGCGCGTCATCTGACGGAGGAACTGAACCGGCGCACGGGCGAACTGGTCACTCTTGGTCTGCCGGCTGTCCTGATCGTATCAGCGGAGACGCGTCTGCCGCTGCGCCGCTTCCTGGAACCGTCCTTCGCCCGTCTAGCAGTCCTTTCATTCAGTGAAT
>Ga0302325_10010970_pt1 | contig 19551 bp, 21 predicted proteins | sample Palsa_T0_2_FD_201948 | JGI IMG/M metagenome (GOLD analysis project Ga0302325, IMG submission 201948) | Peat permafrost microbial communities from Stordalen Mire near Abisko, Sweden - Palsa_T0_2 | ecosystem: Environmental > Terrestrial > Soil > Palsa > Peat permafrost | place: Sweden: Abisko...
CTTAACTGCAAGCTTGGCCTCAGATAGCTCAGCTGACGCCTCTACCAGATAAACAGAGGTCCGGGGTGACTTGCCAGCCCAAAAAACGACGTAGGCCAACAAATTCACTTCTGGGGAGTTAAGAATTCCCAGGAACAGATTTGACTCTTCTCCGGCAACGAACGTCTCCCGGTCTTGTGATTTCTCTGTGCCAAACCGATGCCAGAACGCTGCGCGATAGTTGGGGCGTGAATCGTGCAGTTCGCGATGAGAATAATAAAACCCTGTACCGTCCGGAGCGAAAACAAACCCTGTGCAGAAGCCTTCGGAAAGGTGGTCAGGAAGGACAATGTCCCGCTCGACGTCGAGGATTTCGAGAGACGCGTGATCAGTGCCGCCCTGCCTCACGGAGTACGCGAGGAATCGCCCGTTTTCAGAGATAGAAACAATAGACAGGGCGGTTGAGATCCCGCTGCCGCGCTTTATCGGATCGACTAGAACAGTTTCCTGTCCAAACAGCCCGTCCCGCATGACTATGACGGGCTGCTCACTACCTTTGTCGCGCTTAAGGAAAAAGTATCGGTCGCCGACGTTCCAAGGTTCGGAGATAATCTCTTTCAGAGACAACAGTTCTGTAACACGTGTCCGAATCGCTTCTCGTTCGGGGACAGAAGCAAAATATTCGCGTGTGTAAGCAGCCTGCTCTTCGAGCCACTTCCTCGTTCGCGGTGAATTCTGATCCTCGAGCCATCGATAAGGGTCTGTGATCTCGATGCCGTGGAGAATTTCTGTAACGGGTTCGACTGGTGTTGGCGGAGGTGCTTGTACTGCTTGAGCCATTTGCTGATCCTCCAGAACATACAGGGCTACGGAGGTGCTAGCTCTAGGACCTGTGACTCAGTCCCATATCTGAGCGAATGATGGTGAACCGTAAACCTACTGCGGCCCATGTAGGAAAAAACTTTTTTCGTGCTTGGATTCGCGCACATTTGTAGTCGAGTTGCCGGAGCGCGCTGGAATAAGAGGATCTTGTGGTTAAAAGGAACAACGTCCTTGCCTCCAATTACTTGAGCTGCGCTCCTACCCTGGGCCTGGGCCAATCAGTCGGATGCGCCCGGCTAAACGCGAGTCTGCTGGGCCCGCCATTGGTTTGACTATCTGCACAAAATCGTGCACAAGACCACAACTTCTACCATCCAAGGTGGTTCTAAGCTGTAAGTTGTGAGTCAAACTCAGGCGGAGCAGGCGATCGATAACGTATTCTTCTTAGTTAGCCCGGTGAGACGACTAGGGTCGAGAGGCTCTATGTTTTCCGGTTTTCAGAACGGATCATCGATTTGTCTTGATTTCGTCGATTCTGCCTTTAGACTGCTGGGGGCGAAATGGGCAACATTTGACGCCGAAAAGACTTCCGGTGGGGCTACATCAGGTTTGATTTAGCCCGAGCGAAGAAATCAAAGGCGGCTCGCAAACGAGGGGGTGCTGAGCCATTCATTAGGAGCACTCTGCAAGACCAACTCGGTCTAGCGGAGGCGCTCCCGTCAAATCGGTTACGACGGGAGTAGTCGTCATGACGAATCCGGGGGATTGGCTGCGTGAGCTTCGTGAGGAACTCCATCTCACGCGTGTGGGAGTCGAGCGTCTAACAACTGAATCAGCCAGCAGAGCTGAGAATGAACGTTATCGCATTCGGCGTGGACGGCTCGCTGATATTGAAGATGGTCACAGTCCACCGGATATCTTCGAGGTAGCCAGCCTTTCCGAATGCTACAAGGTGCCATACCCTTCAGTACTTCACGCCTTCGGCGTGCAGTTAAGCGAAGCTCGGAACATCCTTTCACTTCCAACGCTGTCCGGCACTCCGCCAAAACCCTGGTCCTTCGCCGACGCCGACCGTCCATTTTCCCTTAGATTTCGGACTAGCATTAGTTTCGACACCACGCGGCTGGTCACCGAGAGCCCCGAAGAACTAGGCATCCCTACGACTGTGTGTCGCGAGCTCGACGAGACTGACTTTCGCTTTGGAATCGTGGGAATTAACGATGACACCATGGGCGAACTAGTTCCGGCCGGCTCCGTGGTTGTTATCGACAAATCCCGGACCACGGTCGAAATGGCCGAATGGAAGAGTATTCGCGAGCGGCCCATCTATTTTGTGTGGCACGAAAATGGCTACAGCTGCTCGTGGTGTTTCCTGACGCGCGAAACCTTGATTATTGTGCCGTATCCGACTTCTCATCAGCCGGTAATGATTTTCAAGACGCCACGCGCGGCATCGATTATCGGGCAAGTCGTTCACGTCTGGCCACCACTCACCATCCGCCGGCACGGGTGAACTGAGCGAGTACGGCCCAGGTTATTGGGCCGAGAGGCGTTTCTTGCGTCGCAGCAGGCTCTCGAAGAATCCAGATCTCTTGGGTAGCATCTGGCCTGGTCTGCGAATCAAGTGTTTTGCTTCGAGCGCTGCGATGAATTCGCTGGCATCAGAAACAAGCTGAGGTCGGCTCACAGGAAATTCCTGTCCCAGGGCGTCCGCGATCTGCTCCAGAGAGCATCCCTTCTTCAACAACTCCCAGATTTTGAGTCCGACCGGATTGAGGCTGAAGCAAACTCCTTGTTCGACATCCAGTAAAACTGCTCCATCTTCCGAAGTAACTTCTCGGACGCCGGGCGCGATCGCTAACTGTGTCTTGCTCGTCGCTTGATCCATAGCCATCACCTCGTCATCGCTTTTCTCGGACCTGCGTTGTCACACAATGAACTGTGACTATCCTCTTCGGCGATAAATCTTTTTGCTGCAGGAATTCCAGCAAGTGGAGACGAGAAAGAAGATGATTTGCAGTGGAACAAAATCAATCTATGACCCCGTGCGTCCAATAGAACCTCCGCGTCCGTGCATGAATTCGTGCACAGCCAAACAGTGCAATCCAGCCTGTCCCCCTCTCAAAGGAGAAGGGGAAGGCTTCCAATTGCAGCTTGATCAAGAGGTTAGACGTTTTCTTCGATTCAAAGTGCCTAGACAGATCGCCCTTAGGCGTGCAGAAATTCGCGCACGGGAACAAGATTTGCGCCATGGCTCCCGAACCGTGCTAACTAGCGAGACATGTCAGATCGCGCGGGTGTTTTGCTGTCTTCTGAGATGCGCTGGCTCGTCCGCCATGCCAGACCCCTGCGATTTCTTCTGATTGCGGACCTTCTTTGCATGATTTTCGGCGGCGCCCTGTCGCTGCTGGACCCGCTGGTCGTAAAGTGGCTAATCGATGTTGCCTTGCCGAGCCACACACTGCGCCCCGTGTTGTTGGGTACGCTGATCTTTTGTCTCATCTACCTGGCGAGCCTTGGGGTCAACTATTTGGCTTCGTTCCTCAGTTGCCTGGTCACACAGAAGATGGTTTTCCGGATTCGAATGTCCATTCTTCGCAAGCTGCATGTGTTGCCCCCGCCACGGAACCGCGATTCACCATTAAGAGACAACTTGTACCGCATCGAGCAGGATGTGGATCGCGTAGCGGAACTCAGCGGTGACATTCTTCCTTTGACCATTCAGATGGCGATCATGGGTGTCATGGTCCTGGTGACGATGGGGTTGTTGAATTGGCACCTGACTTTGCTCGTTGCTCCGATGCTTCCGATCTTTTACCTCTTGCAGCGCATCTATGCAGGGAGACTCAAAGAAGCCGCAGACAACGCTCAGCACCAGTCCGGGAGAGTGAATGCCTTCCTGCAGGAGCATTTGGCCGGCTTGCTCCAATTGCAACTGCTCAATCGTACTTCCACCCAGGCCGGAAAATTCGCACGCCTCACCGCCAAAGGGGCGCAGCTCCAGGTTCAGCAACGTGCAACAGAGATGATCTTCGGAGCGGCGTCGGTGTCAGTCATCGTCCTGGGCGTGGGCCTAATTCTTGGATACGGAGGATATGAAGTAACTCGTGGGCTCTTAACGGTCGGAGGTCTAGTTGCCTTCTACGGCTATATCTTCCGTTTGTTTGCGCCCGTCAGTATCGCAATCGATCTCCAATCGAGGTTTCAGAGGGCGGGCGCCAGCATCCGGCGCATTGTGGAGATGACAGATCCCCAGGTGCATTCTGAAGGCAAAGGAAGTGTGGCGCCATTGCAGCGTGACATCAGGCCTGAGCTGGAATTTCGCTCGGTCTGGTTTTCCTATGACGAAGATCGAGCCGTATTGCGTAACATGAGCTTCCGGGTTGAACCCGAAGAGACGGTGGCACTGGTGGGTTTCAACGGTTCCGGGAAAAGTACGATTGGACTTCTCGCCACCGGCTTGTACACACCGGATGCAGGCTCGATCCTGGTGGGAGGCAGCGACACCCAAGAGGTCGGCGGTCGCAGTCTTCGCGCCATGATCAGCTTGGTCCCGCAAGACCCTATCTTGTTTGACGAAACGATCCGGGGCAATCTTCTCTACGGAAATCCACGGGCCACTTCCAGCGACCTTGATGAGGTCGCCGCTCTCACGCAACTTGACCGAGTTCTTCAGCGACTTCCCAAGGGTTATGACGAACCGCTGGGACCACTCGGGGCAAAGCTTTCTGGTGGAGAGAAAAAACGGCTGGCGTTGGCGCGCACTCTTCTGCAGCAGCCAAGAATTCTCATTGTGGACGAGATCACCAGTTCGCTCGATCAACCATCCGCAGTCGGGCTTCTCCATGGACTCGAACACTTTCGCCGGGCCCGAACCCTAGTCGTGGTATCCCATCGCCCATCGACCATTCTCTGGGCAGATCGCATCTTGGTGGTTGACGACGGCACCATTGTCGATTCCGGGAAACACGACGATCTCATCGGGAGGTGCCATGCTTATCGCAGGATTTGGCAGTCACAAGATTGCGAAGCAGCAATCGTTTCCGATCGCCCGGACATCCCCCGATCAGAGCCCGAGACCGCAGGCCGAGCATGTTAGGTGCGACATTTACGTTCACAAATTCAAGAGCGGAGGAAAAGATGCTGGACCACGATCTCAGCCTGACCCGGTCAGGCTCTGAGTCTGCGCCTGCGCTCCACGAAGTTTGCCGCAGCGTTCTCAATCCGGCCAGCCTGTCGTTCGTGGCCGCGAATGCGCCCTGGGACGTAGTCAATTCCTTTGCACTGCGCCAGCAGCAACTGGCTAACCTTTCGTTGCAGGTCGCTAGCGCACTGCTGAAGCGCCAACTGCGCGGCACCGAGAGAAGTAGGTTTGATAAGGCGCTGTTGCCTTTCTCGCAATCTCAAGTTGCGAGAATCAAGAGAGTGATGTTGCTGGCAGCCTGCACGCTTGGACGGCTCGGACTTAGCGTTCTGGGCACTTTGTGGCACGGAACCCCTCGTCACTTCCAGTTTGGTTTCTCCGCCACCATCCTGCGCAATGTTGGAGATCTGCTGACCGACTCGGATACCAGTGTTGAAACAAGATCCGAGAGTGTACCTGACGCAGACGCAATTCGGTTCGACGCCCTGAAGAAGGTATACGCCGAGGAGTCTCGCGACAGCGATGTCGCTACGGACATCCTAAGGGCGCTCGCAGTATCGTTACCCAACGAACTTTCCCGTCTGATATTTCTAGCGACACTGCGCGACAATAATTCTGGCCATTACTTCCACCCTGACCTGGCGCGCCGGTTCTCCGAGCGCATTGCCGATCGAGCAATGCTCGCCTGTCATCAACGCATCTACAAGCAAGTGGTTGCACTTTCGATCGAAGATCTGACCGATCAGTTCGACTGGTATGTAACGACGATTCCTGCGCCGAGAGAAAGAATGATTGAGAGCTGGACAAAGCTGAAGGCATATCGGGCCACCATTCCGATGGATGCGGATCCCATCTCGGCGGAGATTTTCTTCATGAAAGTTGAGGTCGCGGTTGCAATTCTAGAGGCGAGACTTCCCCATCGAATTCAGTGATTGGAGCAGATTACCGTGTCTGTTGCCCGCGAACTGTTCTTCGATTTGCCGGTCCCGAAGAAGCTGGTTGCAATCCTTTGGATTTTCCTGATCGTTGTCATTCTCCTCCTAGGCTTGGGCTACCTGACCATTGAAAACCTCTCCGCCGCGAGGGCCTATGTGGGCGGGGAGGGTCTCTGGTCGAAGGCACAGAAACAGGCAGTGCGTGAATTGCTGCTGTACTCGACCTCGCGCGCGGAAACCCACTATGACGCCTATCAAAGAGCTCTCCTGGTTCCCCTCGGGGATAGACAAGCCCGTCTGGAGTTGGAGAAGCCGCACCCGGACATGAACCTTGTCCGCATCGGCCTGCTTCAAGGGAGGAACAATCCTGAAGACGTTAACGGAATGGCGGCATTGTTCCGCCGTTGTCGAAAAATGAGTCGTATGTCGGAGGCAATCGAGATCTGGGCCCAGGGCGATGTTCTCATCGAACAGCTGCAAGGTGGAGGCGATGAATTGCATCGCGAGATCTCCTCGGGCAAACCCGATGCCCTTAGGATTGCGCAACTTGTCGGTCAAGTAAACGCTATTGCGGATCAACTCACGCCGCTTGAGGATGATTTTTCGTACACCCTCGGCGCAGGCGCTCGGCAAGCGAAGCACGTGTTTCTGTTCGTAACTTTCATTGCAACGGCTGCTTCATTCATCGGAGGTCTCCTGTTCACCCTCTTCATGCTGCGTCATATGCGAGAGACCGAGCGAAGGCATCGCCAACTCCTGGACGCGGCCAACGATGTGATTTTGGTGATCGATGCCGAAAGCGGAGTCGTGATAGAAGCCAATGCTCGCAGCAGCCAAGTGCTAGGCCGATTATCTGGCGAAATGATTGGCCAGGAAGCGGAGACGATTGTGTCGGAGGGCGATCGCGAAATCTACCGAGATATGGTGAGTGCCACGCGGGAGGGCCACTCGGTGGCCGGAAAGGAATTGCACCTCAAACGCGCGGATGGGACTGCACTGGCCGTCGAAGTCAACGCTGTCATGACTGAATATGCGGGCAGGAAGTTGATCCAGGGAATCTTTCGGGATATCCGAGAGCGAAAACGCCAGGAGGAGGAGACTTGGCAGGCCCAAAAAATGGAGGTTGTCGGTCGGTTGGTTGGCGGCATCGCCCACGATTTCAATAATCTTCTCATGGTGATTCTCACCCAGCTTTCCAAGGTTCGCGCCTCGCCGAGCCAGGAACGGCGTTTGGAACACGTCCACACGGCCAGAATAGCCGCCGAAGCGGCCGCTTCACTCACCCGACAACTGCTCTCCTTCGGACGCCGGCAGGTACTGGTGCTGCAAGTCTTGGATCTGAACGAACTCCTTGCGGAGGTAAAAGAGATGCTATCTGCCCTCCCCCCAGAGCAGGTCCGACTGACAATGACGATGAGTGCCGAGTCCCTGCCCGTCAAAGTCGACCCTGGAAAAATTGAGCAAGTCATCATGAATCTGGCGGTAAACGCTTGTGACGCCATGCCCTCAGGCGGAGACCTGTTAATAAGGACCGGGCGTGCACCCACACCTGCTCCTGGCCGGGGGGAATCTGAGGTTGCCGTCCCCTTCGCCATGCTGGAGGTGATCGATACGGGTCACGGCATGGATGCTAAAACTAAAGCCCACTTGTTCGAACCGTTTTTCACTACCAAGCCGTTCGGCAAGGGAACGGGGCTTGGACTCTCCACCGCCTATGGGATCGTGAAGCAGAGCGGAGGCTCCATCGAGGTAGAAAGCTCGCCCCAGAGGGGAAGCACTTTTCGCGTTTACCTACCAATCGTTGAGCAGACCATAGCTCGTCGAAAGATTCACGAACGGCCGGCGTCTTCTTTAAGAGGTTCGGAAACTGTTCTTTTGGCGGAGGACCAGCCCGCGATCCGCCATACGCTGCGCGAATTCCTGGAGGCCGAAGGGTACAAAGTGCTGGAGGCGCAAAATGGCAACGAAGCCCACGAGATTGCGAAGAATTACGTCGGCCGCATCGAAGTGCTGGTCGCGGACGTCATCATGCCTCACATTCGCGGAACTGAGTTGGCAAAATTGCTGACCGAGCTTCGTCCCGAAATGTGCGTGGTCCTCATCTCCGGCTACTCCGAGGATGCGTTACTAGAAAACCGGATGCTCGCTGCGGGAAGTACGATCCTGCTGCAAAAGCCATTTGATCCGGAAGAATTGGTTCGAGGGATACGCGAATCTTTAGATCGAAGCCATACCCCTCCGGAGACCCGGTCGATCTAGCCTCAAGCTTCGGGCCGGCAGAGACGCAGCCTCATTGCAGCGACATCCGACGATATTCGTCGATCATCGAATGGGAAATGGCATGCAATGGCTTCGAATCTCCGGCGGGGCAAGCGAGATGTTCAATCGTGGGCACGTCGGAACCGTCCAAAGTGCAAGTCGGACCACAATGATGAACGTGGGCATAAGCGAGCAGTTGACCATCGTTTCCGGTGCACTCGATCGCGCCCTCTTCCCGATTGCGGATTGCCTCCGCGGCGCGAAGGAGAGTCACCGCAATGGCTTCTAATTCTTCCGGGGTGTTCCCGTCGCCGACCATACAATCATGGCCGTTGATTGCGAGCACAGTCTGAACCATGGTTTTACCTCAGAAAACTAATTTGAGAAAATTGTACTCCGCGACGGATATCAAAAGTCGTCGGAAGTCTTCCTTACGAAGCCGCCAATGGGATCCTCTCAGACCTCACCTTTATAATTCTTGAATGGCGGACCGCATTGCGTGCTCTTGCGTGACCTGTCCGCAATGCGGAGCGTGGATAGTAGTGCAAGGTGTCAAAATCGCCGAAATGTCCAGCAAAGGCTCACCTGTTAGAGTTACCTGTGCTATGCCTGACTGTGCAAGAGAGTTCTCTTTCGACGCCGTCGACACGCGAATATTTGACCTTCCTCTTTCCCTATTCGAACGCCGCTATTTCTACCGCTCCGAATTGTCATAAAGACAACCGGATCATCTCAATCGAAAAATGTGCCTCGTGCATAGTAGAATATGTGTGTAACAAATGGTGAAGGCGTTCACCAATAACCGCTGTCCCACCTGTTATTGAGCCGGGCACAGCTGATGACTCCTGACAAGGGTTCTTTGTCGCGGAGTCATGGCGCTCAGGCGGAAGAATCCGAAAAACTCGTCGCGGTCGATGGCAAGCGGTCGCACGCACCGAGGTTTCGCTCTTTCGAGGTTCCGGTCGAGATGACGTCTCGCTCTGACCTCGCTAAGAAATTAAAAACCGGCTCCGCCGTTGAGTGCGATCTCAGCGCGGTGCGCGAGACCTGAGTCGGCATGAGAACGGAAGAGGCCTTTCATGAAGATCGTCATTATTTCTGACGTGCATGGAAACTACGACGCCCTGCGCGCACTGCCTGAAACATACACAGAACTGTGGGTCCTCGGAGACCTGGTGAACTTCGGCCCCGAACCCGCCGAGGTAGTGGATTTCATCTGGAGAAACGCAGCGATTGTAATTCGCGGGAACCATGATCAATCAGTTGGGTACGACGAGGATCCTCGTTGTATCGCTCGTTACCAGAAGATGGCCGATGCCACTCGAGGCTATACCGCGAGAGTGCTGAGCGAGGAACAGAAGCAGTTTCTAAGGGGCCTTCCAATCCAGCAAGAGCTTCGGCGGCAGAATACTCGCTTTTATCTTTGCCATGCGAAACCATCTGATCCTCTCTACGGCTACAGCGCACCGGACTCTCCGGACTGGGTCGCAGAAGTCGCGACGCTGCAAACCGATGTCCTCCTCGTAGGCCACACGCACCTGCCTCTCATGCGCCGTATCGCCAAACACCTCATCGTCAACCCCGGGAGCCTCGGCCAATCTATGACGGGTAAAGCAGAAGCATGCTATGCAGTGTGGGAGGACGGTTCCTTCGAGCTCAAGACATATTCTTATCCCGTTGAAGAGGCAGTCGCAAAAGTTCGCGCGCTATCATTTCCTCAGGATGTAGAAACGGACCTTGTGCATATCCTTCGAAACGGCGCGCTTCGTTAGCGAATGACATTCGGATTCAAAGTGAGATAGGCGTCCGGCGCAAATTCTCTATTTCTGTCTATGCACCCATGCCTGCCAGACTCCAGCCAAGAAAAGATATCCAAAGAGGCCCAAAAGGAATCGCCAAATTATTCCGCCACCCTGATACCACTGGAAGCCCGCGTAGCTGATCACAATCAGACTGAACCCAGTCAAATATGTGTTGAGCGTTTCCGGTAATTTACTCATAGTTTTGTCGAAGTTCCCCGGCGCGGGCCAGCCATTTAGGACTTGAAACCGCGTTGCCGGTATTCGCTGTAGCGATGCAGCGCATCCTCGATCACCGGATATGCCGCCGCCGCGGATATGATTTCTTCTACCTCGACTGCTTTCTCTTCTAGCTGCTTGTAGTCCTGGAAAAAGCGGCGCAGCACCAGCAAGCGATGTTGCGGCAGTTTGCTGGCTTCGTGATAGGCATTGAACTCTGGATCACCGGTGGCGATTGCGATGATCTTGTGATCTTTCTTACCTGCATCGATCATCGTCATCAATCCAATCGCCCGGGCGGACATGACAGTCAGGGGCCCCACTGCTTCCTGGGAGAGTACGAGAACGTCCAACGGGTCGTCGTCTTCAGCCAACGTTTGCGGAATAAAGCCGTAATTCGCGGGATAGTAGACCGCCGAGTAGAGGAGTCGATCCATTCGAATGAGTCCGCTTGGCTTGTCCAGTTCATATTTCACGCTCGAACCCAGCGGGATCTCGATAACGGTCCGAAACTCCCTGGGCAGTTGCTCGCCCGGTGTAATGTCATGCCACGGATGCGACATCGTTGTTTATTTCCTTTCCACTGCCAGACCACATTTGTGCGTCGAACGACAAACGTTATCGGGCAATCAGAGCCTTTTGCGCCTAAACCTCCTGCTGATTTCTTGCCCGCTGATACAGCAGCCAGATCGCCACTGCGGCAAGCACCGTCACGCTTACAACGATGCACACCAGCGAAGCCGGCACCTCATTCACGGGGACGACGGAAGAGCCTCGCGGTTGTCGTAGGATGACGGAGAAATAGGCAAGCGGAAGATAGAGGAACGCGAAAACGCTGAGAACCGCGGCCAGAGTCGAGGCTTGCCCGACATTGGCGTACTGCCGAAGCAGCAAGCAACTCAGGTAAACTGGCCACACCAAGACGCCCCACGTCAGAACTTTGTCCCACGTCCACCACACTGCAAACAGACGGTGAAACCAAAACGGCCCGCTAATAAGGAGGGCACTCAAGTGCTTGCGTTCCTGCCCAGCATCACGACCACAGACCTGAAAATCCTCAGCCAGTCCAGTTCCAGGCCGTCTCGGTTGGTACCGTACGTTCGCCGCGAGCTCGCCAACCGCATGCAGCATGGAAAATCACCGATTCGAGGTCAGAAGTAAACCTCGGGGAATGCCACCCGAACCGCAGCCCGATGCTATTTCACGACCAGGACGCTACAGCGCACCCGGTTCGTCAACTTCTCCGATGTGCTGCCGAACACGAAGCCGGAAAAGGACGACCGGCTCTCGCCGATTACCAACAACTCAAAGTGGCCTTTTCGAACAAAATCACTGATCGCGCGGACCCTGCGGCCGACGACGATGTCACAGTGAAGTGAGACCGAGTGGAGGGCAGCCCGAAGTTTCGCTTGCCTCGCGAGCTGAGAGTAGCGCGAATCTTCGCGCTGCATTGCATCTTCCACCTCGGCAAGCAGCTCGGCGTGCCGCGGTACGTCCTCTGCAACGCTGATCATGTGAAGCTCCGAATTCTGCAGCTGCGCCATTTGGACAGCAGTGTCGAATGCCCTGAGCGCTCGATCGGTTCCGTGATAAGCGACCAAAATCTTGTCAAACATCACGGGTATCACTTGTAAAACAGCGATAAGGCCAGAATAAGAACCAGGAGGATTCCAATCATCGCGTTATAAGAATTGAGATATCCGGACTGTAGAGTACTCACAGCCGTTGAAAGCCTGCGGACAAACCGGGTGAGCGGCGCAAATAAATAAGGACCGAATACCGGGGCAACTTCCTGGTTGAAGATGAGCCTCTTCAGAAAATAGGGGCTCTCCTGATATTCGCGCTCGACATTGTGCGTAGGGCCATAGATGAAACTGTAGAACGTGCGCAAAGCATTGGAGAATGCGAGCGAGGTGGTCGCGATCCGGCGCGTATCTTCTCGACGCCCTCCCGACCAAACTGGTACGCGGCGCAGTTTGAACCGGCTGCGGTTAGCCCAGAACAGCGCGAGCGGAATCAGCGCCAGCAGCGGCCCCGCGATGACGAGTTTTGTGGGGGAGATAAAAGCAAACTTGCCGCTCAGTGGCACGAGCAGCCAGCCATCGCGCATCAACGCAGTGGCGTTTACACCAAACACGGCCTGGTTGGCCTGTCCCATGAATCGCAGCCACCATGGCATCCCCACCGCCAGCACCAGCACGCTCAAGCCAAGGATAAAGACGCAGCCACTACGGAACCGCGAAAGATGGCTAGGTCCGTCGTGACCGTCGCCGAGTAACCCAATGCCAAAGAGTTTGACGAAAGTGGCGAGCGCGACGGCCGCCACTAACGCCAGACCAGCCGCCGCCAGAGAAATCGTGAGTCTGGCGACGAGATTGTCGACCTGGGTTCCCTGGAACAAAGTCTGGAAGATGTACCACTCGGTGGCGAAGCCCGCCTGCGGAGGCAAGGCGGCAAGACTCATGGCAGCAAACAGCGCTCCGATGCCGTACGCCACCGAGCTACGCCGTAGCAAGCCGGTTTGCCGGATGCCATAATCCCCGTTCACCTGGTGGACACCGTCGGCTGTCAGAAACAGCGTGCCTTTTGCCAGGCTGTGCGCTGCCAGGTGCAGCAGGGCCACCGTCCATGCCAGGGATGCGAACGCCAGGAGAGAACTGGAGGCAAATAAGCTCGAGACTCCGAGCACGGCGATGGCGACAGTGGCATTTTCCGCTGACGAAAAACTCAACAGGCGGCGCCAGTCCTCTTGCTGAAAGGCATAGAAAATGGCAAGGATTGCGCTGAGAACGCCGCCGACTACCATAATGCTGGCAGTGCTGACAGCCCATGTTCCATCGTGAGGAAGCCACTGCAATGTAGCGCGTCCCAAGGCATAGAAGGCGGCATTTAGAACCACGCCTGAGAATACTACCCCGGTCGCTCCGCTGCCGGAGGCATACGCCGAAGGGAACCATTCATAAAACGGCAGCATTCCCAGCTTGGCGCCGAACCCGAATAGGAAAAGGACTCCGATCAGCAGCGTTCCAGCAGACGATGTCGCATACGACCCGATAAAACTCGCGAACGAATGCGAGGAAGCGTGATTCCCCAGCAGCAGCAGCGCCAGAAGAATTGCGACCGACCCCACTTCGAGGAGTGACAGCATGAATAAGGTGGGCCCGTCTCGATCGGCGGAAAGCCGCTCGCCGAGAATCATCGCGGCCCCACCCAGACTCATGACCTCCCATGCGATCAGGAAGGACATGGTGTCTTGCAGCCCAAACACTCCGAGGGCGCCGAGCAGCGTGGCAGCGAGACCTGCCAGCCAATATCGCTTGCTGTCCGGGGACGCAGATGCCGTGCCCAGTCCTGCAGCGAAAAGTGCAGGCAGAAGTCCGAAGAAAAGCAGCCACAATGCGGCGTTGTCGAGTTGGAACCACACCGGCGTGTCCGCCAGTGAGAGATGAAGGGAGACTGTCGACGGGGGGCGAACCCATCCCAAGGCGCTATACACCGCACCGGCCAGGCAGCCCGTAACGATCCCGACCCGCGCAACCCAATCGAGACGGAGTACAAGCGCGAGCACAAAAGAAGCGGCCCAAAGCAATACCATCGCTAGGAGCAGGTCACTTTGCAAAGTGGCCTCCCTGGACGAGTTGTGTCGACCGGTTCAGGAGCAGAAGCAGCGCCTGAATCATAGCCGCCGGATTGGGGGGACAGCCGGGTACGTAAATGTCCACCGGAAGAATTCCCTCGACCCCACGTCCACAGGCATATCCGCCTCCAACCGCCCCACCTGAAACTGCGCACGTTCCCATGGCCATGACCCAGCGGGGTTCCGGCATGGCGTTGTAGGTTTCGAGGAGAGCTTCCTTCATCGCATAGGTGACGGTCCCTGTCACCAGAAGCAGGTCCGCAAACCTTGGCGACGGCGTAAAGAAAATGCCAAGCCGGTGCAGGTTGTAATAAGGATTATTCAAGGCCTGCAATTCAGACTCGCAACCGTTGCAGGAGCCGGCATCCACATGACGAATGTGGAGACTCCGCCCAAAAGCGCTGTGGATTTTCTGCGTCAGTTCACGCGCCGGGAGCGACGTTAGCGCTTCGTCCCAGACGAGATCCGCGCGCTTGCCTACCGCGAAAGCCCAGTCTTCTGACTTCTCCATGGCATCGTGAGGGCAAAACTCCGTACACATCTGGCAGGCGACGCATTTGCCGTAGTCAAGGCTAAGCCGCTCGCCGTTCTTGGTCTCGGCGATGCGAATCGCCCCCGGCAAACAGACATCCGCGCAGATCTGGCAACCCTCCTTGCAGCGCTCTGGGTGAAAACGAGGCATGCCTTGCACGCCGTGCTGCGTTGTCTCGTGTCCTTGCGGCCACGAGTTCGTCGCTACTCCTCGCTTGAGTCCGTATAGCGTCCACACCGGCATAGTTGCTCCCTAGCGCCGATCCCGTTCAGTCCTAGCGATCACACCCCGCCATCGTCAGCCCAAAGCTGGCTTCGTTGATGGCATAGTCCATCATGTTGCTGTCGTGCACGGTGAAGGGAAACACGCGCCAGTTTGAAAACGAGGGCGATTTCACTTTCACTCGCGCCAGACGGCCTGTTTCATCCAGATGTACGCAGTGATAGATGGACCCGCGAGTCGACTCACACCAGCCAATGGCCTCCGCGCCAGGGGCGGGGCGTACCTCCGCCGACACCGGTCCACTCGGCATTTGCTCCAAAGCGGAATAGATGAGCTTGAGGCTCGCGCGAATTTCTTCCATCCGAATTTGTGAGCGCGCGTGTGCGTCCCCCTCGGTTCGAACCGGCACGTCCACCGTGAACGAGCCGTAGGCAGCATAGGGGTGGCTCCAGCGAAGATCGCGCTGGATTCCAGACGCCCGTTTTATCGGGCCACTCGCTCCTTGATCAAAAGCAACTTGTCTCGGTAGTGGACCAGTCGTCAGCAACCGATCCAGGTGGCTGTTGGTAGTTTCGAGTTCTGCCATGTAGTCGGCGATCTGAGGCTCGAGTCGGCGTAGTTGCTCGGCCAAACCACTCAGATCGAGATCACGTCTCATGCCCCCTGGCCTGACCAGTCCGCGCAGAAACCGAGAACCCGTGAAAGTGCCGTTGATCTGCTTGCATTGTTCTTCGAATAGCTTGCCCTGGGCTTCGCCAACCTTGAGCGTCGTGGTGTGACAAAGGTGCCCGAGATAATGAAGGTGGTTGTAGAGTCGTTCCAGTTCGGCAAGGATTACGCGCAAGTGCAACGCCCGTTGGGGAACTTCGCAAGCAGATGCGGACTCGATCGCTTGGCAAAACGCGAGCGCATGGGCGAAGCTGTCTACGCCGGAGATGCGCTCGGCCAATACTACGCTCATCAACGGCGAGAGCCCCTCAAATTGCTTCTCGATACCGCGATGCTTGAAGAACAGACGGGGGTGACAGTGCAAGATGCCTTCTCCGACATAGTAAAAAACAATCTGCGCCGATTCGAGAACATCCGCCCTCACTGGACCGAAAGGCAGCTGCTGGACATCAGCGCCTTCCACCGGTGGCAAATGCCACGGTTGCGGTGTGTACGGCATCATCTCCTCGGGCTGATAACGAGGGTCGAGGGGCGGCATCGGTGGTTCGGCCCCCTCGTGCAATACCAATGGGCCAGGTTCGGGATGCCCCGTGAAACGAATCCCGCAAAGGTCCTGAATTTCCCTCTCATACCAGCCGAGTAGCGGCGTGATTGCGGCCAGGGAGGGCAATTCGCGCCGGCCATCGAGCAATCGACAGCGCAACAAAGGAAAAAGATCGAGCCGCTTCTTGTCCGCCAAATAGATCACCTCCGGAGTGTCAGGCTGCGGGAACCAGGCATAGGCCATCTGCAGACGGGCGCCCTCCGCCAGCAGCGTGCGACAGACTTCCGGTAGTTCATCCGGAGACAGTCTCAATTCTGTCGTGCCGTTCATGGGGTTCCTCCCGTAAGTCCAAAATAGATCTGCATGAACGCGTTCCATAGCGCTCGTGGCCACCAAAGGCCGAGAATCAGCAAGGGAATAAAAGCCAGCCACATAGGGACGGCGCGCCAGACGGCCCCGGGCATTCGGCGAACTTGCGGCTCCGGACCGGCTTCGAAATACATCGAGCGGAAGTGCGCCAGGAAACTGATAAAAACCACAATCAGAAAAATGACAAAGATGATCGCTGCCCAGCGATAGCGTCCGGCGATCCCAGCCCGAAGGATCGTGAATTCACTGAGAAAAAGTGCGAATGGGGGGGCACCGGCAATGCCTACTGCACCCAGTAGCCAAAGCGTTCCCGTGACGGGAGATACTTTCAAGACCTTGCGGATCTTAGGTATTTCCTTCGTCTCGTAGGCACGCATCGCATTGCCGGCGCCAAAAAACATAAGTGATTTATTCAACGAGTGGTTGAGCATGTGGTAGAGCGCGCCCGCGATACCGAGTGGACCACCAAAGCCCAACCCTAAAGCCTGTACGCCGATGTGTTCGACACTGGAGTACGCCATCAGCCTCTTGATTCCCGTTTGGCGGACGATGAAAAGGGTGGCCAGCACAAAGGAAAAGATCCCGAACCCAACCACAGCGGAATGCGCGAACTTGCTGACGGAGGTTCCATGCACGACGCCAAGAAACCGGGCGATGCCGAGCATGGATGCGTTTAGCAATGCTCCCGAAAGCATCGCTGATACCGGCGCGGGAGACTCGCTGTGAGCATCCGGGAGCCAGGTATGCATGGGCGCAAGCCCGGCTTTGGTTCCGTATCCAACCAAGACAAGAAGAAATGAAACCGTTAAGAGCGGGGGATAGACCTGGCTGGCGGATCCATGCAAGGCTGTCCAGGTCATCGCATAGCTCGGACCAAGAACATACGATCCGCCCCAATAGAACAGCACAGTACCCAACAACGCCAGACTGATACCGGCCGACACGACGACGATGTATTTCCAGGCTGCTTCTGTGCTTTCCGCTTCTTGTTCAAAGCCAACGAGGAATGTGCTGATCAGCGTGGTAAGTTCAATGGCAATCCAATAGACGCCCACGTTGTTCATCACGCAGGCGCCCAGCATGGTAAACGCGAAGCCCGAGAATAAAGCGTAGAACCGCGGCAGACGTTCGTCCTCGTCGAGCAGCCGCATGTACCCCACCGCGTAGATCGATGCCAGCGTATACACGATGGAAACACACAGAATCACCCATGCCCCCAGATTGTCGAGAAGGATGTAGTCATGCAAAAAGGTCAGTCGATGTTGCAACGCTTCTCGGAGAAGCAGAATGCTGGCCGCTAGATCGACGATGGCCGCGAGGACGGTGGCATACTCCGAAAAGCGGGAGCGGCGCACGAGCAGAGACAGCGCTCCTGCTATCAAAGGAGCCGAGAACAAAGCGACCATCAAATACTGCGCCATGCTTAGCCTACTAACCGATTCAATTGACGACTGCTTGTCGTACCCGCATGCACCAGGAGATAGCGGATCAACATGCCGAAGCACGCGACGATAATCAGGAGATCAAAGAGAATGACGATCTCAATGAGCATCGGCATTCCCGGAACCAGAATCTGCGATCCGAGGAATATCCCATTTTCGAGAACAAGCAGCCCGAGGATTTGACTCACCGCTTCGTCGCGCACCGCGAGCATGAGAAAGCCCAGCAACTTCATCGAAAGCATGATGGTCAATGCAAGCACGACGACTTGCCCAGCGATACCGGTCTGAAAATTCATGTGATTGGCAATCACGAAGGCGAACATAACCAGCAGCGCTCCGATGACGAGGCTGGAAGCTGGTTGCAGAACCGCATGAATTTCGCGTTTGACATTGAGCTTCCGAACAATGCCCATCAAAAGATACGGCAGCACCAGACCTCTAAAGAGGGCCGTGAGGACGGCAATCACGTACAGTTCCTTATAGCCGCCGAAATAGGCGACTGCCGCGGAGAGCGCCGCGATGAGCCACGACTCTGCTGCGAAGGCATAGACGTAATTTCGCAGCCAGTGCGATCCCAGCATGACGAAGGCCAACAAGAGGCTGAAGATAGCCAAGAGACTGAAGATTGACGCCTGCAGCGAACTCACGTGAGCTAAGAACATTTCTTCCTCAAATCAATTGGCTCGATACGATCGCAAGAACCGCGAACAGGAAACCGGCGGCCAGTGGCTCCTGGTAGCGGTAGAAGCGAAGGCGAGACTGTATGGTCTCCACGACGACAATTGAGATCGCAACCACTAGGAACTTCAGCAACAGAGACAACACGGATCCGGCTTCACCCAGAACGGTGCCACGTTGTGCCATGGCCCAGGGAAAAAGAAAAACATTGCAAAAGATGGTGTACAGAATGAACTGCTTCATCATCGAAGCCCACTTTAGAATCGCGAGTAATGGGCCGGAATACTCGAGGATGCGCGCTTCGTCGATCATGTAGATCTCGATATGAGTGCTGGAATGAATGGGTAGTCGGTCGGTCTCTACCAACAGCAATGAGAAAAATGCCAGCACCAGGAAAACGTGGGTCGGACTCCAGTAGACAGCGGGTTTGTCGAGTAGCGTGTGGTTCACCACAAACGGCAGCATTGCCCGTGCCAGTAAGCTGATGCCCACCAACACAAGGATGAGAATCGGCTCGGCGAGAATGCCCAACATGGCGGACCGACTCGAACCAATCCCGCCGTATACGTTTCCACTGTCTAATCCGGCCAACATGATCGCGAAGGATCCTAGCGTCAGTACCATTCCTCCGCCCAACATGTCCGCCATGTCGGAGATCGGCAAAGGGCGGTCTGTCAATACTGGGATCAGAATCGGAACAATCAGCATTGCAGTGAAGGCGACGATTGGCGCGGCGAAGTAGACCCAGGAAGCCGACTCGGGCACGATGGGCTGCTTGTGAAACAGTTTCCAAAGATCCCGGTAAAGCTGAAAGATGCTTGGCCCAGTGCTGCGCTGGACACGCTCTTCCGCCTTCAAAATGAAGCCTTGAAGAAGCGGCGCCAACAGCAACACAGCGAGAACCTGAAGGACTTGGAGAACAATGTCGTTCAACATGGAGACAGTCCCCCGTCGAGGAGATGACAGGGACTTCCGTGACTGGGAGGGAGTAAAGGTTGAAGCTGGGACTTACGCTTTGTGGATGCTGGTCTGGCTGTCATCACACCACCCCCTCAGGGTAGTGGTCATCAGCCATGGCAGGCGGTTAAGCGGCGGACCTCATCACCGTGCAGCGATTTTGATGAGCAGATGATAACTCAAAGAGCGGGCGGATTGCCACTGCCCCAAACGACGCGAGCCGCGCATGACTTTCTGGGGGCTTTCAAAGAGGTCATCGCTGTCTGGATCAACCCACCAACGGTAAAGGAATACTTTCGGAACCTCTTGACATTGCTTCCCATCTAAATAAACTGGATGTAGTT
>Ga0302325_10010974_pt1 | contig 19548 bp, 21 predicted proteins | sample Palsa_T0_2_FD_201948 | JGI IMG/M metagenome (GOLD analysis project Ga0302325, IMG submission 201948) | Peat permafrost microbial communities from Stordalen Mire near Abisko, Sweden - Palsa_T0_2 | ecosystem: Environmental > Terrestrial > Soil > Palsa > Peat permafrost | place: Sweden: Abisko...
TTCGCGCCAAGTTTTGAGCAAAGAGCCCCAGAAACACTGGGGATGTGAAAGTTTGGGACGCAGAATCGAGCGTCCCGTCGCAGCCGGCTGATACTTTCGGAGACGGTCAATCCAGGAACCCACGGAGTCAGCTCGAGAAGCTGAACGGGAACGGGACGAGGAAGGACCAGCATCCGGCTTTAGTCGGTCCGCAGCACAGCAGCACCGAAGTGCCGGCCGCCAACCGCGGCCACGGCAGTTCCCGCTTTTTCCGCGGCACCCAGCTTGGCGCCGCACCGACGTTCCCGCTTTTCGCAGCACAGCAGTTTTTGACAACTGAAAATACTTCGCCGGGACGCCACTCCTGAAAGCTTCACACTTTGCTCTCGGAATGTTGGCGATGCTCATCAAGGAGCGGTAGGTCAGGTCGTCAGCGGCGTGATCGCCATGTGATGAAGACCTTGAGCATCGGCCCACTGGAGCGTTTCTGCTGATGCCGGCCCGAGTCCGAGATCGGCAACGAGTCGAAGGCCGCCGTAGCTGAAATCCACGGCACCGCTCATACCAGGCAGTTCACCTGTGACGGTGATACTAAAGTCCGGCTGCTTGTGAACATCAAGCGGGCTGATGAGTAGGAAGCCGGTATGCGGCTCGCCGAGGATCGCGTGACGAGCAGCATCCAGTTCCGGTTCGAGGGCGGCCTCTTCTCCGTGCTCGTGGCGGATCGTGCACAGACCCATCTTGAGGACGGCACGTGCAACCCGACGCCACTGATCGCCGGAGCGGCGGCGCTTAGTTGCGATGGACACGACGATCGTCGAGGCGTCCTTGACCTCGACGGCGCCCTCTCTGTGGACCACGACGTTCATCGCTCCGCGCTTGTCGAACTTCAACGTCCCGCTGCTGAGCTCGAGGCTATCCACGGTGCGGCCCTTGCGATCGGGCACCCGCCAGATTCCCCGGACGAGCTGCACCTCTGGTAGATGCACCAGCGCCTCATCGATCTGTCGGCCGCATCTGTTGTTGCAGGGCTCGCACTCAGCCCCCCGCTGAAGTTCGATGTCCGCATGCACACCCAAACCAGCTGCAAAGAGGTGCTCGACGCTAGGAGGCCGATCATCGCGCTTGCAGAGGATGCAGCGCGGCTTTACGGCCACCGCAGGCTCGGTTGATGTGTTCACGATGCCGAACATTCTGGCAGCGGACACGGCGCTACCGTAACCGGGTATGTGCGCAATCCCGGCTGCACATCTGACCTGGCTCCTGATTGACCACGAGAACCCGAACGAGGTCGCCATCTAATCGTCCCTTGAGACGGCCTGGTGGTGCTAGAGTCCTTAGCATGGATCAGGACGAGTCCGACTTTCGGACGTTTAGCCATCTGAGCGGTGCAGTCCAGGCCAACTACGTAACCGACGAGCCCGATCCATGGGCGGATAGTCCATTCCACTGGATATCGGCAGCACAGTCGGGTCGTAAGGGCGCGGTTGGCAAGAAGCTGGTGCGGCGATGGGCTGAACAGGAAGGACTGCATGTAGCTGGCAAATCGGGTCGTGGACATGCTTTTCGTGCCGGCGAGGTGCGCGTCGCGGTAAAGTTGAGCTTGGTTTGGGCTGACGGGCTGTTCGTCTTCGAGCAAATACGGGACGAGAGCTATGACGTCATGGCGCTGCTGGCACTTGAGCCTCAGAAAGCGCGGCTGTGGGTCGTCCCCAAAGAAGTGCTCTGGGGGCATGCCGACTGGCAACACAAGGGTGCAGCCGGACGCGATACTAAGTGGCTTCACGTCCCATCTGCTAGGCCCCAAACTTGGTTGAAAGCTTACGGCGGTACTTTGCGCCGGGCCCGGCGGGCACTAAAATAGGCTCGCGGCGAGTTCTCTCGTTGAATCAAGCTGTGTAGTTTTGGGTGTGCCCGCCGGGCTCGATGAGTGTGGTGGGTGCCGGTGTCTTCGTAGCGAGCCCGTAGGGCGAGCGGAGAAGACGCCGGCAGGTGGCGTCCGACGCTCGCGCGAGGGTGCTGGCGGCGGCGGGATGACCCGGAATCAAGCTGGCCCGTACTGGTGCCTTTGCGTAGACCCGTCTCCCGCCGCCACCACACCGGATGCCGCCGTGACTTCATAGAAGCCTGACTTTGCTTGACACAGCTCTGTCCGACGGCCTCCACATCACCAACCAGACGATGAGGAGACACACGATGATCGCAGTTGGAGTGGACACCCACAAGCACGAGCACCTCGCCAGGGCCCTCGACGGGCTCGGGCAACTGTTGGGAGGACTGACCGTCGACGCGAGCCTCGCCGGCTACACCCAGCTGGCGCAGTGGCTCAGAACGCTCGGCGAAGATGTCCTCGTTGGGATCGAGGGCACCGGCAGCTACGGCGCCGGGCTCTGCGAGTACCTCCTCGCCGAGGGGATCACTGTCGTGGAGGTCGAGCGTCCCCGCCGCCAGGACCGTCGACGAGGGAAGTCCGATGAGATCGACGCGTTGATGGCCGCGAAGAAGGTGCTCGCCAACGACGGGCTCTCCACGCCCCGCGCCGGCGGCACACGCCAAGCACTCGCAGCGCTGCTGATCGCACAGGGCACCTGCAAGAGCGAGCGCACACGGCTGCTCAACCAGATCCAAGCACTGAACACCACCGCACCCGTCGCGCTGCGCGAGCGGATCGGCGAGGGCAACGGCCGCAAGCTCGCCACACGGCTGATCAAGATGCGCACCCGCGGCGACCGGCCCTCCAGCGAGCAGATGATCTTCACCATCATGCGTGACCTCGCCCGACGCTCCCAAGAGCTCGCCGCCCAAGCCAGTGCCTACGAGCACGAGCTCACCATCCTGATCAACTCCCTGGACCCTGCACTCCTCGAGGAGCAAGGAGTCGGACCCATCTCGGCGGCCAAGCTCCTGGTCTGCGACCCCAAACGCCTCAAGAGCGAGGCAGCATTCGCGCGCTGCAACGGCACCGCCCCGAAGCCCGCCAGCAGCGGGCAAACAATCCGCTACCGCCTCTCCCGCGGCGGCGACCGCCAAGCCAACAACGCGATCCACACGATCGCCCTGCACCGTGCCCGCCGCGACACGACAACCCGCGCCTACCTCGACCGACGCATCAGCGAAGGAAAGACCCCCCGCGAGGCCATGCGAGCGCTCAAGCGACACCTCTCCCGCCGCCTCTACAAACAACTCATCACCATCCCGCTGACCTAACAAAACGATCCGCTTAAAGATGCCCTTGACACAATAGAAGCGTCTACGCCACCGTCGGGGGGGTGGGTCAGCGCGCTCAACAGATCCTCGCCCGGATCGCATCGACGCTCCGCGACGATCGGTACGAGGAACAACATCACCGTCATCGCCGCCGTGCCGATCGCCTCGATCTCCTGCGGTGTTGGGTCGAGCTCGAGCATCCGTGCAATCGTCGGGGTCTCCGAGCGGAGAAGCTCCGCGCCTTCGAGGCCGATGTCGAAGAGCTCCGCGATCACCGCCAGCGGGATCGGGTAGGCGAGCTCGCTCATCAGCTCGATCGGCTCGCCGTCGGCTAGTCGTGCGAACGCGCTGTCGATGATCGCGGCGACACGCCCGCGGATGCGCTCCATCGCGCGGGGGGTGAAGAAGCGATTGACGGCGCTCCTCAGCCGCGTGTGGGTCGGTGGGTCGCTCATCAACAGCGACCTGCTCCACTGTTCGGAGACCGGTCCCGATCCACCGAGCGACGCGAGTAGCTGCGGGCTGTTGCGCGGGTCAGAGCTCCACTCGGGGCTGCGCAGGACGGCTGCCGCGTGCTCGTAGGAGAGCACGAGGTGAGCACCGAGTTGCTCGTTCCATTGGACGGGCGCCTGTCTGCGCGCGGCGCGATAGGCGGGGTAGGGGTCCTCGGTCGGGAACAGCCAGCCTTGCCAGTCAGGCATGGTTGCTCGCCGCCTCACGATCGGCGAAGAACGCGTGGTCGCGCTTGCCCATCGCGGTGAACGGAGTCGCGCCTTCGAAAAACTCGGCGACGATCGATCCCCAGTAGTTGGTTGCACGCAACTCGGCGATCAAAGATGCCGTGCCCATCTCGATCCGGCCCATGATCGTGTAGTCAGGCGGCGCGGTGATGTGTCGAAAAGCGTTGGCCGAGGGGCCGGTCGGCGAGAACTTGCGTTCGATCCAGGTAGACACGTACTCCGGTGTGACAGTGAAGGGTTGCTGTGCCCACCACATTTCCCAGGGCTCCCGCCAGTATGCGAACACCTCCTCGGGGGTTACCGGGTCTGACGATCGCCAAAACCCACCCTCCACACTCGCCTGCCAGGTACCGAGCACGTCATCCCTAAAACATGCGCCTCCGATCCTGCCCATCATCTCGACCTGCTCGCGCTCGAAGCGCTTCACACAACCGAAGTCCAGGAAGCTCACACTCCCGTCGTCGTGAAACAGATAGTTGCCAGGATGTGGATCGGCGTTGAGTAAGCAAAAGCGGTATTGGGTGGCATAGATGAAGCGGTAGATCGCCTCCGCCCACTGGTCACGCAGCTCCTGTTCGGCGGCAAGTGCCTCACTCCAGGATTTGCCCTGCACGAGCTCCTGGGTCAGCACGTGATCGGTGCACAGCTCACCGATCACCTCCGGGACATGGATGAACGGGTGTCCGCGGTAGATGTCAGCGAACTCGGTCTGGTTGGCAGCCTCTCGGCGGTAATCGAGCTCCTCGGTGATGCGGGCACTCATCTCGCGCCCCGCACCGCGAATGTCGAAGCTCACTTTCATCGGGGACAGGCTGAACATCAAGCCTAGAAACGTGGCCAGCAGCTCGTTGTTCTTCAGATCGGAGTGGATCGCGTCCGCCACCCCGGGGTACTGGATCTTCACCGCGACCTCGCGACCGTCGTGCAGGCGGGCGGCGTGCACCTGGCCGATCGAGGCCGCCGCCAGAGGCTCCCAATCGAACTCCGCGAACGCGCTCTCGGTCCGCTGACCGAGCTCGCGCTCCAGCACGGACCGCGCGAGCTCCGGCGTCATCGGCGGCGCGTCATCGCGCAGCCTCGTCAGCGCCGCTTGGTAGATCGATTGGAACTCCGTAGGGATAGCGGGGCTGGATGAAACGAACGAGAGCATCTGCCCGGCCTTCATCAGCGCACCCTTGGAGCGACCGAGCAACTCGGCGTAGCGCTCCGCAGTGCGGACGTGGAACTCGGTGCTGTCCGCGCCCGTCAGCTTGCTCCGCAGCCCAACCACAACCACCTCACCCGCGGTGCGAGCCGTCAGAGCCGCCAGCGGTGCGGTACGCCGCACACGTCCCCGGCGAATGCCATCGTCCTTCAGCATTGGCCGGTCATCTGCATCTGGGGGAAGCTCGGCGTCGGGCACCAAACACATCTCCTTGTATCTATCCACTGACTTCAGCTAAGTGTATACTTAGATAGGCCCATGTCAAGCACAACCCGCGAGCGGATCGTCGACGAAGCGATGCGCCTGTTCAGCGAAAACGGCTACTCCGGCACGAGCATCGCCAAGATCGAGGCCGCCGCCGGGTTGACCCCCGGAGCGGGTGGGATCTACCACCACTTCAAGAGCAAGGAAGCGCTCCTCACGGCCGGCATCGAGCGCCAGCTCGCCCGACTCGACGCGCTCCGGGAGATCCGGAATGTGCTCGGCCCGCTCGGGGACATCAAAGCCGAACTGACGCTGACCGCCCGCTACATCCTCGCCGAGCTCGACAGCGAGTCCGAGCTGCTGCGCATCCTCGCCTCCGAAGCCCGCAACCGTCCACAACTGTTGACCACCGCCGCCGAGCAGCTCGTCAGCTCCACATTCACGGGCTTTGCCGCATGGATCGGCGAGCGCGCCGAAACGCCTCTCACTGACGAGCAGGCAGCAGCGATCGCCGCCGTCGGCCTCGGATCGCTGCTCTCCTCGCGTCTACTGGTCGACGTCCTCGGCATCCCGGCCCAGGTCGACGACGTAACGCTCGTCGACACCTGGGTGCAGATGATGAACACAGTCCTAGCCAAACCCGCACCCAAATGACAAGCCGGACTATCCCGGACGTCTCCGCCCGGGATGAGACCGTCGCGCCTCTGTCCTACTTCAGCCGTTCCACCAACATCGCCATCCCCATCCCCCCCGCGACGCACATCGACTCGATCCCGTAGGTACCGTCGAGCGTCTCCAGGTCGTTCAGCAGCGTCGTCATGATCCGCGCGCCGGTCATCCCGAACGGGTGGCCCAGCGCGATCGCCCCACCGAAGGGGTTGAGCTTCTCGTCGGGTACCCCGAGCGTCTCTTTGCAGGGGACGATCTGCGCGGCGAACGCCTCGTTGATCTCGACGATGTCGATGTCTGACATCGACATGCCCGTGTTCTTCAACAGCGCCTCGATCGCTGGGATCGGGCCGAGGCCCATCACCTCGGGACGGATCGCCGCGACCGTCGAGGCGATGATCCGCGCGCGGGGGGCGAAGCCCGCGGAGGAGGCCTTCTCGTCGCTCATCACGAGCAGCGCCGCGGCGCCGTCGTTGAGCGGACAGGCGTTGCCTGCAGTCACCGAACCGTCCTCCTTGAACACCGGCCGCAGCGACGCGAGCTTCTCCAGCGTCGTCCCCGCGCGCGGGCCATCATCCTTGGAGACGACCGTCTCGGGCACGTCGATCTCGTTGCCTTCCTTGTCGACGTCTTTGTGCGCCGGCACGGTGACCGGGACGATCTCCTTGTCGAAGTGCCCCGATTCCTGCGCGGCGACCGCGCGCGTCTGGGAGACGAGCGCCCATTCGTCCTGGGCCTCGCGGCTGACTTTGCGCTCGTCGGCGACGTTCTCCGCGGTCATACCCATCGAGATGTAGGCGTTGTAGAGCGAGCCCTCGGAGCCGTCAAGCTTTTTGTGGAACTCGAATGGGGCGCCCTGCCCGGCGCGCGAGACGGCCTCGACGCCGGCGGCGATGTACGTGTCACCCTCGCCGACCTTGATCGCGTGGAAGGCCATCCGCGTGGTCTGCAACGAAGAGGCGCAGAAACGGTTGACCGTGCAGCCCGGCACGTGGTAGTCGATACCGGCCAGCAGCGACGCCAGGCGACCGATGTTGTAGCCGGCCTCGCCCTCACCGTAGCCGCAGCCCATCATCACGTCGCCGATCGTGCTCTGGTCGAGTTGGGGGTTGCGCTCGATCAGGGCCTTGAGCGGGATCGCCGCCAAATCATCGGCGCGGACTGTCTTCAGCGAGCCCTTCACCGCGCGTCCGATGGGCGTGCGAATGGCGTCGACGATCACTGCTTCAGGCATCTGTTGCTCTTCTCCTTGGTTGTTTGGGCTCCGGCGCCGCTGCTTCCCTGCTCCCCCTACAGGGCCATCCTATGCGATCGGTTAGAGATCGAGGCGCGAAACGCCCAGCTCGTCAAAGCCGACGTGGTGGGCTAGCTCATGGCGCACCGTGCGCACGACCTGGTCGCGGAGCAGATCGGCGTCATGGCCGAAGTCCCGGCGCAGCGTGTCCCTGAAGATCACGATCCGGTCGTGGGTGTCGTCACGGCGGGTCTGACCGCCCTGGTATAGGCCATAGGCGCCGCGTCGACGGCCGCCATCGGAGATTACGACGGCGACGTGCTCCAGGGCGTTGCGCAAGAGGTCGGGCAGGTCGTCCAGCGCGTCGCGGACTAGCTCCTCGAAATCGTCGTCGTTCAGGGGATCGAGCTCGAGGAACTCGTTTTCGTCGGGGTCGACGGCGAGCCCTTCGCGGGCGAGCTCCTCCGAGCGGTTGACGAGCGCTTCAAACTCAGCCTCAGACTCGGGTTCGCGCCAGTCGGCCATGCGAACCGCGATGAACGCGACAACACCCATCAGTGCCGCGATCACGAACACGCCGAGCGCGACATCCTCGACGGCCTTGACCGCGCCGATCGAGGAGAAGCCCTGTCCGACGACGATCACGACCAGGCCCAGCGACATAGCGACCAGCGCCGCCACGCCCACGCGCCTGAGCTGAGGAGAGGCTGCGGAGGGCTTGGACGCGCGCATCGCCGGACTGGGACGGGCTACTTGAGCGTGCGGGCGATCACGACCCGCTGGATCTCGTTCGTGCCCTCGTAGATCTGGGTGATCTTCGCATCTCGCATCATCCGCTCCACTGGATACTCCTTCACATAACCGTAGCCGCCGAGCACCTGCACAGCCTCCACGGTAACGGCCATCGCGGTATCGGAAGTGAAGACCTTGGCCATCGATGAGTACTTCGCGCTTTCCGGATGGCCCTGGTCGGCCATCGCGCAGGCCTTGTACAGCAGCTCGCGGGCGGCCGCAGTGCGAATTTCCATATCGGCGAGCTTGAACTGGATCCCCTGGAACTCGTTGATCGCCTGCCCGAACTGGCGGCGCTCACGGGCGTAGGCGACCGCGTAGTCGGTCGCACCCTGGGCGATCCCGACGGCCTGCGCGGCGGCGCCGAGGCGCGTGCGCTCGAGCGTCCCCAGCGCGACCCGCAGGCCGCGGCCGACCTCGCCGATCACGTTCTGGAGGGGCACCCTGACATCCTCGAAGATCGGCTGGCCGGTGGGCGAGGCGCGGATCCCGAGCTTGTGCTCGAGCTTGCCGACACTGAAGCCCGGACGATCGGCCTCGACGACAAAAGCGGTGATCCGTTTGCTCTCGCGGTCGGTGACGGCGAAGCAGATGTAGAAGTCGGCGACACCGAGGTTCGAGATCCAGTTCTTGGTGCCGTTGATCACCCATTCCTCGCCGTCCAGCACGGCGGTCGTTTTCATCCCCGCCGGGTCCGAGCCGGCCTCGGGCTCTGACAGAGCGAACGCGGGCGAGAACTCACCGGAGGCGCACTTCGGCAGGAAGCGCTCCTTCAGCTCGTCTGAGCCGAACAGCTGGATCGGAAGCGTGCCGAGCTCCTGCACCATCAGGATCAGCGCGCAGGAGGCGTCGACCTTGGCGATCTCCTCGACCGCCATGTTCAACATCAGCGTGCCGGTGCCAGTGCCCCCGTACTCGCTCGGAAATGGCAATCCGAGGATGTCCTGCTCGGCGAGGATCCGGCGGATATCCCACGGATACTCGGCCTGCTCGTCGATCTCGGCTGAGCGCGGCGCGATCTTCTCGCGCGCGATCTGGCCAATCGTGGCGCAGAAGTCGAGGTTCTCCTGAGGAATCGTGTAGACATCGGAAACGGCCTGCATGGGAGAGATCTTATTGATGAAGTCGCCTTCCAGCGGCGGCAGCGCAATCGTCACCGTTCTCCCCGGCGCTACGCTCACCTACCGATGCCGCCGACGAGTAATAACCCAGACAAGATCGACATCGATCCCGCCCGGGTCGCGGAGTGGCTAAACGAGGACCCTGCCCTGCAGGTGATCGACGTGCGCGAGGTCTACGAGCGCGAGGCCGGCCACATCGCCGGCACACGGCATATCGAGCTGAACAACCTCACCGCCGAGGCCGCGACAGTGCAGCGCGGGCGGCCCGTGATCTTCTACTGCCGCGTGGGCGCGCGCTCCCAGATGGCCGCCCAGGCGTTCCGCGTCTCCGGCTACGAGGCCTACTCGATGAACGGCGGCCTGCGACGATGGGCGCAGGAGGGCCGGCCGCTGTCGCCCGAGGGCGGCGTCGTGGCCGACCACTGAGCACGACGAGGAGGAGATGCAGATGGAGGCTTCCGAGTATCCCGCGGTGACCGTAGGCGAGGGCTATGCCGTCGCCACCCTCGACGCGCTGGGCGACGGGCCCGGCTTTCGCAAGGTCCGCAAGGGCCTCGAAGTGGCGGCGTTCGGCGTCAACGCGATCGTGATGCCGCCGGGCATCGAGAGCGGCTTTCACTACCACGACGAGCAGGAGGAGTTGTACTTCGTCCACCGCGGCACGATCGAGATGGAGTTCGGAGACGGCACCACCCACCGCATGGAGGAGGGCTCACTCGCGCGCGTCGACGCCCCCACCGTGCGTAAGGTCCGCAACCCGGGCGAGGTCGACGCGGTCTACCTGATCGCCGGTGGCAAGGACGGCTACATCGGCCGCGACGGGCGCGTGCCCGAGGGTGAGGAGCAGCGTGTCAAAGCGCTCCACGATCTCTCCGGCGGGCAGCCGAAGTAGCACTGCGACGGTTGCCGTGCCCGCGGCTGAAGAAGCGCCCCGCAGAGCACTGCACGTAAACCGAGAGCTGACGCTCCCCTTGGGGGAGATCGTGATTCGCGTGAGCCGCTCCTCGGGGCCGGGAGGGCAGCACGCCAACGTCACAGCCTCGCGCGTGGAAGCGAGCTTCGACGTGCTCGCATCACCCTCTCTGAACGACTCACAACGTGCGCGCGTACTGGCACGTGCGGGGCCACGGGTGGTGGCCGTAGCCCAAGACGAGCGCTCCCAAGCACGCAACCGCGAGCTGGCGCTGGCGCGGCTGAGCGAGCGTTTGAAGCAGGCGCTGGCGGTACCCCGCAAACGTCGTGCCACCCGTCCCACCGCAGCCTCCCGCGAGCGACGTCTGGCAGCCAAGCGCCGCCGAACTGAGCGCAAGCGCGAACGCCGCCCGCCCGAGGACGCTTAGCGGCACCTATGCGCATCACCCACATCAGCCAAGCAGGTCGGCATGTTTTCAGGGCCGGCCGTCCCCCGCAAAGCGGGTTTTCGGTCGGCATGAAGCATCCGATCCTGCGCTAGTTCAGCAACTCCTTCACGTAGCGCTGGTGCAGACGTCCGAGCGAGGTCTTTTCGGGGTGGAAGCCGATCTTGTTCCACAGGATCCCCGAGGCCGGCGCCCAGGCGACGATCAGGTAGACGCCGAGCACTAGCGCCGTCGTGCGGAGCCGGCGGGAGCTCGACAGCGCCGCCAGCGGTAACACCCACAGCACATACCAGGGCAGCACCCAGCCGAGCGTCACCAGCAGCGCGATCGTCACCCAACCGCTGGCCGTGATCGCGTCCCGCCGACGCCAGGCGAGCACGCAACAGAGCAGCACCGTCAGGATCAATACTCCGCTCAGCACCGCGCGGAGCGTTTCGGTCTCACCGCCATTGCCGATCGCCAAGCCGAGCAGGTTCGGCACGCTCACGTCGGTGACCAGGCGGCTCTGGGTACTGAGGTCGGGGACGTGCAGGCCGAAGGCGATCAGGCTTGCCACGGCTACGGCCACACCCGCCGCGACCATGCCGAGCACGATCTGCACGACGCGGCGCGGCGCCCGCAGCAGCGCCGCGAGCACGACGGGGATCAGGATAGCCCCCGAGGCCTTGATCGCCGCCGCTGCCACGAACGCCATGCCCGCGCCGAGTTGAAGCGGCGCGAGCGGCCACAGCCAGCCGAGCACGCTCCCGTGCCTTCCAGCCCGATCCTCGGACAGGCCCACCTGCGGAGCCACCGCCGCCTGCTCGTCTCCCGCCACCCATGCCCCGGAGCGCAGCAGCAGGTAGAAGCCAAGCATGATGCAGAACACCATCAGGAAGTCGTTGTGGTCGCCCCCCAGACCCCAGACGAGCACGATCGGATTCAGCCCGACGAGCACGATCGCCGCGATCGGGTCGCGGCCCAACAGACGCGCGCACTTCCACACGAGGAAGATCGTGGCGAGGCTGACCGCGGCGAGAATCGCCTTGATCGCCCAGAACGACGCCGCCACGCCGAGCGGGACCAGCGCGAAGGTCATCAGCGTGAACAGCGGGCCATACGGGCTCAGCAACTGATGCCAGTTGGAGAGGTAATAGCTCGGATCGTTGTGCGGCTCGAGAATCGGGATCGTCGTATACGGGTTTAGGTGGTGCACGACCTCCATGCGCCCGTAGTTGACGTAGTTGAAAACGTCCGTCAGCGCCAGCGGGGGCGCCAGGAAGAAGCACGCATGCACCGCCAGCACCGCACCAATCGCCCAGCGCGCGCGCAGCATCGGCACGTACTTCAAGGCGATCACGTAGCTCACATACATCACGACCAAAGCCGCCGTGAACAGATACTTCAGCTTCGTCGGGCTACGCGTCAGTCCCGGGATCAGCCCGCCCAGCGGGCCGGCCATCCAGTGCGGGAAGAAGCCCGTATGCGTCGTCGCGCTGAACAGGCTCGGGCGATCCGCGGCCACCACCACGACCAGCACCGCGCAGAACACGATCGCCGCCAGAGCGCTCGCCCCGATCACACCCTCGCGGCTCTCGGTCCAAGCCGGCGCGCGCGTGCGTCTGTCGTTAACTGCGAGAGCCCGCGTCGCAGCGGGCCCTCGGAAAGTCGCATTCATGCGTGCGAGGTCCAAACCTCGCTAACAGAAACTAGATCGACTGGACGTTGACGGCCTTGGGACCCTTGTCGCCCTGCTCCGGGTCATATGAGACCTTCGAGCCCTCCTGCAGCGACCGGTAACCCTCGCCGTTGATGCCGGTGTGATGGACAAACAGGTCCTTGTCGCCGTCATCGGGGGTGATGAAACCAAACCCCTTGTCGTCGCTGAACCACTTTACTGTGCCAGTAGGCATGTGGGTACTCCTCCACGTTATTCGTTCGTGCTGCGACGCGGAGGATGCTGCTAGAGCTTCGACCTGCGAGCGCTTGCACTGCTTTCGCCGGTCTTATGCGCCGGCCAGACGAGACGACCGTAGCAGGTCCCCCGCCGCCTGTGTTGTGGAGATGTTGCAGTCTGCACAATCAAGCTCACGGGACAAGATGGGATTGCCCGCGCCGCGACAGGCCTTATCGTGGGCGTGTGGACGCCGCCGAGGCACAGAATCCCAACCCCGGCGAGCCAAAACCGCTCACTCTGAGTCGCTTGCTCCCCCCCGGCAAACCAGCCGGAGCCGAGCGGGTGCTCGCGGGTTTCGGACTGGACGGATTGGCGGCCGCCGCCCGCCCGGACCGCCCCCACGTGATGTTGAACATGGTCAGCACCGTCGACGGTCACGCGACGCTCGACGGCCGCTCGGGGGCAATCAGCGGCCCTGCCGACCGGGAGCTGTTCCACGGGCTGCGCATGGCCGTCGATGCGGTCATGGCAGGGGCCGCCACCGTGCGCGTGGAGCGCTATGGGAGGATCGTCCCCGATGCGTCTCGCAGGCAGTTGAGGATCGGGCGGGGCCTCAGCGCAGAGCCGCTCGCGTGCATCGTCTCCGGGGGCCTCGCCCTGCAGGCCAACATCCCGCTGCTCGCCGACCCGTCCGCGCGGGTCGCGATCCTGACGCCGTCGTCCGCGAGCCTGCCCGCAGGCGCCGCGGCCGCTGAGGTCGACTACATCCGCGCCGCGCGCGACGGGCAGCTCGATCTGGCCGCAGCGCTCGCCGAGCTGCGCGCGCGCTTCGACGTGCGCACGCTGCTCTGCGAGGGCGGCCCACACCTGAATGCGCAGCTGCTCGCCGCCGGACTCGTCGATGAGCTGTTCCTCTCACTCTCCCCCCTGCTCGCCGGTGGCGACCCACCCGCTGGGGAGGAGGCGCTGCGGATCCTCGCCGGACCCGAGCTCTCCCCGCCGGTCGCGCTGGAGCTGCTCGGCGCGCTCGAGCATGACTCCAGTCTGTTCCTGCGCTACGGCGTCCGGGATCGCTCTAATAGCGACGTTGCGCCCCCGCGTGCGAGCGGCCCATGGCGCGGATGAGGCGCTACGGCGTGCGGGGCCGCCGGGCGAGCTCCGGCCTGTTGCTCACCGAGGCCGCCCCCTGAGCGATGACGGCGACATTCAGAACCACGCTGTTGGGCACCATCACCGAGTCCTCGTCCGTTGCGAAGGTCGTATAGAGCAGCCCCAGCGAGCTGACCGTCCCCTCGATCTGGCCCGCCAGCGGACCGCCCTGCAGGCGCACCCGGTCGCCTACTTTGAACGGGCTCGCGCTGAGCAGGACCGTGCCCGCGATCACGTTGCCGAGCGTCTGCTGCGCCGCCAGCCCAAGGATCACCGCCGTGAAAGCGCCGCCGACGAGCAGTGTGCGCGCTTCGACGCCGGCGACATCCAGCGCTACAAGTAACGCGAGCCCCACAGTCGCCAGGCGAATCAGGAACCCGACCGGTCCGGCCGTGGCGGGGTCCAGGCGTCTGAACAGCGCCGGCCCCAGGGCGCGGCCGAAGTCCCGGGCGATTGCCCAGCCGAGGAACACCAGCACGATCACCGTGAGGATGTGCGCCGCCGTGTTCACTTCGGGCGCGCTGCCGCGCGTATCGACGCCGAGCAGGCTCTTGCGGTTGTTGTAGATGACCACCACTGCGACAAACAGGCAGCCGAGCACGACCGCCTCCAGGCGCGCGCGTTTGACCGCGCGCGGGCTGACCTGATGCAGCAAGCCGACATCACTCCACGCCTGGCTGCGGGTCTCGAACATCTTTGGTGGTGTCTTCTTCGGTACGGGCATCGCGCTTACACATGATGGCGGCAGGAGCCATGGCCACCCAGCGCTGGACGGCCACATGCAGCGAGCGCGCCGGCGGGTGCTCTCTGCGACGAGGACCAACCCGGTAGGGCCTACGCGAGCGTATACACCAACATGAATGCACCGAACGCCAGGCAATACACGGCGAACGGGATCAGCGTTTTCGTCTTGAAGTAGCCGACCAGGAAGCGCACTGTGAAGACCGCCGTCACCGCGGCCACCACGCAGGCGACGAGCGCCTGGCCGCGCACTCCGTCGCCGAGGCTGCCGAGCAGGTCGGGCAGCTTCACGAGGCCGGCAGCGAGGATGATCGGTGTGGCGAGCAGGAACGCGAAGCGCGCCGAATCGCTGTGGTCCAGGCCGCGCGCCAGACCGGCGCCCATCGTCACGCCGTCGCGGCTGATGCCGGCGATGAGCGCGGTCGACTGCGCCGCGCCGATGACGAACGCCTCGCGGTACTCCATCGTGCCCAGGTCACGGCCCCCGTCGGCCTTGGCGCCCTCGCGCTGCGCCAGTTCGCGCACCTGCGCGCGGCGGCGAAAGCGCTCGGCGGCGAACAGCACGAGTCCGTTGAGCATCAGGAAGGCGGCGGCGATTTCGGGCTTGGCGGTCAGCGTGCGCAGCTCGTGCTCGAACACGATCCCGATCAGCCCCGCCGGGATGCTGGCGATCACGATCAGCCAGGCGAGGCGCTCGGTGTCGGTCTCGGCTTTGCGCGTGCTCAAGGTTCTGAAGAAGGCGCGGACGATCTCCACCCAGTCGCGCCGGTAGAAATACAACAGGCCGAGCGCACTGCCTACGTGCAGCATCACGATGAACGCCAGCCAGAAGGACTCGGGCTCGGACTGGGCCTTCACGAGCCCGTTCCACCCGAACAGCGTCGGGAACAACACCGTGTGCCCGAGGCTCGAGATCGGGAAGAGCTCCGTCACCCCTTGCAGGAATCCGAGCACGATCGCCTGGAAGTAAGTGATCGCGGAGGCCAGTGGGATCGCTATGAGGCTCGCCATCAGCGCGACAGCTTACGCATCTTCAGCTGGCTGCCGCTGCCACTAAGGCCCCCGTCACGCGCGCCAGATCGTCCTCGACGATCACGTAGGGAGGCATCGTGTAGATCAGGTCGCGGAACGGCCGCAGCCATACGCCGTGCTTGACGGCCACGGCGGTCACCGCCGCTACGTCCACCTCCTCACGCATCTGCACCACGCCGATCGCACCGAGCACACGCACGTCCGTCACCTCCGGCAACTCCCCAGCAGGCTCCAGCCCGGTGCGCAGACCGTCTTCAATCGTCGACACACGCTCGCGCCAATTCCCGTCGGCAAGCAGGTCTAGCGAGGCCAACGCAACAGAGCACGCGAGGGGATTCGCCATGAATGTCGGCCCATGCATCAGCCCGCCACCCTGACCCGATGAGACCATGTCGGATACCGCCCGCGTGCAGAGCGTCGCGGCAAGCGTGAGATAGCCGCCGGTCAAAGCCTTGCCGAGACACATCACGTCGGGCATCACGCCGGCGTGCTCGCAGGCGAACAGCGCACCGCTGCGTCCGAAGCCCGTGGCGATCTCGTCGAGCACCAGCAGCAGTCCGTGCTCGTCGCACAGACGCCGCAGCAACGCGACGCACTCCGGAGCGTGGAACCGCATCCCCCCTGCTCCCTGCACGACAGGCTCGACGATCACCGCCGCCAGCTCGTGGGAATGTCGCGCGATGAGCTCGCTGACGTGCTCTGCCCAGGCATCGTCGAGACCCGCGTCAAATCCATCTGGGGGGCGATCGGCGAACACGTGCTCTGCAAGCACGCCCTTGAACAGGCTGTGCATTCCGCCAACCGGGTCGCAGACCGCCATCGCACCGAACGTGTCACCGTGATAGCCGCCGCGCACGGTCAGTAGCCGCCAACGCTCGGGGTGGCCCTTCGCCCGTTGGAACTGCAGGCACAGCTTGATCGCAACCTCGACCGAGACCGAGCCGGAGTCGGCGAAGAACACCTGCTCCAGCCCATCGGGCGCGATCTCCACCAGGCGCTCCGCGAGGCGCACCGCCGGCTCGTGCGTGAGCCCGCCGAACATCACGTGCGCCATTCGCCCGAGCTGCTCTTGCACAGCGAAGTCGAGCGAAGGGTGACGGTAGCCGTGGATCGCACACCACCACGAGGACATACCGTCGATCAGCTCGCGTCCGTCCGCGAGCTTCAGACGCACCCCCTCGGCCGAGACGACCGGCAGCGGCGCCTGCGCGCCGGGCAGCGCACCGTAAGGATGCCAGACGTGCTCGCGGTCGAATGCGAGCAGTGCCTCCCAGTCGGTCAGGTCAATCCTCGTAGAGGACGAAGTCGCGCTTGCGGGCTCCGCAGACCGGGCAGAACCACGTGTCCGGGATGTCCTCGAAGGCGGTTCCCGTGGGGATGCCCCCGTCCGGGTCGCCCTCCTCGGGGTCATAGATGTAGCCGCAGGACTCGCAGATCCAGCGCTGCAGGGTGGTGGTCGTCATGGGCGCAAAGATTACCGGCCCTCCGCCACGACGGTAGGGTCAGCAGATGAGCACGCGCGGCGAAGATGGACGTCCGGCGCCGGGCGAGGAGGAGTACAACCCGGGGAAGGCCACACCCGCACGCCAGGCGGCGACGGTGATCCTGCTGCGCGGCGGCGCGCGGACGCTCGAAGTGCTGCTGGTCAAGCGCACCCCCGCCGCGCGGTTCATGGGCGGCGTGTGGGTGTTCCCGGGAGGCGCCGTCGACACCGGCGAGGGTGAGGGCGACGACGCCCACCGCGCGGCGGCGATCCGCGAGCTGCGCGAGGAGGCCGCGATCGCTCTCGATGATCCAGGCGCGCTCGTGAAGTTCTCGCGCTGGATCACACCAGCCGAGGTGCGCACGCGCTTTGACACCCATTTCTTCCTCGCGTCGCTGCCCGACGGTCAGGAGCCGCAGGTCGATGGCGAGGAGTGCGTCGAGCTGGGCTGGTTCACGCCCGCGGCGGCGCTGCAGGCCCACCGCGGCGAGCGGATCCTGCTCGTGTTCCCCACGATCAAGCACCTCGAACAACTCGACGCGTTCTCCTCGGCCGACGGGCTGCTGGCCTATGCCCGCGGCCGTGAGGTGCAGCCGATTCAGCCGCGAGTCGTGGTCGAGGGCGAGGTCGCTCGTGTGTTGCTGCCCGGCGAGCCGGGATACGACGATCCGCGGCCGGGCCCAGCGGTGCGCTAGAAAGTAGAGATGCCCGCCGCGGCACGCGCACCGAAACGCTCTGGCCTGACGGTCGCCGTCACCGGGCCCACGGGCGAGATCGGGCGGGCTGTGCTCGGAGCGCTCGAGCACTCCTACGGGGTGAGGCATGTACTCGGGATGGCGCGGCGGCCGTTCGACCCGGCCGCGCACGGCTGGAAGAAGGTCTCCTATCGGCAGGGCGACGTCCTGGATCCCCTCGCCGTGGCCGAGCTGGTGGTAGACGCGGATGTGGTCGTGCACCTCGCGTTCCTGATCATGGGCGGCCCGCGTGAGACCCGCGCGGTGAACTTGGAGGGCTCGCGCAACGTCTTTCAGGCAGCCGTCTCCGCCGGGGTGAAGCGGCTGGTCTACACCTCATCTGTCGCCGCCTACGGCTTCCACGCCGAGAACCCTCAGCCACTCACAGAGGAGGTGCCCGCGCGCGGGACCGCGAGCCACTACTACTCAGCCCAGAAGGCCGAGGTCGAGGCGATGCTGTACGAGGTGCTGGACGGCACCTCGACCGACGCATACGTGCTGCGGCCATGCATCGTCGGCGGTCCCGATGCGCCGCTTCTGATCGACAGCCTGCCCTACACCCAGATCTCCGAGCGGCTGCCCGGGCCGGTGCTGCGTCTGCTCGACAACGTGCCGATCCTCGAGCCGGTGCTGCCCGATCCGGGCGTGCCCTTTCAGCTCGTCCATCACGACGATCTCGCCAGCGCGATCCGCGCCGCCGTGCTCGGCCGTGGCAACCCGGGCATCTACAACCTCGCAGGATCGGGCGAGCTGACTGTGAAAGACCTCGCGCGCGAGCTCGGCTGGTACTCGATCCCCGTGCCCGAGCTCGCGGTGGACGCAGTGGCCGAGATGGTCGGGCGGTTGGGCTTCCTTCCCGCCCAAGCCCAGTGGGTCGCGGCCTTCCGCGAGCCCGTGATCATGGACATCGCCAAGGCCCGGCGCGAGCTGAAATGGCGCCCGAAACACGATGCGCTGCAGACGTTGCGCGAGACTATTGCTGCCGAGCGGCTCGATCGCTTCGTGCGCTGAAGTGTGGCTTGCAGAGCCTGGCGGACGTGGAAGCAGCCGAGAGCGTGACGGACGCAGAGGCCTCGACCCTCAGACTGCCTGTTGGGCCTCGATCACGTGCGTGACTGCATTGATCAGCGCCAGGTGCGTAAACGCCTGCGGGTAGTTGCCGAGATGGCGCCCCGAGGAGGCCTCGAGCTCCTCGGCGTACAGACCGAGGTGCGACGAGTAGGAGAGAAGCCGCTCGCAGAGGTGCTCGGCCTCGCGCCGCTCGCCGATCTCCGAGAGTGCAGAGACCAGCCAGAACGAGCAGATCAGGAACGTTCCCTCAGCGCCGCTAAGACCATCGTCGGTCTCGTCGGTGCGATAGCGCAGGACGAGACCGTTCTGCGTCAACTCCTCGCGGATCGCATTCACGGTGGCGCACACGCGCTCGTCGTCGGGAGGCAGGAAACGAAGTAGTGGGATCAGCAGCGTCGAGGCATCGAGCGCGTCGGTGTCGTAGTGCTGGCGAAACACCCCCCGTTTGTCCACGCCACGCTGCAGGATGTCCTCGTGTATCTCATCGGCCACCCCCTGCCACTGCACTGCCAGTTCATCCTCCCCCCGGCGTTCGGCCAGACGCGCCCCGCGATCCATCGCCACCCAGCACATCAGCTTTGACGAGACGTAGTGACGAGGCTCTCCGCGGGCCTCCCAGATGCCCTGATCCGGCTCCTTCCAAACCTTCGCGGCGCACTGCACCTGGTCGGTGAGCACCGGCCAGAGGCGCTCGGGAATGTGGTCGCGCTTCTTGGAGTGCAGGTACACCGAGTCGAGCACCGCGCCGAACACGTCATTCTGGCGCTGGTTATATGCGCCGTTGCCGACGCGCACCGGACGGGCGCCTTCGTAGCCCTTGAGGTGCTCGAGCGTCGACTCCTCCAGGTCCCGCCGGCCCGTGATCCCATACATGATCTGCAGTGACCCGTCCTCGTTGCGCTCCAGATCCGCCACGTATTGAATGAAGTCGTCGGCCTCCCAGTCCAGTCCGAG
>Ga0302325_10010976_pt1 | contig 19546 bp, 13 predicted proteins | sample Palsa_T0_2_FD_201948 | JGI IMG/M metagenome (GOLD analysis project Ga0302325, IMG submission 201948) | Peat permafrost microbial communities from Stordalen Mire near Abisko, Sweden - Palsa_T0_2 | ecosystem: Environmental > Terrestrial > Soil > Palsa > Peat permafrost | place: Sweden: Abisko...
CGGGTATTGCGCGTTCGGGGGCGTACAACCGGTCGCTGACTCCTTTCGGTTTTCAGAATGAGGAGCGGACGTATTGGCAGGCGCCCGAGGTCTACTTCAAGATGAGTCCGTTCTCGTATGCGGACACGATCAAGACGCCCATCCTGCTTTTTCATGGCGAGGCGGATAACAACACCGGAACATTTCCGATACAGAGCGAGCGTTTCTACAACGCGCTCAAGGGCGAGGGCGCAACGGTGCGCTTTGTGCTGCTGCCGCTGGAAGCGCATGGCTACCAGGGACGCGAGAGCGTGCTGCACATGCTGTGGGAGATGGAGAACTGGCTCGACAAATACGTCGAGCCGGAACAGCCTGTCGTCGCGCAGCATTGAGCGTATGTCTGCGATTAAAGAGGGCCTAGACAGTGGCTAGGCCTAGTGGGTATGCGCCTTTTCGTCCGGTGCGGCTGTGGAGTTATGTGGCAGGGACCAAGCGAACAAAACTCCTCCGCTGCTGGTGATCAGGTATTCGCGGCCGTCTAATTCGTAGGCGATGGGAGAGCTTTGAATGGGTCCTCCGGTTTGCGCGTGCCAGAGGGTATTGCCGTCGCGCGTATCCAGCACCAGCACGTTTCCGTAGGCATCGCCGGTGACGGTCAAGCCTGAGTCGGTCGTCAGGACTCCCGCACCTGAGCCGCCCTCGCCGACTTCGTGGCTCCAGCGAATCTTGCCGGTCTGGTAGTCGATGGCTTCGATGACGCCCTTGCCCCAGAGGCCGTAGTCCGCGCCCGCCCAGCCGTAGTCACCATCCGCGGGCTTGGCAAAATAGAGGCTCCAACTGGGGTGAGCATCGACGATAAACAAGCCGTTCTTCGTGTCGAAGCTGGGCGCGCGATAGTTGGTCAGGCCGCCCTCGTCGGGAGCAATGATGCGGCCATCGGGCTTGGGCTCCTTATCCGGGTTCGGTATGGGCCGTCCGTCTTTATCGATTCCCAAAGCCCAGTTGGTCGGCCCGAAGGGCGTTGTCAGCAGGCTCTTGCCGTTGGTGCGATCGAGAACGAAAAAATATCCGTTGCGCGAAGTCTGCATCAGCATCTTGCGCGGTTTGCCGTGAAAATCCCCATCCACCAGCACCGGCGTTTCCACCGCATCCCAGTCGTGCGTATCGTGCGGCGAAGCCTGAAAACCCCAGGCCAGTTTTCCGTTGTCCGGATTGAGCGCGACAATGCTGCATGTCCACGGATCATCGCCGGGCCTGGTTCTTCCGCTCAACACTGGCGTGGGATTTCCGGTGCCCCAGAAGATGAGATTCAACTCCGGGTCGTAGGTGCCGGTCATCCAGGTCATACCGCCGGTCGTTTTATCGGGAGTACCTGGCGGCGATGTAGAGTCCCATTGCCATTGCGTTGCGCCGGTCTCGGGATCGAATGAGCGCAGATATCCGGTGAGGTTATCGAAGTCGCCCGAGACGCCGACAATCACATGATCTCGCACTATGAGCGGAGCAAGGGTGGTCCAATAGCCCTTGGTCACATCCGCGATCTCCTTGGTCCAGCGCGCTGTGCCATCTTTGGCATTGAGCGAGATCAGATGAGCGTCGGGGGTTACGTAGTAGAGCCATCCCTTGTACATGGCCACGCCGCGATGGCCGATATGCAGGCCCTGCGTGGTGGGGATGTTGTAGTGCCAGAGCATGTGGCCGGAGCGCGCATCGACAGCCCAGATATGGTCCGGCACCGTGAAATACAGAATGCCGTCGACCATCAGCGGGGACGACTTGATCTCCGCGCCTTGATTGGTCTGAAAGGCCCAGGCCATGCTGAGCTTGCGCACATTCTCAGGCGTGATCTGGGTGAGATGGCTGTGCCGCTTGCCGGAATAGTCGCCGTGATACAAAGGCCAGCTATCGGCTGTGGGGTGCTCGATCTGCGCAGGCTCGAGATTTTGCGCCGGGAGCGAGTGCACACCTGCGAGAAGCAGCGCAGATGCGGCTGAAATCAATGCGAATTGCGCCAACTTCAACAAATCGTTTTGCGTTCCTAGTGCGTCCCTGCGCTGGTTGAGCGTGGCTGAGGCAGCGCCCACGCGAACATGACGCTTCCGCTGCCGGACAAGATATATTGCTTTCCGTCAAGCTGGTAGGTGATGGGCGAGGTCTGCATCTGCGATCCTGTGCCTGCGTGCCACAGAGTTTTGCCGTCGCTGGTGTTGAGCGCGAGAATATTGCCTTCGGTGTCGCCGGTAAAGGTCAGGCCGGAATCGGTGGTGAGCACGCCAGCTCCAGCGCCGCCGGGACCGAGCTCGTGGCTCCAGCGAATCTTGCCGGTCTGGTAGTCGATCGCTTCGAGTACACCCTTGCCCCAGACGCCGTAATCGGCGCCTGCCCAGCCGTAGTCGCCGTCGGCGGGCTTGGCAAAATAGATGCTCCAACTGGGATGCGCATCGACGATGAACAAGCCGGTCTTGGGATCGAAGCTGGGCGAGCGATAGTTGGTCATGCCGCCTTCGTCAGGCGCGATCAGGCGGCCATCCGGCTTGGGTTCTTTGTCGGGATTGGGAATCGGCCGCCCCTGCTTGTCGATGCCGGTAGCCCAGTTGACTGGCCCAAAGGGGACCGTCATCAGGCTCTTGCCGTTGGTGCGATCCAGCACGAAGAAGTAGCCGTTGCGCGAAGACTGCATCAGCATCTTACGCGGCGTGCCGTGAAAGTCCGCGTCGACCAGCACCGGCGTTTCCACCGCGTCCCAATCATGCGTGTCGTGCGGCGACGCGCTGAATCCCCAGGCGAGTTTACCGGTGTCGGGATCGAGAGCGACGATGCTACAGGTCCACTCGTCGTTACCCGGTCTTTTCGCGCCATTCAAGACCGGCGTGGGATTGCCCGTGCCCCAGAAAATGAGATTCAGCTCCGGATCGTACGTGCCGGTCATCCACGTGGTGCCTCCGGTCCCCTTCGGAGTTCCGGCCGGTGGGGTCGCGTACCAATCCCACTGCACCGCGCCGGTCTCCGGATCGAAGGAGCGCAGCAGCCCAGGCAAGTTGTCGAGATCGCCGCCTACGCCGGCGATCACATGATTGCGCACCACCAGCGGAGCCATCGTGGACCAGTAGCCCTGCTTGACGTCGGCAATGATCTTGTCCCAGCGTATTGTTCCATCCTTGGCGTTGAGCGAGATCAGGTGCGCATCGGGAGTGGTGAAGAAGAGCCAGCCTTTGTACATAGCCACGCCGCGGTGGCCGATGTGATCGCCCTCGGTGGTGGGATGGCTGAAGTGCCATAGCTGGTGCCCTGAGCGCGCGTCGACGGCCCAGATGTTGTCCGGCACGGTGAAATACAAAATTCCATCCACAAGCAGCGGGGAAGACTTGATCTGCGCGCCCTGATTGGTCTGAAAGGCCCAGGCCAGGCCCAGGTCGGCGACATTTTGCGGCGTGATCTGAGTGAGACTGCTGTGGCGCTTGCCGGAATAGTCGCCGTGATAGAGCGGCCAACTATCCGTGGATGGATGCTGCATCTGTTCGGGTTCGAGATTCTGGGCCGAAGACACACGCAGCCCCGCGATGAGGACGAACGTTGCGGCTGCGGTGAGCACCAAAACATGATTCTGAAATTTCATACGTGCAATTTGATCCTAATGCGAACGCGTGTTGGCTGGTTCATCGGTGTGAGCCTTCTGTGGAAGCGCCCAGGCAAACATCACGCCTCCGCTGCCGGTCACGACATACTGCCGGCCATCGAGTTCATAGGTGATGGGCGAGGTTTGTATCGAGTCTCCTGTGCCGGAATGCCACAGGGTCTTGCCATCCGATGTGTCGAGCGCCAGCATGTTGCCGTGAGCGTCGCCGGTAAAGGTGAGCCCCGAATCGGTTGTCAGAACACCTGCGTTTGAGCCGCCGGGGCCGAGTTCGTGGCTCCAGCGAATCTTGCCTGTCTGGTAGTCGATGGCTTCGAGGAGGCCCTTGCCCCAGACGCCGTAATCGGCGCCTGCCCAGCCATAATCGCCGTCCTCAGGCTTGGTGAAATAGATGCTCCAACTGGGATGAGCATCGACCAGGAACAGGCCGGTCTTGGGATCGAAGCTGGGCGAGCGGTAGTTGGTCATGCCGCCTTCATCGGGTGCGATCAGGCGGCCATCCGGCTTGGGATCCTTGTCTGGATTTGGAATTGGACGGCCCTGCTTGTCTACGCCAAGAGACCAGTTGGTAGGCCCGAATGGAGTCGTCAAGAGGCTCTTGCCGTTGGTGCGGTCGAGCACGAAAAAATAGCCGTTGCGCGAGGTCTGCATCAGCATCTTTTTCGGTTGCCCATGGAAGTCAGCGTCGACCAATACGGGGGTCTCCACGGCATCCCAGTCATGGGTATCGTGCGGCGAGGCAATGAAGCCCCAGACAAATTTGCCCGTATCTGGATTAAGCGCAACGATGCTGCATGTCCATGGATTTTCGCCAGGCCTGGGGTTGCCGTTCAACACCGGTGTGGGATTTCCCGTACCCCAATAAAGCAGATTCAGATCGGGATCGTAGGTCCCGGTCATCCATGTGGTGCCGCCGGTGGTCATGTTGGGAGTGCCTGCCGGAGGCGTCGCGTCCCACTGCCACTGCACTGCGCCGGTATCGGGGTCGAAGGAGCGCAGCAAGCCGGGTAGATTATCCGAGTCGCCGCCCACGCCGACGATGACATGGTCCTTCACCACCAGCGGAGCCATCGTAGACCAGTAGCCTACTTTGACGTCGGCGATGATCTTGTCCCAGCGCACTGTGCCGTCCTTGGCGCTGAGCGAGACCAGATGCGCATCGGGCGTGGTGAAGTAGAGCCATCCCTTGTACATGGCCACGCCGCGATGGCCGATGTGCTGGCCGCCCGCGGTGGGATGGTTGTAATGCCAGAGCTGGTGTCCCGAACGCGCGTCGACTGCCCAGATATTGTCCGGCACCGTGAAATAGAGAATGCCATCAACCATCAGCGGCGAAGACTTGAGGTTTGCCGGCTGATTGGTCTGGAAAGCCCACGCCAGGCCGAGGCCGTCCACATTCTGCGGCGTGATTTGCGTGAGCGCGCTATGCCGCTTGCCGGAATAGTCGCCATGATAATTCGGCCAGCTACCGGGAGCGGGATGCACGATCTGATCGGGTTCAAGATTCTGCGCCGAGAGCCGATGCGGCGCCGCGGCCAGCAACAAGAGTGCGCCTGCGGCGAGAATCCGTGTGTAAGGCAACAACGTCATGGTGGAGCAAGCCTCTCGATGCGGCAAATCAGCGCAGCGTCTGCAAGTAAGCCATCAGGTTATGAATATCGTTGTCGGTGTACCTGGGAAATTGCTCCACATGCGCCTCGACCGGAGAATCGACCTTGTACTTGACGCTATCGACGGACCACGACTTGTAAGTGCCGCTGCTGTCCTTGAGCCCGACAGTGAATTCGTCAAGATAGGCAAGCGTGCCGGAGACCTTTGTGCCGGAGGGAAGCGTCACCGCCACGGTGCTCTTGGCATTGCGCGGATAGAGCATGCGCTCCTCAAGTTGCAAGCCTTCATAGCGCCGAGCCACGCCTGCGAGATCGCCCGTGGGGGAATGGCATTTCGCACAGCCGCCCGCGCCGTTGAAGTACGTTTTACCGGCTTCGGCATTGCCGGTTTGCAGATCTGCGACGGAGACGCCACGCCGGCCGCCCTTCATCGCCGCAGCCGCAGCCTCACGCGCGCGAATGAAGGCCACTAGGGTATTCAACTCCTGGCTGGAAAACTGGAAGGCCGGCATCTTCTTGTCCGGTTCGTTGCGGCCTTCTTTAACTACTTGCGCGATCTTGGAGCCATCGGTGTCGGCCAGCACTAGCTTGGATAGCGTCAGGTCGGGGCCGGTTTCGCCGCCCATCGCGTCGCGTCCATGGCAGAAGGCGCAGTTCTGTAAAAAGAGCGCGCCGCCCGCGGCTGCTTCGCCGGTAAGCTGCGGCCCTCGGCGATTGCCTGCGGCCGGCGCGGCCTGCAAAGGCGTGATCGCGGGAGTGGTTGCGAGATAGCTCAACAGCGCGGTCAGCTCCTCATTTGGCAATGTAGAAAAGCCGGGCATGCGGCCTTTGCCTTTATGTATGAGGTCGGTGATCTGTGCGTCGCTCATCTGCCGCTTGATGCCGATCAGCGGCGGAAACGCAGGCAGAATGCCTTCGCGCTGCTCGCCGTGGCAGATGGCGCAGTGCTTCTCATACGACGCGGAACCGGCCGCGTCTGGAGCGGGGCTGGCTGGCGCCGCTGCTGCCTGGGCCATGGCATTCGTGGGGCTCGCGGCGGCGTGAACCCGCTGCTGCGAGCCTCGAAAGGCAAGAATCGTAAAAGCTAAGAATCCTGCTGCTGCCAGGATTGAAAGATCGCGAAATCTCTTCATACTTGATGACACCCTCATCCGAGGTGAATTGCTCTGCTGCTTAAACACGATCAAGAATTAGCCCGCATACTTGATCAACCACATGAATCCGTAATCCATGTGCAACTGCTGATGGCAGTGCATCAGCGTGTCGCCCGGATTGTTCGCGACCATATCGATTTCGACCGTATCGAGAGGCATGATGTTGATGACATCCTTCATCAACCCGCTCATCTTCTTGTCGCCAATACGAACAACCTCGAAGGTGTGCCGGTGAAGATGGATTGGATGCTGGTCTCCGCTGCCGTTGCGCAGGATCATGCGGTAACGCTTGCCTGCCTGCACCATCAGCGGCTCAACCTCGGGCCAGGACTTGTTGTTGATCGTCCAGATGTCGAAGTTGGTGCCCTTCTTGGCTCCTATGTCGCGAAAGGTCAGCGTGAACGTCTCGTCGGGTACAGACGGTGTTGCCGCGGCTGCATTGGCGAACTGCGAGTAGTCCCATTCCACCGGAGCGGGATCTTTCCAGACCGGCTCGCCCTTGCTGCCCGCATACTCGACTACGATGCCGAGGCCCATAGCTCGCGCCTTTTCGAGCGTCGAGCCCAGTACCCACACGCCTGGGGCATTCATCTCGACGACCGCATCCACGCGTTCGGCGACGGCCAGCGAAAGCACCTCGACGCTGCGCGGATTTGGCACCGGGTTGCCGTCCATGGCGACGATCTTGAACTGGTGGCCGGGCAGCGCAAGCACAACGTTTTCAGTGGCGCTCGCATTGAGCAGCCGCAACAGCACGCGCTGGCCCTGCTTCACGCGAATCGGCTCTCCCGCGCCAAGCATGTGGCTGTTGATGGTGGCGTACTTGTAGCCCACGTCGGAGCCGGGCGTAAGCGGCATATTCGAGGACTCCGCGCGCATAGTTTCCACCATGGGCACGAAGGACGGCTCCCAGTGATGGATGGCGATGTTGATCTCCTGGTCGTAATGCGCGGGCTGGTCCTTTCCCTCGATAAGCAGAAAGCCGAACTGGCCGGTGTAGGTGCTTGCGGCGAGATTGTCGAAGGCTCCCGCATGGGTGTGATACCAGCGCGTGCCACTGGGCTTTGGCGTGAAGGTGTATCTCTGCGTGGCGTTGGGCGCGATCATCGGCGAACCCTCTTCCATCGCGCCATCGTTGAGCGAATCGATGGCCAGGCCATGCCAATGCACAAGGTCCGGATTGGGGCTGGCATTGGTCACGTCGATGGTCACCGGCACGCCCTCGCGCAGGCGCAGCAGCGGCCCCGGAACCTGTCCGTTGTACGAGAGCGTCTTGATGGAGACGCCCTTGCCGATTTCCAACGTGCAAGGCTCGATGCGAAGGCTGTGATCTGCCTTGCCAGCCGCCTTCGCGCTCTTCTGACCTGCTTGCATGGCGCCCAGTCCCCGCAGGGATTGGCTGGCCAGCAATGCACTCGCCGAAGCGAGAAAATTTCTACGATTCATCTTTCCCATTCCGCCATTCTAGCTGTGTTTCGCCAATGAAAAATCGATTGCGCTCTTGCAAGAGCAGGTTCGTACGCCTATTAAAGCTCCTAAACCCACCACGCAGCCCCGGCTTTCTCTTTGAGAACAATATCGTTCAAAAATTGTGCGGCTCTCGACAGACCCTCTTCGGGCGAGAGCAGGCTGTCTTCGTGTTCGATGGAAAGCACATTGTCGTAGCCGAACATGCGCAGCGTGGAGACAAATTCCTTCCACCACTCGGCTCCATGCCCATAACCGCATGTGCGGAAGATCCAGCCCCGGTTGCGCTCATCGGTGTACGGCTTGGTGTCCAGCACGCCGGTGCGGGAGAGGTTTGCGCCATACATCTGCGTGTCCTTGGCATGTACATGAAAGATTGCGTCGCCGAGAATCCGGATCGCCGCGATGGGATCGATGCCCTGCCAGAACATGTGGCTGGGATCGTAGTTGCAGCCGATCGATGGACCCGCAATCTCGCGCAACCGCAACATCGTTTCCGGGCTATAGACAACGAAGCCGGGATGCATCTCGATGGCGATGCGGACGCCGTGATCGGCTGCGAACTTTGCACGCTCGATCCAATATGGAGTGACTACCTTGTCCCATTGCCATGCCAGCACATCCAGATACTCGGGCGGCCATGGGCAGGTCACCCAGTTGGGATTCTTCGCGTCAGGCGAGTCGCCGGGGCATCCGGAAAAATCGACGACTTCCGTCACACCCAGCTTCTCGGCCAGCAGGATCGTCTTGCGGTTGACGTCCTGAAACTGCTTTGCCTGCGCGGGGTCTGGATGCAAAGGGTTTCCATGACAGCTCAGCGCGCTGATGCTCGCCCCATGATCCGCAAGCGTGCCCTTGAACTTATCCAACGCAGAAGCATCTTCCAACATGCCCAGATCGCAGTGCGCGCTGCCGGGATAATTGCCCGTCGCCAACTCCACCGTGGTGATATCGAGAGCCTTCAGCTTGGCCAGCACATCCGCCAGCGGCAGCTTCGACAGCAGAGGCGTAAACACTCCGAGTTTCATTCCGTTGCTTCTCCTACTTGCGAACCAGACGCGAAAGCCACGCCGCGGTTTGAATTGCTAAACGTTTGCTGCAACATACTCTACCTGCTGCCAGACACCCCCGGCAACGTGGCTCCGCAGCATGGCGTCAACCAGGCATGTGGAGCGATAGCCGTCTTCGAAGGTAGGCAGCATGGCAGGCTTATCTTCCGGCGCGCCTCCTTCGCCAATCCATCGATAGGCATCGCGAATGAGGTTGCAGAATGCGTCTGCCCATGCCTCCTGATGACCGCCGGGCAGATGTACATAAGGCAGCGCGTCGGGCGAAACCAGCGATGGATCTTTGGCCATGATTTCGTTGGGACGGTTGTGGTGGCCAATCCAGAGATCGTTCTGCTGCTCCTGCTTCCATTTCAACGATGTGGCTTTGCCGTTGACTTCGAGCAGCAGGTCGTTCTTGTGCCCTGGCAATACCTGGCCCACCGAGAAGCAGCCCTTGGCACCCGAGTCGAAGCGCAGCAGCACGCTGGCCAGGTCTTCGGAATGCACCTCAACAGGCGTGCGTTCGCCTCCGCTTTTGGTCGAAAAGGCTTCCGCCGACGCGCCTGCAGAATAGCGAACCGGGATGACGGTAGCGATATCCGCCAGTACGGAAACGATCTTCAGGCCAGAGACGTGTTCGGCCACATCGCACCAGTGCGAGCCGATGTCACCCAGCGCAGAACTCGAGCCGCCCTTGGCCGGATCGGAGCGCCACGAATAGACATTCGGATCGGTCATCCAGTCCTGCAGATAGTGCCCGTGTACAAAGCTCACATCGCCGCTTTCGCCGCGTGCGATCATGCCCCGCGCTTGCTGCACCAGCGGGTTTCCGCGATAGTTGAAGGTGACCACGTGCGCGACCTTTGCGGCCACGGCGGCGTCGCGTAAAGTGCGGCCTTCGGTTGGATTGAGCGCCAGCGGCTTGTCGGAGATGACATGCTTGCCCGCAGCCAGCGCGGCCAGCGTTACCGGTAAGTGCAGATAGTTCGGCGTAGTGTTGTGGATGACCTGTATGTCCGGATCGGCGATCAGCGCATGAAAGTCTCCATAGGCGCGATCCACTTTATACTCACGCGCTTTTTTCTCCGCCGATTGCTGCGAGGAGCCGGCAATGGCGACGACATCCACGTCTCCCAAACGCCGCACCGCGTCGATGTGGTGCGCTGCGACAAACCCGGGGCCGATCAGGCCCATGCCGATCTTCTTCATAGCGCTTTGTATGTGCCTTCCTGAAAAAACGAGTCTAGTGAGCAGCCGGCTTCGGATGCGATGCTGTGCTGCCTTCGGTCATTCCAAGAGTCCAGCGAATCGCCTCAAAGTACATCTTGCGAATATCCGGGTCCTGCCATGCTTCTTCCGTGTGCCCCAGCGTGGAATAGAAGACGCGGCCCTTGCCGTACATCTTGCTCCAGGCTACGGCGAAGTCGTGGTCGGTGCGATGCACGCGATCGCCTCCGGCCTTGTAGTCGAGCTTGTCCGCATCCAGGCTCAACAGCACATTCACCTTGTCGCGCGACCACGACTTAGGTTGGTAAATCTCGTCGTACTTGGTAAAGGCGGCAGGGAAGTGGCGCGTGGCAGGAAAATTCGGATCTTCGTTGATGATAGGCGCGTTGAAGGTCATCCACGGATGCTGATCGAACCAGCCGCCGATCATCTCTCCGTACTCGGGCCACTTGTAGTTGGTGTCCATTGCCGCGTGAATGCCGACGAAGCCCTTGCCGTCGTCATGGATGAACGACAGCATGTCAGCCTTCTGGCTGTCGTCCATGTCCAGCTCGCCGGTGGTGCTGGCAAAGATCAGCACGTCGAAGTAGTTGAGGTTCTTCGCATTTCTTCCCAGGTCTTTCTTGGTCAGCAGCTCCGTGTCGGTGCGGAATTCCGTATCCCAAAGGCCGGTCTCTTGCCCCATGTTGTAAATAGCGGCCATGGCCGCGGAGATCGAGTCGTGCTCAAAGCCCCTGGTCTGGCCGATCACCAACACATGCTTGAGATGAGTCGGTTTGGCATGTGGCGGAGGCGCCACCAGTGGGTTGACGGATGCCTGAGCATGCGCAGAGATGCCGCCGAAGACGACCGCCAGGCCTACTAAGGCAAGCGAAAGACAAAAAGAATTCCGAGGAGTACGCAACTGATCTCCTTACAGGCTCAAAAACATCAGGTTTTCCGGGACCTGGTCCGGTTTCCGGAGAAAAATCGCACAATGCTCTATCGGGTGGCTCTACAGTAATGGGCGACGGTTGCGAGAATGAAAAAGTTTCCATCCACATTTCAGCAGTATTTTTGCTCGGGGAGAAGTCTACTTCGTGATCCTCGGAACGCGCAATAGCGGGCGCCCAGGGCACCGTCGCGATCACAATGTGTGCCGACCTCTCCCGTCCTGGAATTTCAGACGGGAGTTTCAAGGCCGTTTCATCCAGCGCTCATGGAGACAAGAAACATCTTCCGCGCCTTTGCCTAACGGTTATACCAGTCCGGCACGATGATTCTTCGGCCGTCGGGTGGAACAAACCGGTCGTACTCCTGGCCGAGGCGATTCTGATGCCTGCCGGCCGGGTTCTGCGCCCAGGCATTGGAAAGAGTCACCTTGATTCCTTCGGCGTCGCAGTAGGCGATGAAGGCCTTGAAGTCGAGGATATTTTCGATCCCGATGAAGTTGCCGGCAGGCGTGAAAGCCATCACCGGCAGATCGACATCGTCCAGAAAAGGCCTGGCCGCTTCGTCGCTATGCCACAATACGTGCCTGCCAACGATGGAGTTGATGAGTTGGCAAATCATGTAAATGCGCGGCGTGATGTTTCCCAGCTTGGTGCCGCTTCCGGCAGCGCCGTGAACAAAGGCTCCTCCGTTGGCTGCGCCTTGCCCGCTGGCAGTGAACTCCCGCTCGAGACGATCGACATTGGCGCGCTCGGCGGCTCCCACGGAGCCCTTCACTGTTCCCAGCGGACGATGATCGTCGCCGTAAGGGTTGGCGTTGTAGCCTTTCGCACCTCCCACAAATGGCCAGATGGCAAACAGGTCGTAATCGCCGGTAATGGCGTTCTTGTAGTTTTCCGTTGCGTGAAGCCCATACCCAGGAGGGTTGGTCATGGCCAGCATCGGCTCATACGACGAGCCCCACTTGGGGTGATACTTCACGACCGCGCCGCCTTTTTCCTGAGTCCATTTCTTGCCGATTTGTGTGTTGTCGAAATAGACGCCATACAGGTCACGATCGGTGGCTTCCCGGATCAGGCTGTAATAGAAAGCGATTCCGGTCGGATGCACAGCGTGCCCATCCAGGCGGTCATTGCCTTTTGGTTGTACCTGGATGTAGCCACGCCGGATGAGCCAGTCCACTCGCCGCTGAGAGATTTTGAGCGGCGTGGTCGAAGCCTTCCAACCCTGCCCTTCGTGGTCCAGATCGAGCGCTTCCCGGTGCTTTTCGCGATTGAAGCCGGCCTTTGTGTTGCCATACTTATTCAATCGGGGATCGCGCATGACAAAACCCGCCATTGGACCCCAATCGCAGGACTTTCCGTGGATGCGATAGCCCTTGGTGTCATACCCCTCGTCCAATAATCCATGACAGGTCGGGCCCGTTGCCCGGACCATGATGACGCAACGCTCGCCGGCCGCTGTGGTGAGAAATGCCTGCTTGTGCCTGGTCGGCATCCCGATTGTTTCGATCAGAAATTGCTGATCGTTATACCTCATGAAGCCTCCTGATAACCTTCCATCGACACAATTCGGCACTGTCTCTGGATGGTCCCAGCGAGAAGACAGCATTTCAAGGATTGAGCCGGACTGTATCTTTTGTTGATGTCGGGCTTAAGTGTATCCCTGTTCCCCCATAACAGGGCAAACTGTGCTCCAGGATGCAAACGAAAGTACCGCAAATAGGAAAGAAGATTCGAATTTAGAGAACTCGCTTCTACTTGCCTCCAACGATCTGCAAGAGCGCATCGTCCGGCCCGGACCATGCCTCTGCACCCTCATGGACCAGCCTGCCGGCTGCATCGGTCCAGTGCAGGCGGGTAATCTTGCTCTCGCCCTTCTCGTAGCCGTAGGTTTTGCCATCGTCCTGATACAACGTAAAGCTGCCGTCCGAGCCTGGATACACGCGTACCTTGGCCAGAGCCTGAGGCTCGTTGGTGCTTAATACAGGTGCGCCCAGTGGCACAATCGATCCCGCCCGCACAAACAGCGGCAGTTGATCGATCGGCGCATTCACCGAGATCGTTTGACCGCCATGCACGCGTTCGTTGGTCCAGTAGTTGTACCAATCCGTTCCCGCGGGCAGGTAGACCTCGCGTGTCGTCACGCCTTGATCGGTTACCGGAGCCACGAGGAACGCTGGTCCGAACATATACTCGTCGTTTAAGTCAGCCGCTTTGGCGTCGTTGGGAAAATCCATGAACAGCGCGCGCATGTACGGCGCGCCCGATTCATAGGTCGAGTAGCCCATAGAGTAGATGTAAGGCATCAACTCGTAGCGCAGTTTGAGATATTTTTCGAGGATCGGCTCGGCCTGCTTGCCATAGCTCCAGACCTCGTTGAAGTTGCGGCTGCCGTGGGTGCGCATGATGGGCAGAAAGGTCGCGTACTCGAACCAGCGTGTGTATAACTCCGGATAATCGTCGTATCCTCCGACGTTGTCGCGAGCATCCGATGGATCAAGCAGCGGAGGATGCGCCGGGTGATGTTCGCCGGGCAGATACTGCCAGCCGCCGGTGTCGTTGCTCCAATAGGCGAGCCCGGATGCAGCCGCATCGAGGCCTGTCGGAACCTGCCGCTTCAGCGTGTCCCATGTAGGAGCAATGTCCGAGGACCAGACGATGGTGCCCTTGCTCTGCACGCCCAGATATGCATCGCGCGAGAGGATCAGCGCGCGGTGACTCGTATCGCGACGGAAGCCGTCGTACAGAGCCGCGGTGTGAAAGAGCGGATACACATTGTAGTAACGCGTGCCTGGACCGATGTGGTAGTAGCTGCCGTTGGGAGGCAGATCGGGCTCGGTCTCGTCAGCCCAGAGCGAATCGAAGCCCTTGCTCAGAATGTTGTCGCGAATCGTATCCCAGTACCAGCGCGCGGCTTCAGGATTGGTGGTGTCGATGTCCGATCCTGCGCGGTCGTAGGGCAATCCGTTAGTTGGCGTGCCATCGGCCAGGTGCTCGAACCAGCCTTTCTTGTTGATCGAATCGTAGAAGCGATCGTCCGGCACAAAACGCGGCCACACGCTGATCATGGTTTGAAAACCCATCTTGTGCAGCTCGTCGTTCATGGCCTTGGGGTCGGGCCAGTTCTTCGGGTCCATGTCCATCTGGCCCATTTTGGTGTAATAGAACCAATCCACTACCAGTACATCGGCGGGCAGATGACGGTCGCGATAGCCCTTGGCCACGCCCATCAACTCATCCTGCGTAATGTAACGCTGCTTGCATTGGATGTAGCCGTAAGCAGCTTTGGGCAGCAGCGGCGTAGCGCCGGTCAACAGCCGGTATCCGCCATAAATCTCATCCGTAGAATGTCCCGCAATCACAAAGAACGAGACACGGTTGCCTACCTGCGAGAGCCATCGCGTCTGCTCGTTGAATCCGGGCATGATCGTGGTCTGCGAGGGGTTGTCCCACACCAGTCCGTAGCCTTTGTTGGTGACGGCAAACGGAATGCACCAGGTTGGGCCGCCGGTGGCGACATAATTATTCCAGCACTCGACGGTGTGGCCGCGATGGTCGAGATAGCCTTCCTGATTCTGCCCCAACCCATAGTAATGCTCGTCCGCGGGTGAAGCGAAGGTCGCGCCGACCTGGTAGAAATCCTTGTCCGAAGGCCGCTTCTCATTGAGGATGGTCGCGTTGCCGTCCTTGTGATTGGGCACGGACATCTGCCAGCCGTTCATCTCCAGCAGCAGCTTGCCATCCGGCGTGCTGAACCGGATATCCGCCCACGGCGCGGAGCCGTTGAAGAATTTGCCAATCGATGCCTGCGTCTTCTGCACGTTGGTCGGCTCAGGCGCGGGAACTGCGTCATGATGGCCGCCCGTGCCACCGAGCAGCGTCACCACCATCCGCGAGGAGCGATAGGTATGCGCGCTCTCTCCTGCTTCATAACTCCAACCCGCCGGAGCAGGCTTGGCCTCAATTCCATAGCCAGGAGCGGCCGTGGCCTCATCCTTGTCCAGGCTCAGCGTTACGCGAATTACGTTGGGCGCGTAAGGCTCCAGAACAATGGTGCTTTCGCCGCGTGGAATCACGATCTTCGATTGTTGTGCCTGCAGGTTCAGGGCGGGCAGCAGTGCGATAAGGGAAGCTATTCCAACGGGCAGGCAAAGTCCAGGACGCATGTCGACAAGTCTTCTCACAGGTGAAATCGTTTGCAAGAGAAGTGTACGCTTCCAACCCGTATCACGGCATCCGATTAGACTCGCGCCCGCTCATAGCCTAGAAATCGACATGCGCCCGCACCGAACCCACCCACGCGGGTCCGCGATCGCGATTATAGCCGGGATTATCGATATGCTGCACATCCAGCGCGTAGAACAGTCCGCGCCAGGCATGCCAGTTGTAATAGCCCTCGACAATATTCTCGCGACCGTAGTTGAGATTTCCGTCGCCCAGCAGAAAACCCAGTCCGCCGAGCTTCAAATACTCCCGATGGTCGCTCTTGATGGCGTTGGAAACGAAGGCGATCGCCACTTTATCGACCGGCCTGTGCCAGCTCGTTCCCGCATAGTCCATGCCCGCGGAGACAGTCTGATCAACCTCCGTATAGGCATAGGATTCATGCTGCCCCTCATTCCATCCAAAGCGGCCAAAGACCCGCAGATCGGCGGTAATCGCCTGTTCCGTGTTGTACCCGAATCCATACTTGAGCGCGCTATAGTGCGCATGCTTGGTAATACTCGGAGTCGGGTCCTGGCCATCGAGGAAGGCGTCGACTGCCTCGCGGTAGGTGCCCATGTGGGCTCGGTTGGCAAAGAAGAGCAACCGCGAAACACCCTTCTGGTGCGCAATCCAACCACGCCGCAATTCGAACTCGCCGTTCTGCCCGTGGGCGCGGCTGAAAGCCCAGTCCAGAGCGATGCCGTTGGCCACCGTAGGCATGGCAAAGAGTCCATAACGAATCGACCAGACTCGATCGTCGTACTCCGCCATGCCGCCGACGGTGTAGCCACGCGTGTCCGCGGCGTAGTCCCAGGCGCCATTGTTGTCGATGGTCCAGTTCATGAATTGCAGATGGCTGTCCGAGCCCACCGAGTTGATGTCGAAGAAATCCGGCAGCGTCATCTTTCCGGCGCGGAACTCGATGCGGCGCGCGGGCACACTCGGAGCAAGCGACGTAAATGGACTGGCGTCCTGGCTCGTAGTCTCCTCTGTTAGCCCAATCACCTGATGAATCTCGTAGCGCGCGGTATATGGAACTGAGCCCAGGTTGGGATTTCGCACGACATCCAAGTTGGTAAAACCGGCCAGGCCCAGCGCCTCGCTCAGGCCACGTCCTCCGGCAGCCTCTTCGTCGTAGATGAAGTCGGTGTTGTAACGGATGGACCGGCTGCGCCGCGCCGCCAGATACAGCGTTCCAATCATGGAAGTCTTGTATTCAGCGGAGTTGCGAAAGCTATTGGGGCCCTCGTAGAGAGAATGAAACGCAGGCCGGCCTTGAAAAATGATGTTGGCTTGTCCCGAGATCCAGTAGATCGCGTCGTCGGGATGGGGAAACATGCTGACAATCGGCGCATCCTGGCGCTCGGTCCCGTGTGGTGTCACGTCGGTTGCTTTCGCGCCAACTCCGCTTTGGCCAAAATGGTAGGTCCACAGCGGGGGAGTGGCAGGCGTGTCGGGCTTGGTCTCCAGAGTCTGCTGGAAAGGGCCTTCGGGAGCGACCGGCAATCCATCCTGGGCGCCCCCGCGAGCAGGAGCGAAGGCAAATACGCAGGCCACCAGAACCGCTGCAAGACTGGGGCGATTCAGAGGCAGCGGGCGTAACTGGCAAAGCTTGCGCAAGAAGTGAATGCTCCTGATCGGGATTCGAATGCGGTATGATCTTCGAAAAGATACCCTACTGGGGTATGTACCATACCCCAGGGGGGTATATCAAGCGAGACACCTCGAATTCATCGGAGATTAACGATGTCGCATGATGAACGGGAAAAAGTGAAGCTCCAACAGCGAATCCGCAAACTCCGCGGGCAATTGGACGCGGTGGAGCGGTCGCTGTTGGCCAAGGACGACTGCGGAGACCAGCTGATGCTGCTGGCCGCCGTACGCGGCGGTGTCAACAGCCTGATGGGCGAGGTGTTGGAGACGCATATTCGCTTTCACCTCACCGATGGCTCCAAAGAGAAGATCGCCCCCGAATTGGCGGAAGATCTGATCGACCTGGTGCGAGCCTACCTGAAATAACTCACGGAGATTGAACCGTTTTGAGCAAGATAAGCGCCTAAGATGAACGGCAGATGAATTGCCGACAGTCTTGAGCGTCGCAAGGTTGGAGCGGGACAGGCTGGGTCACGCAATTCCACTAAGGCCAAGAGCATGGCCAATTACGTCGGTGTACTTGTTCCCTGAGCCGGTGTTGAATAGCACTACGCGGTCCGAAGGTTGCAGAAAACCTGTAGCAATCAAATGGTCGTAGGCGGCGGTCGCCGCGGCGCCTTCCGGCGACAGCAGGATGCCCTCCTGAGAAGCCCAGTCGCGCAGGGAGGCAAAGATCTGCTCATCGCTGAGCGCGACCACGGTTCCTTCCGATTCGTGCACGATATCGAGGATCAGATAGTCTCCATAAGGCTTGGGCACGCGCAGGCCGGAGGCAAACGTGGCGGCGTTTTCCCACATCCGGCTTGCCGGCTGGTTCTCCTCGTAAGCCCTCGCCACGGGCGCACAGCCGGCGGCCTGGATGGCGATCATCTTAGGCCGTTTTCCCGTAACCCAGCCTAACTCCTCCAGCTCCTGGAAGGCTTTCCACATACCGATAAGTCCTACGCCTCCGCCGGTTGGATAGAAGACCGCGTCCGGATAAGTCCAACCTAGCTGCTCGACTAACTCATAGCCCATTGTCTTCTTGCCTTCAATACGAAAGGGCTCTTTCAGCGTGGATAAGTCGAACCAGCCTTCCTGTTGCTTGCGCTCGTTCACGATGCGGGCGCAGTCCGAGATCAGGCCATCGACCAGCGTCATCTTTGCGCCGTAGGCCACGCACTCCACCTGGTTGGCTAGCGGCACGTCCTTGGGCATGAAGATGTGCGCCTCGATACCGGCAGCTGCGGCATACGCAGCCGCAGCTCCGCCTGCATTGCCTGCGGAGGGAACAGCGATCTTCTTGATGCCATAATGCCGCGCCATGGTCATGGCCAGCGAGAGGCCGCGCGCCTTGAATGTGCCTGTAGGATTGGCGCCTTCTTCCTTCAGAAACACATTGGCGTAGCGGCGGCTCGGCAGCATCGGAGTCCAGCCCTCGCCCAGCGTGACCGGCTGGATCGACGGCAGCACTGCGCTATAGCGCCACATGCCTTTGCCCGGCTGCGCTTGATTCGTGTTGCTGATGGCGTCCCGGGCCGCTGTGCCGCTGGCGTTGGCCATGCCTTTGTCGCTGTAGCGGACATAAAGCGCTCCGGCGCAGACGGTGCAGACGGTTTGCGGTGTGGTTGCGTCGAGCGTAGCGTGGCAGCGGGAGCATTCCAGGTGGGCAATCGAAGGCATAAACCATAGAATAACGAATGCCGCGCACTCGCCGTCTTCCAAGGAATCTATGACTCAGGATCGCCCTGCTTCTCGCCAGGCTTTGCTCATCGCCACAGTTGCAGGGCTCACGATCTATGCGGCCGGCGTGGGCTTGGCTGGATTCTACGCGGTTGGCCTCGTGGCACGGCTTGCCGGGCTCTTGGCGCTGCTTTGGGCCACGGCGAAGCGGCGAACGCTGACTGCGTGGACCTTCTTCGCCATCCTGGCCGGAGCCGAGCTCGGAGCCGATGCGCCTGCGATTGCCGTGCATCTTCATGTGCTTGCGGAGATCTTTCTGCGATTGGTGCGCGTCATTGTCGCGCCGCTGATTCTGGGCACGCTGACAACAGGCATTGCCGCGCATGGGCAGGTGAAGAGTCTGGGCCGCATCGCGCTCAAGACGCTTGTTTACTTTGAAGTCGTGACCACGCTTGCGCTCGTGCTTGGCGTGGTGGCGATCGACCTTTCGCGGGCTGGTGAAGGCGTGGTGGTTCCAGCGGCTTTGCAGGCGCAGCAGGCGCCGGTGACCGCCTCGGCACACGAAGGGCTCGAAGGATTTCTGTTGAATGTCTTTCCGGAAAATCTGGTTACGGCGATTGGCGAGAATCAGATCCTGCAGGTCGCTGTATTCGCGATTCTGCTCGGAATCTCGCTAGCCTTGCTGACAGAGGAAAAGCGCGCGCCGCTGCTGAGAGTGCTGGAGTCGCTGACAGCGGCGATGTTTCAACTGACGAAAATCATCATGTACATGGCGCCGCTGGCTGCGGGAGCCGCGCTGGCTTATACCGTTGGCAGCATGGGCATCGGCACGCTGCTGCCGCTGGCGAAGCTGGTAGCGACGTTCTACTGCGCCGCGCTGGCGCTGGCTTTGCTGGTCTTTGTTCCGGTGCTGCTGTTGATGCGGATTCCGGTGCTGGGCTTTTTGAAGGCGGTGAGCGAGCCTGCGGCTATC
>Ga0302325_10010977_pt1 | contig 19545 bp, 13 predicted proteins | sample Palsa_T0_2_FD_201948 | JGI IMG/M metagenome (GOLD analysis project Ga0302325, IMG submission 201948) | Peat permafrost microbial communities from Stordalen Mire near Abisko, Sweden - Palsa_T0_2 | ecosystem: Environmental > Terrestrial > Soil > Palsa > Peat permafrost | place: Sweden: Abisko...
GGGCTGCGCCGCCGTCAGGCCGCGGAGCGCGTCGGTCAGCGGGCGGCCGAGGTCCGCCGTCAGCCGCGTGGTCTCGTGGATCCCGGCTCGGGACGACAGCGCGAGCGCGTAGGCCAGGAACGGGTCGGCGGGCGGCGGCCGGTCCCCGGCCCCGGCGGCCGGGTTCGCGGCCAGTACCTGCAGCAGGGTGCCGGCCAGCGGCCCGTCGCCGACCCAGCGCAGCGGGAGCCCGAGGACACCGGGGACCGGCAGCCCCGGGTGGAGGGTGTCGACGCTGGCCACGCTGAGGTCGGGGGCGTGCAGGATGCTGCGCGCGAGCGCGTGGGCCTGGTCGAGGCCGTTGGCGTGGACGTCATGGAGCTCGCCCGCGTGGGCGACGTCGAAGTCGAAGGCGCCGAGGACGTTCAGGTCGAGGTCGATGGCGGCGGCGAGCCTGACCGCGCGGGTGTGGCCGAGGCCGAGCGCGCTGGCCAGGTCGCTGGCGACAGCGTCGGCGAGGGCGCGGGCACGGGTGAGGTCGAGGGTGCGGAGGAGACCGGGGTCGGCCGCGCACGCGTGCGTGATGACGCCGGCCCGGGTGAGCTCGTGGGCGTGGGCGTAGGTCAAGACGATGGCGTGGGCGTGCGCGTGCATGAGCTCGACCGCGCGCCCGTTGGAGTTGGCGCGGACGTTCAGGTCCCGCGCCAGCGCAAGGCTCAGGGCGCCGATGTCGTCGAGGTCGCTGGCGATGTTGAGGGCCACGTTGAGGACCGCCGCCGTGAGCACCTGCGGCAGTATCGCGGTGTTCCTGGCGTCGCCCGCGACGGCCCGGCTGATGGCCTCGCCCGCTAGCTCGTGCGGGTGTGGCTGGCCCGGACGGAGCCACAGCCCCGGCGGCGACTGGGTCCACGCGCACGTCACCGAGGCCGGGAGCTGGCCGGCCAGGGCGTCGGCGATGGCCGGCTGCTGGAGTTCATCGTGGCGCGGGAGCCTGACCTCGATGCCGGTGGCGGTCGCGGTGATCGAGTTCAGCCAGCTGACGAACGCGCGCGCCTCGGTGCCCCAGATACCGGTGGCGGGCTGGTCGGCCTGGGGATCGCACGGGCGGTCGGGCTGGGGCGCCTGGGTGTCGCGGAGGAAGATCCAGTACAGGTCGGCCGGGACGGGCCGGGCGCAGATCCTGGTTCCGGTCGCGGTGACCAGGGTCCGGCGGATCAGTCGGGCCGCCTGCGTCCCCGCGATCAGGCGGCGGTGCGCCGGGGGGCAGTCCGGCTCGTACGCCCGCTTGCGTTCCCGGTCGAGCCGCTGGCGCAGCTCCGGGTCGATCTCGGCGCTGGCTTCGTCGCAGTCGAAGGCCAGCGTGAGGGAGGCGATGGTGCCGCTTTCGAGGCAGGCGCGGACGATCGGGCTGGCGTCGGCGGTCGCCGCGTACAGCAGGATGGTCTCGTGCCACCAGGGGTCGCTGACGTTGTCGGCCAGGCTCTTGACCAGGTCGGAGGTGGCGCTGACGTGCCGGGCGGCCAGGTACTCCTGGAACGTCAGGTGGGTGAAGGCGTACCGGCCCGCGCTCGCCTCGACGAACAGCCCGTTGCTCGACATGTCGTCGAGAAACGCCTCGCCGGTGACCGAGGCGGAGAAGCGCTCAAGCTGGGGCCCGAGGATCTCAAGCACGCGGTCGGCGCCGAGGTCAGTGACGTGGTCGCGCATCATCTGGTAGGCGAGCGCCGACAGCAGCGTCTGCTTGGCGGGCCAGGACAGGAGTTGCGGCAGGTCCTTGGCCTGGCTGCGGCGGGAGAGCAGGACCTGGCAGATCTCGCCGTAGAGGTCGGCCCGGCTGCCGGGCAGCGCGCCGCGGTACCGGTGCGCGGTGGCGATCATCGTCAGCAGCAGCGGGTTGGTGCTCAGGTCGCGCAGGGCCGGGTGCTCTTGGAGCAGGAAGGTGAGCCTGGCGGCGGACTCGCGGGCGCGCAGGCGCACGGCCCGCTGCGCGGTCCGGCCGGAGGCGCCGGTCGCGTGCCGTTCGGCCGCCAGGCTCCAGCGATCAAGGAAGAGCTGCGCCTGCTCGGCCGTGAACGGCCGGACCACGAGGACGTCCGCCTGCGCGGTGAGCGGGCCGGGGAGGCCGAAGGACCTGGAGGTGACCACGAAGTGGTTGTCCGGATGGGCGGTGACCTGCCGGCTGACCCAGGCGGCCACGGCCAGGCGATCCTCGTCGCGGGCGATCTCGTCAAGGCCGTCGAGCAGGACCAGGCACCGGCCGCGGTCGAGTTGGCGCTCCCACCAGCCGCCGGGTTCCCTGCCTGCCGCGCCGCCGACGGCGGCGCGCACGACATTCGGCAGCGAGATCGCCGGATCGGCGACGATCGACGCGGCCACCTCGCGCAGCGCCAGCAGGATCGGGACCCGCCGCCGGCCCGATTGCCCGGGGATGGCTATCCGGGCGCTGCGGCGGGCCGCGTGCGCGAGCAGCGTGCTCTTGCCGCTTCCGGGCTGGCCGACCAGCGCCAGGACCACCCGCGGGCGGCCGTCGAGCAGCTCGCTGATCGAGTGCCGCTGCGAGGTGTCCTCGGTCGCGGCGACGAGCGGGGTGCCGGGCGGGGTGCCGGACGGGGTGCCGGACGCCTGGCTGGGGGCGCGGCTGACCAGCGCGACATCGACGTAGACGTCGCTCAGCTCCGGGATGTGGTCACCGCCGGTCGCGAGGTCCTGGACGTCGACGTACCGCAGCGAGTCGAGCACCCAGCGCCGGTACCGGTAGCCGTAGCCCGGAACGGCCGATGCCCGCACCAGCTGTTGCCAAGCTCTCGCCATCAAATGAGCCCCCGGCCCGCGCAGGTCCGACATCCGCGTTCCCAAGCTAGCCCATCGCCCGCCCCCGGGCGAAGCAGCCCTGGCGCCTCGTAAGCCATATTTCGCGACAGACGGGCTTCCGGGGACCGTTTGATCCGTTTGATCGCGGACCCGTCGGTCCCGGAAGCGCGTCGGGCGGTAATGACCTCGTTACGGCAGGGCATCCCAGACGAACCACTCGAAGTGGTCAGAGTCGCTGCACGGCGAGACGTAGGTCGCCGGCACCTGCAGATAGTCGTACAGGCATACGCCGCTATCGTAGTTCGTGAGTACGTACACGGTTTGGCTGTGATACGTGCTCACGGGTGTGGCGTACCAGTAGGTCGTCGTCGACGTCCCGCACGCGAGCTCGTCGACCGTGTTATACGTATTCGAGCCGTCCGTATAGACAACCGGCTGCAGGCATTCACCGCTGATCCCATCAAATATCTGGAACACGCCGCTGACACTGGTGACGGAGAGGTTGCAGTAGACAGGGACGGCTGCCTCGCTGCCGAAGTCCGAGAGCGGCTCGAAGTACGTCGCCGTAAGATCGTCTTCTTGCGGGTCAGCATCAGGGCTGGCGTACTCTCCGATTCCCTCGTCCCAGATGGAAGCGCAGGTGTCGTCACCGGGCGGGGTGCTTTCCGGCCTGACGCCGGCCTTGACCGATGCGGCTCCGGCTCCGGCTCCGGCTCCGGAATGGATGACCGCCGCCTGCGCGCCGACGGGCGCGCCGAGCGCGACCGCGAGGACGAGTCCGCCCACCGCGGCGGCTAGCTTACTTCGCATGCTTAGTCCTTTCTGGAGATTCCCGCATGGCTGCGGTCGCGGAATCTGCCCGCACGAGAAGGCTCGCAAGGGCGGGTGATATCCGCGTGATAGGCGCGTGATAATGTCCGTTATCGGAATTTATCCGGGCTTGGCGCCAGAGCTGGAGACCCGATGCAATTCAAGGTGCTGGGGCCTTTGCAGGTGAAAGCCGGTGATTCCAATACCATTTCAGCGGCCCGGTTGCGGACGCTGCTCGCGGTGCTCCTCTGGCGGGCGAACCAGCCGCTGCCGGCCGACGAAATCGCCGAGCTGGTGTGGGATGGCGCGCCGCCCAGCGGCGCCCAGGACGCGATCCGCGCCTTGGTCATGCGGCTGCGGCGGCGGCTGGACACCCGGGCCGCGGCGCGGATCGTGACCCGTCCTCCCGGCTACGCCATCGAGATCTCCGGCGACGAGCTGGATGCGTCGCTCTTCGAGGCGCTGACCCGGCAGGCGGGCGCGGCGGTCCGCGCGGGACGGTGGCCGGAAACCGCGCGGACCGCGACCGAGGCGCTGGGGTTGTGGCGAGGCGCGGCGCTGGCCGATATCCCCTCGCAGCTGCTGCGCGATCGGTGGGTGCCGCACCTGGACCAGCTGCAGCTGCAGGCGGTGGAATGGCGCGTCGAGGCCGACCTGCACGACGGCCGCCACGAGCAGCTGATCCCCCAGCTGCGGGACCTGACCGCACGCCATCCGGTCCGTGAGCATTTCCACGGCCAGCTCATGCTCGCCCTCTACCGGTGTGGCCGCCAAGCCGAAGCCCTGGCCGCCTACCAGCAGGCCCGCCGGGCGCTGGTCGACGAGCTTGGCATCGAGCCTGGACCCGGACTACGCGACCTGCACGAACGCGTCCTGGCGGGCGACCCCGAGCTGCTTACACCACGCACACCGCCGTTGGCCGAGGGTGCGCCGGTGTCGGCTCGACCGCCTCTGGTTCCGCGGCAGCTGCCCGCTGCGGTACGGCATTTCGTCGGCCGCGGCGCCGAGCTCAAGTCGCTGTCCGGGCTGCTGACGCAGGAGGCCGAGACGGGCGGCGCGGTGGTGATCTCGGCCATCAGCGGCACCGCCGGCATCGGCAAGACCGCCCTGGCCGTGCACTGGGCGCATCAGCACTCCGACCGCTTCCCCGATGGGCAGCTGTACGTCAACCTGCGCGGCTTCGACCCGGCCGGCCTTCCACTGCCGCCGGCCGCCGTCGTGCGCCGGTTCCTGACCGCGCTCGGCGTGCCCGCACGGCGTATACCGGCCGATCCGGACGAGCAGGCCGCGCTCTACCGCTCCGAGCTGGCCGGCCGGCGGATGCTGATCGTGCTTGACAACGCCCGCGATGCCGAGCAGGTGCGGCCGCTGCTACCGGGTGCGCCCGGCTGCCTGGTCCTGGTCACCAGCCGCAACCAGCTCGTCAGCCTGATCGCCCTGCACGGCGCGGTTCCCCTCACGCTCGACCTGCTGACTCATGACGAGTCTCGTGATCTGCTCGTCCGCCGCCTGGGCCGCGAACGCGTGATGGCGGAAGAACAGGCCGTCGACGACTTGATCAGGGCCTGCATCCGGCTGCCGTTGGCGTTGAACCTGGCCGCCGCCAGCGCGGCGCTTCAACCGGGGGGCCCGCTGTCAGGACTGGTTGACAGGCTGCGCGACGCCCGCCGCCTGCTGGACGCGCTGGCCACGCGGGACGACGCGGCGGACCTGCGCGCGGTGTTCTCCTGGTCCCACCACGCCCTCAGCCCCGAGGCGGCCCGCGTCTTCCGGCTGCTCGGGCTGCATCCCGGCCCGGACATCAGCCTGGAGGCGACGGCCAGCCTGGCCGCCCTCGAGCCTGACCACGCCCGCCGGGCCCTGGACGCGCTGACGGCCGCTCACCTGATCAGCGAGCACGCCCCCGGCCGGTACGCCTTCCATGATCTGCTCCGCGCCTACGCGGCCGAACAGGCCGGCGCCCGCCACACCGACGCCGAACAGCGGGACGCCCGGCAGCGAGTATGCGACCACTACCTGCACACCGCCAGCGCCGCCGATCGACTCCTGCATCCGCACCGGCCGCTGCTGCCGCTCGACGCGCCCGCTCCCGGCACCCGCCCCCAGCCCCTGAGCGACATGGCGACGGCGCTGGCCTGGTTCGACACCGAGCACTCGAACCTGCTGGCCGCCCAGCGCACCGCCGTTGTCCAGGCCTGGCACCCCGCCGTATGGCAGCTGGCCTGGACCCTGAGCACCTTCCACATCCGGCGCGGGCACCGCCACGACGAGCTCGCCTGCTGGAAGCACGCGTTGGAGGATGCCACCCGCCATCCCGACCCTGCCACCCGCTCTCGCGTCCACCGGTTCCTCGGCCGCGCCTACGCCGACCTGAACTGCCACGAGGACGCGATCGGGCACTTGTACCACGCCCTGTCCCTGGCCGAGGTCCAGCGCGATCTGACCGAGCAGGCCCACACCCACCGGACGCTCGCGTGGGCCTGGGAACGGGGCGGCGACGTCCGGCAGGAGCTGCACCACGCCACCCGCGCGCTAGACCTCTATCGGGCCGTCAACCAGGCGACGTGGGAAGCCGACGCGCTGCACATGGTCGGCTGGTGCACCGCGCGCGTGGGCAACTACGACACCGCCCGCGCCCAGTGCCAGACCGCCCTCGCCGTACACCGAGAGCACCGCCACTCCGTCGGCGAGGCAGACACCCTCAACAGCCTCGGCTACATCGAGCACCATACCGGCCACCACCAGCAGGCCATCGACCACTACCAGCAGGCGCTGGCACTGCGTCGGACCATCGGCAACACCTACCAGTCGGCCGACACCCTCGACCACCTCGGCCATCCCCACGCCGCCCTCGGCCAGCACGAACAAGCCCGCACGATCTGGCGGCAGGCACTCGACCTCTACCAGCAGCAAGGCCGCGACCACGACGCCCAGCGCGTCCAGCGCCAACTCAGCGCCCTGACCCTTCCGGGGCTCTCATGACGCAGGAGTCGCAGCTTCTGGACCGACCGGGTGTCGATTAATCTGACAGGCGAAGGGAAGCGCGAGCTAACCAGGGAACGTTCAGGGAGCGCCGGATCCGTAGAGTCTCAGGTGATAAGTGAGACCGCACGCTTTCCGGCGTGGGACCTACATCTCGAATGGAGACTCACGATGAGCTTGACGATTGGCGACACCGCTCCGGACTTCACCGCCGAGACCACAGAAGGCACGATCAACTTCCACGACTGGATCGGCGATTCCTGGGCCGTGCTGTTCTCGCACCCGAAGGACTTCACCCCGATCTGCACGACCGAGCTCGGTTACATGGCCTCGATCAAGCCGGAGTTCGACAAGCGGGGGGTGAAGCTCCTGGCGCTGTCGGTCGACCCGCTCGACAAGCACGCCGCCTGGGCCGCGGACATCGAGGAGACGCAGGGGACCGCCCCGAACTTCCCGATGATCGGGGACGTCGACTTCGCCATCTCCAAGGCCTACGGCATGCTGGGCGCCGACGTCAGCGGTGACCCGGCCGACCGGACGGCGGCCGACAACCAGACCGTGCGCGGCGTCTTCGTGGTCGGCCCGGACAAGAAGATCAAGCTGATCTTGCTCTACCCGATGACGACCGGCCGCAACTTCGACGAGATCCTGCGGGCGATCGACTCCCTGCAGCTGACCGCCAAGAACAAGGTCGCCACCCCGGCCAACTGGAAGCAGGGCGAGGACGTCGTGATCGCCGGCTCGGTCTCCAACGACCAGGCCAAGGAGCTCTTCGGCAGCTGGGAGGAGCCCAAGCCTTACATCCGGATCGTCCCGCAGCCGTCCTGACCCGGCCGCGTGCACCGGCGGACCCCGGCCGCGTCTACGGCGCGGGCCGGGGTCCGCGGCGAGGCTGCGCGGTGCCGGGGCGGCTGGTTCTCAGACTGCCGCTGGCGGGGTCGGCGATCATCTGGGTGCCGTCGACGAAGGCGCGGGCGACGTCCGACAGGCGCTGGTTGCGATTGCGGGCCTGGTCGCGCAGCAACGTGAACGCCTGGTTGACGTCGATGCCCAGCCGCTCGGCGAGCTTGCCCTTGGCCTGCTCGATGACGACCCGGCTGTTCAGCGCGGTCTGCAGCTGCTCGTTGAGGGTGTCCCGGCGGCGCATGCTGCGCTCGTGCAGCAGGCTGATGGTGGCCACGTCAGCCAGCGCCTGGCCGACTTGGACGGTGCCGGCGTCGAAATCGCCGACGGTGCCGCGGAAGAGGTTGAGCGCGCCGATGACCTGGTCGCGCAGCCGCATCGGCAGCGCCTGCACGGCGGAGAAGCCGGCCTGTCCGGCCGCGTCGGCGAACCGGGGCCAGCGCTGGTCGGCGCCCAGGTCGGTGGCCGACACCGGCTGGCCGGAGCGGAAGCAGTCCAGGCAGGGTCCCTGGTCACTTTGCAGCTGGAACAGCTCAAGCAGCCGGGCGGCCTCGCTCGAGGCGGCCACCACCCGCAGTTCCCCGCGCGGGTCGGCCAGCAGTAGCCCGGCCGCGGAAACGTTCAGCAGCTCGACGCTGCGCCTGGTCAGCACGTGCAGGAAGTCGATGATGTCGAAATCGGCGACCATAGTGTCGGTCAGCTCAACAAAAGTCTCCGACAGCAGCTGTCCGTCCATGCGCTCACTCTCCACGAAATCAGCCAGATCCGCTGCGCGGACCGGGACGGCGCCACATACGTCAGCGAGTGCCTCACGTCTTGTCACCCAGGGGCAGATCAGGATCGGGGAATAGCCGCAGGCGGCGCGCTACGATGTCGCGGGCGACATCGGCCAGCTGAATGTCGTTGACCCTAAGCATAGGCGCGGAGCCGAACGAACGCGTCGATGACGCGACGCCGAACTGCTCGGTGAGAAGTCAGCCAGCGGAGATCACCCCGCCGGCGCGATCTCGGCGCGGTTGAGTAGCGGGCTCGGCGTTGCGGCAGTGCAGCGCGATCGCGGCGCTGGAGACGGCCGCCCACCCGCACCAGACCGAAGCGAACCCCGAGATGGTGAGCTTGGCGATGACAATGACGGCGACGAGGTTGACGGCGCCGAAGATGACGACGTTGCGGTACCCCGACATCAGCAGCGGCCCGCACACGGCGACGACGTAGAGAGCGATGATCAGGAAGCCGTCAGGGACCCTGATGCTGTACGAAAGGTGGTACGAGGCAAGCCTCACGCCGATCGGACCGCGGACCATGGCCGCCAGCAGGATCGCCCCGACCACGGTTCCGATCAACGCGAAGGGCACCATCATCCCCTTCCGCCGCCTCGTCGGCTCGAGCGCGATGACGGCCAGCGGGATGAACACGGGCAGCACGACAAAGGCGATCAGCAGGTAGGCCCACAGCGCGACCTGGCCGATCCCACGCGGCACATGACCCTGAAGCCACAGCCAGACGAGCGCCTCGATGAACTGGTGGGCCCCGAGCAGCAGCGGAATCCACGCCACGGCGACGAACTCGCGGCGCTGGCGGACGTGGCGGACGGCGTAGATCCCGATCGCGCCGATCACCAGCCCCCCGGCGACGTCAGCCTGAGGCGAGAAACACACGCGCGGTCCTCATTCCTCGCTATCGCCCGCCGCGCATTGCCGTCGGCGTAACGGTGCCCTAATGTGGTGATTACAGGTAAAACGTTGTCTTTTGCCCGCACATGGACGCGTACCTGGCTGCCCCGGACCCGGCGGTCCTTATCCGCTCTCGCCGAGCCGAGGTCAACATGGCAGCACCCCCGTCAGCAACAGTACCGGCCACCGATCCCGTTATAGGTCAGCCCGCCGCGCCCTGGTGGGCAGTCAAAGAGGAGCTGGCCGACCTGGATGACCAGGCGCTGCTGAGCCTGGTCCAGTCGCTGCCGCAGGCCAGCCAGCGCCGCGCGGCGGCGTGCGAGCTGCTCGTCACCCGTTACCAGGGCCTGGTCCGGTCCTGCGTGCGACCATACTGGGGCGGCCCGGTGCCGACCCAGGACCTGATGCAGGTGGGGTATCTCGGCCTGCTGAAGGCGATCAGCCACTTCGATCCGGCGGTCGGCCCCAACCTGGCCGCCTATGCTCGGCCGTGCATAAGCGGCGAGCTCAAGCGGTACTTCCGGGACAAGCGCTGGCCGCTCCGGGTCGAGCGCCCGGTGCAGGAGCTGGTCCTCCTGGTCCGCGACGCGACCGGGCCGCTGACCCAGCAGTTGGGCCGCACCCCGGCCGACACCGACCTGGCCAGGCACCTGGGGATCAGCGTCGACGAGCTGCAACAGGCCCGGCAGGCCGAGCTCGCCTTCCAGCCGTCCTCGCTGGACATGCCGCTGGCCGGCCAGGCCGGCGCGGTCACCCTGGCCGACGCGCTCGGGGAGGAGGATCCGCGGCTTGAGCACATGCTCGGCATGCACGCCGTCGCCGCCCACTGGAGCGAGCTGCCCCCGCGCGAGCAGCAGATCTTGTTCATGGACTTCCACGACGGCATGACCCAGGCGCAGATCGGCGAGCGGCTCTGCATCTCCCAGATGCACGTCTCCCGGCTCCGCGCGCACGCCCTCGGCTACCTCCGCGCCCGGCTCCTCGGCCCGGAACCGCGCCCGCTGCGGGCGGCCCGGAACGTCTACGACGCGGCGGTGTAGGCTCGGAGTGATATCCGGCCCGGCTGATTCGGAGCGCCCATTCGGCGCGTCCACTCGCCGGGAATGTCGCTCCAGACCTTGGTGACACACTCGCGTCATCCAAGGAAACGTCTGATGAATAATTTCCCGGAATCACAGCTGCTCACCCCGGCGACAAGCGCGCGGGGCCCGCTTTCTCCTGAACTGATGCACGGGATGGACGCGTACTGGCGCGCCGCCAACTATTTGTCGGTCGGCCAGATATACCTCTACGATAATCCGCTGCTGAAGCGGCCGCTGGCGCTGTCGGACGTGAAGCCGCTGGTCGTCGGGCACTGGGGCACGACTCCGGGCCAGAATTTCATCTACGTGCACCTGAACCGGGTGATCAAAAAATTTGACCTGAACATGTTCTATGTGGCCGGCCCAGGTCACGGCGGGCCCGCGCTGGTGGCCAACACGTACCTGGAAGGCACCTACAGCGAGATCTATCCCGACGTCAGCCAGGACGAAGCCGGGCTGAAGAAGCTGTTCACTCAGTTCTCTTTCCCGGGCGGCATTTCCAGCCACGTCGCCCCGACGACGCCGGGATCGATCCACGAGGGCGGTGAACTGGGGTATTCGCTCAGCCACGCGTTCGGCGCCGCGTTCGACAACCCGGGCCTGATCGTCGCCTGCGTCATCGGTGACGGCGAGGCAGAGACCGGCCCGCTGGCGACCTCCTGGCACTCCACCAAATTCCTCAACCCCGTGAGCGACGGCGCCGTCCTGCCGATCTTGCACCTCAACGGCTATAAGATCAGCAACCCGACCGTGCTTGCGCGCATCGAGGAAGAGGAACTGGGCCAGTTCCTGCGCGGCTGCGGCTGGGAGCCCCGCTTCGTCGAAGGTGACGACCCGGAAGAGATGCACCAGCTCATGGCCGGGGTACTGGACGAGGCGGTCGAGACCATCCTGCGTATCCAGGACACCGCCCGCGCCGACGGCGACGCCACCCGGCCGCGCTGGCCCATGATCGTCCTGAGGTCACCCAAAGGCTGGACGGGCCCGAAGGTCGTCGACGGCCTGCAGATCGAAGGCACGTTCCGGTCGCACCAGGTGCCGCTCCTGGTCGACGCCGACCACCCGGCTCATCTGGGCCAGCTGGAGAGCTGGATGATGAGCTACAAGCCGGCGGAACTGTTCGACGCCGACGGCCGCCTCCGGCCGGACCTGGCCGAGCTGGCACCCGGCGGCGACCGGCGGATGGGCGCCAACCCGCACACCAACGGCGGCGCCCTGCTGCATGATCTGCGCATGCCGGACTTCCGTGTCCATGCGGTCCCGGTGCCGGCTCCCGGTGCCGTTGACGCCCAGGACACTCTCGTGCTGGGCGAGTTCCTGCGCGATGTGGTCAAGCTCAACCACGACCAGCGGAATTTTCGGATCTTCGGTCCCGACGAGACGCTGTCGAATTTCCTGGGCGCGATCTTCGAGGAAACCAGCCGCCAGTGGGACGCCCAGTCACTCCCGAGCGACGAGTTCCTGGCCCCGGCCGGGCGCGTCCTTGACTCGATGCTCAGCGAGCACCAGTGCGAGGGGTGGCTCGAGGGATACCTGCTCACCGGCCGGCACGGGCTATTCAACTGCTACGAGGCGTTTATCCACATCGTCGACTCGATGTTCAACCAGCACGCCAAGTGGCTGAAGGTCACCTCCCAGCTGCCGTGGCGGCGAGACATCGCCTCGCTGAACTACCTGCTCACCTCGCATGTCTGGCAGCAGGACCACAACGGCTTCACGCATCAGGATCCCGGCTTCCTCGATCACGTCGTCAACAAGAAAGCCGACGTCGTCCGGGTCTACCTGCCACCCGACGCGAACTGCCTGCTGTCGGTCATGGACCACTGCCTGCGCAGCCAGCACTACGTGAACGTCGTCGTCGCCGGTAAGCGCGCGATGCCCCAGTGGCTGACCATGGAGGCCGCCGCCGTGCATTGCACCGAGGGGATCGGCATCTGGGAATGGGCAAGCAACGACGAGGGCGGCGAACCAGACGTCGTTCTGGCCTGCTGCGGTGACACTCCCACGCTGGAGGTGCTCGCCGCCGTTTCCATCCTCCGGGCGGAACTGCCGAGCCTGAAAATCCGGGTCGTGAACGTCGTCGACCTGATGAAACTGGAACCCCCCACCGAGCACCCGCACGGCCTCAGCGACCGGGACTACGACTCGCTGTTCACCACGGACAAGCACATCATCTTCGCCTTCCACGGGTACCCGTGGCTGATCCACCGGCTCACCTACCGTCGGGCCAACCGCAACCTGCACGTCCGCGGCTACAACGAGGAAGGCACCATCACCACGGCCTTCGACATGCGCGTGCAGAACCGTCTGGACCGCTTCCACCTGGTGCAGGACGTCATCGACCGGCTGCCGCAGCTCGGCGCCACCGGCGACTACCTCAAACAGCGGATGCGCGACAAGCTCGTCGAGCACAGCCACTACATCAACGCTCACGGCCAGGACATGCCCGAGATCCGGAACTGGACGTGGACGGCGGGCTCGTTAGGTCCGGCCGCGCCGTCCCGGGTTTCCCCGCCCCGCGGTCCTCCGGGATGTTCTCCCGGAGGACCGGTGACTCCTCACGCAGACCGCTCATACGCGCTGGCGTTAGCCGTCGTGGTGCTGGCGCCGGCTGCGGCGCAGGCTCAGCCGCAGTTGCGTGATGCGCGCTGTGCCCGCCGCGGCCATGATGAGCGCGCCCGCGATGGCGGCGATCAGCAGCGCCACGGCCAAGGACACTCGCAGGTGCGCGCCGAAGTAGGTGATGGTCACGGCGTGCGCGTTCTCGATGATGAAGATAAGCACCAGGATGAGAACGACGGCCCCCGCGATGAGCGCGGTGTGCACCGCGCCGATCCGGCTCCCGAACAGTCTGCGGCGGGGCGGGGCGGCCGGGCTGGCCGGGGTGGCCGCAGCCGGCGTGGGGGCCGGCTCCGTCGGCGTTGGCGTTGGCGGCGCGGCGGCACCGTTGGGGGAGGGAGGCGGCAAGGTGGTGGCGGTCGGCGGGGTTGGCTCGGTCATGGCAGTTCCTCTTTCTCTCTTCTTTCTCGTTCTTTCTCGTTCTTTCTCGCGAACGGGGAGGGGGGTCGGCAGAGCCTGGGAACGGCCTGCCGTGCGTCACGGCCGGATGCACTCAGGCGGTGACCGCTACTTCCGGTGTCAGGTTGAGCGGGGCGTTCCTGGTGCCGGCGGCAGCCAGGCTGGCCGGCACCGCAAAGGCCGGCATTTCCGGTGGTGCGGCCACCTCGGGTACCGGCGGCAGCGCGCCATCGCCGACGGTGTCATCGGCCGCGGGCCGAGCGTGATCGGCCGGGCCCATACGGTCGAAGAAGCGAAGGAGCTCCACCGGGACAGGCATGACGAGCGTGCTGTTCTTCTCGGCCGCGACCTCGACGACGGTTTGCAGCAGCCTTAGCTGCAAGGCGGCGGGGTCGGCCGACATCACGGCGGCGGCCTGGGCGAGCTTCTTCGATGCCTGGTATTCGCCGTCAGCGGAGATGATCCGCGCCCGGCGCTCCCGCTCAGCCTCTGCCTGCCGTGACATCGACCGCTTCATGGACTCGGGGAGCGACACGTCCTTGACCTCGACCCGCTCCACCCGGATGCCCCACGGCTCCTCGGTGGGCGCGTCGATGACTTCCTTGAGGTGGGCGTTGACCTTGTCCCGCTCGGACAGCAGCTGGTCCATGTCGCTCTGGCCGATCACCGACCGCAGCGAGGTCTGGGCCACCTGCGACACCGCGTAGGCATAGTCCTGCACGTTGATGATCGCCTTGACCGGATCGACGACCCGGTAGTAGACCACCGCGTCAACCTTCAGGGTGACGTTGTCGCGGGTGATGGCCTCCTGGGCGGGCACGCCAGCGACGATGATCTGCATATTGACCTTGCGTAGCCGCTCGCTGAGCGGGTTGACCCAGGTCAGTCCGGCTTCGCGGATACCCGGCAGGGCCCGGCCCCAGCGGAAGACGATGCCGCGCTCGTACTGCTTGATGATCTTGAAGCCGAACATGTCGGCCATCCCAACCCTCGGCACGTGGCGTGCCGGGTCACCGGGACCGAAGACGGCGCCAGCTAAACCGCCAGCGTTCGAAAAGCCCTCAGGCCCACTATCTGGCATTCTACCTGAGAAATCAAGCAAAATGCGCCCCACTGGGGCCGGCAAGAAGGATCAAGGCCCGATCAATTTCGGTGATCGGCTCTTCGTAAAATCTTATAACAAGGCTCTGCCGCCTGCGGCGCGAGAGAACGCAAATCTAGGGAATTAACTATCCGCCCGCACCTAAGCCGACCCCTTACTGGCGGCCCGATGGGGAATACCGGGGAAATCCCGCCGCCCCGCCCCCTGCTCTGCTGGCAGGTGACGGGGGCGGGGCACGTCAGCCGACCGGCTCTTCGGCCGGCAGCGGGGGGGCCGATTGCCCGGTCACCAGGTGCCGGGGGCGGAGCCGTTCGCCCGCCATGGGCAGCGCGAACCGGTCAAGGCCGAGGTAGCCATCGGGCCCGATCAGAGCGTTCACCGGTGGGCGTACCGGCGGCCGCGGCTACGAGTACGGGTACTCCCCCGCGAGGTGATGAGGTGGTAGGCCAGCAGCAGGATCGCCGCCCCGACGATGGCGGTCAGCCAGGTGTCGAGGTTGAAGAACCCATGCAGGGTGTGGATGTGGAACAGCTTCGTGGCCAGCCAGCCGCCCAGCAGCGCCCCGACCACCCCGATCACGCAGGTCAGGACCAGGCCCTGTTGCCTCCTGCCGGGGATTAGCATATTGGCTAGCAGGCCTGCGCCGAGGCCGAGAACGATCCATGCGATGATGCCCATAACCGACTCCTGAGTCAGTGAAGATGCTTGACGTACGGGTAGCCGGTCCTGCGCGACTGATCGCGGTGGGAGAAATTAACTCCCGCGGGCTCTTGCCCTTTACTTGGCCAGCGCCTGACGACGTCGGCTTGAATAAGAAAACTCCGGTCCTGCACTGTCCCCTAATATTCCAGGGTGCAGCTGCCAGGTTCCGGAGCAATACCACCATTCTACCCCATCGTGGCACTAAAGTACATCGATGGAATCGGGCCGCTCGTGCTATGCTGCAAACAGTTGTCGATGCTCGCCGTTGTGAACGCCGCTGTTACTCGCTGGCATCTCGGTTTCGAGCGTTTTGCCAAGGATCAGGACCCAGGACCTAGGACCCGGCCCGCTAGCGTGCACCGGTTACAACCCCAGCGCCTCAGCCACAAAGAAACGCAGGCAGCAGACGTTGATATCGTTCATCTGGTCTCCGGGCAACCCCCTGCCCGCAGGCACCGGCGGTTCCGAGAACTACACCATCGGCCAGGTCAGGGAACTGACCCGGCGCGGCCTACCAGCGCAGGTCGTCACCGTCGGCCTCGGCACCAGCGACGGCCGGGACGACTTCGCCGATGTCCCGTTCCTGTCGCTGCCGACGCTGGCCCAGGTAACCGAGCTCAACGGCACCGTGATCTTCGTCAACGAAGCGCACACCGTGCCAACCAGGCGGCCGGCCTTCCTCATCCTGCACAACCCGCCGCCCATCAGGGAACGCTACCGGGCCTTCGCCGTCGACGGGACCAGGGAACTGACCCTGATCGCGACCAGCCGGTACGCCGCCGCGCTGTGGTCGAGCTACCTGGACGTGGACCTCGCGACGATCAGCGTCGTGTACCCGTTCGCCGAGCCCGGCTTCGCCGCCCAGCCCCGGCCCCTCCGCGAGCCCGGGAAGACGCGCGTCCTGTTCGCGGGCAGGCTGAGCCCGGAAAAAGGCATCTATACCCTGCTCGAGACGCTGCACCTCGACATCATCGAGCAGCACCCCGGGCTGGAGTTCACCGCGACGACGGCCGGCGCGGACAAGCCGCAGGGCAAGATCATCGAGCTGCTGCTCGGCGCGCACCCCGGGATCTCGGTGGTGGCAAGCTGCAAGACCCCGGCCGCGATGGCGGCCCTGATGGCCAGGCACGACATCGTGGTCGTGCCGTCCAACAGCCAGTACTGGCACGAGACCTTCGGCATCGTCTCGATCGAGGCCCAGCACGCCGGCTGCCGCGTCGTCGCGTCCGACGACGGCGGCCTGCCCGAGACCGACTGCGGCGGGGTGGCGCTGGTCAGGCCGGACAACGCCGAAGCGCTGGCCTGGGGCATCATCAACGCGGCCGCCAGCGGGCCGGTTTCCCCGGCCGCCCGGCGCGACGCAGGCGGCCGGTTCACCGTCGCCCAGTCGGTCGACTCGCTGCTCGCGGTATTCGCCCGGCCGCGGCCGATCCCGCCCGCGGTCATCGTCCGGCAACTCGAAGAGCTCATCGCGGCGCCGTCGGCCAAGGTCACCCGCACCCCGCGGCCGGGCGGCGCGCTGACCGAGACAACGCCGTAAGCTCAGGATAGCCGCGGTCGTCAGGGGCACGGGGCCGCGGCGGTCAGCGGGCGGCGGTCGTCTTTAAGATCTTTATGGAACGGACCGTGGTTTCTCATTCATCGCCAGCGCCAGCGGCGCCCCGACGATGGCGGCCAGGTCCGACCCGTCGATCGTCTCGCGCTCGAGCAGCAGGCCGATGACCCGGTCGAGCGTCGCCCGGTTCCCGCGCAGCAGCGCGATGGCGGTCGCCTCGGCCTCCCGCAGCAGCCGGGCCACTTCCTCGTCGATCGAACGCTGCGTTTCCTCGGCGTAGGGGCGGCCGGCGAACGGGTTGTCGCGGCTCGGCCCCTCGGGGCCGTAGCTGATCGGGCCGACCCGGGCCGAGAACCCCCACTCGCGCACCATGTGCGTCGCGAGCTCGGTCGCGCTCGCGAGGTCGTTGGACGCGCCGGTCGACGCTTCGTCGAGGACGACGAGCTCGGCCGCGCGGCCGCCCAGGCGCACCGCCAGCGAGGCCGTTAGCCGGCTCTCTGGGTACAGGTGGCGCTCGAACTCGGGCAGTTGCTCGGTCACGCCAAGGGCGGCGCCGCGGGAGAGGATCGTGACCTTGGCGACGGGATCGGCGTGCTCGGAGAGCGCGGCCACGAGCGCGTGCCCGGCCTCGTGGACGGCGACGGCGTGCTTCTCCTCCGGCCGCAGCGCGCCCGAGGCGTCGCGGCGGCCGATCAGGAGGCGATCCCGGGCGGCGGCGAAGTCGGCCGCGCTGAGCACGCCGCGATCATCGCGCACCGCGTTGATCGCCGCCTCGTTCACCAGGTTGGCGAGATCAGCGCCGGAGAACCCGGGCGTTCCCCGCGCCACCACGTCGAGGTCCACGTCCGGCGCGAGCGTCTTGCCCTTCCCGTGGATTTTCAGGATCGCGGTCCGCTCCGCGTAGTTGGGCAGCGGGATCTCCACCGTCCGGTCGAACCGCCCGGGCCGCAGCAACGCCGCGTCGAGGATCTCGGCCCGGTTGGTCGCGGCCATCACGACCACGCTGGCGCCCGGCTCGAACCCGTCCATCTCCGACAGCAGCTGGTTCAGCGTCTGCTCGCGCTCGTCATTGGAGCCGAACCCGCCGGGGCCGCGGCGGCCGCCGATGGCGTCGATCTCGTCGATGAAGATGATCGACGGGGCGCGCTTCCTGGCGTCGACGAACAGGTCCCTGACCCGCGAGGCGCCCACGCCGACGAACATCTCGACGAAACTTGAGCCGCTGAGGGCGAAGAACGGCACCCCCGCCTCGCCCGCGACGGCCCGCGCGAGCAGGGTCTTGCCCGTTCCCGGCGGCCCGACCATCAGCACGCCCTTCGGGCCGACCGCGCCCGCGCGGTCGTACCGGGCCGGGTGCTGCAGGAAGTCCACCACCTCCATGACCTCGGCCTTGGAACCCTCGTAGCCGGCGATGTCGGAGAACCGCGCCTTGGGCTTGTCCTCCTCGTCGTAGACCTTGGCCTTCGACTTGCCGAAGCTCATGATCCCGCCGAACCGCCCGGACATCTGCCTGCTGCTACGGCGCGCGAGCCAGACGAAGAGCATGACGATGATGAACAGCGGGACGACCCAGTCAATAAACAGCCCGAGCACCGAACCCGAGCTCGGGCTGGTCCCCGTCACCTGGACCTTGTGCCCAAGCAGCAGGGTGGGCAGCGCGCCGTCGTTCAGCGCGATCGGGATCTGCGAGGTGTAGGCGCTGCCGTCGTGGAGCTTGCCGGTCACCGCCCCGGCCGCGGTGATCGCCGCCGTCGAGACCTTGTTCGCGGTCACGTCGCTGACGAAGCTGGTGTAGCTCAACGACTGCGCCGGTGTGCCCCCGCTGCCGCGGAAGACCAGCAGCGCGACGAACGCGAGCGCGATCCCGGCCGGCAGCAGCCACCCCCACCGCGGGGGCAGCGAACGCGAGGCCGGGGTGGGGGTCGGGGTCGAGGTCCGAGTCGGGGTGGATTTCTTCGGCGGCCCGGGCCTCGCTGTCATCGGGTGGTCGGCACGGACGCTGGCGCGCACATGCAGGCCCGGTCCAGCGCGCTGGCGACGGTTGCCCGGCAGTAGCGGGAGGCGATGAGATCATGCGCCTCGACCGCGTGCCCGCACGCGCACAACGTGTCCGGCTGCGGCTCGCCGTTCGATGGTGCCGTGATGTGCGATGGGTTCGTCATGCTGTCAGTCAACCGCGCCCCGGGCGCCCGCGAAATGGCCAATCCCGCAAGAGCCCATCACCGCAGCCGATCGCCAGCGCCGATGAGCCGGGCGCGCCCGGCCGGGCCGAGGGTCTCAGACCAGACGCCGGTGGACATAGCACCAGCGCCAGGCCGAGCCCGGCGCGAACCCGGCCGCGACCGGATGGTCGGTCTCCTCGTAGTGCTCCCGGGCGTGCTGGTGGGGCGAGTCATCCGAACAGGCCACCCAGCCGCAGGTCTGGCAGACGACCAGGCTGACCCGGGGGTCGTTGTGGTCCTTGCGGGTACGGCAGTCCTGGCAGTCTTCTGCCTGCGGCCTGACCAGTGCAAGGCCGTCGAGGTGCTCGCAGCGCGGTACCTTCCCGTTCGGGCTTGCGGCCGCCGCTTCCATGGCCAGGCTCTGGCCACCGATCATGGCGCCCTCCCTCTACATAACGGAAATGCCGGGCGCGGTCCGCTCGATCATCCTTGAGTCAATCTCGGGCGACGCCGGGCGGAAACAGGCAACGTGAGCACGGCCCATCACCAGAACCGATCACCCGCCGACGGAAGTAGGCTTACGGCAGAGTCGAAGGACGGGTCGAAGGACGGGGACGGACGGTATGCGCAACTGGCGGGCGGCATGGAGCTACGGCAGCTTCGCTATTTCGTAACCCTGGCGGAGGAGCTTCACTTCGGGCGGGCGGCCGAGCGGGAGCACATCGTCCAGTCGGCGCTGAGCCAGCAGGTGCAGCGGCTGGAGCGG
>Ga0302325_10010979_pt1 | contig 19539 bp, 17 predicted proteins | sample Palsa_T0_2_FD_201948 | JGI IMG/M metagenome (GOLD analysis project Ga0302325, IMG submission 201948) | Peat permafrost microbial communities from Stordalen Mire near Abisko, Sweden - Palsa_T0_2 | ecosystem: Environmental > Terrestrial > Soil > Palsa > Peat permafrost | place: Sweden: Abisko...
GGGGATCCTGTCACGAACCATGTAGAGGAGGGAACCGGCGAGGAAAAATGGCGCCAACTCCAGGATGAACACAAGATCGCCGTTCTGCGCGTACCGCATGACGCGCTGTACTTGGAATTCGCCCAGACTCGCAACAATAAACATGGCGGCGACAACGGTGGGTCCGCGGCGGAAAAGGGCCCAGCCGCCGGCTACCCCGATGACGAGGTAGCAGATGAACTCGTAGTAAAGACTCCAGAGGGAGCCGTCCCAAGCCCCGGGATAGGGCGTGTGGATCGGGGTGCCCGCTATTGCGTAGGTGTTCATCTTGAGGGTGATGTTCGAGAGGATGTAATTGATTGGGGATCCGGCAGTCATGGCGAAGCCGTGAAGTGTGTGGTTCGCCGTCCAGTACCCAATCGGTGCAAACACGAATGCGGTGACGACGAGGCAGACCAAGAAGCCTGGGTAAATTCGCACCAGTCGACGTTGTAGATAGTCGCCGAAGTCGCTCCGAAGCCGACTGCCCGTGATGAGGTAGCCGCTCACGACGAAGAACCCGAACACCGCCCACGTTCCCGCGGTCTCGCCCCCGATAGTCGGTTCACGCCCGTAGCCTCCGAGCGTCCATGAATGCGACAGAATGACAACGAGGGCGAGCAGCAGTCGGAGTGCGTTAAGGCTATTGGAGCTTGGGTCGAGGCGCTCTCTGAAGGCCGCGGTCATGGCGGCGCCAGAGCCTTGTGGCCGGCCGCCGTCACTGACGATGAGATTCATCGAATCCACGGCAGGCCGTGGTCCTGTCGGAGTGTCGCAAGTCGGGACCGCCCGAGGGGGTCTCAATCTATTGACTGACGACACGGTCTCGTGTTCGTCGCGCCATTTCGGCGAGCGCGGGCGGTGTCCAGCGGAGGGCTCGGCTTTTCCAGGACGCCCTCGGCGGCTGCCATGCGTCGCCCGGGCGCGGGACGAATCTGGTGTTATTCCTCGTGGGGTCGACCTCTCCTGCTGGTCGCCCGTTCGAGTAGTAGTACAAGGCGAGCGAGCGCCGCGTCATCCCGGCGGGGCAGGCCAAGGGCTCAGGATGGCCGTGGTACGTGAAGTCGGTGGTGCCGAAGATCACGCACCGGCCGGCGATCGGCTGCACCGTCGTGACGGCAGCCTTCATCTGACGGTCCCACAGCTCGAGCGCACCGCCCCATGAAGCTTCCCATCGGTCGTTCAGGTACAGCAACAGATTGATTCGCCTATCGACGTGCATGATCGGGTGGTGGTTGAAGTCGGCGTGAATGGAGAGCAGACCTCCCGGCTCGATCTGGTGGAGACCGCCGCCGAGTAGGTACGGGTCCGCGATCAGGCCGCCGATACCTGTGACCTGGGTAAGGAACTCTAGGAAGGGTCGTGAATTGCAGGCGTCGATTGCGGCCACGGCCGACGCCGGAAGGTCCTGTTCGCGATCCATCGACAGCTTCCGTTCCAGCGGATTGGCGGAGCGGCGCCACGCCGGATCGGCGGGAGACGGGAAGGACAACATCAGGCTGCTGATAAGCGCGGGCTTGAAGAGGCCGTCGAGCACCACATGAGGGAAGGGCGCCGCTATCCGATACGCCTTCGCCGCGTCCGAGCCAATGCGACGGAGCGCTGCGTCATCGAAACGCCAGGGTGAGCTTGACTCAGTAGAGGGGTCCATCAACGAAGCGACCATCCCCCCTCATCGGCATCCGCAGCTCGCCTCTGAACACTTCAGCCCTTTTGACCGGAACCTCGGCCAGTCTCTGGCCTGCCACCGATGGCGTGGCGACTGGCCGCGACAAGGATGAGATAGACGCCCGAGCCGGCCCCCTCCGTGATCACCGTCATCCAGGCCGCGCCTCGTGCACCGTAGCGCGGAATCGCCGCGAGGTTTCCGGCGATGTTGAGCGCGGCGAGGGACCCTTGTACGACGACGACGACGCGGATCCGGTGAGCTGCGATGAGAAGATTGCCTGCCCAGCTGTTGAGGTAGTGGGGAATCATCGCGAGCGCGAGGACGGCGAGGAGCGACGATGCTCCAAGAAACGCCGACCCGAAGAGAAGTCTGGTGAGCGGAGTGGCCAGCTCCCTCATGACTCCGGCGACCGCGATGCCCAGCCCTAGGCTGGCCCCGGCGAAGGGAAGTGCGTCTGACCAGAGGGATCCAGCGCGGTCGGCGACCCGGTAGAGGCGCGACCGCATGACATCGCCGTTTACGGCGACCGGTATTGCGACCGCGGCAAAGACGAAGCTGTAGGCCGCTCGATAAAGGCCTACTTCGTGCGCCGCGCTGAGGCTCGCGAGAATTGCGCCGTCGACCTGGAAGTAGAGCGTATAGAGGGCTCCCGACACGGCGAACGGCAGTCCGCCTCGGAGGACGTCGCGAAGCCGAGGCAGAGTCTCCATCCGGTCCGAAACGGTTGCCCCTGACGCGAGCGCTGGGATGAGCACAAGGAGGGACGCAGCGAGGGTGCCCGCCGCGACTGAGACCGCGGTGCCGATGACCACAGCTGCGAGAACGCTGAGAGCAACCGAGAGCGACCGCATCCCAAGATCGCGCCGCCCGCGCGTCGCGAAGTCGAGGTCGTACTGCGGCCGACAGAGCCAGAGCACCTTGAGCTGATCGCCTGCAGCGGCGATTCCGATAAGGACGCCGCAGAGGCGGGCAGTGGGGGGGAGTCCGGGCCAGGCGAGGCTCCCGCCCACGGCCAAGGCGGCAGAGATTCCTGCCACTCGCCAGAGGTGCGATCGCGTTGCGGCCTCATCAACCCGGCCCTGAAGGTACAACTGGTCGATGCCGAACGCTCCGAGGACAAGCATGACGGTCACCACGGACGTTGCCGCCGCCACGTCGCCGACTCGGTCCGGCCCAAGAAACCGGGCGATCACGACCGTGCCCGCGCCCGAGAGTCCATAGGCGAGAGCTCGAGCCGCCAGCAATCTCACGGCGCCTCTGCTTGGGGTCGGTGCGGCGTCAGCCACAGTGACCATCGATCCCGTTGACCGCTGTGGTTAGTATCTCGCCGTGTACGCGCTCGCTCGGGTCGGTCGTGGCCGCACTGGATCGCCGCCCCCGTGCGTGGCTCATCGGCGCCCATGATGGCAGGCAGCCGCGCCTCGTCGCCGTGATGGTGGCCGAGGAGGTCCGACTCGACGTCGTAACGGTGAACTATCGGTCCGCGGCCGAGATCCAGAGGCTTTCGGCTGACCTGCAGGAGCTCGCTGTACTCGGCATCGCGTACCATCTGGTGGTCGTCGACTGCTCGGGCGAGATGGCGTCCGATGCCGACAGCGCCGACATGCACGTCATCGATCCTGGCCGAAACCTGGGCTATGGGGCAGCGTGCAACCTTGCCCTGACTGAGGTCACAGCTGACGTGACGGCGCTCCTGAACCCGGACCTGCTTATCGACCCAACGACGTTCGCCGCTCTCGTACGTGCTGGCTGTTCGGACGGAGCGATCGCCTGGACGGGAGTGCTGCACAATGACGACGGCAGCGTCCAACGCAACACTGCTCCGCCTTTCACGTTGGGCCGGCTGGCCGCCGAGTACCTTCTCGGCGTTGATACGAGCTTCGCTATCACGACCACGCGTCGGATCGTCACGACGATCAGCGGAGCAGTCCTGCTGATTCGGACAGCCGCCCTCCGGCAGGTTGCCGGATTCGACCCGCAGTATCCGCTGTACGTCGAGGATGTCGACCTCACCGAGAGGCTCTCCACAATTGGACCCGTTGTCCAGTATCCGATGGTGGTCGCTGTCCACCTCGGTGGGCGTTCGTCGGCTCATGCGCCGACGACCACAACGACACTCCTCCACGCGTCGCGGATCCGCTGGTTTCAGCAGCAAGGTCGGGGGCGAGGCTTTATGGCGCGTTCGATCGTCGTCACTGGGTGCGCCGTGCGGTGGATCGTGCGGCCGACGGCTCGCCGCAGCCTCAATCCTCTCGCCATCTGGACAGCCGGAGCTGCCTCGTACCAGTTGGCGGCGCTGCTCCCGCCCAGGGTTCAGTGACGGACACCTCGGACCGTGTCGCGGTCGTCGTCTTGGCCCTCGACGAGGCTGAACGCATCCTCCCAACCCTGACCGCGTTGACCGCGGTGGGCGTCGAGGCTCTCGTCGTCGACGGCGGATCCACTGACGGGACTCCTGAAGTCGTCCGGAGTGCCGGTCACGAGTGCGTCACGCGGACCTTCGACGGATTCTCGGCGCAGCGAAATTGGGCGATGGTGAGATCGACGAAGGAATACGTCCTGTTCGTCGACGCGGACGAGGTCGTCACCCCAGAGCTGTGGAGAGACGTCCTTGCCGCGGTCGAAATGGATTGTGACGCTGGCTGGATACCGACCCTCGACTACTTCGCGGGCCGGTGGATGCTGCACGGCGGCTGGTATCCCCAGCCGCACCTGCGGCTCCTCAAGAGGACCAGCGTGAGGTTTGAAGGCGACGTTCACGAGGAGGCTCGTTTCCTCGTCGAGGATCCTCGAATCGCGACTCTCGATCACCCGCTGGTTCATCGCAGCCACATCACGCTGTCCCACTACCTCCGGAAGCTGGATCGCTATACGGAGATCGAGGCGGGCAGCCGGACCGGCTCGCCGTGGCTTCTGGTCGGGCGCGGTTGTACCGAGGGCATAGCGGTCCTTGTCCATCGACTGGTGGTCCGGCAAGGGTGGAGGGACGGACCACAGGGAGTCGTCGGCGCGGTGAGCTACGCGTTCTACCGGTTCACCATCTGGGCAAAGGCAGCTACCGCTACCTCGGTCATGGACGACACGACAGCCGAGGCGCAACGGGTGTGGCGTCGGGGGGGACGCATTAGACCTCACGGGCGCTGAGCTTCAGCAGCCACGGAGCCCAGATATTGGGAGCGAGATTCTCCCGTGTCCATTGCCGCCCCTCCTCGCCCATCCGTTGACGGGCATGCTGATCTTCCAGGAGCCCCACGACGACGGTGGCAAAGTTCGACTCGCTCGTGAGCGCTGCGGGGAAGCCGAGGGGCAAACCTGCGACAGCTGGCGGGTAGACAACCTGGGCGAGTCCGCGACCCGCGGCGTCGATCACCTTGGTCTGAATTCCGGCGGCGTGTCGGAGCGGAGCCACAGCAAGCCGGCCGCGGCGGTATATCTCATCAGGGTCGCCGAAGTCGCCGATCAGTTCCCAGCCCAAGGCGGCAGACTGTCGCCGGGTCGCCTCGGTAGGCCGCGCTCCAGCGATCAAAGCCGTGGTGCCCGGACGAAGTGCCAGGATGGCAGGCCATCGGAGCGCCAGCTCTTCGATGGCTACCACATTCGGCGGGTAGTCGAGGGTCCCAACAAAGAGAACGTCGACGTCCGGGGCGTTCGAAATCCTCGGTGTGGGCTCGACGATGATCGGGACCCAGTCGGCCGAAAGAGCGAGAGCGTCCTCAACCCCCGCGGCAACCCGGCGAGCAGGCGTTGCATCGGCACGGGCCTCGACACGCGCGTGGGCGTGAGCTAAGAAACCGAACGCGATCTTGCCTGGCAGGTTTGTGGCTATCGCGCTCCGATCGCGATAGCTGACGCTCAGGCGATCGACGAAATCCAGAACGGTGGCTCGGCCCACGTCAGGGCGGGTCAAGAATGCTCGAGCCGAGACGTAGATCACGAGCGAGTCCTTCTGGTTCGCCAGCAAGGACCGGAGCCGGCTCGGCGACCACGAAAGGGTTTCTGGAGCCGCGCTTCCTCTGGCCACGTCGAGGACCTGTCTGACGCTCGGGACTCGAGTCCGACAGCGGTCGAGCAGGCGGACCTCGCTGACCGCGAGGCCGGCTTGTTCAGCGATGCGGACCCAGGAGGTGACGCGCCGGCGCTCACCCATCGCCGAGTTCCGCCCGAGGGTGACGATCACCACACCGCCGGGGATGTTGTTGGCAGTTGCCGGTGGCGCCCGACGTCGGATGCGAGCCTCGTGCCCTCGCGTTGCGGCAGCGGCGAGACGCCACGCGAGCCCGGTCTGGTCGACGGCGTAGCGGTGAGCCGAGGCGGCCCGTTCGGCTGAAACAAACGCCCGATCTGCGTCGAGCTTGGCCGTGCCGCCAACCTGGTGGACCGCAGGTGGCGAGCTCGCAACTCGGACGGTCATCGATGGGAACTGCTTGGCCAACCGTGCGCAGAGGTCGACATCCTCGTAGTACAGGAAGAAACGCTCGTCGAATCCGCCCACGGCCCGGAACGGTGCAACAGGAATGGACAACACAGCTCCCGACAGCCAGGCGTCAAGAATGGGTTTCGACTCGGTGGAGTGCATGAGGAATCGGCCGCGGACCCCGGATCGAGGAGCGAATCGACCGAGGCGGTAGGCAGACAGGACCAAGCGCAGCGGCGTCGGGTAGGGCGCGGCGGTCACCGTCGGAGTGCCGTCTCCCTCGACCAGCCGCAACGTCACCAACTCGCAGTTATTGGCGCTCTCCAATGCCTGCCAGTGCACGGGCTCGAGCTGGGTGTCCGGGTTGATGAGGACGGCTCGATCGGTGGCAACCGCCCCGACTCCGACGTTGGCGGCGGCCCCGAAACCGACGTTTGTCTCGGAGAAGATGTGCTGAACCCTCTTCCGGGTCACAGTCGCCGGATTCAGGCGACGATCGTTGTGGACGAGGACAACCGGCACCTCGCTTGGCAGCCAGCCCAAGTCGAGCCGAGTCGTGCCGTAGAGCACATACACGGCCGTCGCAACGGGGCTGTCATCGTTGGGGGGTGCTGTCAGCTCAGGGTCCAGGTTCCTAGGTGATAGCGAGCATGCGATCCAGGGCGACACGTGCCCATTCGGCTGTCGCTCCGTCGACCGTGATCTGGTTGCGGACTTCGCCGTCGACAAGGCCCTCGAGGACCCACGCCAGGTGGGCGGCGTCGATGCGGAACATGGTGGAGCAGGGGCAGATCAACGGGTCGAGGCTCACGATGGTCTTGTCCGGATGCTCGGCCGCGAGCCGCTGCACCAGGTGGATCTCCGTCCCAACGGCGATGGCCGACCCCGCCGGCGCTGCATCCACCGCCCGGATGATGTAGTCCGTGGACCCGACCTGATCGGCGAGCATCACCGTCTCTCGTGCACACTCCGGGTGGACGACGACGACGCCCGCGGGATGCAAAGCCCGAAACGCCTCGATGTGCGCCGGCCGGAACCTCTGATGGACCGAGCAGTGCCCCTTCCAGAGCAGGAACGTCGACGACTTGACATCGGCCTCGGTCAGCCCGCCGAGGCCACGCTTGGGGTCCCACACCCTCATCTGCTCTTCGGAGTAGCCGAGTTGGTAGCCGGTGTTGCGACCCAGATGCTGGTCGGGGAAGAAGAGCAACTGCTCCCCACGCCCAAGCGCCCACGTGATCACCGCGCCGGCGTTGCTGGACGTGCAGACGGCGCCGCCCTGGCGGCCGACGAACGCCTTCAACGCGGCCGAGGAGTTCATGTAGGTGATCGGCACGACGCGTGCGATGTCGGTGATGGCGGCGATGTCCGCCCACGCCTCCTCGACGGAGTCGATGTCGGCCATGTCGGCCATCGAGCAGCCGGCGTTGAGATCGGGCAGCGCGACGCGCTGGTGATCGCCGGTCAGGATGTCGGCCGCTTCGGCCATGAAGTGCACGCCGCAAAACACGATGTACTCAGCGGTCGCATTGTCAGCTGCCAGCCGGGAAAGCCCGAACGAGTCGCCTCGGCAGTCGGCCCAACGCATGACCTCATCGCGCTGGTAGTGATGGCCGAGGATCATGAGGCGACTGCCGAGCGCTGCCTTGGCATCAGCGATGCGTGCCGCAAGGTCTTCGGGTGGTGAATCGGTGTACCGCTCGGGGAGCGGGGCTTGGAGCCTGATCACGGGAACCCTCCGTGGGGTGAGGACGCTCCGATTGACCGGCGGGGACAGCCTGGTCGCCCAACCGCGGGGATGTCGGTCTCGAAGCGTTATGTGGCCGGATACCAGGCCGGCGGGTTCACCCTAGCAGTTGACCGCGGCCATGCCACCGACGGGGGGACCCAGGAAGGCGAAGGCAGAAAGCGGGAGGAGCACTCTTGCGAACTCCTGCCAACCGACCCAGACGAGCGGTCCCATCAGCACGGCGAGGACCATGTTGGCCGCGACCACGCCGCGCAACTCGGGAGATGGCTGGCAGAGCCCGACGACACATGCGACGGCCAGAAGCGCGACGGCGAGCCAGTCCGCTGTCGTCCACGCCGAGGCGGCATGGACGAGGCCGGCGAACGGATAGCCAAGCCGGCCCTCGTGGGCCGCGAAGGCCCAGGCGCCGAAGCGCAGACGCACCACAACCGTCCACGCCAGCCACGGCGCCGGCGTCACCGCGAGGGCGAGGGCGCGCCGCCAGTCGCTGCGAAGGCGACCCTCGACGAGCAGCGCCAGGCCGAGCCCGGCCGGGACGAGTAGAGACGTCTCGCGCGTCAATCCCGCGGCTGCGAAAAACACGACAGGGATGAGCAGCGCTCGCGGTCGCTGGAGCCAGATCAGCACGCCGGCGGCGAGGAGTGTCAGCGCCACGACCTCGGAGGCGGAGCCTTTGAGCGCGGCCAACGAGCCGGGAAGGAAGAGGAGCAGCGGACCGAGCCACCACTTCCGGCCGTGGCGCCGGGCGATACGAGAGAGGAGGACAGCGCCGATGCCGCAAGCCGCCAGGTTGACGAGGATCAGGGCCACGCCCACTGCGCCGGGCTGCCCGAGTGACACGACCCACGCGAGGTCGGCGAAGAGGGGCCGCTGGGCGCGGTAGGCCGCCTCCTTGTCGCCCCCGTCGAACAGCTGGGGGCGGGCGAGAGAGGGGTCGCGGGCCAACTCGGCATAGGCCTGACCATCGCCCGTGGCCAGCTGCCGTTGGAGCACCGAGGTCGGGTCATCGAACGTGGTGACGAGGTAGTGGCCGGGCCGGATGCTGGTGTGGGCGAACCCCACGAGGGAGTAGCCGATGACGGCGCCGCCGATCAGCAGCCCGGCCAGCAAGCTCCACGCGTCCAGGCGCCGCGACGCCGTCAAGACATCACGACGCGTCGGGGGTAGACGCCGAGGACGAAAAGGGTGACGAGGGGGGCGAAGACCCGCAGTGAGTTGACGTTGCGGCCCAACACGAAGGGGCCCAACAACGGCGCGAACAGGGCGAAAGGCAGCGCCGCGCTCAGTAGCAGCGAGTCCCGCTGCCGCCACCAGAGCACGACCGCGGCGACCGCCACGAGGAGCAGCAGGACGGCGAGCTCCTTCGACCGTACGTCGGTCGCGGCCGCGCCGGGGTCGAACAGGATGCGGTAAAAGCCGAGGAACGGCCACGTGACATCCGTCGCCGTGCCACCCCGGTGTCCGCCGAGGCGAAGGCGAACGTAGATCGCCCACGCGGCGAGGGCCGCGGCCGGGATGCCCACGAGCGCCGCCCGCCACCTGCGGGGCAGAGCGGGACCCAACGCGGCGATCCCGATCAACGCCAGGACCGAGGTCTCCCTCGTGAGGACGGCCGCCACTCCCGCGGCCACAGCCCAACCCCAGCGCTGGCGGAGCACAGCCATGATGGCCAGCAGGATCAGCACGAGGGCGACGCCGTCGCCGGTATCGAGGAGGGTGGCGACGGCGACGCCCGGGCAGAGCGCGAACGCGAGGCACGCCCGCTCCGGGAGGCCCACCTCCGTCGCGATGCGCGCGGCCGCCCACGTCCCGATGGCGGCCGCAACGACGTTGGTGACGATGAGGCCCCACAACACCGCCTCTTGGCCAAAGACGCGCCACGGCGCGACGACGAGCGGGTAGCCGATCCGATCGGCGCGGTACGCCGGTCTGTCGAGGTATGGCTTGACGCCGGCCACGTCGATGAGCAGGGGATCGGTCGCCAGTACCCAGAAATCCTGACCATCGGCGCCCTCTGTGTTGGGAGCGTCGACGTGGGGCCCGAGGTCGCGGTGGGCGAGGGCGATGGTGGCGGTGTCGTAGCCGAAGTGGACGAACGCCGCCGGGTCCCCGCTCCCCCCTCTCAGCTCGATGCCGACCACCACCAGCTGGATGAGGACGCCGACCCCGACCCAGGCAACGAGATGCCGTCGAGCTGTCGGGCCTGCCACCCGATCAGCGTAGGACCGGCGACAATGGCACGGTCATGGTTCAGCGCCCGCCCGCCGGCAGCATCCCCGAATCGCCCGGCTCGTATCAGTTCAAAGACGCCGACGGCCGCGTCATCTACGTCGGGAAGGCCAAGAGCCTGCGATCGAGGCTCAACTCCTACTTCGGCAATCCGATGCTCCTGCATCCCAAGACGGCGCAGATGGTTGCCGCGGCGGAGACGGTCGAGTGGATCGAGGTCCGCAACGAGATCGAGGCGTTCTTCCTCGAGTACAACCTCATCAAGCAGCATCGCCCCCGTTTCAACATCCGCCTGCGGGACGACAAGAGCTACCCGTTCCTCGCCGTCACCCTCGCCGAGGAGTGGCCACGGGCGACTGTCATGCGTGGCACCAAGGACAAGGGCACCCGCTACTTCGGTCCGTACGCCCACGCGTGGGCGATCCGCGACACCCTCGACCAACTCCTGCGGACGTTCCCGATCCGCACCTGCTCGGACAACAAGTTCGGGCGGCATCACCGCCTCGGCCGTCCCTGTCTGCTGTTTGACATCGAGAAGTGCTCGGGCCCGTGCGTCGGTGAAGTCGACAGAGGGGAATATGACCGTCTCGTCGGCGAGCTGTGCGACTTCCTCGACGGTGATACCGACCCGGTAGTCAAACGACTCGAGCGGGAGATGTTCGACGCGTCCGACCGTCTCGAATTCGAGCGCGCCGCCCGGGTCCGTGATCGCCTGGGCGCGGTGCGCCGCGTGATCGAGCGCCAGCAGATGGTGACTGAGCGGCCCGAGGACCTTGATGTGCTCGGCATCGTGGAGGACGAGCTCGAAGCCGCCCTGCAGGTGTTCTATGTGCGGCGCGGGCGGGTTGTAGGTCGTAAGGGTCTCATCATCGACAAGGTCGAGGACCTCTCCCCCGGCCAGCTCATGGTTGAGTTGTTGACGCGCCTGTACGCCGAGTCTCCGCTCGGCCTACCGCGCGAGGTGCTGGTGCCGGCCGAGCCCGATGCTGAGGATCTCGGTCCGTTGGAGGACTGGCTCTCGCAATTGCGCGGCTCGCGCGTCACGGTGCGCCAGCCGCGACGCGGCGACAAGAAGCGATTGCAAGAGACGGTGACGGCCAACGCCAAGGAAGAGTTCGTCCGTCATCGTCTGAAGCGCGCCGCGGATCACAACGCCCGGGCCCGCGCCCTCAACGCCCTACAGGAGGCGCTCGATCTGCCCGAGGCTCCGCTGCGCATCGAGTGCTACGACATGGCCCACATCCAAGGCACCGACTACGTGGGCTCGATGGTCGTGATGGAAGACGGTCTCAAAAATCCGCGCGAGTACCGTCGATTCAAGGTCCGCAACGTTGACGGCAATGATGACTACGGAGCGATGGAGGAGGTCCTGACCCGTCGACTTACCGCGCTGTTGGCGGAGCGGGAGCGACCCGTCTCGGAGCGGCCCCGCAAGTTTGCCTATCCGCCCCAGCTGCTGTTGGTGGACGGTGGTCGTGGCCAGCTCAACGTGGCGATCAAGGTGCTCGAGGATCTCGGCTTGGACAACGAGATCCCCGTGGCCGGGCTGGCCAAACAGTTCGAGGAGATCTACCTGCCCGGGCGGGCCGATCCGTTGCGGATCCCCCGCACATCGGAGTCGCTCTACCTCCTCCAGACGATCAGGGACGAAGCCCACCGGTTCGCCAACACGTTTCATCGGGAGCTCCGCCAGAAGCGGATGACGGTGTCGGTGCTCGACGGCATCCCGGGGTTGGGTGAGACGCGCAAGAAACGTCTGACCAAAGAGCTCGGCGGTGTTGCCGCCGTGAAGTCCGCCAGCCTCGAAGCCTTGCGCGGCCTCTCGTGGCTTCCCGACGCCGTGGCTGATGCCGTGTACGAGCGGATCCACGGGTCTTCGTAGTGGCCGATGAGTGGGAGCAGACGGCGGAGTGGTGGCAACGGGAGTTCACCGACGGCGCCGACCCCGAATACGCCGAGCAGATCCTTCCCTTGGCCGCCGCGCAACTCGCCGGTGCGCGACGGGTTTTGGATGTCGGTTGTGGCGAGGGACAGATCGGTCGACTGGTCGAGGCGGGCGGGGGTCATGCCATCGGCATCGATCCGACGTGGGCCCAGCTATCCGTGGCCCAGCAGCGGGGGGGTGGCGTCGCGTTCACGCTGGCACAGGCGGGACGGTTGCCGTTCGCGGATGCCACATTCGACGCAGCCGTGGCGTGCCTCGTTTTCGAACACATCACCGACGTCGACTCGGCCATCGCCGAAGTGGCGCGTGTGTTGGAGCCGGGCGGACGCTTCATCTTCTTCCTCAACCATCCGCTGCTCCAGACGCCGGGGAGCGGGTGGATCGACGACCACATCCTCATGGAGCAGTACTGGCGGATCGGCCCGTACCTGATCGAGGACACGACGATGGAGGAGGTCGACAAGGGTGTGGTGTTGCCGTTTGTCCATCGGCCCCTGTCGCGCTACGTCAACGCCATGATCGCCAACGGTCTGTACCTCACCCACATGGAGGAGCCGGCTCCGCCGCCGGGCTTCCTGGCCGTGGCCGAGGAGTACGAGTTCGCGGCAACGATCCCGCGACTGTTGATGCTGCGGGCGTCGCGGCTGCCTCTTTAGGTAGTTGGGCGTCGCCGGCGATGTGGTAGGTATTGCCGGCGTGACGACCTTGCGCGACCGTCCCAACACCGCGCTGCTCGTCGTCGACATGCAGGTGGGCGTGGTGGCGGGTGCTCACGCCCGGGACAAGGTGATCACCAACATCGCCGCGCTGGTCCAGGCCGCGCGCGACCGACAGGTCAGCGTGATCTGGGTCCAGCACTCCGATGGCGGCCTCGTGGAGGGCAGCGATGGCTGGCGATACGTGCCCGAGCTTCAACGCAACGAGGACGAGCCGTTGGTGCAAAAGAAGTACGGGGATTCCTTTGAGGACACGACGCTCGAATCGGAGCTGGCACGGCGCCGCGTTGGTCGACTGATCGTGACGGGAGCACAGACCGACGCCTGCATTCGAGCCACGATCCACGGCGCGTTTGTCCGCGGGTATGACACCGTCCTCGTGAGCGATGCTCACACGACAGAGGATCTGTCGTCCTACGGTCTGCCCGCGCCCGACAAGGTGATCGCACACGCCAACATGTATTGGACCTGGCAGGCAGGGCCTGGTCGCCTCGCAAGTGTGGTCGAGACGGCAGCCGTGAGCTTCGAGTAGGAGCCGCCCCCGTCTCGACTGGGAGACCACTCAGGTGGTCGAGGACGTTGCCGGGCCGCCGTTGACCAAGTTGGGAGTATGCCAAGGAAACCGCCGGCGGACCCCCTCGCGCTAGGCGGCTTCGGTGTCGGCGTCGGCCTTCGCCGGGGGTGTCGCTACCGCGAGCGCCTTGGCCGCGCGCTTGGTCTTGACGACCTGCGCGGCGCTGTAGCCGGTCAGGGCGACGGCACCGAGGACGGCGAGCCGGGTGAGACTCTTGGGCAGACGGAGTCCGGTGACGCCGTCGAAGCTGTATCGGCCGGGGCCGGTGCCGGCGAGGGCGACTGATGCGGCGAGGAAGCTGGCCGGCAGCTCAAAACCGCCCTTCTGTCCAAAGGGGCCCTTGTCGGCGTGCGTGACCGATGCCACCAGCATCGCTCCGCCGATGGAGATGGGGCCGACCGGCTCCACCGCCCCGGCGGCGGTCAGGATGCCGCCGACAAACTCCGAGCCGCCGGCGAGGGCCGCAAAGGCCTTGCCCGGCTTGAGCCCCAGGTGCTCGAAGCCCACTGCCGCCTTGTCGAGGCCCGGGCCGTCGAGGCTGCCGAACAATTTCTGGGCGCCGTGGGCGGCGAGGTAGCCGCCGAGGGTTAGGCGGAGGCTGAGAAGGGCTGCGTCGCGCATGGTCTCTCTCTTCGTGGTCGGTTCACAACGGCTAACAAAACAAAAGTCACGATATTTCCGTGTGTGGTCGATGAGTTCGCGTCGTGCGATGGCCTCACCGCGGTGTTCCACCTTCCGGCCCGCCGGACGGGACTTTGGCCAGCCTTCAGGAGAGCCTGCCGTGAAAGCTGTGGCGCAACCCCAGGCAGATACGATTCGGGAGATGGTCCTGGGGTTTCCTTTGTCCCATCAGCTCACGATCTGAGCGGCCGATGGCCATGGCGGAGTATCTCATCGTGACGGGGATGTCCGGCGCCGGCCGGTCGACTGTGGCCCGGGCCATGGAGGACCTGGGCTGGTTTCGCGTGGACAACATGCCGCCGGCCATGTTCGCCGAGCTGGCTCGTCTGGTGTCGGCATCGCCCTCGGGCGTGGACCGCGTCGCCTTCGTCGCCGGCACCGGGATCTTCAGCGACGAGCTGGCGCCCGGCCTCGAGCGGCTGCGCGCCGATGGTCACCGGGTCCGCATCCTCTTCCTGGACGCGTCCGACGAGGTGCTCGTCCGACGGTTTGAAGGCACCCGGCATCGCCACCCCCTGGCCGGCGCCCTGGTCGAGGGCAACATCCATCACGAGCGGGAGCTGCTCGAGCCCATCCGCGCCCAAGCCGACATGCTCCTCGACACGACGGACTTCAACGAAAATGAGCTCCGCCGACGCATCGCCCAACTCTTTGCCGTCACCACGGAGGCGGCGGCGATGCAGACCGCCCTGATCAGCTTCGGCTACAAAAATGGGCTGCCGCTGGACGCCGACGTGGTCCTGGACTGCCGGTTCCTCCCCAATCCTCACTGGGTCGCCGAGCTCCGACCGCTCACCGGTCTCGATGCGCCGGTGCGCGACTACGTGCTCGCTCGCGAGGAGTCCGGCCAGTTTGTCGACCGGGTTGATGACTTGTTGCAGTTCCTGCTCCCGCACTTCCTGGCCGAGGGGAAGTCGTATCTCGCCATCGCCGTGGGCTGCACCGGTGGCCGCCACCGCTCGGTGGCGATCATCGAGGAGCTGGCCAAGCGTCTCCGAGCCGAGGGCCACGCCCTCAGCGTCTTCCACCGCGACGTGGACCGATGAGGCCGCCGTGACAGCGGGCCGGCGCGGTGGGCCGCGCGTCGTCGGTCTCGGCGGTGGCCACGGATTGGCGGTGACCCTGGAGGCCGTCCGCCGCTACAGCCACCGCATCACAGCTGTCGTGTCCGTCGCTGACGACGGAGGATCGAGCGGGCGCCTCCGCCGCGATCTCGGCATACCCGCCCCGGGCGACGTGCGTCGCTGCCTCGTGGCCTTGGCCGCCGATCCAGATGGGGTGGTGGCCCAGGCGTTTGGTCGTCGGTTCGAGCGAGGCGAGCTGGTCGGCCATCCCCTCGGCAACCTCGTCATCGCCGGCCTGGCCGAAACGACGGGCTCCTTCGTCGCGGCGATCGACGAGGCCGGACGTCTGCTCGATGTCCAGGGCCGGGTGCTTCCGGCGACGGAGGGCCCCGTCGTCCTCGGTGCCACCGTGGCGGGTCGCCTCGTCACCGGGCAAGCCGCCATTCAGCAGACCGGCGGTCCCATCGAGTTGGTCGCCCTCGAGCCCCCTGACGCCGGGGCGCCACCCGATGTCCTGACCGCCATCGCGGAGGCCGATCAGGTGATCATCGGGCCAGGGTCGCTGTTCACCAGCGTGCTCGCCGTGACGGCCGTCCCCACGATTCGTGCCGCACTGGCAGCCCGAGGCGGCGGAGTGGTCTTCGTCTGCAACCTCAAGCCCTCCAAGGAGACAATCGGCTTCGACGTGGCCGACCATCTCGCCGCCCTCGCTCGCCATGGGGTGGTACCCGACGCCGTCGTGATCGATCCGGACGCCATGGATCTCGGCGAGTTACCGAGCGGCGGCGGCGGCGGCGATCAGCCCCGCATCGTCGAGGCCCGCCTGGCCCGACCCAATGGCTGGTCGCACGACGTCGCCCTGCTGGCCGGCGTCCTCGGCGGCCTCGCGGGCGTCGCCCCGCTTCAGGGCTGAGGGAGCCGCCGTCGCGATCAACGACAGCAGGATGAGGACCTGCGTCGGACCGAGGAGGCGCAGGACGGCGTCCGGGAAGCGGATGGCCTCCGGGCCGAGGAAGACGAGGAGGACGCCCATCGAGAGGGCGCCCCACGAGAGCGGCCAGCAGCGGCGGCGGCAGGCGACATAGATCGCCAGTCCCAACGTGATCGCCGTCAGCGCGGCCATGGCGATGATCGACGGGAAGAGGCCGGCGGCGAAGCTGCCGTGGCGAAGGACGTCGACCCACGACGTCACGGGGGCGCCGAGGGCCTGCCGGCGGGACACGGACGTGTCAAAAAAAGGCCACTGACCGACGCGGAAACGGACCCACGTCACCCACGCCGCGTAGGGCAGCCCGACGGCGGCCCACGAGAGCAGCTCCCGCCGCCGGCCCAATCGGTAGCTCTGGACGATCAGGGGGACGAGGGCGAGAGCGGCCGCCTCCCGCGTGAGGATCAGCGCGGCGCCGGCGACCATCGCCCAACCCCGCCGATCATCGGCCCAGAGGAGGTAGACAGCGAGGATCAACGCGATGAAGACGGGCTCGGAGTACAGGTGGCCCATGCCCTCCCCGACGGCGGGGACGGCGACGACGAGCAGACCGAGCTGGGGTCGCTTGCCGTGGCGCCTGCAGAGCTCGGACGCCAACATGGCGCACGCCCCGACGGCGAGGGCGTCGACGATGCACATGGTGACCGTCGTCCACCGACCATGGCCCAAGGCCAGGCACCAGGCGAGGAAGGGATACAGCACCCGGCCGTACCGGTAGGCATCCCCGCCGTACCAGGCCTGAGCCCGTAGGACGGCCCCGTTGGCGAACGGGTTGGCGGCGACGACGCGGAAGGTCTGACCGTCTCCTTGGAGCAGGTAGCGAGTACCGCCGGTCAGGCCCACGGCCGTCAGGACCACGCCCGAGACGACGAGGGCGACGAGCCCGACTTCGAGCCCGGCCCGACTCACCAGGGGGCGACGCGAGGCCCGGCCCGGCTCGACCGACGCGGGTGCTGCCGACGGCGCGAACACAACTACAGATCGGCTGGGACGCGGCTTTTGTGAAGGCTGCCGAGGACTACCGCGACGGCGACGGCGAGCAGGGCGACAAAGCGAAGGGAGCCGACGATCCAGAGGCCCTCCGTATAGAAGGCCTGCGGTTGGCGGCGCCAGATGTCGGCGAAGTAGAGCAGGCTGGCCCATTCGAGCCCCCGCACCCAGCGATGCCCCACAGCGCAGATGGCGAGGGCGGGCAGGGCCCACAGGACGTAGTGGGGCTGCCACACCTTGTTGGTCCCGATGAAGGCCAGGATGGCAAGGGCGCAGGCGGGCGCAAAGGTGAGTCGCCGGCGAGCAGCGGCCACGAAGACAGCGCCCAAGCAGAGCGCGAGCAGGACCAACGAGGCCATGTTGAGGGCTCCGCCGCGCAGGGGAAGGGCGGCCCAGAGCGTGCCCCGGACGTCGGTGCGCTCGGAGGCGAACTTGTAGGGGAAGGTCCACGCCGTGGGGTTGCGAAGCACTGACGGCAGGTTGACGGCGATCCACAGGACGGCTGCCGGGCCCGCGGCGCGCAGCGTGCGCCGCCACCCGCCCAGCGCGAGCATCGGCACCAACAACACGATGGGCACGATCTTGAACGCCGTCCCGATCCCCACCCAGACCCCGGCGTCGACGTCGGCGCCTCGTAGCCAGGCCCACATCGCGAGGGCGATCGTCAGCGCGGTGATCACGTCCCAGTTCTGCCCGGCCAGGACGAGCAGGGGGGCGGCGACCCAGAGGGAGTAGTCGGCGCCCATCCGTCGAAGGAGCAGGGCCATGGCCACGGCGCCCGCAACGCCGACCCCGACGTTGATGAGGGAGATGCCGAGGATCGATCCGCTCAGAGCCCGCTCCCCGAGGTAGAGGAGCCGGGCCAGGACGGGGTACTCAAAGGGCCGGACCCGCGTCATCTCCTCCAGCCGCACGGCGCCGATGTCGCTCGTCTGGCGGTCGAACAGGATGAGCAGGGCGGCGGAGACCAGGGCCGGAACCATCCCCACCATCGACCCACTGCCGGAGGAGTGCTTGACTGGAGGGACGGCCGCACCGACGCGGGAGTTAGGGAGGAACTGGTGACCGTACGAGTAGGGATCAACGGGTTCGGGCGGATCGGACGCAACTTCTTCCGAGCTGCGGCCAAAGCGGGCGCTGATGTCGAGATCGTCGCCGTCAACGACCTGACCCCGCCCGCGACGAATGCTCACCTTCTCCAGTTCGACTCGACGGGGGGAAAGCTGAGCGAGACGGTCACCGCGACCGATGGCGCCATCGTCGTGGGGGGCCAGAAGATCACGGTGTTCGCCGAGCGGGAGCCCAAAGCCATCCCGTGGGGAGACCTCGGAGTGGACGTGGTGATCGAGTCCACAGGGATGTTCACCGATGGAGAGAAGGCCCGTTCGCACATCGAGGGCGGGGCCAAGAAGGTCATCATCTCGGCGCCGGCGACCAACGTCGACGGCACGTTTGTGATGGGCGTCAACGACGACACCTACGACACCAAGACCCAGACCGTCGTGTCCAACGCCAGCTGCACGACCAACTGCTTCGTGCCCATGGTCAAGATCCTCGACGACGCCTTCGGCGTCGAGAAGGGTCTCATGACGACGGTTCACGCCTACACCAACGACCAGAATCTTCAGGACCTTCGCCACAACGACCTGCGTCGGGCCCGGGCGGCTGCCATCAACATCGTGCCGGCCAGCACCGGCGCCGCCCGGGCGACCAGCCTGGTGCTCGAGTCGATGAAGGGTCGCCTCGACGGCACGTCCTTCCGGGTGCCGGTCCCCGTCGGATCGATCACCGACTTCGTCGCCATCTTGGGCAAAGAGGTCACCATCGACGAGGTCAACGAGGCCTTCAAGGCGGCGGCCACCACGGGCCGGCTGGCCAAGGTCGTCGTCTACACCGAGGATCTGATCGTGTCGTCCGACATCGTCGGGTCACCCGCCAGCTGCACCTTCGACTCACAGCTGACCATGGCCATGGGCAGCCTCGTCAAGGTGCTGGGTTGGTACGACAACGAGTGGGGCTACTCCAACCGCCTGGTCGACCTCACGCTCGTGGTCGGCTCCTAGCACCAGGTGCGGCTCCCGATCCTGGAGGACCTGCCCGATCCCCGGGGCAAGCGCGTCCTCGTCCGCTGCGATTTCAACGTTCCGATCTCGACGGCCGCCGACGGCACGCGAACGATCGACGACGACCTGCGCATCACCGCCGCGCTGCCGACGATCCAATGGTTGGTCGACCGCGGCGCCACGGTCACGACCTGTAGCCACCTCGGTCGGCCCAAGGGGGGCCCCGACGCCAAGACCGACCTGGGTCCGGTGCGGGCGAGGCTCGCCGAGCTGGCGCCGGGGGTATCACTGCTCGACAACCTGCGGTGGGACGCCGGCGAGGAGGCCAACGATCCTGCCTTCGTCGCTCGCCTCATCGAAGGTCAGGATCTGTACGTCGACGATGCCTTCGGTGCGGCCCACCGGTCCCACGCCTCGATCGTCGGTCCGCCCGCCCAC
>Ga0302325_10010980_pt1 | contig 19539 bp, 29 predicted proteins | sample Palsa_T0_2_FD_201948 | JGI IMG/M metagenome (GOLD analysis project Ga0302325, IMG submission 201948) | Peat permafrost microbial communities from Stordalen Mire near Abisko, Sweden - Palsa_T0_2 | ecosystem: Environmental > Terrestrial > Soil > Palsa > Peat permafrost | place: Sweden: Abisko...
TCCAGCCGTCTGGAAGACGCAGTCTATAGGCCAGCTTTCCGACCTTCTCGACAACTTCGAAGGGACCCACACGTTGCATATCCGATTTCGCCTTCGGAATGCCTTTGAGCTTGTATCCTGTACCAAGCCTGATATAGGCGTTATCTCCTACTTTGAGTGACAAGTCCTTATGCTTCCTGTTGTAATTCTTTGCGATATGATAAGCGGCATGCTTGGAGGCGTCCTCGGCATCAGCGCGGGCAAGAGCTCGAAGCACGGGCAGAGCCGGAACAGTATCTTCCGTTGTAGCGAAGTCCTCCGCCAAGGCGGATACGGTGTCCCGAAGTTTGAATCCGAACAAGATCTCATTAGGCGCCATCTTAGTCGCTGCCGTTCTCGAATTGTTGATCAAGAACTCTGCTTCCCCGAGAAATTAAGCCCAATCATCCTTGCGCTCATTGACAAAGAAGCGTAACATCGCTTGGAGGTATTTATTAGTCGCCTCTGATTGTCCATCCGTCTGAGGGTGATAGGAAGTCGAAAACAACAATGATACATCAAGCTTGGCGAATAAGGATTTCCACAGTTCTGAGACAAATACGCTTCCACGGTCCGAGATAATGCTGATAGGAATTCCCCACCGGCGGATGACATCTCTAAGCAATACGTCGGCCCAGCTCGCTGTGTTCCAATCCTCCCGTCCTGGGATGAAGATGACAGCCCGAGAAGTTTTATCTGTGGCGGTCAAAATAGCATCGCATTCCACTCCGTGAAATATTGTCGGTGGAAGCTTCATGATAAAGTCGATTGTGAGCATGCTAAACGGTCGCACTGGAGGTTCGATCGGCTGAAGCTTGCCATAAGGCTTGTGATTCGCAGTCCTTTTCTTAGCACACTCCGGGCATGACGAAACATAAGTCCTGACGACAGCTGACATCCGGGGCATGTAAAAGTGGTCGCGAATGCTGGAGAAGGTCATTTCTATACCAGGATGTCCCTGCTTGTCATGCGCAGCTTTCAGGATCTCTTGAACCAAACCAGATGGGATGCAGGCACGCAGCCCTCCAGCTTCTCCTTTGCGCATGAACAACAACTGGTGTCCTTCGTACTTCTTCAAGACCCATCCATACGCTTCAACTTCATCGGCTTCACCGATCTTCTCCGCCAACTCGGTAAAGATTGACCTATAATGCTGATCATCTCGCACTCCAGTTGACCACCGCTCCATAAGTTGGGGAGAGACATGAATAGAAGACTTGGTGTTTTCCAGTCTATTCTGATCCGGTATGATGTCGGTGACTACCGTGAATATGTCTACCTTGGCGGTAATCCTTTTGAGGCGTGATAGAGTGTCAGCTACCACATTATCCCTACCAGGTCGGTATCGAACATCCAATCGGAATTGCGACAAGTACTGGCTGCCCCGAATCAATCTCATGTTGGCGCGCTCGGGGGACGATGTCTTCAACGTCGTAGTGTGCGCGATGTGTCGTACAGCCACATGATCAGTGTGAATAATCGTGCGGTAGTCATTGGCTTCGACGAGGTGGCGAGCCTTCTTCACAGCGAAAACCAAGGCAGAGGTCTCCAATTCCATAGGCTAATAAGTCATCTCGGCAACAGTCAACTCCTTCGACAAAAACATAATCACTCGGTCTCTGTGCCTGTCGTAATTCCCTGACTGTACCTGCTCCACCGTCATCCCAAATTCTTCCATGATGAGCTTGGGAACTTGGTAAACAGCCACGCCAAACCCATACTCGTAAGACGCATCGATAGCCATCATCAGCGGAACACTAGGATCATCATGCACAAGAAACTGCTCGGAACTCAACGCCCGTTTCAACTGCTCAAATGACTCCAGCTGAGCTTTTGTTGGGGAAGGAATCGGTACCGTGTTTGACTTGATAGAGCGCTTCTGATTAGCTCCACGTATCGGCTTGGTGAGATCTGACACTAATTTTCTGAGTAGGGCAGCTCACACCGAATAGAAGGAAACGAACTGGCGGTAATAGCCGGTGAGTCCAAGGAAATACTCAAGGTCTGCCAAGGTCTTAGGAAACGCCATATCCCGGATTGCTGCTGTCTTGGCCTCCATAGTGTAAATTCCATATTGATGAACGACATGTCCGAGGAGCTGGACTCGCTCAAATGCAACTCGGCATTTTTTTGGATTCAGCGCAAGGTTGTTCCGTTCCATCTTGTCGAATAATAATTCTAGGTGCATGAGATGTTTCTCAAAGGTGTAAGATGCTACCACAATGTCGTCGATATAGCTGCTTGCCCATTCTAAGAATTCTTCAAGGAACTTGTCGATGTATTTCTGTTGATGCGCTACCAATCCTTTGTATCCCATAAGGGCGACGTTGAACCATTCATGACCACAGTGAGTGACAACTGCAGTATACGGCCTTGACTCCGGCTCGATCACTCTCTGATAGTACGATTTGATCTGATCGAAGAGGGAAATGCGTCATCTCCATCTGATTTTGCCCATAACGTCGTCTTGGCGGGGTAAAGGATAGGCATCGTCCTCAGTAGCTGCATTCAATCCTCTCGTATCCACAACAACTCGGCCCTTATCACTGGGCCTCCCTGTACGTACCACAAACACACCCCATCCCACAGGGTTCACCCCTTCACACTTCGACATCTTTCTTTCAGCAACCAACTTGTCAAACAGCTCATCCACAACTTCCCTGTCCTTCGCGCCAAGCCTATATACGCCCCTCGACTTCAGATTGGCTTCTTCTTTGACTCTTATTTTGAGCCAATTCTCCGGAGGTTCATTTACAACACCATCAGTCTTCTCCCACACAGTCCTATATTTCCTAACTAACTCCTTCAACATCACCAACTGGTCAGGCGTCAAGTCTGGCCCGTATTGTATGTCCTCTATGGAAGATCCGATCGGCAGAGGTCCGATGTCATCAAGTATAGATTCTCCCATGGCATCAGATAGTTGTTCTTCGGTAGCTCTCGGCAAGCGGTCTCCAATCCCAAGGTAAGCTTCGGCTGACAAGTGCAACCCCACTGCTGCCGGGGGGAAAGGAAAGACAGGCAGGTGACGCTCGGCGGCAAAGTATGGATCCCCCAGCCACGCTTGGGCAGTTTCGGCATCCACCCAGAACGCTTCGGTATCGGCATTGAACTCTGACAGCTCTCCAATCGGCAAGGAACGTGAAAAGATGACAGGATGGTCTGTTTTGTTGTGGTAATATATGGCGGCAGTTGAGTTAGAACAGACGGATTCCAGAAAGGCTCCCGAAAGCGAAAGATAGGCGGTGCCCTGGTTGTGAATAGGGCGAAAGTTGACATCGCTCTCTCCGGTGAAGGGTCGAAACTTGATCGGGATCGCTCGTCGAGAGTAAGGGAGTACAATGGTGCGTTCTCTGACCTTCACCTTGCGGCGCTGAGCCTGCTGCTTCTCCACCGACTTGGTGCGACTCGGTGCGAACACATTGCAAGAGGGAATCCTAAGCGTGGATGACTCGAAGTCCAAACTCATCCCATAAGGCTTCAACATATCGACTCCGATAAGCATGTGGCACTTTAATCCCTGAACAAGGTGAACTTCGACTTCGACTTCCAACTACACCGGTTCGTCTTGTCGCCGTCTAGGAACAAAGATAGTGACTACGGAATAGAGGTTGCTGAGATGAGCGTCGCTGGCGATACCCTTGATCCGGATGGGAGCTGGCATTGTAGCGGTGTGAGCTTGAGGGAAAGTCTCGCGGAACCATTGTTCATCAGGCACTGTCATTCCACATCCGGAATCGACACAAATATTGTGGTCTTGTCCAGTCACTGTGGATCGAATTTGTAATTCAGCATATCGGAATCCATGGAAGGCGTAGCCGGTCCCCAGAATAGACTGCTTTGTTGGCTTGACCACCAGGGCACCGGTGGCAAGGAAAACACCTAGGCTCTCCACTGTAAAATGACCTTTCTCCTTCAGATGGTGGTGTAGTTGGTTTCGAGAAGGCATAGAGGTGCCGCAGGAAAGGAAGCGGCAAGGATGGTTGCCTACGGGCTCCTTGTCCATCTTCGCCGATGCTGGCTTCTTGTCAATAGTCAGGTTCAGATTTTGCGAAGTCAGATTTTGCGAAGTCAGATTTTGATGGAATTGGTCAAGGATCGCAGTCTCGCTCCGTTGAGAAATCAACGAAGTCGGATCCGGTTGACCACTCTGACCCAGAACCGCGGTCTCGCTCCGTTGAATAGTCAACGAAGTCGGGTTCTTGCTAGATGCTTGCTGAAACTGCTCAAGATTCTCGGTCTCGCCCCGTTGAGGAATCAACGAGGTCGGATTCTTGGCAGTCGGTGTAGGAGTAGGAGCTTCTTTCACAAGATGGTGATAGTAGACATCGTATCCTTCGGTGCCGCCATCGCTGTGAAACTAAGAAGACCCTCTAATAGCCGGAAATTCTGTGTTGTGATTCTCCGGTCGTTGGTCCGCATGTTGTTCAATTAGGTGCGGCGAGGGAGGTATGCTTTCGGATGACTTCAGAGTCTCAACGGGTTCATCTTCTTCAGCCGCATGGTATGCGGAAATGCACTCGGCTACATCGGCTTGCGAATAATCTCCCATCTCGTGCTGCAAAACATTTAAGTAATATGCCTTTGTCGGCTTTGTTGTGGGATTGTTCTAGTAGTAGTTGTGCTCTCAGTCCATATGTTGCCCCCTACATTTCGAACAAGATCTATGGCCAGGAGTCCATGCCGAAGATCGCTGCGCTGTGCGTGTCTGAGTCAGAGTTAGTCTTCCTGAGGGCCTTGCAGTGAGTTGGAGTCGTTGAGGAGGCGGTCCGATTCCCATCTGAGAACGCCCTGCCATCTGAGTCGGAGGCTGATTCCCTCCATAATTCCGCTGTCCAGCTGGAATGAAAGGCCGATTGCTGGATATGATATGACTAGACTGAGACGGAGAGTAAGGCGCATTCGTGTATCTCTGCTGAAAGGCCGTCGGACGATAGTCGTTGTTCCAACGCCGAGTCGGAGAGTTGCCTTGTGCGCGAAGCCGTTGAATGATCATTTTCTCTTTCCACGATCGCTCTTTATCTTCTAGTCTCCTCCGGAAGTGGTCGATAGAAGTAGTCTCGTCTGGTTCGTCAATGTGTTCTCGAATGTCGATATCAATTCTATTCCAAACAGCAAGCAATTGTTGATGAACATTATCGAAACCAGCTTCCTTCTCAAGTCGCAGCTTGGTTGAGAAGTACTGAACAATCGACATACTGGACTGAGCCATATTGACGGTATACTTGGTATTTATAAAGTTTTGCAAGGCCACCGAAGCAGGCGGATCCCATCGTCATTTCAAAGCCTGTCTCCAACGATAAATCGAGTCTTGTGGATTTGTACCCGACGGGGATCTGAACGACGCCTTCTTGATATCGGTGAGTTCTGTCGTGTACCATTGTAACGCCGCCCCTCAGAGGCAGGTCGGCACGTTGGTGCGGACCAAGTCGCCACGTTTCAATTTGACTATGTCGTCTAAACGATCCAAGAAAACTGAAGCATTGCGATAAAAGGAATCCTTCCCAATGGTGACGATTTCGGAGGTTCCAGACGAACTGTAGAGGTCGGGAAAAAAGAACTCCACTTCATCGGCCCTCCAATGTCCGCTATTCCCGGAGCCGGCAGCACCCGGAGCCCCAGGAGCCCCAGTCTGGCCGCGAGGTCCTCTGAGACCTCCAGGATTTGCTCGCAAGGCGTCTGCGAGCTTGTTGACAAATTCAGGATCCTCAATAATCGTGCGGTAGACGATACCCAAAGGGTCTTCCTCGCAGGGTATAGCGCTCGGGGTCGTTGCAGATGGAGCACGAGGGTTGCTTGGCGAGTTCTGGCGAGACTCTCTGTCTCGAATCTCTGCAGAGTCGGTACGATAGTGTCCTTACATGGTAGGGCTCACAGGAGGGCTGAGGACTCGGCAGGTCGGTAGAATTCTCTTGGCTGACGTCCGGTGAGAATTCGCGGTGTAGTTGATGCATATAGCGATATAGGCGCTCAAGCGGATCTAATTCTTCTGGGGCCAGTGCGCTCAGCACAGAGGTCAGGATCGGTTCCTACTGGCGATGTTACTCTCTGATTAAGTAGTCAGGGAGCTGGTACCTCTAGAAATGGAGGCTGGCAAGTCAGAAAGTCGATTTCTCGCTACCAAATGTCACGAAACCTGAGCGAAAGGTTGTATGGTATGAAGATGGTTTTCTATGAAGTGAAGATCTACTTTAATAGCCTGAACACCTAGCCCTGGCCCAACCATATAGCTCGCCACGTAACAACTATTACTACTACTAGTATAGTGCCAGATCCTAGCAACATTCAGTTAGAAACCTTCCACTGGCAGTTGAACTTAAAGTTTTAAAGATTGGGGTGGCACCTTTAGTTAACTGACTGCACAACTCAGTGTTTTCCGCCACAGTGCTAATCAGTGAGTGCAGTTTCATTTCAAGTTGTGCATTAGTAGCTGCTCTAGTTATTGTTTCTGGCGAATTCTTCAACTAATTTCTGTTGCTAGTGAGATGTAACTCAAAAATAAGTCACACCCACAGGAGAGGTAGGTTTTGAGAGATGTTTGTTTTGTGTTTGTTTTGTTTGAACCAAAAGCACGGACAGTAAGACTGATTGAGACACTTGTAGTCTACTAATTGTTTGTGTGCTTGCTTGTGACTTGGTTGCCTTTCTATAGGGGATTTTCTAGGGGATTATATAGACATTCCTTATCTTTGCCAAGATTCTGTTGCTTGCTTGTGTCACTTACACAGCCTCCACAATCCAAGGTCCTAGCCCTACACAGCCTCCACATTCCTTGGTTTTCTTATCTTGTGACACTACATAGCCTCTACACGCCAAGGTCTGGATCAGCATAGCCTCCACATTCCTTGGTTTTCCTTATCTTGTGTGACTACACAGCTTCCACAGACCAAGGTCTGGGCTTACACAACCTCCACATTCCCTGATTTCTTTATCTTGTGTGACTACACAGCCTCCACAAACCAAGGTTCTAGTTGGACCTTGTGACTTTAAGTTCATGATAGGAGATAATCTAGGCTCGAAACTGCCTTTATGGCCGGAATTTTTCAACTTAATGCAGTATCACCACACTAGGTTGCAGTTGACAAATGTCAGTAACTGTTACAGGCATTCTCCATGTCAACATCCACCTTTCTTAAGACATTGTAATCGGTCTGACAATTGTCTTACTATGTCTACACAATGTTGAGTTTATGTCAATCACTCCAATATGTTCAAACAGGTTGGCTTTGACCCAGTCTTTCCCATTTGGACATCATGTAGAGCAGAAGCCCTAAATGTATATATTTTGTCTATAGAAGAGTCAAATTTTGACACCCTGTCCACTACGTTCATGACAATCAACACCACATTGACATCATAAATTGATAATGTCAACATTACGGACATATGTCTAAGTTTTACGGCTACTATGCTTGGACACAGAGGGAGATTTACATTCAACCCACTAGAAGTTCTAGCAGCAGTTACTTACTTAAGTTCATTTATAGGTTCAGCTTTTAGGTAGTACTACTAGGAGTACTGTTGCTGCCTTTAGAGAAATGCCCTTGAGCTGGTACTACTACTAGTCACAAACCCCCCTTAATGGCCACCCCCGGGAAATGGCCCCTACAAATCAAAGAAATCAATTCAAGACCACATTAAACCACAAGAACTCCAATTCATCCCCAGATTAGAAGTTAACTATCTTCGTTTATCTCTTCACTATTGTCTACGCTAATCTGATCTGCCTCCGGGGCATTTTCCCTTGTCTTCCTTCTCAAAGAACGCTTGCGACTTGCAGTGGCTTCTTCTGCCGCTTTTAGTTTCTCATACAATCCGACTGTCGTTATATGGACCTAATCCTTCAAAACCACCCGTTTGCCTTGCACCATAACTCTTCTTTTCTTGACAATAGTATTCAGTTCATCAAGGTGCTTTTGAACTAGAATACTGGTGGCTCGAGTTTGCTCATACATTCTGATGACTTTCGTAATATATTGACTTGTTGGAGTGTCCAAAATTCTCTTCTCAATGTTCTCGAACAGTGCCTCATTTGCTGATCGTAAAATAGCAGAATCTATGCAGGAAGGCGTTGTAGGAACTAGATTGAATTTGGATTTCGGAGAAAGCATAGGAAGCGTCTCAACGGGGAGAGGTAGTCCGATAATCAACATCGATGTTTCTGCCTCTGCAGTGCCTGCTTTGAGACGATGAATGACTTTTTGTGGCTGGAAGGAAATCAATCCGGCTCCACTCCATGCACTTTTAATGGCGAGAATATTTCTACATCTAATGGTTGAGTTAAATGAGAGGAATGTAGTGGAAGAAGAACAACTTCGATATTGGAGTCCATACAGAACTTAACGAAGGACGCCGTGACATGGCTGCCGTGACCATCGCAAACGAGAAGTCGAGTTGCTCCGTTAGCCTTGTTTCTAGTTGTTGGCTCAAAACACTTGCGCATCCATTCCTCGCCAATTGCATTACAAGTCCAACCCTTCGTGTTGCATGCTCAACTCCAATCTTTGTCCATTTCGCGCGGTACCCATGCCGTTTGCAGATTTTGTCCTTTGAAAATCACTAATGGTGGAATCGCACTTCCATCCACACAGATGCATTCTACAACAGTCACCCATTCTGTTCGGCCTGGTTCTGCCATATAAATTTTCTTCGCTTTAGCACCACAAATTACATAGGAGCTTCGTCCTCGTACTCCAATATTAAATCCTACAATCAGTACTATTAGCGCAGTGATAACCAGTCTCATCCATATTATAAACATCCTTTAGATTGATCACATAATCGGTCATAACACGTTGGAACGTTGTAAACCAGTTCCAGAGTTGCTCCTCTGTGACCTCTGCATGACCCTTTTCAATCGACTTGGCTACTTTTGATTGTAGTGATGGATAGCGTGCAAGGAAGCGGGAAACCCACTGCTTGCCTAATTGCCTAGTCGCAGAACCTTCGCTTGCAAGACGTGAAACCATGAGTTCTTCGGCCAATTCACGTAAGAATTGGTGGTGCACAGGAAGGCCAGTGCAGGAGAGGCGCTCAACCCACTTGACAAGAGCGGTCTCCTAATCTGGAGAGAGATTTTGAAACCCAGCATGTGCTTCACGACGCGACTTGCCACCATTAAATCGACGCGCAACAGTCCTCCTAGATGCTCCAGTGTCTCGAGCGGCTTCTTTGAAATTCGTATAGGTCCCATCTGCGAGACCTGCAAGCGCCTTTGCCAGGTTATTCTCTTGTTCGGCGTTGGTGGCCTTCCGAATCGCGTTCATGGTGGGTGTGGGTGGGCGTTTCATGGGGGTGGCCATTGGGCCGTATCATAACCTAGTAGTACCACTGCCAGTGGCAGTAGTTCAAGATGACCTTAAATCATTGAGCTTGCTAAGAATGCTATACTACTAGCAATAGTAACACGTTCAAGTTGGCAACAAACATGCATATTTTTGGGACTGGTGGATACTGGCACTAGTAGTACTACTAGTATTATAATTTGAAGTACTGCTGGCAGTGCTCATTCAATTTGGATGGGTGACTTCAACTTCAAGTTGTTCAAGTGGAGTGCTGCATTTAGTAAGCCCAGCACACTGCTGGCAGTGAGATTGAGGTCAACAGAGTGGGCATGCCACTGGCAGTAAGCACTCCTGCCAGTGCTACTACACTCAGGCTGGTAAAGGATCAATAAGTAAGCTTCAAGACTAGTACTAGTACTAGTAGTAGTACGAGTAGTAGTAGTAGTAGTGAGGCATGGTGTGGCACTAGTATTACCAGCCGGACCACTGGCAGTGAATTTCAACCTGCCAATGATTTTCTCTGCCTGAGCACTGACATGCATGATTGTCTAGTACTAGTAGTAGATGACAGTGCAGCACTCCATCTGTAATTGAATCAGTACTACTACTACTACTACTACTAGTAGCACAACACTTCACACCGCACTAGGGTTGAAGTGCCAGTGGAAGACAATGCAGTGGCACTGCAATATACTAGTACTAGTACTACTAGTTAAAGATTCCGCCCATGACACTACTACTAGTAGTTTCAAGGCTTTGGCATACTCTATCTTGGACTGGGAGCCACGTGACAAGAAAAAAGCTCAGGCTTGTGCAGTAGTAACACCGCCGAACACACTGAGCTATCACCGGCAGGTATAGTATTACTAGTACTAGTAATAATACCAGTACTAGTCGCAATAAGCATGGCTATGGGCTTGAGATACAAACACTGCCAGTGCAACTAGAACTTCAAGTTGAAGTTGTGTTCAGAGTTTAAACTTTTCACTCTTCCCTAGTAACTTGAAGGCAGCCAAAACTGAGATTGATATCCACTAGTAGCGATCCGATACACAAGGCCCACGGCAATTGCAACGCTGCCAGATACATATGAAGCAACTGAACAAGCCGACCTTGAAGGACGTATGTGATTGCAGCGTGCAACCACGTTACTACTAGTATGAGAAATTCAAGTTACTAATACTACTAGTATGCCATGATATACAGAAACGTCAACTCCCGTAGCAATTAGTATGGAGATGAGAGAACGCCGGAAAGTTTCCCATACACGTTACATGACCTCTGCAATCACCCGCGCAGCCTCTTTATATACCGACAGCATCTTCTCGCACTTTTCTCGCTCTTGTTTCAAATTTTCGTCTTCATAAAGCAGTTCGTTGAACATGTCTTCCCGGTATAAGTCAGCCACAAGTCGTGTTTGCAAAACCTATTGTGAGATAGCTCTCCAAGCAGATTTATACTTCTTTGCAATGATTCACTAGCAGGTGCATAATGGCCTTGGGCACCAAATCTTGGATACTTTCTCGAACGATGAGGAAATAGCTAGAGATGAGGCTCCTTATCAGATCCGTTTCGATTCGCTCACGTTCAGTGAGCGGCGGTTCGTCAGAAGGCTCTTCCATCTGCCTGTTAGTCAGGGCGAACACCCGGAAATACCCCGACACCCATCGATTCTTCAAAGTCTCTTGTGAAACTGTTCATATCAACAGCTTTTGAATTCTCACGGGTCCGACGATGTCGCTTCTCCTGGTCGATTGCCCGAGATTCGTGCCTCGGCATGACGACGCTATTCTCCATTGTGCCATCTTTATTGTTCCCGAAGAAATAGTTGAGAAACGTTTCTCGAGCATTTGTTGCTGCATTTGCTACTACGCCGTTCGGGACTTCTCCAAGAGAATGCGAGTCAGACCGAATATGGTGATGGTGATGTGAGACGCCGGAGTTCTGTGATTCATGACTGGGAGCTCCGGAGGCAGACACATTGAGATTGTCGGTCGAAGACTCCAATTTCGGACTCATTCCATTCACTCGCTCGCCTAACGCACTCCGCTCCCTATTTCGAATGGCACTGGCTTCTCTCCGTTTTGATTTGGTCACTATGTTTTGATTGTTGTTCATCATACTATTCATAGCACCAGTTGCTCCAAGAAAGTTGGGATGATTTGTGTTTATATAAGCGCCTTGAATTGCGATGAGGCTCTCGACGTAGCGGCTTGTAGGCCCTAGACGTTCTCGAAGCAATTCGCTGACAACTTCGATCAATTTGGTTTGAAGTCGCGGAAATCGAGTGATTTCTGTATTGCCACAATTGTGACATATTTTCATCAATTCTTCATAGACCAGCTCCACGCAACGTTGACTAGGAGACTCGAGAAGCCGAATTTGAGGCTTGACTAGCAAATCGAATGCCATTTCTGGCACGAAAAGAGAAGGACGAGGCCCGGTTGAGTTTCGGATTGCAGTACGTATATCGTGAACTGTTAAATTTTGAGTGGGATCAATGATGTCTAGTGAGTGTCCAAACACGGAGTTGAAAATATAGTAAATACGAGCTCCACCGCAGAGTTCTTTTGTAGAGATTTCGGAAGAGGTGCCGTCGATGGAGGATACGAAACTTGTAGCGAATCGTGTCATCAGTTGTAAGATAAGAGAGCCTCTATGTTGAGGAGCATTGAATTGTGGCTCTCCATAAGAAGCAAGTTCTTGCTGAGTTTGACCCATAAGGGTGTTGAGCCGGGCTTTGATATCTGGTAGTTTCTCCCTGATGTGTTGCATCAATATCTACGCGTCAGAGCACGTAGCGGCCAAGTATACAGTATTCAAGGACTTTGCAAGATACTGGGTTCCGCAACGGTGGGCGATATTCCGATAAGCAGGGGTTTGTCGGAAGTAGGCTTCTTCACTCCTCAGGGCGTCTTTCAAACTTTTGTTGACAGTGATATCCTGTTGACTTCGGTTGACAACACCAATGAAACCAAGTTTCAAGGGATAAACACGTCCGGCTAGAATCTCAAGGGCGTTAGTTCCGTGATCCATGAGATCGAGCTTCGTGAGGACACCTATGGTCCGTTTCCCAGCGGGGTCGACCTGCCGTGCAAGTTTCAGACCTTCAGAATTCGCCAAGTCAATGTTGGCAGGAGTGACGGCTAGAATAATACTTATCTTTAGTCTTGGAAGGGAGGAGATGTATACCTATTTGGTTTGGCTATGTATTCAACAACAAGACTCCGGACCTGCTTCTCAATATCCGTAGGCTGATCTCCGATTGGAATCTTTGTCAACCCAGGCAAGTCGACCAAAGTCAAGTTGAGAACCGTCGGACTGAAAATCTTGAGGTGTATTGGCAATCTGTTGATGCCTTTGTTGAGACCGGCAACCCGAGCAGTTTCAGCCTCGATTTCCCTCCGTACAGCTTCAAAATCTGTGAATCTGTGGCCGGGGGAGTGGAGGAATTCGGCCCATTCAGGCTCGAGAGCGGCATCCTGAGGGGAAAGGGCATCGGAAGATCCACCGATATTGATGAGCTGTAGAACAAGGGGACGGCGAGTGACAATACCGGAGCCACGAGGGAGAAAGTCGCGGCCAACTGGAACAATGAGACACGCTCTCAACAGCAACGGGGAGGAATTACCAATGTTCTCTAACACCGAGGACTTTCCCGATGACTGCGACCCGACAACAACAACCTGCGGAAGGTCAAGTGTTTCAGTGCCGAGCGTGTTGTACGTGAGGTCCTATAGCAGTTAGTCTCTGAAGCCAATGCCTGACGGAGTGGCTACCTGCAGAGCTAGAGGCACAGTCAGCACAGCACAAGGACGGGGGATTTACTGTTGACGAGCGGAATCAAGTCCTGGAGCGAGCTTTGGGCGGCCGGTTGAGGAGCCATTTGGTCAAGTCCAAACGACTTTCGGGATCTGTTGATGTTGGTGGAAGACACTTTGGCGCAGATGCAAATAATAAGCCTGTATGTTTCTGTCGGCGCGTTTTCTGTGGGCTGGCGACGGCGACACGCAAGTTTGTCTTTATGCAGCTGCGCCGGATGTTGCAAACCTTGGGTCCGCGCGGAGAGTGGGAGATTATGTCATTGGCTGCCAATCAGAACGTGACACCCCCCTTCCAACTTTTCAAGGATCTGAAGATATGAATTACACAACGATGCTTTCTTCTATGCAATAGCAGGAAATGATCGCTTCTTTGCCCCTTTCTCCAACGGTATTTCCTCAGCGCCAAAACCCACAACCCCATTCTCGACCAGCTCTCGTCGTACGTAACCTAGCCCAGCCGTGTTCCATCCAGTCAATTCCCGCTCTCGTGCAAGACTTCGCCGCAGACTGGCTTTGAGCTCGTCAAGTACCGGTCGTAGCTTCCTAGATGCAACAATCTGGGAATGATGTACTCTTATCAAGCTCGTAAGCATTTGAGTCGTTAGTTTTACATTCCAACCCTACTTATCAGACATTTGCAACGAATTTCAAACCTTCGCTGCCCAGATAGTGATAAATCCGATGAGAATTTCAACATGCTCGAAAGGAAGGACCAATAAAGCATCCTGAAGATTTGCGGGCTTGACTCTCTCAATCACGTTGAGTACATACCTCTCGGCACTGACTCCAAGTGCCATGAGGATAGGATTCCGAGTTGGGTAAGCCGTCTTCGGCCGACTTTTGAGCTGCAGCTCGTATTCTTCCATCAAGGCACGATCGTCCCTCCCCAATTCCAAAGCCTCGACAAGTCTTTCGCCCGCATTCAGAGTTTCGCTTGTCTGTTTTCCAGCTTGAGTAACTTCCATCCCCTCTCCATCTCCGCTTTCGTCGATCCGACTCCGTTCTAGACCCTCCACCAAACCTTCTTCGTACAGTTCATCTACTTCCTTTTCTCGTTCTTCTTCCAGGAATACCTGCTCATCTGATCTACTCCATATTCGAATTGATTTATCCCGGCCAGCGCTCGCGACCCAGTTACCTCGCGAATTCTGGGCCATACTCCATACCTCTCCATGGTGGCCTTTAAGCGAAAGGATGTTCTCCCAGGTGTCGCCATCCCAATATTTGACATCCCCGTCTTTACCAGAAGTCCAGAAGTTATGCCAGTCACGCTCATCTTTTCCTAGTTCGAACATTCCCACCATGATTGACTCCGGATGAGCTCGGATAGATCGATGGCAATCACCAAAGTCCAAGCCCCAAATTTTGCATGTTCGATCAGCGGATGTCGACAATAAAAGCTTCGAATCTAACGATATCGATATTGACAATGCAGGGAGCGCATGTCCATAGAGGGTGAGATGATGTTTAAGAGTATTCACAAAGAACACTTTGATTGTCCTGTCAAGTAAGGCAACCGCCACAAGTCTCTGATCGGGAGTATATCTGACGGCAAGAACATCTTCAGATAACTTCAAGGTACGAATATGTTCCAACCTGAGTCTAGCCACGGCCGTCTACAAGTTAGGGATATCTTCGGGGACTATACCCCCGTTGCTTCTACATCTTGCATCACGACATCGACATTCCAGAACTTGACGCTTTTGTCAGCGCTCCCCGTTACAAGGCTCTTTTTGTCTGGACTCAGATGCGCCCCCCATATATGTCCATCGTGTGCGTCAATTACGTCTACCAAGGTGGAACTTGGAAGATCATACAGTTCCAGTTTGCCCTCTTTGGTGCCCAATACCACTATTTTGTCTCCTGGTAGAAATGCGCTACACAATGCGAATCCGCAATCCCAGGTTCGGATCACGCTACCTGTCCGAACGTTCCAAACTTTAGCGCCTCCTTGCCCTGCCGAAAGTAGCATTTCATCATCGGAGGAGATTGCCAAAGTGCGGATTTCAGAACGATGTCCAGAGAGAAGGATCGAGGACGTCAAAATAGATTCAGGTTCTGGGGCGGACTTGGTCTTCGTAGGTGGAAGCGGGACTGTATAAAGGAGGATTGCATTCGAATCAAGAGATACCAGAAGCTACATTCAGCGAGCATGAACAGATGACTACCTGTACTGACGTTGCTGATACAGTCGCGTCCCAGTCAAGACTTCGTACTTTAGCTGATGCTCGAATGGTCGTATATGCAGAGATCTCGTTCGCAATGTTGTTTTCATCAGCGCCTTCATTCTCTCCATCCGCGCTTTCTTTCTTACTCTTTCGCTTCCGTTTCCGGGAAAGCTGCCTTTTTATTTCCTCTGCAGTTTTTATGCGGAAGATCTCGATATTTCGATTTGCGGAGTGAACAGCTAGAAATCTTGCTGAAGGATGAAATTTTAGAGATAGCGGTTTATCTCGATTTGCTCTTGAGATCGCACCACGCTGAGAAAGAAGCTTGTTATTCGGATCGTGCGACTTCGTCATGTTTACAGACCAGAACTTGAGCTCGCCATCGGGGCCAGCTGTGACAACAGTGTCCCCAGAAGGCGCAACCGCCAACGCCCATGTCTCTCCTCTATGAGCAAGGTGGGTCTCAATACAGAAACTTGTACTCAAATCCCAAACTTTGATCAGACCGTCCTTACCAGAAGTAAGCAGAAAATCGCCCATCACAGAACTCTCCCCCTCTTCCGAATCTTTGACGGGGCAGAAGAATGACAGTCCAGTAATTTGATCCTGATGCGACCGTAATCTGACAATTCCTTCCTCCGAGACGAGATCCCATAGCACGACGTCAGTGTCGCGACTCCCACTGGCAAGTCGGTTCCCCTCGTCGTCAAAACACAGTTGCGTAACAGCTGCTTTATGACCGTTGAACGTTACAACCAATTCGCCAGCATTGCACGTCTCGCTCAGGCCCCATACTCGCACGCTTCCATCTTGATATCCGGCCGCGATTAGATTCTTCCGTTTTGGATTCTGGGCAAGAACCGTCACCTCGGCAGTTGACGGCGAGTCGACGAGCGTGGCTAGAAGCACTGAAGTTTTTACGTTCCATACTTTGATCGATTCTAGGGCTGGAACGACAGCCAAGGTTCGTTTCGCTCGTGAACCTGACGAGGAAACCGTTGGCGAGGTGCAAAGGATATTCGAGTTTCCCGAAACAATGATGCCAAGCGTAGACAATGGCGAGTAGCGGAGATAGCTTTTGACCATGATGTCGCTCGAGGAAACTTATTTGGCAAATTCTACTGCATGACTTTCTGAATATGTGCGCTGTGTGTTGGCTTGGTCTGCAGAAAGGAACACCAAGCGTAGAAATTTTCGCAGATCACTGGGCTCACGTGATGAAAATGTTTTTCAAGACTGCGCCGACCGCCACGTAGTAAGCTTAGCGTCACTCCACATTCCGAGACACCGCGGCTTGGAGGACAAGGCGCAACACCCGGGATGGACCGCGAGCAATGGGCTCAACTCAAAGACACCATTCATCGTCTGTACATCGACCAGAACCTGAATTGTAAACAGGTCGCTGCCATTCTTCGGGAGCAGCATGACAACAGAGTCAGGTTCGAGCATCTCTCCAACGCTACTGATAACAAGAGAACGGACATTGCAACGCCATATGAAAGAATGGGGATTCGTAAAAGGCTCACATCTCGAGCTTCTCCCCGGCTCAATACCATGGCATAGTCCGGAGCTTGCAGAGTTGATCACCCAAAAGTTCTGGGAGAGCAAAACAGATGCCCAGATATGGAAAGAGCTCCATACGCAGGGATATACGAAGATCTCGTACAGTGATTCAGAATGAAGTCGCTAATTATAGGCAACGTCAGATTCGCTCCATTCGAGGAAGACACGGGTTGCTGCGCAAGTCTCAATTAAACGCACAAGGATTATTGGACTACTTGGCTCAAGAGCAACCAGTCCTAGACCAACTTCCAACAATACGTAAATTGGTTAAGCACTTCCGAGAAGACAGACGGATATGGGTGACGAGAGATGTATGCAATGAAGCTCTGAACCTTGCGAAGATAAGAAACCGAGATGTGTTAGATTCATCGCGAGTCGAGAGCAATTTGGCGGGCGTCGAAGCTATCGGTCTGCAATAAGCAAGACTTTTGTTTTCTTGTATGTCAATGACTTAACCTCATAAGGTGTTTCGCGAACTAGTCGTAGAATGTAAATAAATAGGGTGGATGCATTAACACGCCATATAATAATATCCTATCTAACAAATGAATGTACACCAATCCCCCTTGGCATCTAATAACCTACTTTTCGGCCAAGTAATTTGCTGGAAATATGCCGGTCCTGTCCCCAATCTTGCCTGTCCACCAGTCCTGAAATTAAAGGTCGTTTTGTGGGAAGAGGTACATTTCTTGACTCGCTTTTCTTCGTTACTTCAATGATATCTCCTTTCTTGAAACTTAGGTCGCCACTTTGTTCACCATCAAAGGCAAATTGAGCTATATATTGATCTCTTCCCAGTGAGTCTTTCCGGGTGAATACAGGTTTTGGAGCGGTTGGACGAGCTGGTTTCTCCCCATAGCCTCCAAGTGGCATTGTGTTCGATCGACTAGTCCTTGCGGTAGGCGCATCGGAATAGTCAGAGGAGAACCTACAGGATCAGATCCATAAACGAGGTATATACATCTGCTGCTTGTATTGATTTTCCTGTCTGTCATACTCATCATACTCATCATACTCATCACTGAAATTATTCCTCCATCTCTCGACTCCTCGTCCACCGGTTGTATTTGCTCGCCCTAAGCTGGATGCCCGATTCCGGCTATTTCCGCCTCCTGAAGATTGAGAATCGTCATCCCATTCATCCTCATCCCCATAAATTGGTATGTCATTGTAAATGCCATCTCCCGGTGCGTCAGCTCCACTGAAAGCTCTCGTATTCAGAATCCGATACAAGGGGTCTGCAGCAGGCGGGGCAGGGAACTGGCCGGTGAGAAGTTGTTTAGCGGTGACAGGTGCATTGTAGAATTTGCGATTGGCATCTCGACGTTCAATCAAAATAGATCCCTCCAGCGACACTCCGGCAAATAAACCCTTTGTTTTACTGTAGGAGAATATTGGGGCGACGGACTTAAAATTTGCAGCGCCACTGGCTTCAGCGTTACGACCTACTGGCCCAGCTGCGATAGAGAGATTGCCTCCTAGGGTGACACTGCCTAATTGTTGGAAAGCACGGACTGCAGCGAGGTCGTTAAGAATCATTACAAAATCAGTGACTTCGGCGCCTACTGGTTAGTGATGACTATGTTGGCAAGACCGATTTGTCCGCCAAAGCCCATTCCAGCGGTGATAAGAGCGGAAGGCGCTGACCATGCTAGAAGTTAGTGGCGAATTATAAGGTGGATACAGCCATCCGGAAGACGTGCAATCACTAATCCAGACCCAACTCGACCTGAAAATAGAAAACCAGCCAGAAAGTTAGTGCAGAATTCGTGTCTAAGTACCTTTAAAACGGTGATTATGGCCAAGCCCTTTGCATTTGAAAGGACAGAAGGTGGTATAACCTTATCTGGCCCAAAGGATTGTCGCGGATCAACGAAACTAATTGTTAGCTTGGGCCCCATGGGGGGGACATACGAAGCCAGAATTCTACCTACTTTCCTTGTCGATGGTTAGCATCTAGTTAAGAAAAGAGGATGATGACATACTTGCATTCGCCTAGTTAACAGTCAGCATAAGAGGGAGTGGGAGAGGAAGGGGGACAGACTCCGCAGCGAGGCCGGTAGAGGCGAATTGAGCCCCATTGTATAGAGTTCGACCCTGTGCTCCGAAGGCAACCGGATGCGTAGACAATATGCTGCGGGCCAAGGTTGATGTTACGCTTTGACGAGCTGTACGGGAGTACGTGCACTTTCGAGGTTGTGCGCACTAGAGAGCCTTGCACACAGCGGATCCTCCGGATTTTGATCGCGACCGGTGGCTGTGCTGGCTCCTTAAAAGACAAAATTCATTCAAATTTTTCTCTCACAAACCACCCACCCTGCCATGGTCACAGCACGCTTGGCATCCACAACGCCCTCAATCAACACACACAATTACTGATGGCGATGCTGGGCATTCCATCATGAGACTTGGCTCTGACCGAATCGTGTCTATGACCATTCCATTGGGGCCGACGTTTCGCTGCTGCCGCATCCCAAAACTTTTTGCTCCCGGCTTTTTCTTGCTCGACATCAACTACGCTCACAACCCTTCAAGTTGTTTCACCCTATAAGGTATGCTATCCTCTGCTTGTTGTGTTCTTTGCGTGATGAACGTTTGTTGTGCACCAGTCTAAGCGAGACTTCTTTACATTGGCTCGTGGTGCTGAGAAATATCAATCAATCAAATCTACTGACATTTGCA
>Ga0302325_10010981_pt1 | contig 19538 bp, 14 predicted proteins | sample Palsa_T0_2_FD_201948 | JGI IMG/M metagenome (GOLD analysis project Ga0302325, IMG submission 201948) | Peat permafrost microbial communities from Stordalen Mire near Abisko, Sweden - Palsa_T0_2 | ecosystem: Environmental > Terrestrial > Soil > Palsa > Peat permafrost | place: Sweden: Abisko...
GGGGGCTAATGAAGCTTTGGCATTGCCAGCGCTGAAGCGCATGATCAGAGTGGAGACTCTTTCACGGAGCGCTCAAGCGCTCCGTCCCCCGCATGAATGCGGGGGCTCCCACCACGGGAAGGGCCCGGGTCTCGAGTACGAGATCTGGGTTCTTTTTTTCTATTCCCACTCGATCGTCCCCGGCGGCTTGGATGTAATGTCGTAAACCACGCGGTTGATGCCGCGGATCTCGTTGACAATACGGCTGGAGATTTTTTTCAGTAGATCGTAGGGCAGCGGCACCCAGTCGGCGGTCATGCCGTCCTCTGAATGCACGGCGCGGATGGCGCAAGTGTAGGCATAGGTGCGTTGGTCACCCATGACGCCAACGCTTTTCACCGGCAACAGCACGGCGAAGGATTGCCAGATCTGCTGGTAGAGCCCGGCGGCTTTGATCTCGCTGACTACGATATCGTCCGCATCCTGCAGCAACGTCACCCGCTCGGGTGTCACCTCGCCCAGGATACGCACAGCGAGCCCGGGGCCGGGAAAGGGCTGGCGCTCGAGGATCTCGCTGGGCATTTGCAGGTCGCGGCCGATGCGGCGGACTTCATCCTTAAACAAATCGCGCAACGGTTCAATCAGCTTCAGCTTCATGCCGGCGGGCAGGCCGCCGACGTTGTGATGGCTCTTGATGGTCTGGGACGGGCCTTTGACGGAAGAGGATTCGATCACGTCGGGATAGAGCGTGCCCTGCACCAGCCAGGCGACTGCACTGCCCTGCTGCCCTTCTAGAATGCGCTTGGCCTCATCGTCGAAGACGGCGATGAATTCACTGCCGATGATTTTGCGTTTCTGCTCCGGGTCAGTGACCCCCGCCAGCCGGGACAGAAATCGATTGCTCGCATCCACGGCCACCAGCTGCAGACCCAGCTTGTCGCGCATGTTGCGCTGTACCTGCTGAAATTCGTTCTTGCGCAGCACGCCGTTGTTGACGAAGACGCAGGTGAGCCGGTGGCCGATGGCACGTTCTACCAACACCGCGGCGACCGAGGAATCCACGCCTCCGGAGAGAGCGCAGATGGCGTGGCCTTCTCCCACTTGCTCGCGAATGGCGGAGACGGTCGACTGGATGAATTGGGCAGGGGTCCAGTTGGGCTCGGCATGGCAGATACGGAAGAGGAAGTTGCGCAGCAACTCGGTTCCCCTGGGTGTGTGCCTGACCTCGGGGTGAAACTGCACCGCCCAGATGTTGCGCGCGGGATCAGCGATGCCGGCCACGGCATTGGCGGTGCGCGCGGTGAGGGAAAAGCCGGGGGGCAACTCCAGGGCCTCATCGCCATGCGACATCCAGACATCGAGCGACGGGGGCAAGCCAGCAAACAAGGGGTTCTCCGCTTGCTGGCCGGGTAGGTTCGAGGCTTCGATCGACGCTTCGATTGAGACTCGGGCGGGGCCGTACTCGCGCTTATCCGCGGGGCGCACCTTGCCGCCTAAATGATGGGTTAGGAACTGCAAGCCATAACAGATACCGAGGATGGGCAGTCCCAGGGTGAGCATCTCCGGGTCGGCGGGCGGCGCATCGGCGTCGTAGACCGAGCAGGGACCTCCAGAGAGAATGAGCCCGATAGGATGATGCGATCTGATTTCGGCAACGGAAGCACTGCAGGGAAGAACTACCGAGAAGACATTCTGCTCTCGTATGCGGCGGGCTATGAGTTGAGTGTATTGGCTGCCAAAATCAAGGATGACAATCGAGGAGGTATCCACGTTCTAGTTTTTCAGGCTTTCTGGATGTAAGCAAGAGTCGGTATCCGCGGAATCCCGCTCAGTAAACAGATCTCGCCGCTGGACTGTCCGGGTGATACAGGCGCCAGAACTGGACGAACGCGGCTAACCGCGCCACCTGGAAAAAATCGCTGGCCAGCAGATAGAGCAAGGTGACCACCACCCACCAGGCGTAGAGCGCCGTGCCCGTCATGTCTGCCTGGAAGGGCAGCGGGATGGCGGAGAACACCATCGCCAGCACAATCAGGGCCAGCCGGACGATGCCCAGCACCAGGTTCACTTCGACCAGCTTTGCGGTGAGGGGGCCCTGACGAAGACTGTGTGTCAGGCTATCGAGGACGCCCGTACCTTGCAACATCGCGAGCAAAGGAGCAATGGAGAAAATCCAGCTCATGAGCGCCCAGAGAACAAAGATGGCGAGCGTGAGACAGATGACCCATGCACTCCAGGCCACCAGGTTAGGAGCGGCGCTACTCAGAGTCGCATCCGCGGCCCAGGTTATAGCGCGGTACCATCCCACGGACACAGCAACCAGGGCCGCGATACGCAGTAGTTGCAGGAGAATAAGAGTGAAGGGAGCGGGGCGCAGCGCCGGGTCAAGCCGCTGCAGCACTGCGCTGCGTCCCAGCCCGGATGCAACCGCCCAGGCCACGGCTAACAAAGGCCCCAACCATAGTGCGGCACGCAGCAGCGGTGGCGTGAGGGCCGCAGCTGTCACGGTCAGCTGCTGTCCAGCTGCTAGAGGGTCGCTGAGGGAAAGGTTGGAGAAGCTTTCCTGGTTAAGCGAAACACTGGCTGCGATGTGGGCGCCCTGGCGATAAAGGATCGCTGCCGCGGGAATGCCGAAGCCCCAACGCCAGAGCAGTTCCCAAACCAGCAGGGTGGGACGCTTCCAGCAGAAGGCGCAGAGGTACACCAAAGATTGGGTTCCGCGCACGGTCAGCCTACTTGACGACAATGTTGATCAGCTTGCCCGGCACCACCACAACCTTGACCACCTGCTTACCGGCGATGGCAGCCTGCACTTTGGCCTCCGCCAGCGCGGCCTGCTGCATGTCCTCGCTTCCAGCGTCCGGCAACAGCTTGACTACGGCGCGCAATTTGCCATTGACCTGCACTGGGACTTCCAGCTCCTCTTCCCGGGCCAAATCGGGGTCGAAGGCCGGCCATGGCTGACGAAGCAGTGAACCGGTCCCGCCGGTTTCACTCCAAAGCTCGGCCGCGAGATAGGGAGCAAAGGGCGCCAGCAACAAGACGAGCGCGGGCAAGAGAGTGCTCATCAACTCCGCCGAGGCCTGGGCCGGCATCTCTGCCAGGCCGGGCTCGGCGGCGGTGATTTCGTTGACCAGTTCCATGACCGCCGCGATGCAGGTATTGAAGTGCCAGCGTCCGGCGAAATCCTGGCTGATCTTGCGTATGGTCTGGTGCAGCTTACGCAAAAGCGCCTGGGCCAAAGCTGAGGCGGGCGCAACCGGAGGGTGGTTCTGGCGGCCGCGCACCGCGTCCCGGTAGCGCATGCCCAGGCGGTAGACCCGACCCAGGAAGCGGCTGATGCCAGCCACGCCATCCTCCTGCCATTCCAGGTCGCGATCCGGCGGCGCAGCGAAAAGCGCATACATGCGGGTGGCGTCGGCGCCGTAGCGGGCGATCATCTCGTCCGGCGAGACCACGTTGCCCTTGGACTTGGACATCTTGGCGCCATTGCGGATGACCATTCCCTGGGTGAAGAGGCGAGTGGCAGGCTCGTCATTGCCAACCAGCCCCATATCGCGCATCACCTTGGTCCAGAAGCGGGAATAGATCAGGTGCAGGATGGCGTGTTCCACCCCGCCAATGTACTGGTCGATGGGAAACCAATAGTCGATCTTCCGGCGGCTGAAGGGAGCGGCCGCGTTGTGCGCGTCAGGATAACGATAGAAGTACCAGGACGAGTCGACAAAGGTGTCCATGGTGTCGGTCTCACGCCGGGCCGGGCCGCCGCATTTGGGACAGGTGGCATTGACGAAGCTGGGAACCCGACTCAGGGGAGAACCATCCTGCTGCGTGATCTCGATCTGGTCGGGAAGCAGCACGGGAAGTTGGTCATCGGGCACGGGCACGATGCCATCTTTCGGGCAATAGAGCACGGGTATCGGCGCCCCCCAGTAGCGCTGGCGGCTGACACCCCAGTCCTTAAGCCGGAACGTTACGGTGGACTGGCCAAAGCCGTGTTCCTGCGCGAACGCCACCATCTTAAGCTGCGCCTCCTGGCAACCCAGCCCGTTGTAGTCGCCGGAGTTCATCAGCAGGCTGTCTTCTTCCACGTAAGGCAAAACCGGCTCGTCGGGCCGGCCGGCGGCGGGTGGCTCACCCGTCCGGCGCGGCAGCACGACGATGCGCACCTCGAGGCCATACCTGCGGGCAAACTCGAAATCGCGGTCGTCATGCGCGGGCACAGACATGACGGCGCCGGCGCCGTACTCGAACAGGATGTAGTTGGCCACCCAGATAGGCAACCGCTCGCCGTTGAAGGGGTTGATGGCATAGCGGCCAGTGAAGCTGCCGTGCTTATCAATGGCTGCAGGATCTCCGGCCGCGCGCGCCTTCTTCTGCTCTTCCACCAGGGTGGCTACTTCGGCAGCCAGCCGTTCGTCGGCCTGGGCGAATTCCTGGACTAATGGATGTTGCGGCGCAAGCTGCAAGCTGGTGGCCCCGAAGATGGTGTCCAGACGGGTGGTATACACCGGAATCCGGGTAGCGTTCTGGTCGATGGCCGCTCCGGCTACAAAATCCTCCGCAGCCGCAAGGGTTGCTTTGCCGTTGCGGTTTTCCCGCTCGGCGGGAGCTGGATCAAGAACAAATCCGATGGTCGCACCCTCGCTGCGCCCGATCCAGTTGCGCTGCATGGTGCGCACCTTCTCCGGCCAGCCGGGCAGGTGGTCCAACCCGTCGAGCAACTCCTGAGCATAGTTCGTGGTGCGGAGAAACCATTGCTCCAGATCGCGTTGTTCGACGATCGTATCTTCGTGGCGCCAGCAACAACCGTCGATCACCTGCTCGTTGGCCAGGACGGTGGCGCACAACGGGCACCAGTTCACCTTGCTCTGCTTGCGAAAAGCCAGCCCTTTCTCCAACATGCGCAAGAAGAACCACTGGGTCCAACGGTAGTAGTCGGGTAGGCAGGTGGTTATTTCGGTCTGCCAGTCGTAGCTCAACCCGATCCGCCGCATCTGACGGCGCATATGGGCAATGTTGTTGAGCGTCCACTCGCGGGGCGGGGTGTTGTTTTTGAGCGCCGCATTTTCGGCGGGGAGTCCAAAGGCATCCCACCCCATGGGATGGAGCACGTTATAACCCTGCATCCACATGTATCGAGCCAGGGCATCGCCGATGGCATAGTTGCGCACGTGGCCCATGTGCAGCTGGCCGGAGGGATAGGGCAGCATCTCCAGCACGTAGTACTTGGGCCGGCCGCTGCCCTCGGGCTCGGCGCGATACAGGTCCGGTTGCTCATCCCAGAGCTGCTGCCAGCGCACTTCGATCTCCGCGGGGTCGTAACGAACCTCGTGCACAGCCGCAGCCGGAGGGGAGATCGCGACCGTCTCAGAGCGGGCGCCGGGGTTGTCTTTTGTGTCGGTCGGAGGCATCTTCATTCACGATTGTAACTGGCCGTGGAAGTGGATCGCGCGATGAGCGAACGCAGTACGCCAACGTTACGCAGGTCGTCGTCTGGTTGGTCAACCGGCGTTTCCGCAATGAACGCGGCGTGAGCAAAGCGGGGATCGTTGAGCAGGCGGCGGAAGGGTGCGATGCCGATGGTGCCTTCGCCAATATGTTCATGGCGGTCGAGATGCGAACCACGTGGAGTTTTGGCGTCGTTCATATGCCATACCTTCACCGTCCCGAGACCCAGCAGTTGTTCAATCTGGCGCACCGTCGCCTCATAGCCCCTGGGGCTGACAATATCGTAGCCGGCCACGTGGGTGTGGCAGGTGTCGAGGCAAGCCGCGACCGGAACGACGGCCCCCAGGCGGGCGATGAGCTCGGCCACCTGCTGGAGAGAAGCGCCCAGGGAGAACTCGGCGCCGGCGGTGTTCTCGATCAGCAGAGTGAAGGGCGTCTGGACCCATGGCAGTCCGTCGAGTGCGCGGGCCACGGACTCGACCGCCAGGCGCAAACCCTCCTCCCGGCTCAGACCATTCCAGGAACCCGGGTGCAGCACCAGGTATTCCGCCTTCAGGGCCAGCGCGCGCTCGATCTCTCCGCGCAAGGCCTTGATCGAGTTGGCCCGCACCGGCTCGGATTGGCTGCAGAGGTTGATCAGGTAGCTGGCGTGGATCACCAGTGGCGAGCAGTTGTAGAGCAAGCGCAGCTCCGTCATGCGCTCACCGTCCGCGGCGGCGATGACGCTGCCCCGCCACATGCGCGGGCTGGAAGAGAAGATCTGAAAGGTGTTGGCGCCGATGACGTGGGCCCGCTCCGGCGCCCGGCAGACCCCGCCGGCGGTGGGCAGGTGAATGCCCACCCGTCGTTCCGCTCCGGCTGGTGGCCTCAGCATCCCGAGGCCGCGCGATATTTGATCACCGCCAAATGGAGTTGAGCGCGTACCTTGAACCCCAGTTTTTCGTACAAACGAACGGCAGTCAGGTTTCCCGTTCTCACGTGCAGAAACGGTGTCTCTCCTCGCCTCATGATGCGCGAAATCAAGGCGGAGAGGAGCGCGTTTCCATATCCTCGTCCCTGGTATTGCGGATGCGTGCACACGGCGCTGATTTCAGTGAACCCGGTGAGGTGAAGCCGCTCTCCTGCCATGGCCACCAGAGAGCCGGAATCGTGAATCCCGAGATAGGCGCCGAGTTCTATCGTTCTGAGGAGAAAGGGACCTGGCTCTGTCAGCTTGGTTAAGGCCAACATCTCAGGGACGTCAGCCTTGGTCAGTGTACGGAAGATCAGCTTGTCGTCTGCATAGGCTGGCGCTTCACAAATCATCTGGTACATCTCTCCCCTCTGTACCATCTCCCAATCACGCGGCAGGACTGGCTCAGCGTCGAGGGCCAGAGCGGTGACCGCCCCCGGAAGTATTTCCTCCAGCGCGTCGTAAGCTGCTGCTGATTGATCGATCAAGCCTCCAAACGGGGCCACATCGCTGGGGAAGCGCTTGGCGATGCCGTTACCCTGGGCCAATGCTTGCTGCGCCGTGGACAGCGCATGCCAAATGGGATTGTCGAGCAAGCGAGTATCTAACAACGATGGGCCTGAAGGCTTCATTAACAGGTAGATGAGGAAGCACCTCTCACGATTCTTCTCCGCTTGCCTAGATAGTTTCCGTGACAACGGAAGCATGGAGAAAGATCTATCTCAGGGGCTAAAGCCCGACGTATTCTCAATCATTTACGGCCCGACTAAAGTCGTGCCCTGATACAAAACATGAGTTTTTCCGCAGACTGTAAAGCCGTGCTCTTCGTCTCGGGAGTCAGGAAAGACGAGCTGGCTTCATCGGTTTGTTAGGGCGCATCATCGACGGCTGGGGTTTTCAGGATTTTTGACAGCACGTGCAGGTTGCCGTCGACTCTAGGGGCCTCTAATCCCAGGATGCTCGCCAGCAGCGGGTAAACATTCACATTCTCAAAGGGTTCGAGGGTCGAGCCGGGACGAATATCGGGGCCCACGGCGATGAAGAGGGCACGCATGGACTTCATCGCCCGCGGGTCGTAACCGTGTGCGCCCGCTTCCGGAGGCCGATCGGCTGCGCCGTTCGCAGGACCATGGGCGCGAATCGCGAACGGCCCGTTGGCCACGATGACGGGATCTCCCTCGCGGGGATTGTAGTCGTACTCGAAAGCCGCCGGAACCCGCTTGCGCCGATACACGGTAAAAGCATCGCTCTTGATCTTCAATTCCTGGTAGGCCTTCTCGGCCGCAGCCTCGGAATTGGGATAGAGCAGCCATCCGACGGTGGTGAAGTTGGATAGATCGGCGTACTTGTCCAAGTCGATCCAGGGTCCCTGCTCCTGTTCCATGCCGTGGTCAGAGACCACAAACAGGTCGACCGGCAACTGGAGCCGGCTAAGCTGCGCCCATAAATCGCCTACGAGCTGGTCGACGTGCTCAACCGCCGCGGCCGTTTGCGGGCTCTCGGGGCCGTATTGATGCCCGGCATGATCGACGTTGGAGTAATAAAGCGTGATGAAGTGCGGCCGTTGCTCGGCCGGCATGCGCAGCCAGGCGAGGACTTGGTCAATCCGTTTAGCGTCTGGAAAATGGTCGTCAAACTTGAGGTAGTAGGTCGGCCGCCCCCCATCTATCTCCGCTTCCGAGCCGGGCCAGAAGAAGCAGGCGCTGCGCATGCCCTGCTTCTCCGCCAGCACCCAGAGGGGCGTGCCCCCATACCACCTGCCGTCGGTGCTGGTGGCCGGATCGCTATTGGCGTAGCGCTGCTTGCGGACGGGATCATAAAAGCTGTTGGCCACGATCCCGTGATGCTCCGGGTAGAGCCCGGTAACCAGAGTGTAGTGGTTGGGAAAAGTCAACGAGGGGTAGGAGGGAATCATTCCCTGGCTGGCGATTGCGCCCTGTGCAGCCAGCGCCAATATATGTTTGGCGCCATACTTCTTGGCATAGTCGTAGCGGAAGCCGTCGAGTGAGACTAGCACCACGTAAGGCTTGGCTTGCTGGGCCGCAGTATTCGGTCCGTGATCGACGGTGATGACCGGGGCAGGGTTCTGGGCGGCGAGGCAGAGCGACAGGAAAAAGGGGAAACAAGCCAACGCTGGAAGCCGGCGCATGGCTACCCGCCCACCGCGCGCAGCCGCTCGGCGGCCATTTCGGGAGTGATGTCTCTTTGCGGCATGCCCAACATTTCGAAGCCCACCATGAATTTGCGTACCGTCGCTGAGCGCAGTAGCGGGGGGTAGAAGTGACCATGAAAATGCCATTCCGGATGCGCCTCCCCATCCGTTGGACGCTGATGGAAGCCCATGGTGTAGGGAAAGCTGGTGGCGAACAAACGGTCGTAGCGCGTGGTCAGCTGCTTCAGAATATCCGCCAGCCCGTGTTGCTGCGTGGGGCTGAATGCATCCATGCTCGGCGCGTGCGCGCGGCTGAGCAGCAGGGTCTCAAAAGGCCAAACCGCCCAAAAGGGCACCAGCACGACGAATTCCTGGTTCTCGCACACGATGCGCTGGCTCTGCTCCAGTTCGATTTTGAGGGTGTCGCAGAGCAGGCAGGAGCCGTGCAGGCGGGTGTAGGCGCGTTGGTTGGCCAGCTCGGTGAGCGGCTCGTCGGGAATGTGCTCCGTGGCCCAGATTTGGCCATGGGGATGAGGATTGCTCGCCCCCATCAACGCGCCGCGATTTTCGAAGATCTGCACATGATGGATCTCCGGGCGCGCACCCAGTTCGGTAAACTCCGCCGTCCAGGCTTCCACCACGCGAACAATGTCGGCCACGTCCATGCCGGCCAGAGTCAAACTGTGGTCCGGATGGAAGCACAAGACACGACAGACGCCGCGCTCGCTCTCCGCCCGCAACAACCCGTGGCCACTGTCCGTCGCCCAACCGGGCGAGTCCGGCAGCAGCGCCGCGTAGTCGTTTACAAAGGCGAAGATCCCGGTGTATTGGGGATTGTGGTGTCCGCCGGCGCGCACATTGCCCGGGCAAAGATAGCAGTTGGGGTCGTAATGCACCGGCGGTTTGGTATCCGTCTGGCTGACCTCGCCTTGCCAGGGGCGCTGGGTGCGGTGGGGGGAAACCAGGACCCAGCGACCGCGCAAAGGATCGAAGCGGCGATGGGGAAACTGCATATTCGGATCGGTCATGCTTCCTCGAAAGGCCGACGCACGCTATTTGCTGCGCTGTGGAGGGCATTGGGCGCAGGTCTGCCCGGTGACGCCCTTACCCTCGACCACAGTGAAGATCTTATCCACGCCGGGCAGATTTACCTTTTCCTTCAGGCCACCTGGCCAGCGAATCTCCACCGCGTCGACTTTGTCAGCGTCGCCCAGACCAAAGTGTACCCGCGGATCGTTGGAGGAAACAAAGCTGCCTCCGCTAAGCACGTCGCCGCGCTGGCGCAGGCCGCCGGCGGTGAGATAAACGGTAGCACCCACCGCATCCCTCGGACCCTTCATTCCGCCTACCAGGCTCAGCTCTACCCAGTGGTGGTGGTCGGGGTTGACGTTGCGCAAGAGCGTGGGCGGGCTGTCCATGTTATTGATCACCACGTCGATCCGGCCGTCGTTGAAGAGATCGCCAAAGGCCGCGCCGCGCGCAGGGATGACCAACGCCAGCCCGGAGCCCTCGACCGCCGGCATCAAGTCGAACTTCTTGCCCTGCTGGTTGTGGAACAACAGCGGCCGCTCGGCGTAGGTGGTGCCCCAATTGTTCTGGTCCACCAGCGGGTAGACATGGCCGTTGACGAGAAATAGATCCTTCCAGCCGTCGTTGTCGAAATCGATAAACTCGGTAGCCCATCCCAGAAAGGGCACGGTCGGTTCAGCTACCCCGGCGGCATAGCTGTCATCCGTGAAATTGGCATCGCCATCGTTGCGATAGAGCACATCGTAGTCGTCGGAAAAGGTGGTGTTGAAAAGACCCAGCCGGCCGTTGTTCTGATAATCCCCGACCGCAACCCCCATGGACGCGGTTTCCCGGCCATTCTCATTGAGGGCATATCCAGAGGCATAGCTGTCATCTTCAAAGGTGCCATTGCCCTTGTTGATGTACAGGTAGTTGGGGGTGGAGTCATCGGCCACCAACAGGTCCACTTTGCCGTCGTCGTTCAGGTCCGCGAATACGGAGGTGAAACCGTAGTAGCCGTTGGGATCGTTCACCCCCGCTTTCTGGCTGACGTCGGTGAAAGTGCCGTCGCCGTTGTTATGGAAGAGGTGGTCGTGTTCTCCTTTCAGCCCGCGCGGACCGCACATCACGTTGACTCCGCGGAACTGGCAGAAGTTCGCGGCCACCGTGTTGCCATCGAGCGTAGGCGGCTTATCCTGGTCATAGTGCACATACCCGGAGACGAATAAGTCGAGCCGTCCATCCCCGTCGTAGTCGCCAAAGGTCGGGCCGCTGGACCAGCCGCCCAGTTGCACACCAGCCTTCTCCCCCATGTCGGTGAAGGTTCCATCGTGGTTGTTGTGATAGAGACGGTTCTTGCCGAAATTGGCGACGAATAAGTCCGGCCAGCCATCGTTGTCGTAGTCGCCTACGGCTACGCCAAATCCCCAACGATCGTTGGTCACTCCAGCCTTAGCCGCCACGTCGGTGAAGGTGCCGTCGTGGTTGTTGTGAAAGAGGGCCGCGTGGGGCGAGGTCGCCTTGCCCGACAGCGCGTCGTAGGTCGAGCCGTTGACCATGTAGATGTCCAGCCATCCGTCTTTGTCGTAATCGAGCAGCGCCACACCCGACCCCGGCGCCTCCAGGATGAACTGCTTCTGGGGAGTACCCATGGTGTGATGCCACACCGTCAACCCCGCCTTGGCGGCGATGTCCTGAAAGACAACGGGACCCGTCTTCACAAAGCCGCCGGCAGTAATCGGCCGCTTCTCGGAGTCGAGCACCGGGGCATACGTTCCTCCGGTGTTGACGCCCATGGCCTGCGGTTGGGAGTTTTGCGGAGCCGCGGCCGGGGCAGCGCTCTGGGCCCGCACATCCCCTGGAGAAAACAAGCGGAAAAGCAACAGCACAACGAGACTACGACGAAACAAGCGGGTCACTCCTTTTGCGCGTCAGGCCAAAGCATAAAGGATTTGCCCTTGATCTGTTCGCCGCGGGTTTCGGCAGGAGGAAAACTCGTGCTTACACCTACGTAGAATCGGCGTAAACTCCTGGACCTATCTGACCTTGACCGGGCACGAATGGAGATGTGCTTGTGAACCTATCGGCGCGCATGAAGACTCGCGGCCTGCTCAGGGACACCACGCACCTCTCCATTGGGCAAGGCTTCAGGCTGGTCATTCAGGCTGCTTATTTCGTTCTGGTCGCCCGAGCGCTCGGCCCGGATGCCTATGGGGCGTTCGTGACCATAGTGGCCATGGCCGCTCTGCTGGGACCGTTTTCCGGACTGGGGACACCCAACCTCTTCATTAAAAACGTACGCTCCGGCAAACGGGCGGCGGCCGTCTGTTGGGGCAACGGACTACTGCTCACCGCGGTTTCCGGCACATCGTTGGCCGCGGCCGCGGTTGGGCTGAGCTTGCTCCTGCACCTGAAGACCTCGCCGCTGACCGTCTTGCTGGTTTGTATCGCGGATTTGGTGCTGATGAAAGTGACCGAACTGGCAGCGTTCGGCTTTACCGCCTCAGACCGGATGAAGCAAACGTCGATCCAGAACGTGGTGGTCGGCCTGCTGCGGCTGGGCGGCATCGCCGCGTTGATAGCGACCGCGCATCCGGTCATGCTCTATCGCTGGGTGCTGGTCTATCTGCTCACCACACTGCTGGGCATGATCTATGCCGTCGCCAAGGGCTCACAGTTGTGGGGGCATCCAAGTACGGATCTGGCGGCGTTGCGGGAAGACGTGACAGAAGGCGTGTTTTTCAGCGTCGCCGGTTCGGCCGCGACGGTCTATAACGACATCGACAAGATCATGTTGAGCAAGCTCGCGGATCTGGCGTCCACCGGCGTGTACGCTGCAGCTTATCGCGTCATCGACGTCAGCATGACGCCGATCCGATCGCTGGCTGCGGCCGCGTATCCGCGCTTCTTCCGCAAAGGGATGGACGGCATCGCTGTCACCTATCCTTACGCACTGTCACTGATCAAAAAAGCCGCCGTCTACGGTTTCTTCGCCTCGGCCGGACTATGGTTGTTCGCTCCCATCTTGCCTCACATTCTGGGATCCAAATACGATGCCGTGGTTCCCGCGGTTCGATGGCTGGCGCTGATTCCCTTTCTGCGCTGCCTCCACTCTTTCCTGGCGGACGCGCTTTCAGGCGCGGGACTGCAACGCGCGCGTATGGCGATCCAGGTACTGGTGGCCTTGATCAACATTGCTCTGAACCTGGTTATCCTGCCTCGCTATTCCTGGCGCGGAGCCGCATGGACGAGTCTGGGTTGTGATGCATTGCTGGTAGTGATGTTCTGGTTCACTGCTCTTTACTACCGGCACAGCGAACGATAGGTTTTAACCATTCTGATTCGTTAGCCTTTCCTCTACATATCTTTAGTAACCCATTTAGATAATGGGCCTTAGCCAGAAGGTTCCGGGGAATAGCTGGATAATCGCCGACCCCCACTGTACACTTCTCGCGTAGTCGTCCCAAAAAAGTGCAATTGCAGTACTGTTTTCATTTTTCCACATGTGGATGGGTTGCCTGCTTCGGTTTCGATCCAGCGCGTGCCGTAAGATCATTTCAGTTGCAAGCGCCTCGGCCTGATTGCCTGCTATCTACCCTGAAAGGAACGGGCATTCGTGGCGCGTCCATGGAATATGCGGTGCTATATTCCTGATGACCACACACGCGAACAGCATGTCACAACCGTCTCTCATCTCCGGGAGCAACAAAGCGAGTTCAAGCGATCATAGCCGGCGGTTGGATGCCCGCGCCGTAGGCGGCACTGATACGAGAGCCTCCTTCAAGTTTAGTGATTCCGCACGAGTCACTCAACTGGCGATCGGCAAGCGCGAGCTCCACTCGTGCCTGGCCGAGATTCGCGAGCTCCGCCGGCGTTGTGGCCAGGAAGATGATCTGACCACCGACCCGGAATATTTCATTGCAGCAAATACACTAGGAAACAGAAGATGTTCGGCGGTGTTGATTCGCCGGGAGCGGGAACTCGAAGCCTGCGTTTTGTTCTATGAGCACACCAGGCTGGGCGTCGGGCTGGGACTGTGCCGCGGCGGAGATTACGTCGGGGAAAGCCTGGTGGCAGGGCCCGACGCATACCGTGTGCACTATGTACATTTGGCAACCCAGGCGCTTCTGAAACAGTGGCGGATTCACGGCGTGAGCCTCAGCGTCAAGGCTGATCGAGATTCATGCATAGAAATCATGGGGCCGGCGAGTAACTTTCGCAGATTCAGCGGAAGTACGGTTCAGCACACACTGCCGCTGGAGAACTCTTACGAGGGCATGCTGGCCCGCTTGGGACCACGCACCCGGCGTAGCCTGGCAGGCAAGCGGCAGCAACTGGAAAAAAGCGCGAACGTTCAATTTATACCTGTGCTTGATGCGGATCAGTCCCTGAAGGTTATGTTGGCGCTGGAAGCTAAGTCGATGCCGCAGCGCATCACCAAGTTCTTCCACGCCCGGTATCGCCTGCTGCGCGCAAACTCTGACTTTTTTTCCATGGGCCTGCGTTTGCCCGATGGGCAATGGTTGAGCCTGCTTACCGGCTGGCGCCGCAATGGCGTGACCTATGTAGACCTGCAGATGAACGACAAGAACTACAAGAAGGAATCCATCTCCGCGGTGATGCGAGCCTTCATGCTGGAGCACGAAATTGGACGCAAGCAGCAGCTCATCAATTTTGTTGGCGGGTCGTCTTTGTTGTTGAGAAGATACTGCGAGCCGATCGAACCGTGCACAGATATTCTTATCTGGAAGCCCTGTTTACGGGCGCATTTTTGCGAGATAGCGGCCACGCGCGTGCGCCCGGGAAGCGTCTACGAGCGTTTGAAGTCCGGCCCCGCGACCCAGCTTCCCGTGGAACCAGTGGACTGAGCATTTTCACTCGCTGGGTCAATGCCTGGCTGGAATCAACAGCTCCGTTCCTGACGAAAGCTTGTAGGTCTGGGAAAAGTTCCGCTGGTTGATCCCGAGGCTCAGCCGCCCCCGCGAATCGATATAGAACAAGGGCGCGCCCAGCGGAACATCGCTGAACGTCTTCACAAAAGGAAAGTGGTAATCCTTGCCGCCCAGCGTAACTGGTACGGAGTCGCCGAGCTTATATCCCAGCTTGGCAAAGGTTTCGGCGGGTACGTTCAGCACCAGGTTTCCGAACGGTCCATCCACACCCAGCACCTTGCCGTGCAAACCGGCGGCGTCAATGGTGGCCGAGTGAATCTCCAACCGCACCAGCTTGGCCACATCCACAGGCGGACCCGCAGTGGTCCAATCGTCGCCCCGCGCCAGATGCGCCCCTGCAGGAGAAAAAATATCCCGCCCATGAAAGGTCGAGGAGAGGGCGGCGCCAATCATCCACGTGGGATTGGTAATCTCCCGAGCCGCCACGATGCCGTCGCGGTCGGCAACCAGGGTGAGCAAGCCATTGTCCGGGAGGATGAAAAACTGGCCCACCCCGGATTGCGCAATGATCGCCTTGCGCGTGCTGCCAACCCCCGGATCAACCACCACCACAAAGACGGCATCCTTGGCGAAGTAGGGCGCCGAACCGGCAAGAAAGCGCGCACCCTCGGCAATATCGAACGGCGTGACCTGATGCGTGATATCGATGACTTTTACCCCGGGAGCCACCCCCTCCATCACTGCCTTGCAGATGCCCACGGCGTCATCTTTGACGTCGAAGTCGGTCATGAAGCCAATGGTGCGTAAGGGAGCCTGGGCAGTCGCGACCGGCAGGCAAATAAGAAGGGTGAACAGGAGTGACGCGGCTTTTAAACGTGTGAGGTAGGTCTTTTCCATGCTTCTTTCTTCACGCAAGAAGATCTTGAAGCCGCGGCTGAAGCCGGAGGAGAATAGTCCTACTTGAGCCGCTCGGCTTGAAAGCCGAGCTCCCCCGCATGAATGCGGGGGCTCCCACCCTTGCCTACCCTGCGGCTCAGTATTGCACGGCTAAACCATGCCCTTCGTTGAGCGGCTTTTTCCGTTGACTGTAAAGGCCGTACACTTCGGAAAAATAGGTTTTCCCGCAATCAGTAAGGCCTATTTGGCTGCCTTTTCGAGGTGTCCTCCAAATTCAAAGCGCATGGCGGAGAGCAGTTTATCAGCGAAGTCGGCTTCACCGCGCGAACTGAAGCGTTCGTAGAGCGCTGCCGTGAGCACCGGCGCGGGCACGCCTTCGTCAATCGCCGCCTTGATGGTCCAACGTCCCTCGCCGGAATCCGACACGTGGCCGGCGAACTCCGATAAGGCAGGGCTCTTGGTCAAGGCGGCCGCAGTCAGGTCAAGCAGCCAGGACGAGATAACGCTGCCCCGCCGCCATACCTCGGCGACATCGGAGAGGTTGAAGTCAAATTGATAGTCCTGGGGATCGCGTAGCGGCGTGGTTTCAGCATCGACCTCCCCGGTCTTGTGGCCGACATTAGCGTGATGCAGAATGTTGAGCCCCTCGGCGTAGGCAGCCATGATGCCGTACTCCATGCCGTTGTGCACCATCTTGACAAAGTGGCCGGCACCGCTGGGCCCGCAATGCAGATACCCCTCTTCCGCCGTGCCGCCGATCTTGTCACGTCCCGGGGTGCGGGGGATATCGCCAACGCCAGGAGCGATAGTTTTGAAAATCGGTTCCAGGTGCTCGACCGCGGCGGTGGGGCCGCCGATCATCAGGCAGTAGCCTCGTTCCAGACCCCAGACACCGCCGCTGGTGCCAACGTCGATATATTGAATTCCCTTAGGTGCGAGCTCTCCACTGCGACGGATGTCGTCGATGTAATAGGAATTGCCGCCATCAATCAAGATGTCACCGGACTCCAGGTGGGGCGCAATCTCGGCAATGGTTTGGTCCACCACGGCGGCGGGAATCATCAACCAGATGGCGCGCGGCTTGGAGAGCTTGCTTACCATGTCCGCGAGCGAAGAGGCGCCCACGGCTTTTTGCTTTACCAGATCCTGAACCACCTGCGCCGACCGGTCGTACACCACGCTGGTGTGACCGTTGTTCAGCAAGCGCTTGACCATGTTGGAGCCCATTCTGCCCAGACCCACCATTCCTAATTGCATCGAATTGCTCCTCTTATCGGTTATGTGTTCTTCGTCAATTACGCATGCTTACTTGAGCTTGCGGTAGCGGCGAATAAGGTTGTTGGTGGAAGCATCATGCTTCAGACCTGCATCATCCGGAGCCTCAATCTCGGCAATGATGTGCTGGGCCAGCACTTTGCCCAACTCAACGCCCCATTGATCGAAGGAGTCGATTTGCCAGATGGTGCCCTGGGTAAATACTGAGTGCTCGTAGAGGGCAACCAGTTTGCCCAGCGTCTCCGGTGTGAGCTTTTCCGCCAGTAGGACGTTCGACGGGCGGTTGCCCTCAAAGACACGATGGGGAACGAGCCAATCCGGTGTTCCCTCAGCCTTTACCTGCTCCGCAGTCTTTCCGAAAGCTAAGGCCTCGGCTTGGGCAAAGACGTTGGCCAGCAGCATATCGTGGTGCCGTCCCAGCGGATTGAGGGTCTTCTCAAAACCGATGAAGTCGCAGGGAATCAGCCTGGTGCCCTGGTGAATCAGTTGGTAGAACGAGTGCTGCCCATTGGTTCCCGGCTCGCCCCAGTAAATGGGACCGGTGTCATAGTCGACCCGCTCGCCTTCGAGGGTGACGTGTTTTCCGTTGCTTTCCATGGTGAGCTGCTGCAGGTAGGCGGGAAAGCGCTTGAGATACTGCTCATACGGCAATACCGCCATGGTTTGCGCGTTGAAGAAGTCGGTGTACCAGACGGTAAGCAGCCCCAGGATGACGGGCAGGTTGCTTTCGAAGGGCGCGGTCCGGAAATGCTCGTCCATCTGGTGGAAGCCGTCGAGCAGGGCGCGAAAATTGGCCGGGCCGACGGCCAGCATGGTAGAGAGGCCGATGGCGGAGTCCATGGAGTAGCGGCCGCCGACCCAGTCCCAGAAGCCGAACATATTGGCGGTGTCGATGCCGAATTTCGTGACCTCTGCGGCATTGGTCGAGACGGCGACAAAATGCTTGGCGACCGCAGTCTCGTCCTTCAGACCGGCCAGAGCCCAGTCGCGGGCAGAGTGGGCATTGGTCATCGTTTCCAGCGTGGTGAAGGTCTTGGAGGAGATGATGAACAGCGTTTCCGCTGGATCCAGATCGACGACCGCCTCAGCGAAGTCGGTACCGTCGACATTGGAGACAAAACGAAAGACCATCGACCGGTCACTGTAGTATTTGAGCGCCTCATAGGCCATCACCGGGCCTAGATCTGAGCCTCCGATGCCGATGTTGATCACATTGCGAATGCGCTTGCCGGTATGGCCTTTCCAAGCGCCGCTACGCACGCGGTCGGAGAAGGCGGCCATCTTATCGAGCACCGCGTGAACCCCTGGAACTACATCTTCACCGTCGACAAAGATGGACTCACCGTTGGGGGCGCGCAAGGCGACGTGCAGCACCGCGCGCTTTTCCGTGACGTTGATCTTTTCCCCGCGAAACATCGCGTCGATGCGCTCGCGCAGGCCAGATTCCTGGGCAAGCTGGATTAGAAGATTGCGCGTTTCCTGGGTGATGCGGTTCTTCGAATAGTCGAGAAAAAGGCCGGCCGCCTCGATCGAGAAGCGGGTGGCACGTCCAGGATCGTCCGAAAATAGCGAGCGCAAAGGAACATTGCGAACTTGTTCGTAATGGGTCTCAAGCGCCTTCCAGGCTGCTCGTTGCGTGAGAGGTTGCAATTTCACCGCGGTTGCCATTGCTTTGCTCCGTTTCCCTGATGTGACTCAGCAAGTTTGATGCCCCATCAGCACTTTGGTTCTTCTCATCCTGAGATTCTCTCAGACTTGGGGTGGACTCGGAGGATTGCATCGAGGAGAGGGTGAGATGGGCGATTAAAATAGGGAGAATTTTGGGCATCCCGGGGGGAGCTCGAGTAGGGGAAAGAAACTGCAGGTCCCTCGGCTGCGCTCCCACGGCACGCCGGGGCAGGCGGGATGACAAAGTTGAGGATGGCTGCTTACCTGAAGATTGGTTATTGGGATGGACGGAGCCGCAGGTTAGCCGCAGTGGAGTCCCACATCTCGCGAAAAACGAGCGAGATCCCGGATTTCCTGTACGCTGCCTCACGGAAGGTCGCGTGTGCGGCTTTCTGTGAGGAAAGCCGCATAAAGTTCGTTGGATCCGACAAGCCCCACAGGAAATCCGGGGACGTGGGGCACCCAGCATTTGTTGCCGATGTGGCAAAAACTGTGGATGGGCTTCGCCCGCCTTTTTCGGCCCACGTACACTGCTGCGAACGTGGGGCACCCGTCCAGTTCCTAGAGGGTTCTACTTTAGGGCGCCATGGCGGCGAGGGAGTCCTTGATTGTGGGGGTAGCACCGGCGGCAATGGCGTGACGCCGGAGGCTGTGGAATTTTGCCAGGACACCGTTTGCTTTTGCCAGGGCCTCGATCCGCCGCGTATAGGCTTCGAGTTTGTCTCCGGGAATAGCAAAAACGGCCACATCGTCGGTGAGCACGTCCAGATAGGCCCGCGCTCCGCAGCATCCTAAACTTAACGCCGCCCGGCCGGTGTTCATGACCTGGGGAACGATCGCGCAGGCAGGCCGGCCCATGGCGGGAGCGTTCTGGTTTTCCACCTGCTGCGTTGCCTCCGAAAGGATGAGGGTTTGATTAGCGTTTACGAACAGGAGCACCACGTCCGGCGGCAGCGGAGAATCTGCCAAAGGGGCATACACGACGTACCCGGGCTGCGAACCCAGAACCGGAATTAACGCCAGGTCTTCCGGTCTCACATAGTCGAGCTCGCCAAACACTTTGAGAGCATCCATCAAGTCAGTCTGCTGAGCCGGAGAGGTTCGAAGATTGTGAGTATAAACACCAATGGCGCAGAGGCTGTGGTCGGAGGCGGAAGTCGCAAATGCGGTGGTCGCACCGTCTTCCCAGAACCTGCATCCTGCGGGAGCCCGGCCAGCATGACTTTTCACGCCGACGGGCAAAGAGTCGGCGAAGGAAATCGCT
>Ga0302325_10010983_pt1 | contig 19536 bp, 21 predicted proteins | sample Palsa_T0_2_FD_201948 | JGI IMG/M metagenome (GOLD analysis project Ga0302325, IMG submission 201948) | Peat permafrost microbial communities from Stordalen Mire near Abisko, Sweden - Palsa_T0_2 | ecosystem: Environmental > Terrestrial > Soil > Palsa > Peat permafrost | place: Sweden: Abisko...
CCTCACTGCCGGACCTCCCAGCCGCAGCGCCGCGGTGGCGCCGCCCTCATCGTCGGACACTTCGCCTGCCCATTCCGGGTCGGTTCTGATCGCACGCCGCCGCAACCACTGGACCGCGGTACCCTACTCACGCCTCCCCGGCTAGTCAACCTCTGACTAGCCACCCGCCTTTCGGGTTCTACACCCGCGCCGGCGGACGGGCGCCGTCGTCGTCGCCGGGCCGACCCTGCCACGGGAGCAGCCCCGTCCCGTTCGTACTTGTCGAGGTAGATACGTGCGGTGCGGCGCGCACCGCGGCCACCGCCGAGTCGTACGTGGGGTAGCCCGGGGGCTTCGGCGCTTCAGACGGTAACGACGGTGACCGCTGCCATCCCGGAGGTCAACGGCCGCAGATCGTCCGCATCACCCGTCAGCAGCCGAGTCGGCATGGCGAGGGCCTCTGCAGTGACCGCCACGATCGCGTCGATGGTGTCGTCTCGGCCTGTCCGCCCGAGCAGCTCCCCAGCGGCCCGCCCGTGGTGCGGGTTGACCGGATGCTGCTCGACGGCAGCGAGAAGGGCGCGCAGTCGGGCGTCGCGACGGTGACCCCGGAGCACCTCCGCCAGCGTTGCGCTGCTGACGTGGACGCCCGCGCCGACTTGCGCGGCAAGCGTGAGCTCGGCTCGTACTCGCGGATCGCCGTGCGCTCCCGCGCTGAGCGCACCAGCGTCAAGCACCACGGCCGTCGGGGCGCGCGGCGGCTTCAGCCGTCGGCGTTGCCTAGCCACTGGTCGCGCACCTCTTGCAAAATCCCCTCGGGGATCGGGCCGTGCTCGGCATCCTGACCGGCGAGCCAGTCCCGCAGAGCGTCGCTGCGTTCCTGCGCCTCCATGGCTTGGGCGACGTAGCGCGAGAGACCCCGGCTCCCAACGCGTTCGCGCGCCCGCTCGAGGAGACCAACGGGCAGACTCACCGAGACCTTGGCGTAATCGCTCGCCACGATCCAATCGTACCACCAGTCGTACCGGGGGATCACAGGGCGACAGCGGCCGTGGACGAACGCCGATCCTTCGCTGTCATTCGACCGACGTCTTACACATGTCTTCGCCCTCGCAGGTGCTCTCACGACCGGACCCGGCTAACGTCTGCTCGTGCCCATGGCCGCCCGTCCGAGCCCCGAGCGAGACAAGGATGGGCCGAGCGCGGTACACGGGACGACCGCCAAGTCGGGCATGGCGGCGCTCACGCTGGGCGCTCTCGGCGTTGTCTTCGGCGATATCGGGACGAGCCCGCTGTACGCGCTTCAGGCCGTCTTCAACATCGACAGCAGCGCCGTGCACGTCAACCCATTGGACGTGTACGGCGTGATCTCGCTCGTGTTCTGGTCGATCACGATGATCGTCTCGGTCAAGTACGTCAGCTTCATCATGCGGGCGGACAACCATGGCGAAGGCGGGATCATGGCGCTCACCGCCCTGCTGGACGGGGCGAGACTCAGGGGCACCAAGCTGAAGCTGACGCTGGTCATGCTTGGCATCATCGGCGCGTCGCTGTTCTACGGGGACGGGGCGATCACCCCTGCGATCTCGGTGCTCTCGGCGGTCCAGGGACTCCAGGTTGCTGCCCCCAGCCTTGGCTCGCTGGTACTGCCGATCACGGTGGCGGTTCTGCTCGCTCTATTCGCGATTCAGCGCTTCGGCACGAATCTGGTCGGGCACCTCTTCGGGCCGGTGATGGCAGTGTGGTTTGGCGTGCTCGCGCTGATCGGTGTGGTCGAGGTCGCGCAGCATCCGGGGATCATCCGGGCCCTTTCTCCGACCTACGCGGCGCGGTTCCTGATCGACCGGCCCAGCGTTGCGTTCGTCGCGCTCGGGGCGGTGGTGCTGGCCGTAACGGGCGCGGAGGCGCTGTACGCCGACATGGGCCACTTCGGCCGCGCCCCGATCCGCCGTGCCTGGTTCCTGCTCGTGTTTCCCGCGCTCACGCTCGACTATCTGGCACAGGGCTCCCTGATCATCCGGGACCCCAAGGCGATATCGAATCCGTTCTTCATTCTGTTGCCGGCGTGGGCTCAGGTCCCGATGGTGATCCTGGCCACCGTGGCCACGGTGATCGCGTCGCAGGCGGTGATCTCGGGCGCGTTCAGCGTGACGCGCCAAGCGATGCAGCTCGGCTTTCTTCCCCGGATGACCATCCGCCAGACCTCCGAGCGCGAGATCGGCCAGGTCTACGCGCCGGCGGTAAACATGATCCTGCTGGTAACGGTGGTCGCGATCGTCGTCGGGTTCGGATCCTCGAACGCCCTCGCCTCCGCCTACGGCGTCGCGGTCACGGGCACGTTCGTCCTGAACACGATCCTGTTCCTCGCGGTCGCCCGGCTGCTCTGGCATAAGCCAAAGCGGCTGATCGCTCTCGGCGCCGTGGGCTTCCTCACGATCGAGATCACGTTCTTCGCGGCCAACCTCAGCAAGGTCACGCACGGAGGCTGGTTGCCGCTGGGGATCGCGGTCATCGTCTTCACGATCCTTACGACCTGGCGCAAGGGGCGGCAGATCGTCACCGCCAACCGGATCAGAGAGGAAGGGCCACTGCGCGACTTCATCGACTACCTCGACAGTCGCGACTGTCCCGCGCGGCGCGTTCCCGGCACCGCCGTCTTCCTCAATGCCAACCCGAAGACGACGCCGCTCGCGCTGCGGGCGAACGTCGAGCACAACCATGTAGTGCACGAACACATGATCATCATCCGGATCGACGTCGAGCGCGTTCCTCATATCGCTGCGCCCGACCGACTCGAGGCCGATCCGCTCGGGAATCCCCGCGACGGCATCACCGGGCTGACCGCCCGCTTCGGATTCCAGGACAACCCGAACGTTCCCGCCACGCTCCGGCTCGCGGCCGAGCAGGACCTGCTCGAACGCGATGCCGACGTAGCGCATGCCTCCTACTTCCTCTCGCAGATGACGATCGTCGCCACGGCTAACCCCGGTATGCGCCGGTGGCGCAAGCAGCTGTTCTTGTTCATGGCGCACAACGCCGCGAACCCGGCCGTGTACTTCCGGCTCCCGGACGATCGCACCGTGACGATCGGCGAGCGGATTGAGCTCTGAGGGACCAGCTGACGTTCATCCCGCTCGGGGCGGGTAGAGCAGGCGTTGCGCGCCGGCGAACAGGTTCTCCGGGACGACGTCGGCGTCGATCAGTCGTTCGAGCGCGAGACCGTTGGCCAGCGCGAGCGTGACGATCGCCCAGCCGTCGGCACCGAGCGGCGTCGAGGTCTCTGACGCCAGCTCGGCGAATCCGACGCGCAGACGGCGATAGCGGTCGGCGAACTGCTCGAGGAGCTCGGGGTAGCGTCGGGCGTGTAGCCAGAACTCCATCGCGAGCAGGAACCATTGCTGGCTGCGTTCGTCGATCGGTCGCGCGGCAAGGGTTGCAAGCCTGGATGGTCCGAGCGGGTGGTCGGCGAACAGCCTGGTTGTCTCTTCCAGGCGCCGGTCGATGATCGTGTCGAGAAGGGCGAGAAAGAGGTCGGCCTTGCTCTCGAACGCCGAGTAGACGGCGCCCTTGCTGTACCCCGCTTCCTCTGCGATCGCCTCGAGCGTCGTGCCGTGATAACCGTCGCAGAAGAAGCGTCGCTCGGCGGCGTCCAGCAGCTCCCTACGTGTCAGCGCCGCGCCCTCGGATCGCGTCAAGCGCGTTCGCGACATCAGCCGGGCAGCCACTCGCGTGGCAGCACCGGCCCGATGCGCCCGCCATAGTCGCCGACCACGCGCCGCGCCAGCGCCGCCGCGGGACGTTGGTCGATCATCGGCGCGAGGTCGTCGAGCGCCAGCAGAGCGGCGACGTTCACGGCGATCTGGAAATCGGCCGCGTTGGGCTCCGCACCGCCGATGCGCCCCTCCGCGATCCATGCGTCGATCTGGTCGAGGCGCTCCGGTAGCAGCGAGACGTCCTCGCGGGCCGCGTCCTCGGTGGCGCGGTGCGCGCCGCTGGCCAGCCGAATCAGTGGTCCCGCGCCGGCGCGGAGCATGACCCGCATCGGCAGCCGGCGCTCGGCGAGAATCAGGCTCAGGTAACCGTCGCGGTCGCGCCGCGCCGCGGCGTAGATGATTCGCCGCGTTGCATTCTGGAGCTCCTCGCCCCAGCGCTCGGCGTCCTCGACGGCCTTGCGGCCTGCGGGGTCCGGCGGGAACAGCGGCGGCTCGGGCACGAGCTCGTCGAGGGCCCGAGATATCGAGCGCGTGCCTTGCACGCGGCGTCCGCCCCACTTGATCGCGGGGACGCCCATCGTCTCGAACCCGAGGGCAAGCATGATGAACGCATGGATGCCGGGTGGGAGCTTGACCTGCTGGTAGTCGATGCCCTTGTGTTCGAGCATCAGCCGGCCCGACAGCGCCGAATTCGACCCCGGAAACATGTACAGCTTGACCTTCGGCTTGGTCGCCAGGGCGGTGCTGCCTCCGGTGACGCGGTCCATACCGTTGGTAGGCTAGTACCGGCGGTATGACTTTGTCAAGCCCGCCGGCCTGAAGCTCGTGGCCGGCGCGCGATTGAAACCGCCGGTCAGGGCCCGTCGACTGGCGGCGAGGTTTGATCCGGCCGCTCGGCTGCGCCCAACAGGTCAACGAGTTCGCCCAGAGATGCGCAGATCACTCCCCCGGAGGCGACGATGCAGGTCTCGAGCTGGAGGTTCACGGCCACGCCGGGTTCGCCCGATTGGCGTAGGTCGGTGCGCAGGCCAAAGCAGGTGAGGCCGATTCCCGCGGCGTAGCCGACCTCGGTCGCGGTCCCGCAGTCCGGCTCCTGCCCCTCGAGGTAGGCGAGTAGGAGCTCGCACGACTTGATCGCCTCGATGTTACGCCGGCCGATCTCCAGCGCGACCTCGCGGTGGCGGCCCGCCGCGAAGGCATCTCGCACTTCCTGCCCGCTCGTGAGCTGCCATGGATCCACGACCTCGACGACCGCCGCGAGCGCGGGAAGCATCACATGCTCGTAGTAGTAACGCCCGCCCTCGGTAAACCCGAGCGGGCTCGCCAGGTAACAGCGCGCGAGCACGCCTCGCATGTTCGCAGGGACTCGGCGCATGAAAAGATGGAGCGTTGTACATATGATATGAGGGTGTGCCGATGAGTCACACCACCGCCGCAGGTTCGCGGCGCTCCGCCGGCAGCCGGGAGCGACGCTGAGCGCTCCGCCGTGGCCGGCCCTGCCAATCCGAGCGATCCACTCGCTGACGCCGTCGCCGAGCGGATCGCCGACACGATGTTCGCGCTGTCGACTCCCAGCCGGCTGCAGATCCTGGTGTGCCTGCGCTCGGCGCCGCGAACCGTCTCGGAGATCGTGGAGGCGGTCGGAATGGAGCAGTCTGCCGTGTCACATCAGCTGCGCGTACTGCGCGATCACTCGGTCGTCAGCATGCGCCGGCTCGGGCGCAGGCGCCAGTACGCCCTTCGCGACGAGCACATCGGCGCGCTCATCGACAGCGCCCTCGAGCACGTGCGCGCGCTGGAGCCGGCGACGAATGACGGGGTGGACCGAGGTGGTAGCGCCGCCCGGTCGACGGCGTCGTAAGACGAGCTCGCCGGAGTGGCCCGCTCCTGAGGGTGGCGCGCGCCGGCTGCCATCATCTACGGCATGCCCAAGGACAAACACAAGGCACCGTCGCTCGCCACCCCCGTAGGGAAGATCAAATGGCGCGACGAAGTTGCCGACCACGACTATGACTCCGCCGAGGCTTACCTCTCGATCAAGCTGGAGCGGGCCGCCGTCGCCGGACTGGTCGCGCGCCTGCGCAAAGCTCCCCTGACCACGCGGCGCGCGAATGACATCCTCCGCGCCGCCGGACTGACGGCAGCGCCGCTCGATGATCCCGGCGTGATCAAGGACCTGGTCAAGGTCATCGAGGGCACCCGGCTCAGCCCCGTGCTCGTTGTCAGGGACGCGGGCGGCGCGGACATCGCCGACGGCTATCACCGAGTGTCGCTCGTCTACCGCATCGATCCCTACGGGACCGTCCCCCTCAAACTCGGCTGAGTCGATGCCGGGATCGGTCGGCCCGCGGGGCGGCGCGGCTGCCCTTGTTCTCGAACTTGACACGCCGCACGGCAGCGCGCGCGTGCACTTGCATCGGGTCGATCGCCCGGTGGCGGCGCTCGTGCTCGGGCACGGCGCCGGTGGCGGCGTCGCTGCGCCGGACCTGGTCGCGGCGACGAAGGCTGCCCAGGCGCTCGAGATCAGCGTCGCGCTCGTGGAGCAGCCCTACCGCGTCGCGGGCCGCCGCTCGCCGGCGCCGGCGCGCCAGCTCGACGCGGCGTGGACTGCCGTCCTCGCGCAGCTCCGCGAGGACGCGTTGAGCGGGCTCGCGCTGATGTCGGGCGGGCGCTCCTCAGGCGGGCGCGTGGCGTGTCGCACCGCAGCTGTGACCGGAGCGATCGCGGTGGTGTGCCTCGCGTTCCCGCTGCACCCTCCTGGGCGGGGCGACGACCCCACGAAGAGCCGGCTCTACGAACTCGACGCCGTACCGGTCCCGACGTTGGTGCTCCAAGGGCTGAGCGACCCGTTTGGGATGCCGCCGGAAGGCGCGGGCCGCACGGTCCTCCGCGTCCCCGGCGATCACGCGCTGAGGAATTCGGCGGCCGTTTCGGCAGCGGCGTCCGAGTGGCTCGCGGCGCGGATTGCCGCAATGTAGGGGTCGATCGGACGGCGCGCGGGACCGTCTACACAGCGACCGGTGGCTGGGCCGCGCCGATCGAGGCTCCGGCTGAGGCTGCCACGACCAGCGCAATCCCGGCGACCGCCCGGGCCGTGAGTCCCTGGCCCAAGACGATCAGTCCTGCGAGCGCCGCCATCGCCGGCTCGAGGCTCATCAGGACCCCGAACACGTTGACGGCGATCCGCCGCAGCGCCTCGAGCTCGAACGAATAGGGGATCGCGGAAGAGAGCATCCCGACCGCCGCCCCAAGCGCAAGCGACCGAGGTTCCAGCAGGTGGCCACCGCCGTCGATCACGCCGGCCGGCACCACAGCCGCCGACGCGACGCACATAGCCAGCGCGAGTCCCGCGCCGCCCTCGAACCGTCGCCCGACGCGGGCGTTGAGAACGATGTAGGCCGCCCAAAAACACCCGGCGGCCAGCGCGAACGCGACCCCGATGGCACTCAAGCCGTGTGCCCCAGCACGCGTGAGAGCGAGGATCCCGGCGACCGCCAGCGCCACCCAGAGCAGGTCGATCCGCCGGCGCGACCACCCCACTGCGACCGCCAATGGGCCCAGGAACTCGATGCTGACGGCGATCCCCAGCGGGATCCGATCGAGCGCGTTGTAGAAGCTCAGGTTCATCCCGGCGAGCACCAGCCCGAACGTGGCAACGAGGAGAAGCTCCCTTCTCGCCCGTCTCCGCAGCCGCGGCCGCCACACCGCGAGCAGGACAACGCTGGCCGAGACCAGCCGCAGCACCACGGCACCGCTCGTCCCTACCCGCGCGAACAGCGTCGCAGCCAGCGCCGAGCCGAACTGGACCGAGCCGATCGCACCGAGCACCAGAGCACCGGACGGCGCTCGCGCCAGCAGGCCCGCGTCGCGCGCCACTACGTCGCGATCAGATCGCCGCGGGGGGTCGCGTCGAGCGTGGAGGACGCTACACCGGAGTCGATGAAACGGCGAGCGCGGGCCATCACCTCGAACCGGTCGTCGTGGGGGTCGACGTGGATCGGGGGGCCGAAAGCGACGGAGATGACGTGCCGAGCCCAGGGGCCGCGATCGCGGGGACGGACCATCCAGTTGCTACCGACGGGCATCGCCTCGTGGGTCCCCGATATGTGGACGGGGATGATCGGAGCGCCACGCTCGGCGGCCAGCACCGCAGCGCCCGAGCGCATCGGGCCTAGACCGCCGTCACGTGAGCGCGTCCCCTCGGCGAAGATGACGACGCTCCACCCGCTGCCGAGCAGGTGTGTTATCGGCGCCGTCGGGTCGGCGGCCATGCCGTAACGGCGACGTTCGACCGGGATCGTGCCGAACGCCAGCGACACCGCGCATGCCAGCGCGCGGTTCGTGTAGAAGTAGTCGGCCGCCGCCGCCACCACCGTGCGCCGGCGCCACCGCGCGGGCAGCGACCCCAACAGGGCCGGCGTATCGACGTGGCTGCAGTGGTTCGCGACGAAGATGACCGGACCATCGAGTGGTTCGAGGTGCTCGCGACCGGCGATCCGCACCCGCGAGTAAGTCCTGATGATCGCGCCAAACAGACCGCAGACCAGGAGCTCGCGCACCACGCGCGCCGGGGCTGCTCGCGACCATGGCTCGTCCCGGCTCCCGGGCTCGTCGATTGGCACGCAACCTGTACTCCCATTGCGGGGGAAGGTTTCCCTGGGTTCAGATGATCTTCCCGGGGTTCAGGTGCCTCCCCGGGTCGGTTCCGTCGAACAGCGCCCTCAGCATCGCGACACCCGGCGTGGAGATGTCCTGCTCGAGCCACTGCGCATGCTCGGTCCCGACGGCGTGGTGGTGCGACAACGTGGCGCCGTTGTCGACGAAGGCCTGCTGGATCGCTGACTTCACGACGTCGTACTCAACGATCATGTCAGCGCCCAGGGTGGGCTCGAAGGCGAACGTGAAGTAGAGGCAGGCACCAGCGTGGTAGCTGTGCGAGAGGTGGCACATGAGGTATCCCTGCACGCCGAGCTCGGCAAACGCCGTGTGCGCGGCGGTGCTCACTGCGTCGTAGACGGGCGACAGCCTGCTCCACGGCATCGAGGTCTCGGATACGTCGGCGGCGACCCCGCGCTCGAGCAGGAAGTCGCGGATGTGGGGCGTGTCGAACTTCTTCTGGTCATAAAGCGCCCCCGGGCTCGAGCCGATGCACAGTCCGCGATGGCGCTTGACGATCCTTCCGGCCGCTTTACGCTGCTCGTCGACGTGGCCGTGGGTGCCTTCGTAGCCGAGGAAAGCGAGGCTCATCAGGCTCAGGTCAAAGCCCAGGCGGCGTTGCAGGTAGATGCTCAGCGCCTTGGACTTCAGCTTGTCGAGGAGCGTGGGGCGCGTGCGCATGGCGAACGAGAACCCCGTCTCGAGCGCGTCGGATATCCGCGTGACCGAGACCGAGCACTCGGCGGCGGCGATGTCGCGCATCGCGGCCAGGCCATCGGCGAAGGTCGGAAACAGGTAGCCGAGGATCTCCCGGCGCGCGGGGATCCTCCGCACGTGAACGGTCGCCTCGGTGATCAAGCCCAGGCGACCCTCGCTGCCGAGCACCATCTCGCGGACGCTCGGGCCGGTGGACGTCGCGGGGACCGGACGCGTCACCAGCGTCCCCGACGGGGTGACGACGCGTAGCCCCCGCGTCAGGTCCGCGATGTCGCCATAGCGGTCCGACTGCATGCCCGAGGACCGCGTCGCGATCCAGCCGCCGAGCGTCGAGTGGGTGAACGAGTCGGGGAAGTGCCCAAAGGTATAACCCTGCGCCCTTAGCTGCTCCTCCAGATGCGGGCCGAAGACGCCGGCCTGCACGCGCGCCAGGCGCGACGCGCCGTCGATCGAGAGCACCTTGTCGAGGCGCGCGAGATCGACCGAGATCACCGGGCGCAGCTCGTCGGCGGGAGCCTCCAGCGAGCCGGAGATCGACGAGCCACCACCGAACGCGATAACGATGGCATCGGCGGTGAGGGCCGCCTGCAGGACGGCGGTGACCTCGTCCTCGCTGCCGGGACGCACGACGACGTCAGGCACCCGCGATAGGTCGCCGCGGCGCTGTCGGATCAGGTCGCGTAGTGACTTGCCCCGCGCGTGGACGACACGATCGAGCGGGTCGAGCGAGACGAAGCCGGCCGTGACCGCCTGCTCGAGTGCGCCGCGCAGATCATCGGGCAGCGCCGGCGCGGGTATCTCCAAGTCCTCCCATCGGACCCGGGGCACGGTCGCCCGCCGGACGTCCACACCGACTGCCTGCTTGATGAACGGTCCGAGCTCGGGCTTGTCCTCATTCGTGAACTCGACGCCCTCCAACCCCCAGCCCCACCACTTCATAACGGCCACGCAGAGTCTCGATTCGGTTGCGCCCGAGTCAGGAATCGGGCCTTGACAAACTGGAGGACGGCTCCGTATGGTTCCGGAGGGAACCTCCACTTAGTTCTGGAGGACGCCTCCACTTTAGCACTGCCCTGACCGACTCGACAGTTTGGAATCCAGAGATGAGCCCCCCTTCGCTGCCCGCCGCCACCGACAACCGTCGCTGGATGGCACTCGCCGTCGTCTGCCTCGCGCAGCTGATGATCGTCCTCGACACAACGATCGTGAACGTGGCGCCACCCGCAATTCAGCGTGACCTCCACTTCACGCAGGGCAACCTCACATGGGTGGTGAACGCCTTTCTGGTCACGTTCGGCAGCTTCCTGCTGCTCGCCGGGCGACTCGGGGACCTGCTCGGCCGTAAGCGCGTGTTCCTCGCCGGAGTCGCTCTGTTCACTGTTGCCTCTGCGCTATGCGGCCTGGCGCCCAGCCAGGGCTTCTTGATCGTCGCCCGCTTCATCCAGGGCGTCGGCGGCGCGTTGTCGGCCTCGGTGATCCTCGCGATCATCGTCACCGAGTTCCCGCAGCCGGGCGACCGGGCGCAGGCGATGAGCGCGTACGTCTTCGTCGCAGTCGCGGGCGGGTCGCTCGGCCTGCTCGCTGGTGGCGCGCTGACCCAGGCCCTCAGCTGGCACTGGATCTTCTTCGTCAACCTCCCCATCGGCCTCGCCACGATCGCGCTGGGCAGGGCACTGATCCCCGACGACAACGGGCTGGGCCTCCAACACGGCGTGGACTGGCTCGGATCGGTTCTCGTCACGGTTTCCCTGATGACTGCCGTGTACGCGATCGTCCAGGCCACCGGCCACGGCTGGGGCTCGCCGCAGGTGCTCGGTTTCGGGGCGCTCGCGATAACACTGATGGGCGCGTTCCTGACCGTTGAATCGCGGATCGAGAACCCGATCATGCCCCTGCGAATTCTCCGTCTGCGCGGTCTGATCGGTTCAAGCGCGGTGCGAGGGTTTCTCGTCACGGGTATGTACTCGACGTTCTTTCTCGGCACGCTCTACCTGGAGCACGTGCTCCATTACAGCGCGCTGCGCACCGGGCTCGCGTTCCTGCCCTGGACGGTGACCGTGGGCATCCTGTCGCTCGGGGTCACCGCACGCCTGGTCGCTCGCTACGGGCCGATGCGAGTGCTCGTCCTCGGCATGGTCACGGTGACGATCGGCCTCCTTCTGCTCTGCACCGCCGGCATCCGCACGAGCTTCTTTCCGACCATCTTCCTCGCCTACTTTGCGATCGGCCTCGGCATCGGCAGCGCGTTCATGCCACTGCTTACGATCGCAATGGCAGACGTCCCCGCCGGCGACGCCGGCCTGGGCTCGGGAATCACCAACGTCTCCCAACAGGTCGCCGGAGCGCTCGGCCTCGCCGTCCTCGGCACGATCGCGACCAGCCACTCGAGAGCACTCGAGGCACAGGGCCACACACTCGCGAGCTCCCTCGTCGGCGGCTACCACCTCGCTTTCGCGATCGGCGCGGCGAGCATCGTGGTCGGAATCATCACGGCACTTGCAGTCCTTCGAACCGGTGAGCTCCCCGCTGCCGAACGCGCCCCGGCGAGTACGGTAGAAGGATCGACGACGAACGACGCCAGCCGCGAGCGACCTCGCGCCAGCTCGCCAGGGCGGTCGACGACGGCCGTGGCGTAGGCGCGGCACTACGACATCTGGACGGCCATGGCTCCGAACCGGGAGCGGTGAAGGTGGCAGAGGCGCTGGCGCGGTTTCTCGTTGCCCGCTGCGATTCCCATCACGCGGGTTGGCGTGTGGTCCGTCAGGTCGTCGTCGACTCGGCCGCCGACGCGCCTTGGGAGAAATGCGCCCGGCGTGCCGTCCCGCTCGTCGCCGGCGACCTGATCAGCCTCGCCGGCGACCGTGGGCGCACGCAGCTGGTGCACGCTCAACACATCGCCGCCCAGCGACGGGCCGAACAGATCGCCCGTCACGTCGATCAAGCCGCGGTGCTCTCGAACCTGGGACTAAAGCATCCGTCAGCGACTCCCGAGCGCTGGCGCGTCGCCCTCAGTGGCGCGGTCGAGGCCCGTTCGCGCGAGCAGGTCGCCCGCGCAGTTGATCGCTCGTTCCGCGCCTGAGGCCTACGAGAAGCTCCTGATCAGGAGGCGCGCCGCCGCGCGTGCACGAGTCAGGCGCTGCTCGGCGATGCCGATTTCCTCGACGACGCCGTGCCCGACTTTCAGCACGACGGTCGAGGCTCCGTTCGGCGCCAGGTACCAGTAGCTGTGGCCGATCCGCAACCGGGGACCGGGGTGTAGCGCTGTGGCGGCAGCCGTCGTCGTCGCGCCCACGCGTATCCCGTGCACGGCGTAATACGCGCTCGAGGTCGACGCCCATGCCACCCGGCCGTTGAGGCCCCTACGTGCGGCCCGCGGTAGTCCCCTCAGCAGCGCGCGGGTGCCGTAGCCGACCCTGACTCCGATTGGGGTCAGGCAGAAGAGGTCCTCGTAGCGCCGCTCGCGCTTCGAGCTGTGCCGGTACGCCTGGCGCGCCTGCCTGCGGGTCATCGCGAGCCGCACCAACCCCAGCCCGCGCTCGCTTAACGTCCCGGTGGCGCGTGGGCAACGGACCACGAACGGGACCGGAACGCCCGCGCCGCGGCTGGTTGCAATCCCGAGCCCAGCGCCGTTTGACGCGGTCACGCCGCAGGTCAACGTCAGCCCCTCATCCACGCGCTCCACCCGGTACCTCGCGTCCGTCGCGCCGACGATCGGGGTCCTGTCAAAGCTCCATTGGTATGCGAATGCGGTCGGCGACCCCGTCCACGACCCCGCCGAGCACGACAGGGCCTTGCTCGCCTTCACAATCCCCGTGATCTTCGGGGCCAGCGTGCTCCGCGGCGCTGCGGGCGGCATACCCGCGCTCGGCCCACCCGCGTTCGGCGCGACGGCCGGAACGATCACAGACACCGATTGCGCCGGCATCGGATAGGTGTAGCTGTCGGCACCGATTGGTTGCAGGGGCGTACTTGCCTTTACCGGCGACGCGCCGCCCGCGGCCGTCAGCGTGTAAACTGCGGCTGCCCCGTATGACGCAGCCTGTGCGAGGTTGATCGTCGCGGTCTCGTCGACGGTGTTCTTGTTGATCGCGACAATGACGAGACGATTCGGGTCGCCTGAGTCGATCGAGGCGTACACCGATGTGTTGACAGGATCGGAGTCTGTCGCCTGGACCGCCGTGTCTCCGAACTGCGCGCCGGCCCCGTCGTAATTGCGGAAGATCTGGAACGCGGCGTACGCGTAGCCTTGGCTCGAGGACAGCGGCCAGTACGTCGCGAGGTGAATGCCGTACCGGCCGAAGATGCCGAGGGTGTCGGCGTCCGCGATCGCACCGCTGATGTCCTGCCCGGCGCCGTAATCCCACTCGGAGATGTCGAGGTTCATCCCGTCAGGATTGCCGCCGAACGCGCCCGCGATCTGAGATTTCAACCGTGGAATCAAGCTGATCGGGCCGTACCCCTCGTCCTCCGTGATGTATGACTTCTCGCTGTAGGTGGGGTCCCACAGCGACCGCGGGCGCTGCTCACGCTCAGCGACGGTGGCCGGATCGGTACCGTCGCCCGCGATGTCGAGGCCTTCGCTGCCTTCCTGCGGATACCAGTGGATGTCGTAGTCGTCGATCAACGGCCCACCGAACGTCTCATCTGCGGCCGCCACCTGGGAGAGGTAGTAGCTCGTGAAGTTGCCGTAGGTCGCGTAGTCGGCAGACGATGTCCCGCCCGGCTCGTCGAGATCGATCTCACCATCCCAGCCACCGAGCACGGGACCACCCACTTCGGCGTTCGGCATCACGCTCTTGATCGCCTGCGCGTACTGAAGGTCCTCGCGCGTGACCTCTTGATAGGTGGCCGGGTTCGGATGGACCTCCGGATGGGTCCCGACCCAGTAATCGGGCTCGTTGTCGAGGTCGAAGATCGGCGTCCAGCTCGGCTCGTTCTGCTTCAGCCAGGCGACGAAGTCGTCCTCGTAGACCGTGCCGCCCGGCGTGATCGGCGGCGTCGCGGTCGGCCCGTTCGGATCTACCGCGGCCTCCGGATCGAACCGCGTCGTGAGGTAGTTCGGCGAGTTCCTGACATCCTGTGGGCAGCCGGGGTCGAAGCCCGTCGTCGGGTTCGGCGGGCTGCTGTCGTCGTCGGCGGACACGTAGCCCTGAACAGGGATCGTCACGAGTGTGCTGATCCCGGCGGCATTGTCATCATCGATCGTGCCCTTGACCGCGTCGCCCGGCGACGCGGAGGAATCGAGGTAGTCGTCGCTCTCGAAGCAGTAATCGGCGCCCGCATTGGAGTAGTTGGTCTCCCAGTTGTAGGCAGTCCAGCGGTCCCCGCCGAGTCGCACAACCGTTGGGTCCACAGCCGCGACCTCCGCGCCGTAGTCGCTCTGATAGGACGTCGCATCGCCGTTGATCCCATAGATGAGGGGCGAGATCGCCTGATGACCCAGCGTGGGATTGATGTCGAACGTCACCGCGGCGGTCGCGTCCGCGGCCGCACGTCCCGAACCCGGTGCGGTCGCCGCCAATCCCGCCCCGGCCACCAACGCGACCGCCACCGCCCTGACGCGCGGCCAAGACCAACGCGAAGCGAACGCCGGCGCACCGAAATCAATCACGTGCTCCCCCTATCGGCGCGCCGGCGCATGCCCTGAAATCGGCCGACCGGGGGCTCGACGGCGCAGTGCGGCCGCCGTCGCATCCGGCCGCGGACGACTCGCCGTCGGGCCTGCGTGGCCTAGCCTGTTATACGAGATGAGCGCTCGAGACCCAATCTCGCAGAGCGGGTGCGACGGGTAATGACCGCCGTCAGGGGCGCCAGCACGATCGCGGCTGGCCGTGGCGTTGCAGCAGAGCCGCGACCGCGCGCCGCGCGCCGGGTGCTTCAGGTCCTCGGCGTAGTGCTCGCGCACGGCTTGCTGCCGTTGCTCGTGCCCGCGCGGCGGCGGCGGACGCCCGGCCCGGTTCGGCTCCGGCGTGCGCTCGAAACGCTTGGTGGAGCCTGGATCAAGCTCGGTCAGCTGCTCGCGCTGCGCTTCGACCTGCTGCCCGAGGCGTATTGCGTCGAGCTGTTCGCCCTGCTGGGTCGTGTTGCTCCGTTTCCCTACGAGGACGTCGAACGGATCATCCGCGGCGAGTTCGGGCGTAACGTCGAGGAGATCTTCTCGTCGTTCGAGCCGGAGCCATTCGGCAGCGCATCGATCGGTCAGGTCCACGACGCAGTCCTCCATGATGGCCGGCGCGTCGCCGTGAAGGTGCAGCGCCCAGGGATCGACGCGCTCCTGATGTGCGACATCGCGCTGATGTATAGGTTCTCCCGGCTACTCGACTTGACCCATCTCCTCGGCGGCACACGTAGCCGGGAGGTGATCGACGAGCTCGCGCGCTGGACGCGAGAGGAGCTCGACTACACCGCCGAGGCCGCGAACGCAGCGACGATGCGCGCCAACGTTCGTGACGAGAGCACCGAGTACGACCCCGAGATCCTGTTCGACCTCACCACCCGTCGCGTACTGACCGCCGAACGTCTCGATGGCCCGCTCCTCGTCGACATCATCCGCGAGCTGCGGGAGGACCGGGAGGGCTGCACGCAACGGCTGCGGGAGGCGGGCTACGACCTCGACCACGTCGCGGCGAACATCGTCTGGAACTTTCTCGGCCAGGCCTACGCGACCGGAGTCTTCCACGGTGACCTGCACCCCGCGAACCTGCTGCTGCTCCCCGGCAACCGGATCGGCTATGTCGACTTCGGAATCATCGGCCGCCTCTCGAAGTCGGTCCACGAGTCCCTCGGCCGCTACGCGATGCACCTCTTCGGCGGCCAGTCCGACGCTGCGATCGGCGACTTTCTGCGGTGGCTGCGACCGTCGCCGGAGACGAACCTGTCCGCGGCGAAACGCGAGATGATCGAGCTCACCGCCCGCTTCCTCGAGAACCTCGAGCAAGCGACCTCCCACCGGCGCGAGATCCTCGCGCGCTACCAGGTCGAGCTGCTGTCTGCGACGCGCGTGCACCGGATGGTGATCGACCCGGTCGTGATCCTCTACATGAAGGTCGTGCTGACGATCGACGCGGTGACCACGGAGCTGGCGCCCACGCTCGACCTACAGTCACTCCATGCGCGGTTCTTCTCCGAGCTGATCATCGAAGGCATCGGAAGGCAGGAGCCTTAAGCGTCACCACGTTTGACGAGAGCACTTGTCTGCGTCGCAGTGATGCGACATGCGCTTGGGCAGAATTTTCCTTGTCACAGAATCGTGGTTCGTGCGAAGAAGCCGGCGTGGGCTATTCCGAAGCCGAGGATTCGATCCTGCTGGCGCTGGCCGCCGAGGGCGAGCAGGCCGCCTTCGAGGCCTTCTATCGTCGGTGGCTGCCGATCGTCGTGGGGTTCCACCTGCGCCGCATCCGCGTGCGTGAGGTCGCGTTCGACCTGACGGCGGAGACGTTCGCGGCGGTCGTTGCCGGGCTCGGAGCATTCGATCCCGCGCGGGGTTCGGCGGCTGGCTGGTTGTTTGAGATCGCCGAGCACAAGCTCGCCGACAGCGTGCGGAGAGCTCGGGTGGAGAGCTCGGCGCGCCAGCGGCTGCGAATCGAGCCTGTGCTGCTCGAAGACGAGGATCTGGAAAGAGTCGATGAACTCGCCTCGTCGGGTGGCAGGGTCCGTTTGGCGAGCCTGCTCGAGCGGCTACCGGAGGAGCAGCGAGCCGCCGTGGAGGCGCGGGTGCTCGAGGAGCGCTCGTATTCGGCGATCGCGAGTGAGCTGAGCTGCTCAGAGGCTGTGGTGCGCCAGCGAGTGCATCGGGGCCTTCGGCGGCTACGAGAACGATACGAGGAGACGAGATGAACGGCTTTGATGATCTCGAGCGACAACTGTTTGACCGGGTCGCTCACCGCGCGGACCGAAGCGCTGTAGGCAACGGCCTTGATGCTCCCCGTCGGACCGGTCGAGCGGCAACGCGCGGACGGGCTTCGCGGAGACTGTTGGCCAGCGCCGGCGTCAGCCTCGCTGCAGTACTCGCGACTGTGCTTCTTGCGCTCGGGGCGGCCAGCAGCCCGCCGCCGGCGTTCGCGGTCACGCGCAGCGGACCAGGGGAAGTCACGATCACCCTACGCCAGATCAACCAAGTCAACGCTCTGAACGCCAGGTTGGCATCGCTTGGCACCAGAATCAGGGTGGTCCCCGTGGTGCACGGATGCGTCGCACCGGTACATACCGTGAGCAACGGTGCTGTGGTCCCGGGGCCGGCCAAGACGCTTGAAGCCGCGCCGCTGGGGGGCCCGGGCAGCGCCCTCGTCTCAATGACAATCAGCGTCGACACCATCCCCGGCCGCACGCTCGTGGTCGCGGAATCGAAGTCGGGACTGCGGCAAGTGTCGGTGGTGGTCGTCGACCCGGCGCCGGCCTGCGTCGGTGACACGCCCGCCAGTGCCAATCGTCCGGCCCTCCTGTTCGCTCATCGATGAGCTCGCGAGGCGGATGGGTTCGTCTTGTGCGCGACGAACGTCATCCCGTGGCCCACGCTGATCGTGATCTCTTCATAGCCGAGCGTCTGGAGTCTGGTCAGCAGGCTTGCGGGTTCGACCGGGCTGTAGGTGTCGCTCTCGTGGAATTGGTGCAGCTCGTCGCTCGCGAGACTGTCTGACCCGATCAGCACGCCCCCTGGGCGCAGAACCCGGAGCAGCTCCTCGAGGAGCTGGTTCTGCAGGGTCGCTGTCGGGAGATGGTGGAGCATGGTGAAGGATCCGGCCGAATCGAATGAGCTTTCTGGAAAGCTCAGCGCCGTCGCGTCCTGGTTCACCACCTCGACATTCTCGGCGACGCGCTGATCGAGGTTGGCCCCGGGCTCGGGCATAGCTTGGCGTGGTTTTCGTTCATCGCACCCACGGTAGGTCCCGTGGCCGCCTCCGACAAGGACGTACGCTTCCAATTGATGTCGCGAAATGGACAAACCGCCGGCAAGGCCCTGCTGGTGGCGGCCGTACCGATGCCTTCCGGGATCGTTTTCTCCAAGCACTCCCATCCCTTCCACCAGCTCGCTTGGACGAACTCCGGCGTGCTTCGAGTCGCGACCGAGGGCGGCACCTGGATGCTGCCGCCCAGCCGCGCTCTGTGGCTCCCCGCGGGCGCCATGCACGAGACGACAGCGACCGGCCCGACGGTGCTGCGTGGCGTCTACCTGAGTCCAGCCCAGTGCCCAGTGACCTGGTCGGACCCGCAGCCAGTGGCCGTCAGCGGACTGTTGGCCGAGCTTCTGCTCCACCTCGGGCGGAAACTCACACCAGCCGCAGCCAAGCGAGCCGAGGCGATCCTGCCTGATCTCCTCGAGCCGATCGAGGTCGTCACCATCCGCCTCCAGATGCCGTCAGGCGAACGCGCACGCGAGGTCGCCGAGGCGCTCGTGGCCAATCCCGCGGATCGACGATCGCTGCCGGCCTGGGGCCGGTGCATCGGCGCCAGCGCCCGCACGCTGAGCCGAGGCTTCCTCGACGGCACGGGCATCACGTTCACCCGCTGGCGCACCGCTGCTCGCATGCGCGCGGCAGTCCCGCTGCTGGCGGACGGGCAGCCGATAAGCCACGTAGCGGCAGCGGTCGGATACGACACATCGAGTGCGTTCGTCGCGGCATTCCGGCGCGAAACCGGCACCACCCCCGGCGCCTATTTCCGAGTCTAGGAGCTTCCGCGCGGTGCTGGTCAAACGCGCTGATCGCCTGTTGAGCCCAAGCCCTGGAGGTTCAGGTTTCGCCTCCAGGGCCGATAACCACGGTATGCACGAACCTCACGTAGGTGAGCGGACCTCCATAGCCGGGATGCGAGCTAGGCGCATGACGCCGCGAATTGGGCTCGCCGTTCTGATGCTGACGCCGCTGCTCGCGTTCGCCGGCATGGCGGGCTCGGCTGCCGCATCCCCGGTTCAATACTGCGCCCAGATTCCGATCATCGGCGGGATTCCGCCATGGGGCTTCCACACGGGTGCGCCGATCACGGCAGCGACCGGCAGCTACGCCCGCGGCCACGGCGACATCAACCTCGCCGCCAACACCGTCTCCGGGATCCTCTGCCAGGTCGACCGTGTCCACCACCAGCGCGACCGCTTGATCATCATGACCGTCGAGCATCACCTCGTCTACCACTCGCACCAAGCGATGATGTGGGGTGTACCTGGGAACATCATGAAGATCATCGTCCGCGTGCAGAGCAGCACCGACTCGCTGTGCAAGGTCGGCACCCAGGGCCGCGTGACCCTGTTCGCAAGCTACAACGGCGTCCGCAGCGACAGCGTCCGGTTCACCTTCCCGACCGCCTGCAAGGACCACGACCACCTTTACCACGGAACGCAGGTCAATAACCAAGTCCCACCGCTCTAGCCCGGATCGTGCAGTAAGCGCGCGGGAGTGACGGAGTGGCCCGTGTGCGGCGGTCCGTGGGTGGTGAGGGTGACGTTGTCGGGCGTGATGGTGGTCGGGCGAGCGGTTTC
>Ga0302325_10010986_pt1 | contig 19533 bp, 24 predicted proteins | sample Palsa_T0_2_FD_201948 | JGI IMG/M metagenome (GOLD analysis project Ga0302325, IMG submission 201948) | Peat permafrost microbial communities from Stordalen Mire near Abisko, Sweden - Palsa_T0_2 | ecosystem: Environmental > Terrestrial > Soil > Palsa > Peat permafrost | place: Sweden: Abisko...
ACGATTGCGAAGATTGTGCGGAGGGTGGTGCAGAAGTAGCTGGTGATGGTGGTGGTGGTAGATGGGGGATGGGGAGTATCAAGGAGTATCATGTGGAGTAGTTTAATGGAAGGGAGGTTAGATGTGTTTAGAAGCGCGTATATAGATGAAAGAAATGCATATGTATGATTCGCTATTCAGAGTCTTGTCACTGTTTGTTGAGGATAGCTAGGTTTCTAGGGCTGGAACCCTATGGGTATAAATAGCCAGGTAGCTTCTTTCAATAAAGGCGAAGGTCGGAGCTGTTAAACACACACGAACACAAAACACAACACAACATACACTCATCCGCACCCATCTCGTACTTTCTACCTGCCATCTCGTCTTATCCTGGCTCGAAGGCCCAATAAGACACACTCTCGCTCTTACAGGGCTCGGCAAGCCGAAAGACTACGATCTCAAACCTCCCTCCTCGCCCCGGTGGTGAGAAGAGAACTCCCCTCATCGTCCGCTCAAGAAATCACAACGGTCTTCAGCGAACACACATCCACGCCCGGTCACTATATCCTACGTCTGGTACCTACCCGGATTGTACGACACACGCTTGAATACTTCCAAATCATCCCCACCCAGTGACACCTAGGTGTCACTGCAAGACGGAGAGTAATACGCAGCGACGGCGACGGTCAAGCTGTCTGCAATAAAGGCCCCTGGGAGGGCTTATACGTGTCTAAGCTGCATTGCTAGACAATCTGCTATTAACGGAACTCGTGTTGCCGAGAAAGCGTCCGGGTTTTGGGGAACAACGGCGACTCGAGCCTACTCCACACCGTCGAATTCGAGCGGCAAAAGATCCGATATCAATTACCCTGCCAGATCATTCACGTCTCCATATCCATCTAGTTCAGCCAACTATCCTCAACCCAACAAATCCTTCACTCCTGCCTCACAAGGCGCCTTTTCGCAGCAACCTCGCAAGGGCGGTAAACCGTCAAAGAAGCCTTCCCGCCCGCTTTCCTACGACGAAATTCTAGCCCGGCAAAGGGCCCAAGATTTATTAATCAAGCGTCAACAACAAGCTCAAGAAGATTACGATTCGCAAATCCAAACCGCATTTGTTCTCCCTGCTGCTGTATCCCCTGCAACACCTGCCCCTACCGCCACCTCTGCGCCAGGGTCCTCATTTCGTCCCGGCCCGCGAACAAAACGACATATCCGATTAGTATATCGTACCAAATTCGGGGCAGACAAAAAGCACTATCCGTTTCCTGAAGAAGCACAATCGCTGGACGGCCCTCGAAAGCGGAAGAAGATCTACTTCAAAACAGGTCATAGGTTTTTATTAGCAAGAGGGATATTATTGCAGAAGAGGCTTGTCAAGTTCGATCCCGTGAAGAGAATAAAACGACTAGCTAAAGCGGCGGCAGCGAAAGTCGTCAGGAAAAGAGCCATGGAGAAAGACCAAGTAAAAGTCGATTTGGAAGAGCTCAAGAGGTGGCAATGGGGAGAAGAGACTTTTATCCTTCCGGTGACAACAAGTGATATCGCCAACGATACCAAAGACAAAGTACATTTCGGATACTTTTCAGAAACGAAAGCGAGCATCAAATTGGGCGGAAAATTATTACAAGAAGGACAAGTCGTTGCATTTCCCACAGAAACAGTCTACGGTCTAGGTGCCAATGCCCTATCAACACACGCAGTCCAAAGAATCTACACCGCGAAAAATCGACCTGCCGATAACCCCCTGATAACACACTTCGGGAGTATCTCTCACCTTCGATCCTTCTTCACCAATATCCCATCCGTCTACCTCCCCCTCATCGAAACGTTCTGGCCCGGCCCTCTCACGATTTTATTACCCGTTACGCCGCAGCTGGGAATAAGTCCGCTTGTTACTGCGGGGCTAGATACCGTTGCGGTGCGCGTGCCATCAAGTCCGCTGGCAAGGGCTTTGATTCTGGAAGCGAATGTTCCGATTGCGGCGCCAAGTGCGAATGCGAGCACTCGACCTAGTCCCACTATGGGCCTACATGTATTCAGGGACTTGAATACACGGATTCCGCTGATACTGACTGCGGATGAGGATGTAGGGAGTCAGTGTGACGTTGGACTAGAGTCGACTGTTGTGGATGGTCTTTCTTCGCCGCCCACGATACTCAGATTGGGGGGGATAAGTCCTGAATCTATTCGTGCTTTAGGGGGTGTTTGGCGAGAGACGACTATTTATCAGAAACCTTCTGCGGTCACAACAAATGGCGCGGTGGAGGAGTTCAAACCTCGCACTCCGGGGATGAAGTATCGACACTACTCCCCGCGATGTCCAGTTTACGTATACCCCGCAAACTCGCCGCAGCCTTCCTCGCCTTCACGACATCTCCCTCCCTCCGATTCGATAGATCGGAAAGTTGCAGTTCTCTGCACCAAGAATTGGCTGCCTATGGCGGATGAGAATGCTGAGGTCGAGTTTAACTGGTTGGGAAATGATGATGAGGAGGTGGCGCGGAATTTGTTCAAGTGTGTCAGGGATATGGATGAATGGGGCGCGGAGTGTATCATCGTGGAGGGAGTAGAGGAGAAGGGGATTGGGAGGAGTGTCATGGAGAGGTTACAGAAGATGAGTGGCGGGGTCCATTCCGTATCGTTGAACGGCGTAGCACCTCGTTCAAGATTCAACACCTGAGGCATCTGCATCCATATCCTGGCCTGTTCAACCCAGACCACCTCCGATTGTACTACCCTCGACCGGAGAGATTGACGCTTGACGGAGCACAACTATTGGATGTTGAAGACATTCCTCCGGAGACGTTGCGCGCGAGGCGGAGGACGCGCGCGTCACACAGAACGACGCAAACCCCTCATCCCGCCGCGCCGGCGATCACCACGCCTCCTACCGACGCTACCACGATCGTCGCTCGTCCTGGCATCACCATCGCGCACCCATTCCCCGATCAACCCACCGTCGTGCGTACCGACGTCACTCGTCCTACTGCGCCTATCATTGTGGTTACCAGTCCGGAGGCGCAGGCGACGAGTACATCAACAGGGGCATCGAGGACCTTGCAAATGCATCCGATTGGAACTCGCACCGACATGGCGGTGACCTCGTCGACTGGAGTCGCAACCGAGGCTGCGACCGTTCCGTCGAACGACGCTCCCCTCGAGGCCATTTCAGCAGCTGCTTCCCGTGCGAGCATCGCCGCGGAACGAGCGCGAGTTGGCCTTTCGTCCCAACCACGACAGCACGCCTCCATGAGGAGCGATACTGCACCGACGGCGGGTACCGGCGAGTCGGACACCGCGGGAATCATTGCGCAGGGTGTCATTGCGCCGGAGAAGGGTGTCATCACAACGGAAAAGAAGGGCGGTGACGACGCGGTCAGACAAGGAGCCGTGGACACGGCCAAGAGGGTAGCCACAGCGCCCAAGGAACCGCGAAGACTACCACCCCGAAAACCGATCTCACAAGCCCTGTCGGGGGAGTCGCCGTGCCAGAGGCAAATCCGACAGGAAGCGTCTCGGAGACCGCCGTCACATCTGGGGCCGCCGTCGCATAGAGTGCGGCTCTCCAAAAAAATTCCTTTTGCTAGTAATCGCTGTTCGGAGTTAGGTGCATGGGGGAAAAGTTGGGCATATACGTAATCACAGGAGTCAAAATGGGAATAGGTTTACAGGGTCGCTATGTTTTTCTTTTCTATAGTTTCTTCTTTTCTTGTAGGTGTTCTTTTCTTGTAGGTGTTATGTCCCGGGGGCGGGACACCTGGCCGATAACGTGTGTTGAGGATAGCTAGGTTTCTAGGGCTGGAAGCCTATGGGGTATAAATAGCCAGGTAGCTTCTTTCAATAAGGGCGTGTGTGCCAACCTAGCAGACGTCCCTCCGAAGATCTCAACGTATCATGTTGAGATTCTTGCTGGTCGCTATTCAGAGTCTACATAGCTTGTCGGTCACGGATCTTCGTTCCTGACCCGACGCACATCCCCCTCCCTCCTGAATGACCATTGAATTATGGGCCTGCGGATTCAATCAATTCAATCAAATCGATGACACAAGCGACAACATCTACGCACCAAAACTAATCACCACCATCCCCGTCACCAGTATCCAAGAAGTCGACCTAATATGGGCTGGATGGGCAGATTTCTTGTGTACCTCCCCTTTCCCTGGGGCCGGACTAACTTCGCGCGTTAGATTCATATCAAGAGACTACGTCGCGCAGACGGTTGGTTTATAGGGGATATGGAGCGGTTGATGGCCTGTTGCAGGAGGTGCAGGAGAGATTATGTGAGGGGGAAAGGATAGCTGGGTTTGGAAGAGAGACTCTTGAGGGGGTATGTAAATATCGTTTCTCGAGAGAAGGGTCTTGCCGGACAGCATCGGAGACGGTATTATTTGACGATGACAAGAGTATCGTTATAAGTCCTGTCGAGGAGATTGCAATCTCTTCAACGGGTCACGTCGCCGTCATCACCAACGGTGCTCCCCCCCTCTCTTTATGCCCCTTTCTCAACGTCAGGAAGACTAACCTCCTAGCGGGCCAAGTATTACAACTCTACACGTCCATATCCTCCCTCCACTCCCCCTCCAAAGACACAAAACCCCTCCTACGCCTCTCCTTCCCGAATCCCAACAAACCCACCAGATCAGCCTCCCTCTAGCAAATTCTCTTCCCTCTCCGCCGGAGACGCCCATTTCGCATTCATTGTCTCGCACGAACGGACCAATTGCACTGCTACACCGGGCATCATTGAACCGTATTACAACAAAATATGGTCCATCCGCACGGATAAGCGGTCTCTGAACGACGAGGCTTGGATTCCCCTTGTCGAGGAATTGGAGTCTTTAGAGCAGGAGGCGGAGCTAGAGGAATTTATTCAGATTGGAGGGACTGACGTTCTGAACACGACTTTGCGAGGGTCTCCGTCTTCTTCGAGTATCGCCGAAACGACGTCTCACAAAGACGAGCAATCGATGGGATTAAACCCCACGTCTTCTCGGCGGGAAGTCGAACTGGAGATGCAGACATTGGCATTGTTTGTTGCGGATAGTATTTCCTGGGACGTAGAATTCACTCAAACCCACTCGAAAGGATGGCTCACCCTCGCCCTATCCTCGCGTCCTCAATCCCCCCATCCCACACCCCAGCACAACCCCCCCTCCACCCCGAGAAACGCCTATTTATTCCCATTTGGGAAGGCGGTGAGTACGATCCCTGGTCTTCAAATCGGAGAGACGATACCATTCGATGGGGTCGTGGGAGCGAGTTGTGGGAGTGAGCATTTCGTGGTGGTTTTGGAGAGCGGAGAGGTATGGAGTTTTGGGAATGATGGGTTTGGACAACGGGGGATTGGACTGCCGGAGGAACAAGGCTTTGAGGAGTGGAGGAGGGTTCAGGGGATTGAGGGGGTTAGGAAAGTACTCTGTGGGAAGTGGAATACGTTCTTTGTCGTTGAACGAGGAGAGGATGGGTAGTTGTAATACTAATGATACGCTGCTTGAGCGAAACGTCCCTTCTGAACAACGTCATCTGAATACAAGTATTATCTTCAATCGCGTTTGGGCTGCTCTCAAAAGAGAATCTCTTGTCATTGTCGATGAAGGCGTCGGAGACCCTAAGGGGGTCGATACTCTGTTCATGGTTCCTCTGGGAATTGACTAGCACATGGATTTCTCGTCTCTGATGATTAAACAATTCTATTACGCCGATATCTATTTTCGAGAGACAGAGAGGAGTCCATATCCATACATCCATCGAGACAATCTAAACCTTAAATCCAAATCCCGCCATACACCTACCCATCAATCCCCATCCTCAATCACGGCAGCTTGTGTGCGGGGGGGGCGGACTAACTCTTTATGCGCCTGTATCAAGTCTTTGCATTCAACCTCTCCGTTGGCAGAGTTCATGAAACAATCATCTCGTTTTTGTTTCGTGATAGGACATGCGCAACAAGGCTTGATTCCCTCCGGATTCAGTGGATCTATCGTCAGAATACCTTGATTTGTGGACAATTACTCTTTGGTGGATCGGAAGTTTGTGCTTTTTGTTCTGAGAGGGTGTTGATGACCCGCTGAACCATCCAAACGGCATTGTGACAAGTGACAAATCGCGAAATCCGGCCTCGAAATTCGCTGATCTCAGAGTCCCGTCCACCTCTCGCCACGAAATTCCAAGCACACATCACCACGCGGATCCATTCAATCACCCTCCAACTTAACTCTCCCCTGACCAACCCCCAATCCATGCCGCCTCCAACAACACTAACAACAACCTAGCCCCATTTCCAATATGGAAGACCTCGCAGGTCTCACCTTCTCCCCTTCCCCATCAACCATCCAACCTAAATCCGCTCCTCCAAACCAATCCCGCTTCCCTCAGAACACTGCCACCCAAGCACAGGCAACAACAACGACATATGCACCCATCCCCTCCCGCACGAGTCCAAACTACAATGCCTTCAATCTCCGTGCACAGGTCCCTCAGACTACTGCGCCAACTTTGACGGGCCAGCAACACAAGACGTCTGCGGGGGGAAGGGATAGTTTTGCCGCGTTGTCGGCGTTTTCGGGGATTAGTTCTACTCGCGCGGGAGCGGCGGCCGGTGGTGGTGGTGGGACACTGGAACAACAGCGACTAGAGAGGGAGAGGCTGAGACGGGAGGAAGAGGAGAAGCAGAAGAGGGATGTGGAGTTACATTTTGGGGCGGAGGAGTTTTGGGAACGACATTCTGGGATGAATACTCCTACTATTATTACTACAGATACGTATGCCCCCGTTCCTCTGGTTTTTTTGGTTGCTTTCCGTTTAATCCCTGGCGTGGGATTATTTTGGGTTTATGCTGGGTGTTTGAGGGATTGTGGTGATGTGTTAGGTCGACGGGCGGCGAGGTTGATTTGACGGCGTTTTCAAGTGATGCGCCAGTTAATACGGCAAGTCACTTTCCTCCTCCAAAAGACGATAACATACCACCAAATGGGCTACAACAAAACCTTCAAGATCCCTTCGATATGTCTGCCTTTGGAGAATCCCTGGCGAGGACGAGATACCACACTAGTCCAGGCTACCTTGAAACCACCACCACCTCCTCCTCCACTTCAGCCACAGACGATATCCTTGGCGTCCTGGCCCAGCCAGTCGAAACCTTCACGAAACCGAAACCACCATCTCCTGCCGCACGACAAGAATCCCCCGCACCGGGACGAACGGCAGCGAAAAGTGCTGCAGAATCTTCGGACGAGGAGGATACGGAGCGGGATAAGGCTATTGCAGCGATTGTCGAGATGGGGTTCAGTATTGGTCAGGCTACACGGGCTCTATCACATACTCCGAGTGGCACAGATGTCCAACTCGCTCTGAACACGCTGTTATCCCGTCCGTCGTCAGCTGCTAGTGGTGTCGGTGGGGGCGGACGACCTTCTTCGTCTAGTAGTAGTGCCGCGAGAATAGAAAGGCCGCCTCCCGGGAAACGGCGGACACCGGATCCCTTGACTAGACAACGAGATCATCATCAAGAACATCAACACCCGCAGCAGCAGCAGCAGCAGCAGAAGGATATTTCGCAGCTTGCAGGGGAGGTAGGGAGTTCGTTAATTAAAGGCGCGGGAAGTCTTTGGAAATCCGGACGTGAGAAAGTCAGCACGTTCATCCAAGAGTATCAAGGTGAAGGGGGAGATGATCCAAGTATCCCGAAATGGATGAGGGAACAGCAACGACATGGTCTTTCTGCGCGGAGAATGGAGGAAGGAGGCACGGATGAGGCGAGGGCTTTGGAGGCACGGGAGGGGAAAGTCCAGGGACGGCGGAATGGAGTGCATAGAAGTGAAGGGATGCAGAGGGAGGGGTCGCGGCCTGGGTCTACGGGCTCGGGATCGGGGGCCGGGTTTGTGAAGGATCGAGTTGCGTTGAGGAAACAGGCTGAGGAGGAGGCGGAGATGGGGTATCGATCATCGAGTCGACGAAGAGTACCTAATCGTACGAACACACCGTCTCAAGATCCTCCCTCCCGAACTACCACTCCCAGCACCACAACCGCCCCAAAAGCATCCCAACCAACAATAGATCTCTTCTCTTCCACCACAGACGATATCCCTCGACCAGCATTTCAACGTCCCTCACGCGCGCAAACACCCCAAGCCCGTTCATCCCCATCAAAACCCTCGACTCCTCGACCGCAACGCATCATCCCCCCAACCTCAGGCTCAGCCCTCTCCTCCTCCCACACATCCCGCCAAAAAGGGTCCGAAGCATTCAAGATAGGCGACTACACCCTCGCCTTAACACACTACACCTCCGCCCTCTCACCTCTGCCCTCATCACACCCGCACCGCATCATAATCCTGTCCAACCGTGCCATCACAAATATCAAGCTCGGGGACGCGAAGGCCGCGATTCTCGACTGCGATGATCTCATTAGGGAGGTCGGACCAGGCAAGGGCGAGGGAGAAAGTGTGGATGATATCGATGGTCCGAAGAATTTGAAGGACATTTGGGGGAAGGGGGTTATTAGGAGAGCCATGGCGTTGGAAATGCAGGAAAAGTATGCGGAGGCATTGGAGATGTGGAAACTTGCTCTTGATGCCGGGATCGGTGGTTCCCAGGCCCTGGACGGGAAACGCCGCTGCGAATCCGCCCTGGGAATCAAACCCTCAGCATCCTCGCAACCCACCCCAATGAGTCGAACCTCCTCAACTCCCCAAAGAGGAAACACCCCCATCCCTCGCGCCACAGCAGGACGTTCTTCCACCCCTGTCGTCCGTCCAAAAGTCTCTCGTCCATCAGGCCCATCAGCAAGTGAAAGTCTTGCCCAGTATAATAAAGCCCTTGCTGCGGACGAGGATGAAAAGACGCGCTTATACGATACTGTGGACGCGCGTATAACGACGTGGAAGGGCGGCAAGGAGGGCAATATAAGGGCTTTGTTGTCTTCTTTGGATGGTGTGCTTTGGCCTGAGGCGGGGTGGAAGAAAGTCAGTATGGCGGAGTTGGTCGTCGTGAATAAAGTTAAGATTGTCTATATGAAGGCGATTGCGAAACTTCATCCTGACAAGGTACCATCCCCTCCCCTGGGAATCCCTGGGAGCTCACTGTTCTAAATGCTTCTTTTTTACCTTTTCTTTCGTAGTTTGTTTGGCTTGGTTTGTGATGCGTGAGACTGATGGTAGATTTCGACGACTGCGACGGTGGAGCAGAAGATGATTGCAGCGGCGGTATTCACCATAATAAACGATGCATATAATATTTTCAAGGAGCAGAATGGTCTTTAATTTAATAGAATGCATTGCGACACCAGAATTCACTCATAAATATATAGAAATCATACCGATCTATCAAGAATTAACAAAATTTCAGCAAGTCTGATAGTGTGGGTGGGTCGCTTAGTGTCTAATAGTCTATGCACGCGTCGTTGATTGTCGCGGGCCGTCAATTTTGGCCAATCATTTGGACGTGTCTCCAATTTTCGGGGTCGATCATCACATTGCACTGACTCCCACACAAACGCCAGCGTTCTTCACACCCGTCTTCAAGTGCTGCGTTCTTGGATGGCAAACAGACGGTTTTGGTATTGCATGTGATCTTTACAGTGGGATCTGAGAGGCAATAGGGAGCTATGATTAATGAGAATACGCTTGATTCACAGCAGATCGAGCGGTTACAACAAATCGCGCTCAATACACAAAAGGTTCGTTCACCACCGCTTATGTATGGGGCGGGATAGCTGAGCGTAGTCGTTGACTGAAGAGGGCAGTCATAGTGCACGGAACGGCTCGACTTATTCTCCTGATAATGCGCAACGGCCGCAATCCTCGAGTAGTTTCAAAATGCACGAATCGCAGTTCTCGATAACGGACTCGGGGATAACGGAGCATGGATTCCCCTATTTGGCGGATAGTTTTCATTACCATGCTGATCGGATGAATGTTCGCGTCGCAAGCAGCAGTCAGTTGGAAGACAGTCAACTAAGCGATATATCGCCCGCGGCATCTCTGGAGGGACAGCAACCGATGATGTCGACGATTCCGCGGCAGGGAGGCGATTCCACGCCATTCAAAGTCCCTTCCTTTCCATCGATTTCGTCAGTTAATAAACCGACTAAATCGTCTGATGAGAATGATTCATCGTTGAATGGGGTAGGGGAGGCTTCTCCGCGGTTAAGTCAGTTTTTTCATCCTACTCAGGAGTCCCCCCCGCAAGTTACCTCGTCGCCTCAAGTTCCGAATCCATTTCCACCCGCAGAGTCGTCGCCGCTACCGCCGAAGAGGGCATCAGCGTATACTCCTCAGCCTGCGATTCATGAGCAAGAACGGGAAAGTGTAGAGGAAGAAGTCGCCGCGGAAGAATCTGGAGGAAAGGATGACGAGGATTCGTTTAATACGGTGCCAGAGCATTTACGAAGGAAATGGGCTATGGAAAAGAAAGCACATCAGATCTTTGAAGGGCTACGATCCATTCCAGTAAGTCTCAAAACCAGCAGCTCCCAATTCGATGATTTACTATTTGGGACGAAAACTCGATTAGATCCAGATGGTGTAAGGAGAGTGATTAAGCCGGAAAAGACCGTCAGTGAGAATGGGTTGGACGATGAAGAAGTAATCACAAGCGAGGACACTCGAAAACGAGCAAGTACCGCTCCGGTCAAGAAAATGGGGAGTACTTCGACAGTGATATTGAATTCGCAGCCTGAGATTAGTGTCCATGAAAGAAGCGGGAACGATACTTCCAACGGAACAGTCGTGAAGGAAACTCCCGTGGGATCAAGTCCCGCTGACCGTCCACAGTCACGCGGAGTCGATATCGACAGCTCGCAATTCCTAGATCAATGGAACGAGCCCGTCGATATAGTCACCCCGCTGCGCAAAAGTAAAAACATTATTCCCTCGTCAACACAAAGCACACATCGACGGGCACTAGAAACTCCCGCTGCAAAAGTCGTGCCGCAACATTCAGAAGAGTCCGTCCCCGAAACGAGTCCCGTAAAGGAGGATATTTCGGAAAGTGAAGAGTATAGAACGGCCAGGGAATCGTTTCCAAGAGAAGAAATGGTGGATTCGAGTCCTGTGGTTGTTCCTGGACGGAGACGCGTTAATGGTTTCATTGCGTCTAGTATTCCACTGGAAGGGACGCAACGGAAACGAGAACGAGCACCGATTATACAGGATGATCTGTCGGATGAGGAGATTCCGGAACCTCCCCCTCCACAGGAGAATAAAGTTCCTCCCAGGAAACGAAGACGGATTGCGTCAATGGACTCGGCGAGACGGGTACCGTCGATGTCGATGGTCAGTGAGTCTGATGAGGGAGAATCACATCGAGTGTTTGCGTTATTCCAGGGTTGGGAGAAGAGATACTTCCCTGCTACAGTGGTGGAACCGCCAACTGTTGGGCCAGGAGACCAAGAAGCCTCGTTGGATACGACAGTTCTCGTCAGATTTGACGATAACGCCGAGTCAACGGTTAAATTAAGGGATGTCAGACGGATGGATCTTCATCAGGGAGATACCGTAAAGTTGTACAATGGAGGCTCAAAATCCATGAAATCCCCAAACTACAATGTCCTGCGCTGCGAATATGATCCCAACGAGGCTGGGAAACCCGATATCCACGGAAACAATGTCGTTATTTTGGTACCCGAGAAAACACGCAACTCCACAGCACCAGGAGACGAAACCCGTATTCCAGCCGAAAAAGTCTACTTAATCCCCTCCCTATTCAAAAAATTCGATTCCCGACGATATCTATTCACCACGCAATTCAAACAACACCCTCCTACAATCTCCCGCCAAGTATCTAGTTCTCCGCACATATCTCGCCCTGTTCGTCCTCACAGTACGTTATTCCGGAATATGATTTTCGCCATCTCAGTCAACAAGGGCCGCGAAAATCTGACCAAAGCCGTGATCATGCATAATGGTCATGTCGTCGAAGAAGGTCTCCATGAGATTTTTCATATGCCGGATGATGTCGAGGGAGATTTAGTCGTCTGTGATGATTGGACAAATAGTACGTTCTGTGCAGTCATCGCCGATGGATATAGTAGGAAGACAAAGTACTTGCAAGCTCTTGCTTTGGGCATCCCATGTCTTTCGTCAAAATGGATCGATAACTGTATTCGACAGGTATTTCTTGCGCTTGAACGGTGGTAATGGTAGGGACGAATTGTAGATTGGACGCATTATCTACTTCCGGCGGGGGAGTCAGAGTTCATCGGAGGTGTTAAAAGCATGGTAGTCGATCCATTTACTCCTGAGGAATCATTATCGAATCGTCTTATGAGACGCTACATGCCGCTCCTGGACCAACGTGTCGTCGTGGTCTTAGACCGCGGAAAAGCCAACGAAGAGAAACGGGTACCCAACCTTACCCTTCCGCGATATCTGAGCTATGCTAATAGTAGAAACACTTCCATTTCCTGCTCACGGCATTGGGATCCAAGGAAGTTTTCCGCTGCTCGGTGTTGACCGACGCAGATGGCTATCTCTCCCAGGGAGGCATCTCATTGATCATTGCAGACGAGAGTGAGATCAGGAAATGGCAAGAACGGCCAACTATCAAAATCAAGTCGTTTGAGTTTGTCGTGCAAACTCTGATTCTGGGGTGTTTCCCCGATGAGCTTTGAAGCTGCGTTTTGGAGAAAGGGTAACTTGTATTGAATTCTTGGGATTCGTTTAGAGAGTTGATTTCGTCTGGGCATTTTTGCGGGGATTTTTTGGGACGAGCTGGGAATGAATACTGGCATATTCAGATGATTTGGGATAGTTGAATGGGTTTAACAAGGCATGATTTGGCATGCAATTAGAAGCACAAAATATATCTTTTAGTTCATTGACGATGATGCGCCAGAGATATGCATTTCAAAATCGCTATGTAATTTCCCATATGATACACCCAAACTCCAATTCCTGTACATCTTCTCCTGCATGTTAGCGCCATATTTGAAAATTACAAAAATTTGCTCAGGAGTATATTGTTGAATCAGATACCGTTGTAGTCATAAGTGCTCTCAGCCTTTCCTCCCACCACAGGAAGAAAGTCAAGCAACAGTAACAAAAGTTGTCATCACAAAACAGGACACAGGAGAACGAGACGTAGCCAGACAAGGGGGAGAGGGAATACCTAAAACACATCGCCCTTGCGATATTGCATGACTACATCACAGCCACTGATCCCGTTCAGAGGACTAACACAGACATAATCGCCTGCTTTTCCGAGAGCACATTTATCCTGGCCGAACGGGCAAGGACAGTCTTTCGCGGAGCCAACGCAGGATAATGTATCTGGACATAGATAATGATCGCAGGGTGCTGTATGTTAGCTGCAAAGAATTGGCATGGAGAGAGTACCTGTGTCGTAGTGTTGTTTGTACCAGTCTACTCCGCGGCCTTGTTGCTGTTGGTGCTGTTGGTGCTGTTGATGATGGCCTCCGAAGAATTGATCGAAGATATTGAACTGTGCAGAAACGAGGGAAGCGGATGCAATGATGAATGATAGCAAGACAAATATGCGAGAGAACATGATGACAGGGGACGGACGCGGGATTATCACAGGTCCGTCGAGTCGATGCGTGGATGAAGATTTAAAAGATGCCAGGGAAGATTTGCACCACGTAACAAAAAGTTGCGGCCGACTTGCCCTAAAGGGTAAACACGCCGCGCCCTTCCCCAACCTGCATAAAAAGGGGTCGGCCTCGTCGCCCACAACAGTGTCCCCCGTTATTCCTCGACCATGCGCGAAGGACTTCGTTCCCGAACAGCAGGCAATGGAGTCAATTCCACCAAGAACGAAGCCGGCGCAGTTGCAACAGGAGTAGAAACCTCGTTCGAAATCGATAAGACGGATTATACACTCTGGAGACTGAAAGTCGAGCATGGACGACAGACATGGCATTATATTACTCCCGAAGAGGCAAAGACATGGCCGCAGAGTATTCCCGATAAATACCACCTCGGAATGGAAACGGTTTTGCCCCCCTGGACGTTAGGTGTTTACATGTTTAGGACCTTCCGAAACTTGCTTCGCCAAAGACGATTCGCGAGGCTGCGCGGAATGGCATGTCGTTTTACTCGGCATTACAAACGGAAGATGGACACTGGGCCTGTGAATATGGAGGACCCATGTTTCTTATCCCGGGTCTTATCATTGCAATGTATATCAGCGAGACACCTATTCCCGATTCATGGCGAAAGGAGATCACTTCGTATTTGATTCACCGGGCACATCCTGTGGATGGAGGATGGGGAGTCCATACCCATCATAAGAGCACTGTTTTCGGGACCGCGATGAATTATGTTGTTTTGAGATTATTGGGAATGAGTCCTGATCATCCTGTTGCGGTCAAGGCAAGGGGCAGGTTACATGAATTGGGCGGAGCGATCGGAGTCCCTCATTGGGGGAAGTTTTGGTTATCTGCTCTAGGGATCTATGAATGGGAGGGAATCAATCCTATTCCTCCTGAATTATGGTATTTCCCTAACTCCTGGTAGAAAAGTGTTGACAACAAAGGTTACTTCCTGACTGGTTTCCAATTCATCCTCATAAATGGTGGATTCACGTACGAAACGTATATATCCCCATGTCATACATATTCCGCCGCCGTCTCACTCTCCCGCTCAACGATCTCACCCGCACCATCCGCGACGAAATCTACACACAACCCTACTCATCCTACACCTTCTCCCAGCACCGCAACACGATCGCCCCGGGCGACTTATACAACCCACACACAACCCTCCTCGACATCCTAAACTGGATAATAACACAATACGAAAAGTACTGTGTCCCAACCCGGTTCTCCGATGCCGCCGTCAAACGTGTCTGGCAATTAATCTGTGCCGAGGACGATAATACAGACTTCCTATGTGTTGGACCAGTCAATAATGCGGTGCACCTGTTGGCGGTGTATTATCATGAGGGGAGGGACAGTTATCGGTATAAACGACATGTGGACAGATTGGCGGATTTCATGTGGCTGGGGAAGGAGGGGATGATGATGAATGGGACGAATGGCGTGCAATTGTGGGATACGGCGTTTACTGTTTCGGCGGTGTTTGAAGCGGATCTAGCGGGGGACAAGGAATTTATCCCCGTGTTAACAAAAGCACTAGAATTCCTCGAAGATATGCAGGTATCTATCCCCTCCCTCCTTGTTTTTCAAAGGACCCTGCCTCCTCCTCCCGGTTGTCAATATTGACGACAGATCCCGATCAATTCGCCCCATGAGGCATATCGACATCAACGTAAAGGAGCCTGGCCATTCTCAACCCGCGACCAAAGCTACACCGTCTCAGACTGCACAGCCGAAGGCCTCCGAGCCGTCCTGCTCCTTCAAAACCACCCCTCCTACCCGAAACTCATCTCCGAGGACCGTCTGAAGGACGCCGTCGACGTGCTCCTGTCCTTACAAAACCCGAACGGGGGATTCGCCTCGTACGAGCTCCAGCGCGCGGGGGAATGGATGGAATGGATCAACCCCGCCGAAGTCTTCGGCCGGATCATGGTCGAATATTGTTACCCTGAATGTACCACCGCAGTCATCACGGCGCTGGTCGCGTACAGGAAACATAACCCCTCGTACCGCCGCGCGGAGATCGATAAGGCGATTACAAAGGCAGGGAAATGGGTCCATTCGGATCAGAGACAGGATGGCAGCTGGTATGGTAGTTGGGGGATATGTTTTACGTATGCGGGGATGTTTGCCATGGAGTGTTTGTCGACTGTTGGGGAGGTGTATGAGAATTCAGAGGCACAGAGACGGGCGTGTGAGTTCCTTGTGGGACATCAGAATCAGGATGGCGGGTGGGGGGAGAGTTATGAGAGTTGTGAGTTTGGGGTTTGGACGGATCATGATGAAGGGAGTCAGGTTGTTAATACTGCGTGGGCGCTTTTGGGATTAATGTATGCCAAGTATCCGAAGCAGGATATTATTCGAAAAGGAATCATGGTGCGACTTTGTGGAAGTTATTGCTGACTGCTAGTTTTTACTTGAGCGGCAGCAAGAGAATGGGGAGTGGTTACAGGAAAGTATTGAGGGGGTCTTCAACAAGAATTGGTACCTCTTACCCTGTCACTGCTGACTTTAGTATGATTTCTTATCCAAATTACAAGTTCTGTTTCCCGATCAAGGCATTGGGCATGTACGCCCATCTCTACGGCGACGAAAACTTATAAAATTCCAATTCAATAGAGCAACAAGCGGGGATTCATGCTTCTTTGTCTAAGTAGTACCGCAACTAATAATACGATACTAATTTAATAATACAACTTCCTGACCTTGACATATTCCGAAGGATCCACCTCCCGCAATCCTAATCTCCGGCGTCTCGGCGCCGTAGATTTCGTAGGCAACTCCTGATCCCTCCTCAACGCAACACCAACATACTTCCGCAGTCCACCCGTCTTATCCTCCGGGTCCGTATAAAACTTGACCCATCCCGGCTCAGACGCCAGAATCGTAAAGTCTCGCCCAATATGCACCTACCGTCAACCCACTTTTTGAAATAGGAATACATTCTCGCCGGGATGCCATTGAGTGCCTTTTTGACGTAGTATTATGTTCCCTGGACGCACCCATTCGCCTGGGGTAATTAGTGAGTTTGTGGAGGAGAGTACCTCCGCCGACTTTGACTCCTCGACGTTTTCCTGCGGAATCTTTTGATCCGGCACTGAATCCTCCGGCGCGTTTTGTAGCTGTACGAATCCCCAGCGGCAGAGTTGGATTGTGTAGTATTTGAGGAAGGAGAGTTGGGAAAGAGAGTAATGAAGCTACTAACGAGGTTGTCTTCCGTATTATCATTGTGAATATAGCTCTGTCGACCGGGCGTGATCTGCCACTCCTCGAAAATCTCGCACACAAATCTCGTCCGATGCCCTACCCTAAATAGAGAACGCTTCCAACAAGATCATCAGAAAATCACTCGGAATCCTCGATACAAAAGTCGACGACGAGCCTCGTCTCGCTTGTCACACAATGCTGCCCTTCGCCCGCCCCTGCATACGCCAATCCACTCGCATCCTAGCATCCGCCACCTCAATCCTGCATGTCCGCCCTCGCCTCGCCCAAACACCTCTCGTCTCCCTGCAGTCCATCCGTCACAAGGGCGGCAAACGCAAGAAAAAAAACAAAGCCGGCGGCGGGCAGCAAGAAACCCGCGCCGAGCGACTCTTCCGCGCAAAAACCAAGCTCAAAAAGACACTCGAGCTCAAACGCAAGAGACATGACAAACTGCTTGCAGCGCAGAAAGCAGTGTTTCGACTGCCACCGCATGAGCCCAGACCAGATGCCATTCCGTTTGGCACGGCAATGTTCTTGTTACGCGGATTGGCGGCAAAACAGCAGCTTTTTGTGAGGAGTAGGGCCGCAAGTTGGACGGGCGAGACAAAGGTTGTGGCGGCGCTGAGGGTGGTGCCGAATGATCATCATCCCAGGGGGGTTAAGGGACGGGTCAAGTTTCCTAATCCAGTGGTGAGTGCGAGCAAGGAGGGTAAGAAGGAGAGGATTGCCGCTATTGTTGAGGGAGACCAGGCGGAGGCTGCGAAGAAGGCGGGCATGATTGTCGGCGGGAAGGACTATCTTGACAAGGTAACTGCTCGAGTTGCAATTGATTGACCCGAAGATTGTGAAAATGGTTACAGAAGATCAATCTCTACCATTTGACGTTCTACTTACTACACCACAAGGACTGTCTCTGTTCAGGCCGCACGGCCGTGTCCTTGGTCCCAAGGGATTGATGCCCACTGAAAAACGCGGCACCGTCGTCGCCGATTTCAGCACCTACACAAAGAAAGAAGAAAAAGGAATTGAACTCAAACTCGACGGCGAAGCCAAATCCAGCAAAGGCGCCACTCTGCGAGTCGTCGTCGGCAAGGTAGCCCTCCCTCTCAATACATACTTATCATAGTTCCAACAAGACGACCACGAAATCGAAGCGAATGTCAAAGCTTTGATCCAACAAATTCACAAAATATCCGGAGGAACTCAAATCCCTCTTGAATTGTCCCTTTACTCTTCTATCCCCCCCTTCCTCGTCAATCAACACCCCTATCTCACCGTCCAACGACAAATCCACGTCCCTAAACCCGCTCTCAACGGAACTCCCAAACTCCAGTCACCAAGTTCTGTCTACCCTCCCGATCGTCCAAATTACCTCTCCAACGCCTCAGTCATAATTCCCATCGCCGACTTTGCAGGAGTGGGCCATCCTAAGGGCTTGCGACCCGAACGACTTGTCAAACGATATGTCGCGGACGCGGAATGGGCGCCTGCACAGGGCAAGGAATGGCAGGTTGCGAAGTACAAGGCTGGAGTGCGGCTGTTGGAGAAGAAGAAACAGGTTTATAAGTGGAGTGTCAATCGGACAAAGGAGGATGTACGGAACGAGAGGGAGGCGGGATTTTATCGCAGTGGAGAGGATGTTGACTCTCTGGAATTAAAGAAGTTGGTACTGTAGAGAGGGTGTTGTATTCTTAGACTATGAATGCATAGACTACGCCGAATACTCCTATTGCCCATCCAACGATGAATCGTGTCCAAAATCCGCTGGAAGCGAGGTCTTGTGTTGGCTGTGTACAAGCCAAGCTGATATATGAAGGGCTGATCTTATCTGACGGAAATTGCAATGATATGACCAATTTGATGCAGGCTTTACATTATTTATGAGAAGAATTTGATCATATCTCACAGTTGGACGCTGTGCTGGCTCGCTTCCAACTTACGTTCGACGAAAGAGTTTAGGATGAGGAGTCGATATCGGTTTATTGGTGATGTGACATCAAGTTGTGACAGACGTGACCGACCGCGGGATGAGGCCGAGGCATTTATATCTTCGGAGCAGCACTACGTGTGATGATTCGTCAATTCTCCGCTATCGATCTGGAGCTACTACTCGCGCTTCACGAAGCCGATGCCAGCCGACTTCATATATCTACGGAAACCACTATCCAAGAAGGCAAGATCAAGGTTTGCGCGCACTTTGTCTTCCCGACCATTCGGAGCCCAGGAATATCCCCGAAGTGGCTGAAGCTGACCCGCAAACATCCATCTGGTCCCTGTTGTCCCGTCACGGTTCAAATGATCTGTCTCCCATTTGCCAGTGTCCCTGGCGCGGAAATCCATTCTCCGGATAAGACTGGCTGCGCGCTCCAAGCCTACATCCGAAGTGGCCAAATCCACCCAATCACGTCCCGCCGCCAGATAACCTCTTATCTCGACAGCACTGAGATCCCTCCGAAGCATTGGATACGCCTCCTGAATATAGACAGTCTTTCCCGCTCCAGTCCAAGCCCAAGCCCAATTCTCACAGACAGATGGACGCGGTCAAAGAATTACCACTGTTTGTGTATGGGACGTTCTCCCAGTCTTCACCATTGCATCTCCTTTCGCTAGTTGCGGCTATTGCGATCGCTGGGATCGCTGGCCTTGCTATCGAGAGGCTCGTTATCTCTCCGCTCGCCAAGATCCCGGGACCAAAAATCGCTGCTTTGACTCAATGGTGGATGATTTACCATGAGTTCAACGGCGATAGAACGATCACTATTCACAAATTGCATGAGAAATATGGACCT
>Ga0302325_10010987_pt1 | contig 19533 bp, 9 predicted proteins | sample Palsa_T0_2_FD_201948 | JGI IMG/M metagenome (GOLD analysis project Ga0302325, IMG submission 201948) | Peat permafrost microbial communities from Stordalen Mire near Abisko, Sweden - Palsa_T0_2 | ecosystem: Environmental > Terrestrial > Soil > Palsa > Peat permafrost | place: Sweden: Abisko...
ATTTGACGACTCCTTTTTCGTTCCACTGCTCCAGCCGCCCCCCATGAATTCCCGTCGCGATCCGGCCCCGGTCCCCGCTGATCCAGATTCCCTCCGTCCATCCCGGCGTGTTTCCCGATATTGTCACGCTCCCCAGCACGTCACCCTCCCAGCGGATTGTCATCACCGCGTTAATATCCACATCCGTTCCCTTGTTGTCGCTCACGCAAAAGACTTCCTTCGCGGGCCGATCCACGAGCCACGCAATCGCATTGAACAGATGCGCTCCCGAGTCATACATCTGTCCTCCGCCCGAAAGCTTCGGATCGTGCCGCCACGTCCCCGCGGTATTTTTCTTCCAACCCTGGCACACATGCGCCGTTATCGTTTGAAGCTCGCCGAGGGCGCCTTCCTTAATCTGTTCCCGGATGTAGGCATATTCCTGCGAAAAGGGAGCCTGAAACGCGATCTGGAAATGCCTCCCCGTTTTCTCGATCTTCTTTTTCAGCTCGCGCGCATCCGCCGAGTTGGTCACCATCGGCTTTTCCACCAGCACGTCATATCCATGCTCCAGGCAGGCCATGCACTGCTCGAAATGCAGCGTGTGCGGCGTGACAATCACAACTCCCCGCAGTCCCTCCGGTGGATTCCGCAGCATTTCCTCAAGCGAGTCGTACGTCCTGACATCAGGATTATCCTTAAGTAGATCATGGTGCTTCTGCTGATACGCCGACGGTCGAATGTCCACCAGCGCCGCGATCTCTGCCTCGGGCACCTGGCCGATCATGCGGATCTGTTCCCCGCCCATTCCTCCGCAGCCCACCACAGCCAGTTTCACTTTTTCCGCCAAATGCGCCTCCAGTTTGATTTCCTCATCGTAAGATACCGGAGTTCGCCTTCCAAAAAAATATTTGGCGGCGTTCCAGCCGATATTGCGACATGCGCCAGAAATTCACCAGCACCGGGGCGGCACTGCTCGTGATCGCGGCGACCGTTCTTACCACGGCCTTCCTCTTCCCTGGAGATTCCTCGTTCATCAACGATGAGCCCATGCTTATCCAGCGCGCTTTCACCGCCAACCACCAGCCGGGCAAACTCCTCGGCATCTCCCTTCCCTTTACCCCCGCGCGCCTCGGCCTCGCCGGCACCCGCGGCGCCAGCTATGGACCTTTGCCAATCTGGTCCGATCAGATCCTCCTGGCCCTCACCCACAACAATCTGGTCGCGATGGTCGCCATTCATGCACTGCTTTTCAGCACGATTGTCGCCATCGCGATGCTCTGGCTGGCTCGCTCGATGGGCCTGAGCCCCTGGTTTGCCGCGCTCTCCATGTTTTCTCCATGGCTTTGGCGCTACAGCCGATCACTCTGGGACAACAACCTGCTGATTCCGCTCGCTGCCCTCGCCGTCGCCGCGTATGCCGATTTTCTCCTTACTCATCGCAAGCGGTCTCTCACGCTCGCCGCGATCTGCCTCGCCGCGATGACCCTCATCCACCTGATGTGCCTTTCCCTTATCGCCGGAATGGCTGTTCACTTCGTCATCTTCCATCGCATGTGGCTGCGCCGATTCCTCGGGCCGCTGCTGTGGGTCGCGCTCTTCTGGGCGCTGCTTTTCATTCCCTATCTGATCGCGATGTATCAGCACCCCGAGCCGCCCAACTATGCCGAGCACGAATCTGCCCTGCAGGGTTGGTGGCATCCGCTGGCGGGAGCTCAGCATCTCACCGCGCAGCACTGGCTTCCCCGCACCCGCGACTATTACCCGCTACTTTTCCGCCTATGCGAGAAAATCACCTTCCTCGCTTATCTCGCACCACCTTTGGGAATGGCCCTGGTTCTTTTCCGTTTCGCAAAACGATCCCGCGGCGCTGGCTTCACTCCCGTCGATCACCTCGCATTAATGTGTTTCTTCGTCGCTGTCTGTCAGGGGCTTCTCGATGGAGTGCTCCGCATCGAATTGCTGCCGCATTATTTCAACGCCACCTGGATCGTTTACGTCGTCCTCGCCTGGTACGCCATTGACGCCCTGCGGCAATCGCGCTTCAAGCCGATGCTCACGGTGTCGCTCCCTGTCACTGCGTATGTATCCGCAGCTCTGGTTGTGCTGACGATGAGCATCTTCTTTATCCACATCAATGCCGGCACCCGCACCATCGATTTCGGGACCGTTCTGGAAGAGCAGATTCGCGCGGCCCATCAGATCGCGCAATTCTCCCCCGACAGTCCGCTGGTTGTCACGAACCGCCAGTGGACCCTCTATCCCGAGGCACTCAATAACCTTCTGGCGGTCCAGCCTCCACCGGCAGGAGGCAGCCCCCGACGTCGTATCACCATCCGCTTCCTCACTGAAAATCCCCACGATGCCCACCTCCATGTTGAGGTCGCACCCCCTGTAGCATTTATTGGCCCTATCCACCGGCCCCATCTGTAGCCGCGCGAAAATTTCACACTCGGTAAAGTATCTAACCACATTTGATATATATTCTTATGGATTTGATGAAACGAAAATGAAAAAATATAGTATCCAGTTTGTTATACTTGTCGGTACGATACCGATGAACAAATATCACGGATATGACGGGCCTTTGGGTCGCTCGCTGACGTGAAGCTTGAACGGAGTCAGTCGCTCGTCTTAGTGGGACAGGTTTCGGGGGTGCGTATGACGCTTGGCAGCATTTCACGAACGATCAAATGCCCGCAGGCGGGCGGGATCTCTATCGTCTTCCCCGTCTTTAACGAATCCTTCATCATCGAGCAGGTCGTTCGCAATTATCTCGCCGAGTTCCACGGCCGCGTCCCCGATTTCGAGTTGATCGTCGCCGAGGATGGCAGCACCGATGACACCAAAAGCGTCCTCGAGCGACTTGCCGAGGAACTGCCCATCCGGGTTTACATGGGCGAAAGCCGCAAGGGATATCAACAGGCCGTTATCGACGCCATCGCGCTCGCCACCAAGCCCTGGGTATTCATCGTCGATTCCGATTACCAGTTTGCCGTTATCGATTTCTGGCGCCTCGAACAATACCGCAACCAGTTCGACGTCATCCTGGGAAAAAAGTCGCCGCGGAAAGATCCCTTTTATCGCATCCTTCTCTCCAAGGGATATAACCTGCTCCTGCGATCTTTCTTTGGCGTGCCGTACAAGGATATGGACACCGGCTTTCGCCTCATCCGGAAATCCGTCGCGGATGAACTCGCCCCGCGCGTGAAATATATGTCATTTTTCACCGCGGAATTCGTCGTCCGCGCCCATCGCGCCGGTTACAAAATCGTCGAAGTTCCCGTTCCCCACTACGCCAGAAAAATCGGCAGCACCACCATCTTCTTCATCTCCAAGCTCTTCGTGATCTGCTTCAAACAATTCATTGGAATCCTGCGCATGAAAGCTGAACTCAAGCGAAACGCCACGCCCACGCCTCCTCCCAATCCCACCGCTGAGCCTACGGCTGCATCGCCCAATCTCAACCCCGCCCGCCGCGGAGCTGCGTAAATGAGTGAAGGGCCCACAGAGCCCAGCGTTGTATTCGGGCAAAACTCTGGCGACACCTGGCTCGGCGCGAAACTCGCCGCGATCACCCGTCGTCTCGGCGAAGTCCCCGCCGGATTTACCGTCTCCCTCGCCTGCTTCGCGCTGAGCCTTTTCATGATCTTTCCTATCCAACCCGCCTATGTCCTGCTTGGCGGACGCATGGACCCCAACACCTTCGGCGACCTCACTTTCATGAGCCGGTTCTATTTCAGCTACCTTCCCATCAGTCAGGACCCGTTCGTTCGAACCCGCCCACATTATCTCTTCACCCGCCACCGCATTCTCGCCCCGGTGATTGCGCATTACACCGGCCTCGCCGGTCGAAAAAGCGTGCTGATCCCGGTCATCGCAAATTTTCTTTTGCTATGGGCAATTTATGCCGCGCTGCGGAAGAGAAATCTTCCCCCCGATGTATGCGCCATCCTGACCGCGGCGATGTCGCTCACGCTCGTTGTCGCCACCAGCCAGGCCTGGACAGGATATCAGGATTCCCTCGGTTGTCTCGCCATCGCGCTGGCGCTGTGCACTCGTTCCATTCCACTCTCCGCCTTCGCATTCCTCATCGGCATGTTCGCCGAAGAGCGCATCATTGCCGCCGCGCCGCTTTTTATTCTCTGGCACGCCCTGGAAGAAAATGATCCCCGCTGGCTGCGCCGCGCCATTTTTCGATCCGCCAGTACGCTGATCGTTCTCGGAATATGGATCATCTACTACCTTTGGCTTCGCCGCTCTCTCAATATCATAATGCAGGATGTCACCTCCATCGCTTTTAACGATTTTCGCCACTACAAATCCTATCTCTGGCCGGGATTCTATTTCGGCCTGCGCGCTGTATGGCTCCTGCCGACGATGCTCCTCGCCAACTGGTTTTTCCAAAGAGGAAAACGCTGGCCGGCGCTGTTTCTCTCCGCATCAATTGTGATCATTTTCGCCGTGTCCCTGCGTGTCGGAGACATCAGCCGCGTCTGCTGCCTGGCGTTCCCCGCGGTTCTTATCGCCGCTGTTTATCTGCACCGGGCAAACCCCGTTTCCCTGCGTTATTTCGCGGTCGCCGCTTTCGCGCTGAATCTCGTCACCCCGTGCGTTTCCATCACCCAGGATCAGATGCGATTTTTCTACCCGCTTCCCCTCGCCGTCCCTGAGCTGATTCATCAGTTGCACCATCCAGGCTGAGGCCTCGCCGCGCAACTCCGATCCCCGCTAGAATCGTGAAGATGAAATGGGACGCCATCATTCTCGGCGCCGGCGCCGCGGGGCTTTCCGCGGCGAAAATCCTCTCTGAGGCCGGTTGCACGGTCCTCATTGTCGAGGCCCGCCAGCGCATCGGCGGGCGAATCCTCACGCTCACCGATACGAAATTCAATCTGCCCATTGAACTCGGCGCTGAATTCATCCACGGAAACCCGCCCAGCACATGGAAGCTGGTTCACGAAGCGGGCCTGGCCGCATTTGATCTTCCGTTCGCGCACAAGCAACTTCGCCATGGCCGCCTTGTCGATTTAGATACGGATGATGAGCTTTCGCCGGTGATGGGCGGCCTCGCCCATCTTGGCAGGCGAGACATAAGTTTCGCCGAGTATCTGCGCCGCCATCGCGGCGGCAGCGCCGAAGCCCGGCAATTTGCCGTCAGTTTCGTCGAAGGTTTCGATGCGGCCGATCCTGAAATCATCAGCTCCAAATCCATCGCGGCCGAGCAGAAGGGCGTCGGCGATGTCGAAAACGAAACGCAGTTTCGCATCCTGGGCGGTTACAAATCCCTGATCGATTACCTGCACCGCTCCTGCGATTCCAAGCGCGTCAAGCTGCAACTCGGCACGCCGATCACGGAAATCCATTGGCATAAATCCAGCGTCGAACTGCTCTGCGCCGATTCGCGAAGGTTCACGGCAAAGCGCGCGATTATCACGTTGCCGCTGGGCGTCCTGCAGAATCCCGGCGCTGTCCGGTTCGTTCCGGAGATTTCCGAGTGGCGAAGACTCGCATCGCAACTCGCCTTCGGAACGGTGGTCAAGGCGATTCTCCGTTTCCGCGAGCCGTTCTGGGAAGATGACAAAAATCTCCGCGATGCCGTCTTTCTTCACGATGGGCAGGCGAAATTTCCCACCTGGTGGACCGCCCGGCCGCTGCGGATTCCTATCCTCACCGCCTGGGCCGGCGGGCCGAGAGCGCAAGCGCTGGCAGGCCTTTCGCGCGAGCAGATTCTGGGCATTGCCGTGGAATCGCTCTCCAAACTCGTCCATCGCAGCTCGCGGCAACTTACGGCCCTGATGGATCAATTCGTGTACTGCGACTGGTCGGCCGATCCCTACGCCCGCGGCGCGTACAGCTATGTTGCTGTCGGGGGCTTGAACGCCCGCGCACATTTGGCCAAGCCTATCAAGAGTACCCTCTATTTCGCGGGTGAAGCGCTCGACACTTCAGGTCAGGCCAGCACCGTGGCCGGCGCACTCGCCAGCGGCAAGCGCGCGGCCAGCCAGCTTCTTCGCGTTCTCTAACTCAAAAAAGAGTGCGCTGACACCGTCACCGTCCCCACGCTACAGTGCATCCGATGAAAAGCCCCGATGGCGCAACCGAATCAAGCTGGTATACCGGCGTGGAAGTTCCGCGATTTGCTTCTCTCCGCGCTTCCACGCGCACAGATGTCTGTGTCGTCGGCGCGGGAATTGCCGGACTCACCGCGGCTTATTTTCTGTTGCGAGAAGGGCTCAAGGTGATCGTCCTCGATGAAGGTCCGATCGGCGGCGGGCAGACGGGCCGGACCAGCGCCCATCTTGCCAGCGCCATCGACGACCGCTTCATCGAGATTGAAAAATCGCACGGCGTGGAGGCTTCGCGACTTGCGTACCAGAGCCATGCCGCTGCGATTGACGCCATCGAGCGGATTGCCGCCGAGGAGAAAATCAAATGCGATTTCCTGCGCGTCGATGGGTTCCTGACCGCTGCGCCGGGTGATTCGCCGGATATTCTCGACCGGGAATTTGAAGCCGCCAAGCGCGCGGGCTTTGCCGATGTCGAGCTTCTCGCGGCTGGTGGATTGGGGAATCGTTCGTGCATCCGCTTCGGCAGGCAGGCGCAGTTCCATCCGATGAAATATCTCGTCGGCCTCGCCGCCGCGGTGAAACGGCTGGGCGGGCGCATCTATACCGGCAGGCGCGTCGTCGATGTCCAGGGAACCGATCCCAAGACTGGTAAGGCAGGGAAAGTTTCGATCGAAGGCGGGGTCCGTGTCACGGCCGATCACATTGTCGTCGCTACCAACACGCCGTCTCCCATCAACGACTGGTTCGGCATTTATACCAAGCAGGCTTCGTATCGCAGCTACGTCATCGCCACTGCCATCCCGCACGGATCGGTGCCGCTGGCTCTTTACTGGGACACCGGCGATCCGTACCACTACGTGCGTGTCCAGCCGCAGCGCAGCGGGAAAAATGATCTACTTCTGATCGGCGGAGAAGACCATAAAACCGGCCAATTTCCCGAGAATGCCGCCACATTTCTTCGGCTGGAAACCTGGGCACGGGAATTTTTTCCGATGATCGGCCGGATCCGATTCCGATGGTCGGGGCAAGTGCAGGAACCCGCCGACGGCCTGGCGTTCATTGGCCGCGCACTAACCGACAAGCAGGAAGTTTTCGTCATCACAGGCGACAGCGGCATGGGCCTCACGCACGGCACGCTGGGCGGGATTCTCATCACCGACCTGATTCAAAAGCGCGGCAATCCCTGGGAGAAAATTTACGATCCTTCGCGCAAGATTCTCAATGCGGAATTCGTCCGTGAGAACGCCAACACACTAGCACAGTACACCGACCTGCTCACCGGCGGGGAGGTTTCCGCCATCGACGAAATCCCCAAAGGCGCAGGCGCCGTCATGCGTGATGGGTTGAAGAAGCTGGCCGTCTACCGCGACCCGGCCGGCAAGATTCATCGCCATTCAGCCGTTTGCACCCATCTTCAGTGCATCGTGCAGTGGAACCCGGTGGAGAAGACCTGGGATTGCCCATGCCACGGAAGCCGGTTTGATCCGCTGGGGAAGGTGATCATGGGTCCGGCCATCGACGATCTTCCTCGCGCTTAGAGGCTCTTAGTCCAAGGATCTTGCGGCACTGGTCATGTTCGACGATGCGTCGCTGTTCGATAAGGCGGCGTGCGAAACCGGCGTCAAGTGCAATCCGAAGTGCCGCATCGCCGCGCGAACCGCGTTCACCGGATCAGCCGATTTACGCCAGATGCGCAGTGCGTTGTCGCACCAGAGGGCCATTTGAAGATAGCGATCACTATGCGTGATCAAGAAAATCGCGCTGGCGAGCGATTCAACGCTGCGAGGCGCGATAATTAGTCCGTTGCGCTGGTGATATACGAGCTCGACGGCGGCGCCAACGACAGAAGTGGCAATGATCGGCAGGCGACAGGCGGTAGCCTCGTTAATGACCAATCCCCAAGGTTCAATTTCAGCCGGGTGTACCAGCACATTACAGGCGTGGTATGCCATTGCCAACTCGTCCGCCTGAAGGGATCCTAGCCAAAATACCCGGTCACAGAAATGCTTGGGCACCATGGTCTCCAACTGTTTTCGAAGCGGCCCGTGGCCGACGATTACCAAATCCCATTCCGAACGCATCTGGGCAACCCTCATAAACGCGAGCAAAAGTGTATCGACGGACTTCGCCGGCAGGAGCTCGCCGCAAAACAGGAGTCGCTTGCGGTTGCTGACCAGCCGATGCGCGATGCAGAATCGTTCGAGCGCGGCCGAATTGGGGCGAACCAGCGAGGCGTAGTCCGGTTCGTAAGGAAAGAGAAATTCCGGAAGGTTATGATCCAGAAACTGGCGGAAGAAGGCGCGGCCGCATGTCCCCATGGGCATCAATCCCGCCACGCGACGCAATACCCATTTCATAACAAATCTCTTGACGAGCCGCGTCGGCGCCGGCGTTGTGGTGCCGGTAAATATGTTTGAATCTTCCGCCAATATGAGCGGAATTAACGCACGTCTTGCCCAGCGTATCAGCAGCAATCGCGTCAAGTCGTCGCACCCAATCAGGATGATCATTTGGATTCGCCGGCTCAGGATATACTTTTTAATATCGCGAAATAGCGATATCGATCGCCTGGAAATGGGGCGACTGGGCGTCAGATGACTTCTGTTAAAAAAAACCGGGTTCAGTTCATTCTCGATCCGCATTTGCGAGGGTGTACCGGTCGATGAGATCGCGTGCGTGAAAATATTATGCACGGAAACACCGCCCAGATCCGTGGAAAGCCTTCGCTGGACGTGCAGTTGGTGGGAAGTTGGTTCGTTGGAGATTATCGAGATTTGCGATGATGGGGTAATCCCGGGCTGTCGCATTGCGCGTGCGGGATTGGACGATGGGCTCAAGTCCCATCGCGCGACGATTTTTTGCGATGACTCCAGGCCCGACACGGCGAGAAATGCCAGAGCCGCCACAATATCGCGCCACGCTTCAGGGGATTGGTCCTTAAGGAATTTTTCGGAGAGTTCATTGATGACGGAAAGAGGACGCCTGGTGATCTCTCGCTGCCGCATGGACAAGAAATAGGAGACTTCATCGGTGCGCGATGGTGCGGTTTCGCAACCTTGCTCCCAATCGACTATCCACAATATTCCGTTGGAAACGATCAAGTTGTTGACGCCCAAATCGCCGTGCGCCTGGCAGACGGGAAGTCCCTCGGCTATCAGCGATTCCAGTTCACGGATGAACTGTGGTGACGCGTACCGCTGCTCGCAAAGTTTTTTCCACCAATCGCTTTCAAGGACGGTCTGTCTGGAGATCGTCCGTAGCGGTCCAGAGATCTCGTGGACCACCGGGCGGAGTAACTCCCACGGAATGCTTACCGGGGACATGGTGGTTGGCAGAGGCTCGTAAAGATTGAACGTGCTGCCATTGAAACCCCCGTGTGCCAGTACAAGTGGAGTTTTGAACCTTCGCGGGGCCCTGTCGCGAAGTTTTGCGAGCGTCTGTATTTCAAGGGTGAGCTGTGAGTTGTTGAATTCGTCAAACGCAATCTTGCCGAACGCAACGGGTTGACCCGATGCGTCGAGGAAATGAACGTAGACTCGTTTTCGCTCAGGTTGCGGCGGCCCATGGACTACCGGAAAAATATCGGACCGTTGTAACTTTTCGCGGATGGACGACATCCAGGCATGGAAATCAAAGTTGCCCACGAGGGACTGCGGAATAGGCCCCCTGCGCGCCCAGGCGGAATCCAACCGTATCGCGACGGCAAGCTGGATCATTCGGCGGAACAAGCGGCGTCTGGCGCTGAAAATGGGATATCGCCGCGCCGCCGCCGCACGAAAATGGCGATCGCGTGCGCAAATCGCCAGAATCGGCCGTCCTCGAAAAGAGAAGACGTCGAACTGCTCCTGCGTCGCACCGTCCTGGCCGCTCAAAGTCAGGCTCATGGAATATCCCCCATGCGTGCGACGAAGCGTTTGGCTATATTGCGAGTTGAGACGGCTTTGAAACTACCCGGAAGGGAAGGCACTTGTCGGAAGCATATTCCCAGCATTTTCAGAACGACGCGCAAGCGAGGCAATATGAGACCGGTGAGTACGCCCCCGGATCGTATTCGAGCTTGCTCTGGGAGATTGAGCAAGCGCAATTGGCCGCGATCATTGAAAAACTGAAGCAGTCCAAGCGACATATCAATGCGCTGGACTTTGCAACGGGTACAGGCCGAATCGCGGCATTTTTGGAAACTCGACTCGACTCCGTAACGGGAGTGGAGATTTCTGAGGAAATGTGCGAATTGGCTCGCAAGAAGGTGCGGCAAGCCAGGATCGTCTGCGCGAACATTCTTTCTCCGACCGCCAAAGTCGAGGAGAAGTATGACTTCATCAGCGCATTTCGATTCTTCCTGAACGTGGAACCGAGCCTGCGTCTGACGGCGTTGAAGGCTTTGGCCGCGCGCCTTCGCGATCGCGACAGCCTGCTGGTTTTCAACAATCACGGAAATTATTGGAGCCACAAGCTGCTTATGTGGCCGTATCACGTTGTGCGTCGCATCGGCAAAGGCAGATCGGTCAAGGGAAATTACCTGACGACCCGGCAAATCCGTCGGCTGCTGCCGGGAGCCGGACTGAATCTGCTGGATGTTCGCGGCTGCGGTTTTTACAGCAACAAAATCCTGAAGCTGAGGTCTTACGATGCCGCTTTGCGCGCTGAGCAACGCGCCGCGCGGGGCGTGCTGTCGCCATTGTGCGTCAATCAACTGTACGTTGTGGGATTGTCCTGATGGCTGATTCAACTCGTTCCACGGTGAGAAACCGATCGAAAAAGTTCGACGACGACCGCAAAATTCACCGGATACAAGCGCATCGATATATGGTGGAGCGTCGGCTGATTGCCGCGTCAAACCCCGGAAATGACGAGCGTTACAAGTATCGCTCACCAAATCTTAATTAAACCAAAACCTACCACTTAAATGCCGGCGGTCAACAGGATTTTGGCGATGTTTATTTAATCAGTCAGACTTTTGGCAGGTTCATCCGATCACCGATTGTCGCGGGCAGGCGGCGATGTCGATGCGATCGATTTTGCGGTCCGATGTTTCAGGAGTTTGATCGGCGGCGGCGCGATAATGTGCCGATGGCCGCAAGGGCAAAGATCGCGCCACTGACGGGTTCGGGAACGCTGACGAGGCTGATGCCGTTGGACGCGGCAAAAGAATCGAGCGCGGCGAGGTCCTGGGTGTCAACAGCCGATTGGGAAGCGAAATCGTTGAAGTTGTCCGCGAGGAGGACGAAGTCAGAACCGTTGACCTTGCCGTCGTAATTAAAGTCCCCCTTATCCCAGCCGTTCGTAACGGAGTCGTTGAAGCTGGCGGCCATCAGGGTGAAATCGGTGCCGTTGACTTTTCCGTCGAGGTTCGCATCACCGAGCAGGGTGTACATGATTTCAATCGTGCCGGCAGAGAGACCGGCGGGATTTCCGGAATCGGCTGCGTCGGCGTAGCCGATCCCGTAACTGCCGGCGTTGCTTTGCGCGGTCGTCGAAGTGATGCCTGTGCCGGTCCAGGTTCCGGTGTTGTATCCCCTGGCGATAAGCGTCGCGATCGAGGAGATCGGATCGTTCCCGTTGTAATCGACGATGATATGGTTGTTGGTGATGTCCAGCGTGGCCGAGCCGCCGATCGACAACGATGTCAATACCACATTGCTCGTCGGCGCGGTCACTGGAACGTTGGAAGATTGGCTGCCTTCGGTGACGTTGGTGGCAATTTGCACGACGCCGCTGCCGCTGATGGAGAGCGTGCCTTTGGGAAGTGCGCTGGTGGTGGAACTGGTTCGATCGATGATGAGCTTCCCTGCGGTGACGAAGGTTCCGCCGGTGTATCCGTTGGCGGTGCCGAGGGTGAGTGTGTCGGTGCCGGATTTCGTGAGCGATCCGCTGCCGTTGATGCTACCGCTGCCGCTGATGGTGTAATTGCCCGAGCTGTTGTTCACGGTGACGGAAGCCGGCTGCACGGTGGAGTTGAGCGTGACGGCATATGCACCGTTATTGGTGTCGTTGAAGGTGACGGCATCGCCGTCGTAATAATTGGCCGAGTTCGATCCGCTGTTCCAGTTGTTGTTACCGGCAATATCCCAGGTTGTTCCGTCATATGGGCTGGAAGCGCCTGTATCGTTCCAGGTGAGGGAGGCGGGCTCGTAGGTGACGCTGAATCCACCATCGTTGGATGCGATGGTGGTGGGGAGCGATACCAGCACATTGTTCTGTACCATCACGTCTTCGGTGAGATCGGAATAGAGGGCGCCGATGGTCTGGTCGCTGCCGTTATCAAGCGCGGCATCGGTGCTCGTGAAATGAACGCTGCTGTAGTTGGAGAGGGATTGGACGGTTGAGCCAAGCGACGGCGCTTCGGCGATCCACTCGGCGGTGGATCGCTGATCGGACGATGTGGATTGCGTGGTGGACTTGCTGACGCCGGTGGTTATATCGTCGAGCGTGAACTGGTAGCTGTTATCACCTTCATAGGCGACGTCGGCGCTGATTTTGTCGCCGGGTTCTACGGTAAGCCCGATGGCTTCTTCGCCCGAGGGTGCGAATTCGTACCATGCGAAATAGGTTGCGGAACCCCCGGTGGTGATTTGGGCGGAGACGCCGCACTGCTCGACGGTGGGATCGGCCGTTCCGGTGGCGCCGTCGAACCCGACCCAGAAGCTGGAGTAAGTGGTTCCCGAGGATGGGGCGGTGAGGGAGGGAACCCTGAAGGAGCCGGAGACATCGGTGAACGCTTCGTCCGTCGGCGCCGATGCATAATAGCCCGACCAGTTTTGCGTGCTGTTCACGGAAATGGCCGCGGCGAAGCGCGGTCCAAGAAGGCTGGCGGAAGCCGCCCCCACGGCCAGAGCGAGCGCGCGTCGGGAAAGGGAATGGAATTGCACGGATTTTCTCGCCGCTCCAGACAACAAAAAACCCTTTTGGACTCAACCCTAGCATATACTCTAAATCCGACTCAATCGTTCGCGAATTTTGGTTCGGAAGCAAAAATAGTCAATCAATGAGCGAACTCATCGTGCTTTTGTCAGACTGGGGAATCTGACCCGCTTATCCATTTGCCCTTCCTGAGATTAGGTCGATCTGCCACGAAGTCCCATATATTTCCATTGATTTTTATAGATTTTGCCATAAAGTAAAACCCGGCGGACCTAGTGTAATGACCCAACCCAGGATGAAAAGTCGTGCAGGGAGAGATCATGCGTATGAACCGCAAGCGGAGAAGATTTGCGATTAGGAATTGCGTCGAGCCTCTTGAATCCCGCCTTTTGCTGACAACATATTATGTGTCCACCACCGGTTCGGACACAAACAACGGCACGTCGATGTCCACGCCCTGGGCGAGCGTCACCAAGGTGGACAACACGGTATTCCAGCCGGGCGACCAAATTCTATTCCAGCGTGGCGGTGAATGGCATGGCCTGCTGATCGCTTCCGCCAGCGGGACCGCCGCCAATCCGATCGTTTACGGCGCGTATGGCACGGGGGTTGACCCGATCTTCGACGGCAGTGATCCGATTGCCGCGGGCGATTTTACTGAAGAGGGAACATCCTCGATCTACACATTTCCCGTGGCAGATGTGCCGGTTGACCCGGCCGACAATGCCCGTGAAGTCTTCTGGGTTTATTACAACCACACGATGTTCGAGGCCGACACGAGCGACTCGAATATGCCGGTTGACTCGTTTTACAGTGATGGGACCAATGTCTACATCAATACCGGCGGCACCGATCCGATCACCGCGAGCAATTATGTCGTCACCGTGGGTGATCGGGGCGACGGCACCAATGCCAATTCAAGCTTGATCGATTCCAACGGATTCAGCTACATCACGTTTGAAAACCTGTGGGGCCGGGAAACAGCCGAAGTGGGCTCGGGCGGCTCGCTCACCGGTGGGATTAACGATGGTTATGTCTTCCGTATTCAGGGCGGCAGTAATGTCACGCTTCTCGATGATGAAGCGGACGACGGCTCGAAGCACAACGTCGGTGCGATTGATACGAATAATTTTACCGCCAACGGCGTCACTGCACAGTATTCGCCGATCGGTGTATCGGGCAATGGGCTACCGTACGGCAACGCGACGGCGTTCGTGGCATATGCCGACAACGGGGGCGGCAACAACTTCGACCTGATTAACTGCACGGTTGAGAATTACGGCGGCTCGCAGCCGGCGTTTCTGACGCATGAGGTCAATACCGGCGATATCGACAGCATCACGCTGACTAACTTTGTCACCGATGGAAGCCCGATCGCGCTTGAGCCGGGCTCCAACGAAACGATCACGTTCAACGGCGGCGAGATCACGAACAACACGCTCACAGCTTACGGCGCGACCGGCACGACGATCATGATCAATGGCATGACGTTCGACGGCAATGGCTCGGCCGTGGAAATTTACGGCGGAGCGACGGTTCAGAACTGCCTGTTCGATCAAACCAGCCAGAGCGGCGCTTCGATTCAGGTCAGTGGGGCGAACAACCTGATCCGGTTTAACACCATCGACTCGGGCAGCTACACCGATGGCATCATCATGTACAGCGGAGTTACCGGCGCAGTGATCTACGGAAATCTGTTCACGGGTCAGAACAGTGATATCTCCGTCGCCAGCAACGATACATTTAGCGCGGATTATGATTTTTACGATACGACGGTCGGTGCGCCGCAGTTTTACGTTTCGGGCAGCACCGATTCACTTTCGCAATTCCAAGCCGCGGGATATGAGACCCATGCGGTTCAGGGCAACCCGGACTTTGTCGGCAGCGGGGCCAATCCGTTTTCGCTGCAGAGCACTTCGCCGGCGATTAACATCGTCCCGACCACTGGCATCACGGGCGTCAGCACCGACATCCTGGGCAATCCGCGTCCCTCGGGGGCGGCGTATGATGCGGGCGCTTACGAGTTCCAAATCGCGCAATATCCCCCGACGGTGGCTACGCCGGCAGCGGCAAATCCCAATCCCGTCACCGGAACCACGACCGATCTTTCCGTGCTGGGCGCGGATCAGAGCGGTGAATCGAATCTGACCTATACCTGGAGCACCACCGGGACGCCGCCGGCGACCGTCTCATTCAGCGTCAACGGCACCAACGCCGCGCAAAATAGCGTAGCCACTTTCAGCGCGGCTGGCACATATTACATCGAAGCGACCATCACCGATGGGCAGTATTCGATTACAAGCAATGTGACGGTCGATGTCTCGCAGACGGCATCGAAAATTGTCGTCACACCGCCGACGCCATATGTGGCGGTCAATACGACCAAACAATTCACCGGCACCGTCGAGGACCAATTCGGCAACGCAATCGCTAATTCCCCCGTCACATGGAGTTCAACTGGTCTTGGCAGCATTAATTCATCCGGTCTGTACACCGCGCCAACCAGCGGCACCGGGTCGGCGACGGTCAAGGCAACCAGCGGTTCGATCAGCGGGACCACGAGCGTCACGATCACTCCCCCGGATCAGGCGCCCACAGTCGCCACGGCCGCCAGCGCATCGCCCAATCCCGTCACCAACGATACGACCAATCTTTCCGTTCTTGGGGCAAGTTCGCTTGGTCAATCCAATCTCACCTACACGTGGAGCCTGCTGGGATCGCCACCGGCGGCGGTTGCCTACAGCGGTACGACCAACGGCACCAACGCCGCGCAGAACATCACCGCGACGTTTACCGTCAATGGCACTTACGATTTCCTGGTGACGATCACCGATCCCGAGGGGCTTTCCACGACCAGCAGCGTCAGTGTTACGGTGAACACTATCTCGCCGATCACCGTGGATGGAAATCTCGACAGCGAATACGGCTCGCCGATCGTCCTGCAGACGCAGGCGACCAACTACGGCGACGGCACCTATACCGGCGACGGCGGCAACGGCGCCAGCGCGCCCTACAGCCAGCTTTCGGCTGGGTACGGGATTATTGACGAGACCAATAACACCTTCAATCTTTTCCTCGCCGGCAGCGTGAATCTCAACAACGCCAATCTCGATCTCTTCATCGCCAGTATCCCCGGTTCCGGTGTATCCAACCTTTCCGGAATCAGCGCGAGCACTTACAGCAGCAATCTTCAGGGTGTGACGTTTGATACCGGGTTTACGCCTGTTTACATGTTCTCTTTCGGCGGGACTGGTCAATATATCAACTTCACAAACCTGCTGACCGATGTCAACGCCTACTCACAGTTGTCAGGCGACCCGTCGGTTTCTCCCCAGATGGAAACCAGCTCGAGCATTCCAAATTTCACGCTGGCAGTAAATAATGCTGCCGAAAGCTCAGCCGTTCAGCCCGCCAACGCCGGCTCGGTGAAGACCGGCTTCGAGATCTCTTTCAACCTCAGTCAGCTGGGATATACCGCCGCCGATTTCAACGCGAATGATTCGATTGGCGTGCTGGCGATGATCACTTACGGATCGCAAACCGTCGGGACGACTCAGGTCCTCGCCCCATTTACTCCGCAAGCCGCTGCTTTGCAGGCGAACGGCGGGGTTTACACCTTCCTTCCCTTCGCTTTTGCAAATAATACCGAATTCCCCGGCAACCAATTTTTCGTGGTAAATACACCCACGCCGGCCCAGCAGGCGCCGGTTGTGCAGACGGCTGCGGCGGCAACTCCCAACCCGACGAACTCACTCACGACCAATCTGTCGGTGCAGGCCGAAGATCCAAACAATTTGCCGCTGACATACACTTGGAGCCTTGTCGGCACGCCACCCGCGCCTGTGATGTACAGCGCCAACGGCACCGCCGCGTCGAACGATACCACGGTTACGTTCACCCAGAGCGGCACTTACAACTTCCTTGTGACAATTTCCGACGGATCGGAGGCATCCGTGAGCACGGTGACCGTAACGGTCAATCCCAGCATCGGTGTGGCGACGGCTGCCGCGGGCACGGTCAGTTCCAACGGAAAGACGGCCGGCCTGTCTGTGCTGGGGAGCGATCCTTCCGGTGAATCGACTCTCACGTACACCTGGTCGGTGACATCGGTGCCCAACGGCAACGCGCCGCCGCCGATCTATTCCGCCAACAAGACCAACGCCGCCAAAAACACCACCGCGACGTTCTTCCAGGCGGGGAGCTACACATTCCTGTGCACGATCACGGATACATCGGGCAACACCACGACCAGCAGCGTGACGATCATCGTTCCGCAGCTTGTGACGGAGATGTATGTCTCGCCGGCGAACGCATCGATTTCGATCAGCAGCACGGAGCAGTATTCGGTGACGCACGTGTATGACCAGTTCCTCAACACGGTGTTGGCGCCGAACCTGAGTTGGGCGGTAAGCGGCGGGGGGACGATCAGCACGTCTGGCCTGCTGACGCCGAGCGCGGATGGGACGTTTACCGTCACCGCGACCAGCGGAACTTATGTCGCCAGCACGAGCGTGACGATTTCGGGCACGCTGTCGGGCGTTTCGACGCCGCCGACAACGCCTCCAACGACATCGACAACGACCTCCGGCAGCACGAGCGGCAGCGGCTCGACCACGACGACGACCACGGGTACCACGACAACAACGGGAACCACGACGACGACCAGCACCGGCAAACACAAGAAGACACCCAAGCCGCCGAAACCGGTGCATGAGAAGAAGGATAAGAAGTAAGTAATTGGGAAAATCTGACGGCTGATTAAAGCGGCGTTGAGCATTCGCCCCTTCTCCCGGAGTACCGGGCGAGGGAGTAAGAGGGGGAAGCTCTGAAGAAATTGACCCACCACCCACCGGAAATTAACGTGGGCTCATGCTCGCGCGGCTGGTGCTTGTTTGCCTGATCGCAGGGATTATTCCGCCTGTAGGTGCCCAAACCATCGTCGATCCGGCCCGCGTCGATGCGGTGGCCTCGATGCTGGGGGATTCTGTTTTTGCGTTTGGGCCGAAGATTGACGACCGCGCTTCGTGGGATGCGCTGGGCGCTCAGCCGGTGCTGCACGGCGCGATTGCCAAGGCCGAGAAACTCGCGGCGCAGGCGATTGCGCCGCTGCCGGATGCGCTGTTTCTGGAATTTTCCAGAACGGGGAATCGAACGGACTACGAGAAGGTTTATTTCAATCGCACGGGGAGATTGACGCCGCTGGTGATTGCCGAGTGCATCGAGCATCGGGGGCGATTCATTCCGGCGATCGACGCGCTGGTTGCCGCGTTTGACCAGCAGAAAACGTGGATGCTGCCCGCGCACGATCCGGAACTTCGCAATTTCCACGGGGAGGGGCGGGATATCGATCTCTTTTCCTCGGCGCTGGCGTGCGACCTGGCCAATGCGAAATATCTGCTGGGCGATGCGCTGGATGACAATGCGCGCGAGACGATTGACCGCAACGTTCGCCGGCGGGTGCTCGATCCTTTTCGGGAAATGGTGACAGGGAATCGCCCGGCCAACTGGTGGCTGACCTCCGACAACAACTGGAACGCAGTGTGCCTCGCCAATGTGCTGGGCGCGGCGCTGGCGACGGTGGGGGACAAACACGACCGCGCCGTTTTTGCCGCGGCGGCGGAGCAGGGTTCGCTGCATTATCTCAGCGGGTTTGCCGGCGACGGCTACTGCGTGGAGGGGCTGGGATATTGGAATTACGGCTTTGGAAATTACATCCGCCTGTGCGAACTGCTGTACCGCGCCAGCAATGGGAAAATCGACTGCTTCCATCGCGACAAGGTGCGGGCCATCGCACGGTATCCGGGCAAGCTGGCGATCGTGGATGATGTGTATCCCGCGTACGGCGATGTGCATCTCGACGCCAAGCCGACGCCGGCGCTGGTGGATTTTGTCGATCGGAAATTCGCGCTGCCCGGCCGAAATGTTTTTGCGCCGGCGGAGATTTCGACGAGCCTCGGCGGGAGCCTGGGCGAGACGCTGATGTTTTCCTGCCCGAATTCCGCCAGCGATCTTCCCCTGCTGCCGGCGGTGGCGCTGCCAGTGCGCGACTGGTTTGAAGATGCGCAGGTGCTGGTGTGCCGCCCAGCGGTGGATTCGAATAATGACCTGGCCGTTTCGATCAAAGGCGGCCACAACGGCGAGAATCACGGCCACGATGATCTCGGCTCTTTCGTGCTGGTCGTGGGCAAAACGCCGCTGCTGCTCGATCCCGGGGCCGAGGTGTACACCGCGCGCACGTTCAGCAAGCATCGCTTCGATTCGAAGCTGCTGAATTCGTTCGGGCACAATGTTCCCGTGGTGGCCGGTCAGTTGCAGATCAGCACCGCCGCGGCGCGGGTGAACATTCTCAATCGCCAGTTCACCGATTCGGCCGACGTTTTGGAGATGGATCTGACCAGCGCGTACGCGGTGCCCGAATTGAAATCGCTGCATCGCACGTTCACGTTTACCCGCGGGTCGGCCGCATCGCTGACGATCGACGACCGGTGCGTCTTCGCAACCCCGCAATCCTTCGGCATCGCATTTGTGACGTTCGGTAACTGGAAACAAACCTCGCCGACGTCGCTAAAAGTCTGGCAGGGCGACGCGGCGGTGCAGGTCGATTTCGAAACAGCGGATGGAC
>Ga0302325_10010988_pt1 | contig 19532 bp, 15 predicted proteins | sample Palsa_T0_2_FD_201948 | JGI IMG/M metagenome (GOLD analysis project Ga0302325, IMG submission 201948) | Peat permafrost microbial communities from Stordalen Mire near Abisko, Sweden - Palsa_T0_2 | ecosystem: Environmental > Terrestrial > Soil > Palsa > Peat permafrost | place: Sweden: Abisko...
TGCCAGGAAACGTCTTTCCTCGGCCTCCCGCCCATGCCGGAACGCCAGGAAACGTCCTTCCTCGGCCTCCCGCCCATGCCGGAACGCCAGGAAACGTCTTTCCTCGGCCTCCCGCCCATGCCGGAACGCGAGGTAACGCCTTACCTCGACCTCCCGACGAGGCGGGAACGCCTCCCGGCCATGCGGGAAGACCAGTTACGCCCTTCCCCCGCCCAGCGCGTCGAGCACCCGCTGATGGATCCCCCCGAACGCCCCGTTCGAGAAGATGGCCACGGTGTCCCCGTCCTTCGCCCCCGCCGCGAGCCTCGCCACGATCGGCTCCACGCCCGCGGCCAGCTCCGCCTTCGGCCCGAGCTCTCTCGCCAACCGCGCCAGATCGAGCGCCTCCGCCGCGGGCACGTTCGTACGCCCGAGCGGCGCGAGGAGCACGTGATCCGCGGCGTCGAACGCGTGCGCGTACGCCTCCTGGTGCAGCGCGCGGCACGCCGTCGCGCTCCTGGGCTCGAACGCGACCCACAAGGCACCGCTCGGGTGCCTCGCGCGGAGCGCGCGGAGCGTCTCGTCGACGGCGGTCGGGTGGTGGGCAAAGTCGTCGTACACGCGGACGCCGCGCGGGGTGCCGAGGAGCTCCTGCCGGCGCTTGACGCCCTCGAACGCGGTCAGGTGTTGCCGCGCGTCGTTGACGCTGACGCCGAAGCCCTGGGCGCACGCGGCGATCGCCGCGGCGGCGTTGCGTACGTTGTGGCGACCGGGAACGCGCATCGAGAAGCGGCCGCACGAGACTCCGCCCGCGAAGAGGTCGAACGCCTGCGCGCCGTCGGGTTGCGGGCCCACGGGGGCGGCGAGCCAGGTCGGGGTGACGTCGCCGGTGTCGTCGTGGTCGAGGGCGTACCAGGCGACTTCGGCGCGCGCTTCGGCGGCGACGATCGCGCGCGCCGCGGCGTCGTGCGCGTCGCACACGACGAGCCCCTTCTCGGGGACGGACCGTACGAGCTCGCGGAACGCGGCTTCGTACGAGGCGCGGTCCGGGTAGATGTCGATGTGGTCGTGCTCGACGCTCGTCACGATGACGACGTCGTCGGGGCCCACGCCCACGTAGTCGAAGAACTTGGCGCGCTTGTGCCAGTACACCGCGTCGTACTCGTCGCCCTCGACGACGAAGGGCGCGCGTCCGTGGTCGGGCCGCACGCGCGTCGACCCGATGGCGGCGCTTGCGGGGAGGCCCTTGGGGATGCCGCCGATGAACCAGCCCGGCTCGAAGCCGGCGCGCGACAGGAGCCACGCGCACATGGCGCTCGTCGTCGTCTTGCCGTGCGTGCCGGCGACGACGAGGGGGCGGCGCTTCGCGAGAAAGCGCTCGCGGAGCGCGCCGGACATCGAGGCGCGCGCGAGGCCCAGGCGCTCGGCCGCTTCGGCCTCGGGGTTGGTGCGGCGGATCGCGTTGCCGATGACGACGAGGTCGGGGCGCGCGGGGCCGTCGAGCCTCGCCGCGTCGAAGCCCTGCTCGCAGCGCACGCCGAGCGATTGCAGCATCGGCCCGATGGGCGGATCGAACGCGGTGTCCGAGCCGCTCACCTCGTCGCCCGCTTCGCGAAACAGCGCGGCGAGCGCGCCCATGCCCGTGCCCGAGACGCCGACGAGGTGAACGCGCACGCTCGAATCAGCCCTTGGCGAAGGTGAACTCGTCGCCCACGACGTCGACGGCGACGACGCTGCCCGGCGCGTAGCCGCCGCGCAGGATCTCCTCGGCGAGAGGGTCCTGCAGGCGCTTGAGGATCGCGCGCTTGAGCGGCCGCGCGCCGAAGCCCGGCTCGTAGCCCAGGTCGACCAGCTTGTCTTTCGCCGCGTCGGTGAGGCGCATCTTGAGCTCGCGGTCGGCCACGAGCTTCTCCAGGTGCCGCAGCTGGATGTCGACGATGCCGCGGAGGTCCACCTTGGAGAGCGGCCGGAAGAGCACGATGTCGTCGATGCGGTTCAAGAACTCGGGCCGCAGGAACTCGCGGAGCTCTTCGCGCATCACGTCGTTGAGCGCCTCGAGGCCGTCGGGCGTGTCGAACAGGCGCGGATCGGTCTCGAGCAGGCGCTTGCTGCCGATGTTGCTCGTCATGATGACCACCGTGTTCGAGAAATCCGCGGTGCGCCCGCGCCCGTCGGTGAGCCGCCCGTCGTCGAGCACCTGCAGGAGCAGGTTGAACACGTCGGCGTGCGCCTTCTCGATCTCGTCGAAGAGCAGCACGCTGTAAGGGCGGCGGCGCACGGCTTCGGTCAAGAAGCCGCCCTCCTCGCTGTCGACGTAGCCGGGCGGCGCGCCGACGAGCCGCGCGGCCATGTGCTTTTCCATGAACTCGCTCATGTCGAGGCGCGTGAGCGACTGCTCGGCGTCGAAGAGAAACTCGGCGAGGGCCTTCGCGAGCTCGGTCTTTCCGACGCCGCTCGGGCCGAGGAAGAGAAACGACCCGATGGGCTTTCCGGGATCGCGCAGGCCCACGCGCCCGCGACGCACGGCCCGCGACACGGCGCGCACGGCCTCGCCCTGCCCGACGACGCGCTCGGCGAGCCGCTCTTCCATCTTGAGCAGCTTGTCGCTCTCGGCCTCGAGCATCTTGCGGACGGGGATGCCCGTCCAGTCGCCGAGGACCTGCGCGACGTCTTCTTCCGTCACGAGGTTCGACGCGTCGTCGGCGGCCTTGGGCGCCTTGCGGTGGGCGTCGAGCTTGGCGCGCATGTCGGCGACCGCGGGCTCGAGCGACCCGAGCTCGCCTTCGATGCGCGAGCGCGTCTTGACGCTCATCGCGTCGGTGTCGCCGGCCAGCGACGCGGCCTGCGCCTTGAGCGACGCGAGGCGGCGGATGGCGACGTCGACGTCGGGCGGCACGCCGTCGATCTCGACGCGCTTGCGCGCCGCCGTCTCGTCGAGCAGATCGATCGCGGCGTCGGGCAGCGCGCGGTCCTGCAAGTACCGCTTGGCCAGGCGCACCGTGGCGACGATGGCGCCCTCGCCGATGCGCACCTCGTGGTGCGCCTCGTACCGCGACGCGACGCCGCGGAGCACCTCGATCGCCTGGTCGACCGTCGGCGGCTCGATGTCCAGCACGCTGAAGCGCCGCAAGAGCCCCGGGTCGCGCTCGTGCAGCTTGCGCGCGCCCTCGACGGTGGTCGACGCGAGCAGGCGCACCTCGCCGCGCGCGAGCACGGGCTTGAGCAGATCGCCGACGCCGCTGCCCGCGACGCCCTGCCCGATGAGCGAGTCGATGGCGCCGACGTACAGCACCGCCTCTTTGCCCGCGCTCGACGCCGAGACCGCGGCGATCACCTGGCGCAGCCGCTCCTCGATCTCGCCGCGTAGCTTGGCCCCGGCGACGAGCTGCCCCGTCTCCAGCTCGAGCAGCTGCAGCTTGCCGATGCTCTCCGGCACGTCGCCCGCGGCGATGCGCATCGCGAGCGCGCGCACGATCGCCGTCTTGCCGATCCCTGCCTCGCCGACGAGCAGCGGGTGGTTCTTTTGACGCCGCTCGAGCACCTGCAAGAGCCGCCGCACCTCGGTGTCACGCCCGATGACCGGGTCGAAATCGCCGCGCCGAGCCCCCGCGACGAGATCGTGCGTGAAGCGCGCGAGCGCGTCGCCGCCGCCGGGTGCCGCGCCGGGCGAGGCCTCGCGCGGCACCGACTTGAGCGCCGCCATGTGCGGCCGAAAGCTCCCGGGCCCGAGCCCGAACGCCTGCAGCACCACCGCCGCCGGCCCGCGAATCTCCTGCGAGAGCGCGTTGAGGAGATGCTCGACGTCGACGGCGCCGCCCGCCGCTTCTTTCTCCGCGCGAGACAGCAGCTGGAGCATCGTGGCCGACAGGTACGCGAGCCCTCCCGCGGACTTTGCCACGCGGGCCAGCGCCGTTTCGGCCTCCACCGAGACGTCGGCCGGCTCGGCCCCCGCCCGCCGAAACACCTCTTGCACCCCCCGATCGCGCTCGACGGCGCGCGCGAGCAGGTGGATGGGCTCGACCTGCCCGTGGTGGCGCTCGTCGGCCATCGACTGCGCCCCCGCGACCAGCGCCTTCGCGTCGGGCGCGTACCGGTCGAGGTGGATCGTTTGCTCCGCCGCCATGAATGCCTAAATTAGCATGCAAGGAGTCCCGCCCATGCCCGAGGTCACGGTCTACTCGACCCGGATCTGCCCGTACTGCGTCGCCGCCAAGCGCCTGCTGTCCCAGCGCGGCATCGCCTACCGCGAGATCGACGTCACCGGCGACGACGCCAAGCGCGCCTGGCTCCTCGAAACGACCAAGCGCCGCACCGTCCCGCAGATCTTCATCGGCGAAGCGGCCATCGGGGGATTCGACGAGCTGGCGGCCCTGGACAAATCGGGCGAGCTCGCCCGCCGCCTGTCGCCGGCGGCGTAGTTCGGCCAATTGATCACGCGGTAGGAGAGAGACCACAAGGACACGAAGGACACCAGGAACAGAGGAGCCGGGTCGGCTCCGCGGCCGGCCCCCCTCTTCTCTTCTCCTGGTGTCCCTCGTGTCCTGGTGGTTTTCTCACTCTGCTCGAGAATCGCCGATCGGAAGCGCGGCTTCAGTACGAACAGTGCGCCGCGCCGACGTTGATCGTGTTGGCGAGATCGACCCCCGCGTCCGCGCTCGCGCCCGCGTCCGCGCCCGAGTCCGCGCTCGCGCCCGAGTCCGCGCTCGCGCCCGCGCCTGCGTCCGCGCCTGCGCTTGCGTCCGCGCCCGCGCTTGCGCCCGAGTCCGCGCTCGCGCCTGCGTCTGCGCTTGCCCCCTCTGGAAACGGGCCGATGTTTCCTCCGACGTCCGCGTGGCCCGTGCATCCCAGCCCGTTCGCCACGTGCAGCGCGTACGTCCCCGCCGATGCGCAGTCGATCGCGGTCGTCGTCCCGCCGAAGGTGTTGCCGCTGGCCGCGAGCTCTTGATCCGAGTCGGCGGCGATCTGCAAACAAATGCCCGCGCCCTTGTTCACCGCGCCGCCCGTCGGGGCCTGAACGGTGTTGTCGCCCGGGTCGGTGTCGGTCCCGAGGTCGATCGTGGCGATCGACGTGGCGGTCAGGCCCTTGGGGTTCTGGATCGCGATGCCGTCGCCGGAGCTATTGCCGAGAAACCAGCCGCCGCGCACCTTCACGTTGGAGCCCGGCGCGATGTCGAGGCCGTCGCCGTTGCTGCTCGCCGTGGAGACCACCCCCGTGAGCACGCTCTGCACGGCACCGGCGGTCGTGGCGATGCCGATGCCGGCCGTGTGGTTGTCGGTCAGGAGCACCGTGGCCGACGTGGGCGGGCTCGCGCCCGGCGATCCGACGATGGACACGCTGGCGGTGCCCGAGACCTCGACGCCGTAGGCGCCGTTGCCGCTCACGAGGATCTGCGCCGACGCGCCGCCCGCGATCGACACGCGCGACGTCCCCGTGACGCTGATCCCGTCCTTGCCGTTGCCCGTCACCTGCACGCCCGCGTCGATGGTGAGCACGCTGGCCGTCTGCCCGGAGTTCTCCACGTCGATGCCGTCGCCGGCAAAGTTGGTGATCGCCACGTTGGAGAGGATCGACGAGGACGACTCGACGGCGACGCCGCTGGTCGCGGTGCCGCCCTGCCCATCGATCGTGAGCGCCTCGGTCGCGCTGCCGCTGCCGTCGATCCCGCACGCGGCCCCCGCAAAGACGAACCCCGTCGTCGACCCCCTGCGCGTCGCGGCCCCGGGCACTTCGATCGTCACGGGCCCGCCGGAGTTCGTGAGCGTGACGTTGGCCGGGAGCACGATCGGGAACGTCTCGGCGCCCGCGCCGCCCGCGTCCGCGCCATAGGGCACGACGAGCGTCCCGCCCACGTCGTTGACCACGTCGATGACGGTGCCGGTCGGCGCGGTCGAGCCGATGACCTGCAACGCGCGCGTGATCGTGCGAAACGCGCAGCTCGGCGCGCTCGCCGACGAGTCGCCGCCTCCCGCGTTGTTCCCCGTCCCCGTCGCGTCGTTGCCGTACACGGGGTCGACGTAATAGATGGGCGCGCCCGTGACGGGCAGGCACGAGGTGCAGATCCCGCCGCCGGCGGTCTCCCCCGGCTGCTCGGCGACACACGAGGCCATCGTCCCGCACGACGCATTCCCGCTCGATGGCGGCAAACAGCAATCCCCCGGCACGCACACCCCCCCGCAACACACGTCCACCGCATTCACCGAACAAGCGACCGCCGACACGCCCGCGCCCGCGCCCGAGTCCGCGCCCGAGTCCGCGCCCGCGCTTGCGCTTGCGTCCGCGCCCGCGCTTGCGCTTGCGTCCGCGCCCGCGCTTGCGTCCGCGCCCGCACTCTCCTGCACGCACCCCGCCGTCGCGGCAACACACACACCCTGCAGCGAATCACCGACCTTCGTGTCGCAAATCGTCCCCACGTAGCATTCCGAATCGCTGCTGCACCCGCCGCACACGTGCGGCACCACGAAGCCGCACGTCGTGTTCGGCGTCTCGGTGCAGTCCGCGTTCGTGTTGCAGTTGCCGGCGAGGCACGCGCCGAACGTGCACACATAGGGCGCCGTCCCGCTCCCGTACGCCGCCGTGCACGCCGTATCCGGGCCCGCGCTCGACCCCGCGCCCGTCCCCGCCTGGGTATCGCACTGCGCGCACCCGCCGTCGGAGCAGATCCCGGCCACCGCCCCCAGGCTGCACGCCGTCCCCTCCGGACACGCCCCGCCACCGTCGTCGCCAGCCGAATCCACGCCTGAATCCGCGCTCGCGCCTGCGTCCGCGTCCGCGCTCGAGTCCGCGCTCGAGTCCGCGCCTGCGCCCGCGTCCGCGCTTGCGTCCACGCCCGCGCCCACGCTCGCGTCCACGCCCACGCTCGCATCCTCCCCCGCCCCGCCGCCCGCGCTCGCACCCCCGCCCCCGCACCCCAGTGCCCCCGCCGCGACAGCCGCCACCAGCACAACGCAATACGACCGCATCGTCCCCACCCTCGACGCTATCAGCATCGCGCCCCGCCCGCGCTTGCCTCCTCGAGGGGGCCCCTTGTCAAAGAGGAGAGCCGCCAAGCCGCGAAGGCGCCAAGTAGAGGAGAAGCAAAATCTCTCTCTTGGCGGGTTGGCGGCGTGGCGGCTCTCCCTCTCTCATCAGACTCTTGCAGGCCTACGGCGCCGCGAGCGCGTCGACGAGGCGCGGGATCTCGGCCTCGGTCACGGCGCAGAGCGCCACGCGCAGGGCCCCCTTGGGCCCCGGCGCCTCGGCGGGGCCCGGGCGCTCCTGCGGCACCACATACACACCCTGCGCCCGCATCGCTTCGGCCTTGGCGCGCGCGTGGTCCGTGAACACGGTGACGAAGAAGCCCCCTTCGTACCGCGGGTACTTTAGGCCCCGCGCGCGGGCCAGCGTGTTGAAGCGGTCGACCCGCGCGAGGAGCAGGCGCCGCAGCGAGTCGCGCTCGGCCGCGCACGCGCGCGCCACCTGGGGGTCGGCGAGCATGCGCGTGACGGCCACGAGGCCCCCGCGGTTGCAGTTGGACCACGTGCCGCGGCACGAGTAGCTGAGCGCAGCCTCGACCATCGCGCGCTCTTTGGCGTCGGCCACGCAGGCGATGAGCGCGCCGACGCGCAAGCCGTACTGCGTGAACGATTTGCTCGCGCTCCAGGCGAAGAGCAGCCCCGCCTTGCCGAGCAGCGGCCGCAGGTGCGCGATGAAGGCGCGCGGGTCGCCGGCGCCGGCGTAGAGCAGGTACGCGCAGTCGACGAGCAGGGTGACCGGGCCGCGCGCGGCGTGCCTGGCGATGCTCGCGGCGACGGCGCGCCACTCGTCGTCGGTCATCGAGTAGCCCGTCGGGTTGTGCGCCGGGTCGTTGATGCAGACGAGGGCGCGGCCCTGGGCGGCAAGCGTGCGGCCGATCGCCGCGTCGAGCGCGGGCACGTCGAGGCCCCCGGACGGCGTGAACATCGCGAACGTGTCGAGCTTGCGGTCCGACTCGTCGCAGAGCGTGTGGTACGGGGCCCAGTACCAGTTGGTGGTGAGCATCGCCTGCCCGGGCTCGAGGTAATTGGTGATGGCGAGGCGCAGCGCGCCCGAGCCCCCCGGCGTCGCCGTGGCGACGGCTGCGTCGCGCAGATCGGGCGCGACGCCGAGCAAGTCGTCGACGACGGCCTTGCGGAACTCGGCCGTCCCCGCGATGGGCGCATACGTCGCCCACTCCGTCGCGCTCACCTCGCTCACCGCCCGCCCCGCGCTCGGGAAGATGGCGAGCTTGCCCTCGTCGTCGAGCAGGACGCCGATGGTCGCGTTCACGATCGACTCGCCCTTTTGCCGCCGCGTCGTCGCCTCTCTGTTGAGGCCGAAGATGGGGTCGTCGGACGGGCGGCCCTGGTGCGACGCGATGAGCTCCATGGGGGCGGTGTGTAGCATCGGGCGACCCGCGCGCTCGATGGGGGTCGGCGCTGGGCGGGGCGGCGCCGCGGCTGTCAGTTTGTCAGCGAAGGGGAACGCCCCGCGGACGCCCTGCCACGTTGGCCATCCTCGTTCGCGTCGACGCGCGCAAGTGCGGGCTTCTCCAGGGAATCGCGCGTGGCACACGCTATGCTCAACCTATCCTTCGTCATGCTTCACCGACGCACCGCTTGGCGGCCTAGCTCGTACGTCGTCGCGGCCGTCGCTTTGGCGGCGCTATTCGCGTCCAGCCGCGCATTCGCCCAAACGACCACCACCACGACGTCGACCCTTTCGATTCAGATCGCGGGGCAGGCGTACCCGGAGCGGTACCTCAACTACGGCCTATCGAACCAACAGGACCTCGGACAGAGCACGCGCCCTCAGGGCCTGAACCCGTTCGGCATCAGCTACCAGGACTGCATCGACGACCAGACCCTCCTCTTTCCTCTGCTGCTCAGCGGCTTCGATGGCCAGAGTCTGGAGGTATGGGCCACGGTGGCGGGCGATTGCACCAACGACCAGGACCGCGGCAACCCGGGCCCAGCCAACTGCTGGCTCCTCAGCAGCGGCGCGAACACCACCGGGCTCGTTTCGGGGGCGTCGGAGCAGATCAACGTCCCGGTGCGGGTTCAAGACATCGTCGCCTGGCAGAACTTGTCGCCTTCGCCAACGAGCTACGTGCGCGCCGGACCGTCGGCATGCAACGCGCAACCATCGTTCACGCCCGTTTCGATCACGCTCTACTTCATCCCTGTACTCAGCGACCTGTATCAGGCCGGCAACAACTATCAGTACAACGTCAACACCGGCCTGGTGGGTCCGGAGGCTCCCCTGAACGTTGGGATCGCCGACGGAGACACTCTCTTCATCGTCAACTGGACCCCGAACAACGACTCGGTCACGATCGGGTACAACCTCTACATCGATCCCCCGATCGGCACGACACCCGACGCCTCTTCCAGCGTGCTCTCGCTCGTGTGCGACACCCCCGATGGGACGACGGCGACGGCGGTCACGTCCGCAAGCATCAGCCTCGACGCCAGCGGAGAGCCCGACGGGGCCGACGACGCGGCGGAGTTGACGGGCGACGGCGCCAGTGTCGCGAGCGACGCGCAGACCGACGCCCAGATCGACGCGACGATCGGCGACGCCACGGTCTCGGATGCCACGAGCTCCGACGGGGCGAGCAGCATGGAAGCGTCCTGCCACTACGCGTACATCAGCGGGGCCGCGGGCAACCCGGCTTCGGGCACGTGCAACGATTCGAACCTCACGGCGGGCACCACACAAGACGCGGCCACCGAGTTCTTCGAGGAAGCGGGTGTTGACGGCGAAGTCGTCACTACGGGAACGAACGTGTCGGGCGGCATATCGCAGGTCGCTTCGAAGTACGCGGTCCCCGTGAGCGAGGACGGGCTCAACGCGTCCGGCGAGGGGACGGGCACGTTCACGATCAAGGGCCTTACGAATGGCGTCACGTACACGGTCGTCGTCTCGGCGGTCGACGCCTTCGGCAACGTGGGTCCGCCGTCGAACGAAGCGTGCGACTATCCCGCGCCCGTGAACGACTTCTGGACGCTGTATCGAGAAGCCGGTGGGCAGGCGGGCGGCCTTTGCGCGCTCGAAGCCGTCGGCGCGCCGGTGAGCTCCACGGTGGCTTTCGGGGGGTCGGCGCCATCTGCATCGGCCTCGCGCGGCGCCGGCGCCGGGGTCGGCGTTGAGCGCCTCGCGTCGTCGGATCACGTCGTACTGCATCGCGCCGCTGGCTCTCGCCGGCGCGCTCGTTGGCGCGAACGCAAACGCGCAGACCGACCGTATCGACGCGCTCGGACCCACGCACCAGCGCCCGGAGTCGCCGCAGAACTTCTCCATCGAGTTTCGCGTCGGGCTCTACAAGCCCTCGGTCGACAGCGATCCCTCGCTCGGCGGCGGGACGCCGTACGCCACGGTGTTCGGGACGTCGCCGCTCATCGAGATCGGGGGCGAGTTCAGCTGGGAGGCCCTCCGCATCCCGCACTTCGGCACGCTCGGGCCCGGCATCGGCATCGGCTTCGCGAACGCCAGCGGCGACGCTCTCTTCACAGCCCTGCACAACGGTACCTTCCAGTCGGGCGAGAAGACGTCCCTCCTCATGGTGCCTGCCTACGGCATCGCCGTCTTGCGGGCCGACGCCCTGTGGCGCGAAATCGGGATCCCGCTCGAGCCGTACGCGAAAGCGGGCATCGGCTTCGCCCTCTGGCGCGCCTCGAACACCCTGGGCACGTCCACGTATGAAGGCGTGTCGGGCACCGGGTACTCGCTCGGCACGTTCCTGGCGGTCGGCATCGGGTTCAACCTGAACGTCTTCGATCGCTACACCGCGATGAACTTCGACGACGAGATGGGCATCAACGCCACGTACCTCTTCGTCGAGGGGACGCGCGAAGACCTGAGCGGCCTCGGAATCCAGAGCGACCCCCTGCGGGTGGGCAGCACCAACTGGACGTTCGGCCTGAACCTCGAGTTCTAGAGCAAGGCCCCGCCGAGCCGCTACGCTGGTTCTGAAGGCATGGCGCACCGTCGGTCCGGTGTCCGCCCGTTTCTAAACCGAAACCAACGTGCAACCGTCGTTGCACGCAGCCTCGCTGGTTCGCAGGCTTCGGCGCGAGGCGACGGCGGCATCTCAATCGTCCTGCCTCGAGGCAGCGTGCCGCCGATTCCGCCCCAACGTGGCATTCCGCTACGAGGCGCAATGGCCGCGCCCGCCTCAGGACAGGGCCATGGCCCCAGATCTCGGTGATTTTGGTGCGTTCTTGACAGGCACGGGCGCTGCAAGACGCTCGGTCGCGCTGCGAAACAGCTCGAGCGCCAACGCCCAGGAGACCGTGATGACAACGCAACACGAGACTGATCGTCAGAAGAGCAACCGCGGCTTCGCCTCGATGGATTTGGGCAAGCAACGCGAAATTGCGAGCAAGGGTGGCAAGGCCGCCCACGCGCAAGGACGTGCCCACGAGTTCACCCCCGACGAAGCGCGCGTCGCCGGCCGCAAGGGCGGCGAAACGGTGAGCCGCGATCGGGCGCACATGGCGTCGATCGGGCGCGCCGGAGGGCAGGCCCGCGGCAGAAACCGCGCGGAGTCGATGGCCAACCTTTCGAGCATCGACGGCGCCCCGGCTGCGCGCGTCTCCAGCGCCGCCGAGTAAGTCGTCGCCGGCCGCGCCAGCGCGCCAGTGCCGTTGGCAGTCTGCAAATGCCAAGGCCAGTTGCATTGGCGGCACGGGCCTGACGGGGTCTGCGCACCGTGGAAGTCCCTGCGGTGCGCACCCCCGTTCTATGCTTCCCTGCTCATCGTGAGGGTTCTTGTAACGGGCGGCGCGGGCTACGTGGGCTCGCATATGGTTTCTACACTGCGGCGAGCCGGCCACCCGGTCGTCGTCGTGGACGACCTGTCCTGCGGCCATCGCGAGACCGTGCCGCCCGACGTGCCATTCGTTCAGGTCGACGTGGCCGACAGGCCCAGGGTCACGGCCGTGCTGCGCGAGCACCGGGTCGAGGCGATCTTGCACTTTGCAGCCCGCATCCAGGTGGGCGAGTCGGTCGTCCGGCCGCGCCTCTATTACACCGGCAACCTCGCCGCTTCGGTCGCGTTGCTCGAGAGCGCGCTCGATGCGGGCGTCGAGCGGTTCATCCTGTCGTCGACGGCAGCCGTCTACGGCGCTCCCATCGCGACCCCGATCGAAGAGGACCACCCGGCCGTCCCGGTGAACCCGTACGGCGAGACCAAGCTCGCGACCGAGCGCATGCTGGCGGCGTACTCCAGCGCCTATAGGCTGCGCTACGCGGCGCTGCGCTATTTCAACGCGTGCGGCGCCGATCCCGACACGCCGAATCTCGGCGAGCGGCACGTTCCGGAGACGCACCTCGTGCCGATCGTGCTCGAGACCGCGCTCGGCATCCGCCCAAGCGTGACGGTCTTCGGGACCGACTACCCCACGCCCGACGGCACCTGCCTGCGGGACTACGTTCACGTGCTCGACCTGTGCGACGCCCATCTGGCCGCGCTCGAGTACCTCGCGAACGGCGGCCAGAGCGCCGCCTTCAACCTCGGTACAGGCCATGGCCACTCCGTGAACGAGGTGATCGAGGCGGCGCGGCGCGTCTCGGGCCGGCCGATCCCCGTGACCTACGGCGCGCGGCGCCCGGGCGACCCGCCCGCCCTCGTGGCGTCGTGCTCGCGGGCCGAGCGTGTGCTCGGCTGGCGCGCCAAGCGATCGTCGATCGAGCGCATCGTGGGCGATGCGTGGGCCTTCCATGCGCGCTTGCACGCGTGAGCGCGCGGGCTGGTCGCCGCACGCGGAGCGTGGTAGCCGATGGGGCCGCGCGCCCGTAGCTCAGCTGGATAGAGCAGTGGCCTTCGAAGCCACGGGTCGTCCGTTCGAATCGGACCGGGCGTACCGAGAAGATCGAGCAGTCGAGCATGACGCCTACGTCTTCCCCGCCGCGTAACCTCCGCTCGCTCCGCGCGAGGCTCACGCCGCCCACGCCGCGCAGCCAAGTGGCAGCGCCGGAGGTGTACGGCCGCGGGGCCATCGCGCGCATCGTGCGGTGCTTGCCGCCCGTGGAGCGGGCGTACTCGCTCGTTCGATTCTCGATCATGCGGCCCAAGCTGCTGAGCGTGATGGACCTCTTGCTCCCGGACGAGGGGCGCATCCTCGATGTGGGCTGCGGTTTCGGCCTCTTCGCGGGTTACTTCGGGCAGACGCACCCGGCCCGGCGGATCGTCGGGGTCGACCCGAACGCGCGCCGCATCGGGCTCGCGCGCCACGTGGCCGAGCGCCTCGGCCTTCGCGATCACACGTTCGTGACGGGCGACGTGCGCGACGCGGCGATCGAGGGCCCGTTCGACGGGGCCTACGTGCTCGACGTGATGCACCACCTGCCCAAGGGCGATCAGCGGCCGGTCCTCGAGCGGCTTCGATCGCTGCTGGTCCCGGGCGGGATCCTCGTCGTGAAGGACATCACGACCGAGCCTCGCTACGGGCTCCTCTTCACCGAGCTGCTCGATCGCCTGATGGTGGGCTGGGACGAGCCGCTCGCGTACCGCCACCACCACGAGTGGGCCGAGATCCTCGCATCGGTGGGGTTCAAGGTCCGCATGGTGCGGGTCCCCGACATTTTGCCGTATCCGCACGTCGTCATCGCCGCGAGGAAGGTCTAGATGGTCCGCCACATTCTCCTCTTGCACCCCCGCCCCGACGCCACGCCCGCCGCCATCGAGAGCTGCCGCGCCGGCCTCGCCTCGCTCGTCGGCGTCGTCCCGGGCCTGATCGACTTTCACTGGGGCGAGAGCTTCGCTCCGGTCGAACGGCAAGACGGGCTCACGCTCGGCTTCAGCATGGACTTCACGGATCGCGCGAGCCTCGACGGCTACGGGCCCCACCCGGCGCACAGGGTCGTGGCCGCCCTGGTGCGCGCCACGTTCGATCGGATCGTCGTGTTCGACTTTTCGCTTTAGCACTGGAGCATGCCGTCGGGCGCAACGTTTCAGTTGCCGCGAACGATGGGGGGGGAATGGACCACGAGGACACTAGGGACACGAGTGGATTGGAGGGCTGGGGGGATCGGCTCGTGGGCGAACTGCGGCCGACGTCCTGGTCGCCCAGCGCGTGATCGTCGAGCCCAAGACGGTCGCCTGAAGGCGACCCAGCTTTGGCTCGCCCTCGTCATCGACTTCAACGTCTTCGCGGCGTGCGTCGAGTCGTTCTCGGCGCCTCCCCACCTCTCTGACCCTCGTGTCCTTGGTGTCCTCGTGGTCTCTCTCCCCCCCACGGGTGCAACGAGCCGCGCGTCGCGGCCACGCCTTGCCAAGCCCACCCAAACCTTCAAATCCTATGCGTACTAGCCCGCGGCGCGGCTATCGGCAGTCGTCGAAGGTCATGACGCGGATGGCGTTGGTGCCGCTCACGACGTCGGACTGCCGGAAGACGATGCGGCGCCCGTCGGCGCTCCACTCGTTGTCGGCCACGATCAGCCCGTCGTGCGTGAGGGCGCGCACGTTGGCTCCGTCGGCGTCCTGGAGCGTGAGCTCGGTCGTGTAGCCGGCGGGCGGCTCGAACTCGAAGAGGATGCCCGGGATGATCCAGAAAAAGTCGTAGAGCGGCGCGATCGTCCCGTCGTTGAGCGCCTCGACGGCCGCGGGCCGGTGCCGCCCCGAGATCCACGCGAGCTCGCGCCCGTCGGGCGACAGGTGCGCGTGCTCGTCCCAGGCGACGTTCGTCGTCAGGCGCCGGCGCTGGCCGACCTGGCCGCCCTCGATGTCGACGGCGTAGATGTCGCTCGAGAGAAACCCGGCGCGCGTGTTGGTCACGATGACGCTCTTGCCATCGCTGGAGAAGCCGTGCGTCTCCCACCACGTCGTGTCGTGAACGACGCGCCGCGCGGGCCCGAGGTGCATGCCCGAGCCATCGACGACGAAGTCCGCGACGAGCACGTCCCACGCCCGCGCCTCGCTCGAGCCCCACACGATGCGCTTGCCGTCGGCCGACCAGTTGGGATGATAGTTGGTGGCCCACGTGTGGCTGAACGTGAGGCGTGTCGCCTGCGTGCCGTCGGGCTTCATCGCGTAGAGCTCTTGCCCGAAGCCCGCGCCGTCGCTGCCGAGGGCGAAGGGGTGATCACGGTCCGAGACGAAGAGCAGCGCGTCGCCCGTCGGGCGCCACCGGACGCCGTCGTTGTTGCCGGGCTGGCCGCACGTGAGGCATTGGCGCTTCTTGCCGCCGTCGTGGGCGTTGGCATCCAGCACCTCGATTTGCGATTTGCCTCCCTCGAGCAGCGGGATCGCGATGCGCGCGCCATCGGGCGAGAACGACATGCCGTCGGTGGTCGACACGTCCGAGCCGCGCACCAGATCGTCGACGTGGGACTTGCGGTAGTCGCACCGCGCCGGCGGCAGCTTGTCCGGCGGCATGAGAGCGCCCTGCACGAGCCCCTCGCCGCGCACGAACTCGGCCTTCGAAAAGTCGAAGATGCGCTCGTCGGTGCCCGGCACGAAGACGTCGACGAGCAGCTCGTCGGGCCCGTTGGGCGCGCCGTCCCCGTTGCGATCGAGCCAGCCGCCCCGGAGCACCGCCGGGTTGGCCGGCTGGGTGAAGAGAAGCGCGTCTTCGGCCAGCAGGTGGTCGCGCATCGCGGCCAGCAGCGGCGGGAGCGGCGGCGCGGGGGTTCCCGGCGCGGTGGTCGACGCCTTCTTGCTGCCGAGCGCGACGTCGAGCAGGTACCGCATCGAGTCGAACATCGCGGCCAGCAGGTGCGCGTCGCGTGTCGTCCAGCGGCCGCGCACGTCGCCGCGGAGGATCGGGTCGTCGGGCGAACCGATGAGCAAGGGGACCGTGGGCAGGTCGTACTCGCACGCCATCGCGGCGGCCGAATCGGCCGATCGCGACGCGCGCTCGAGCGCGCCTTTGAAGCTGGGGCCACCGAAGAGGGCGTGAAAGAACATCGACACGCTGGACCGCGGGACGTCGAACTCGTTCATGTGGTCGACGACGATCATCGTTCGCGCAATGAGATCGCAGTACCGCGCGTTGCAGTCGCGTGGGTTGGCCGCCTCGATCGCCTCGCACGTCGACAGCGCGTCGTCCCACTTGGCCGCGGCGAGCTCGCCTGCGACCGCTGTCTGGAGCCGGCCCTGCAGGCCCAGAGCGGCCTCGCGCGGGTCGATCTTGGGGCCGCCGAGACACCCGATGAGCACCGAGAGCATCAGTACGGTCGAGGTCGGTGCGACGAGCCGCACGAGCCAACGTGCCGCAGCTTTTGCCGAACCCGTCGCCACCGCGTCGAGGGCATGCAACAAACGCGCGAAGCCGCCGCGGGGCGAGACGTCCCTGATAGGATGGAGGCTGTGACTCTGAAGTCCGATCCTTCTCGCCTCGCGAGCACGGAGCCCGCCCCGAGTCGCCTCATCGGCGTCAAGTCGGTCGAGGAGCGGCTCGCGCGGGCAGAGGCCGCGCTCGCTCGCGAAGGGCGGGTGAGCCGCGCGCTGCGCGAGGTCGGGGTCGCTCTGGGGACCACGCTCGATCTCGACGAGCTGCTCGAGCTCATCCTCCAGAAGATCACCGACGCGCTCGAGGCCGACCGCACCACGCTCTACCTGCTCGACGAGGCGAGCGACGAGCTGGTCTCGCGGATCGCGCAGGGCCACGCCGTCCTCTCGATCCGCCTGAAGAACGGCGAGGGCATCGCCGGCTACGTGGCGCGCACGGGCAAGCCGCTGCACGTCCCCAACGCCGACAAGGACGCGCGCTTCGATCCGGAGTGGGACGTGCTCTCGGGGTACCGCACGCGCTCGATCCTGGCGGCGCCGATGCGCAATCACCTGGGCCGGACCATCGGCGTCGTCCAGGTCCTCAACAAGAAGCGGGGCGAATTCAGCGACGACGACGCGGACATTCTGGCCGCGCTCGCGACCGAGGCGGCGGTCAGCATCGACAACTCGCGGCTCTTCATGTCGCTGACGCAGAAGAACATCCAGCTGCTCGACACGACCGAACAGCTGGAGCATCGCGTACGCGACCTCAAGCTCCTGTTCGATCTGGAGCACGCGATGGGCCGGGCGGCCACGCTCGAGGAGCTGTTCGTCGCGGTGCTGGGCGAGGCGATGCGGGCGTGCGAGGCGCGCATCGCGGCCGTGGCGTTGCGTGATCCGGAGGCGGGCACGGGGACGCTGCACTACATCGACGAGCAGGCCAAGAAGATCAAGCGCCTGGCCTACCCGGAGAATTCGGGCCTCATCGGCTGGGCGATCCGCGAGGGTCAGATCCTCGTCTCGAGCGACGCGGAGAACGACCCCCGGCGCGACAAGACCCTCGACGACCGCATCGGCGGTCCCCTGGCCAAGACGGCGCTCGCGGTGCCGCTCGAGGGCGACCAGAAGGCGCCGATGGGCGCCATCGCGCTCTACAACAAGCGCGGCGACCGGCCCTTCAGCGACGAGGACCGCGAGCTGCTCGAGCTCATCGCGGCCAACGCGTCGACGGCGATCCGCCTGCAGCTTTCGCGCGAGGCGCGCGAGCGCGAGGAGCGCCTGACGACGATCGGGCGCCTGCTCTCCAGCGTGATCCACGACCTCAAGACGCCGCTCGCCGTGATCAGCGGCTACGTGCAGATGATGCGCACGACCAAGACGGTGGCCGACCGGGGCAAGTACGCCAAGCTGATTCTCAAGCAGTTCGATCACATCGGCACGATGCAGCGCGAGGTGCTCGAGTTCGCGCGGGGCGAGCGCACGATCCTGGCGCGCCGCGTGTACCTGCAAAAGTTCTTCGAAGACGTGCGCGGCGAGCTCGAGGCGGATCTGACCAAGCGCGGCGTGAAGCTGGTGCTCGACGTTCAAGAGCGCGGGACGGCGCGGTTCGACGAGGGCAAGATCCTTCGCGTCGTGCACAACCTGGCGCGCAACGCCGCCGAGGCGATGGGCGCCAAGGGGGGAAGCTTCACGATCCGCGTCACGCGCGACGCGGGCGACGGCGCGCTCGTCGTGTCGTTCTCGGACACGGGTCCGGGCATTCCCAAGGAGATCGAGCACCGCCTCTTCCAGTCGTTCGTGACCAGCTCCAAGAAGGGCGGCACGGGGCTCGGTCTTGCCATCGTGAAGAAGATCGCGGAGGAGCATGGCGGCCGCGTCACGGTTCGATCGAGCAGCCGCGGCGCCACGTTCACCCTTCGCATCCCGCAGTCCGCGCCGTGACCGCGGCCCGACTGCGCGGCAAGCGCGCGGCGGCGTGGAAGGGCGTGCTGCTCGGGGCCGCGATGGTGGTGCCGCGGGGCGCCGAAGGCGGCGGCGTGGCGCCCCCCTGGGTGGCCGATGGCGAAGTGCCGCCTCCGGCGTGGGCGCGGTCCGTCGTCGCGCAGGCGGACGATCGCGGGCAGCCGGGCAGCATGGTGCTCTTCGCGGGCCCCAGTCGCGCGGCGGGGCGCCGGGCGGTCACGGCACCGGGGGCGGCGCTCCCGTTCTTCGGGCAAAAGCGCGGGTCGGGGTGCTACGGCAGCTGGTGGCTCGTCGGGCCGCTCGCGTGGACGTGCTCGGACGACGCTGCGCTCGCGGCGACCGACCCGAGCGCGCCGCAGCGCATGGTCGGCGACGACGGCCTCTTTGCGACGTATTCGTTCGTGACGAGCGAGACGGCGAGCGCGTACTCGAGCATCGAGTCAGCCCAGGCGGGCGAGGCGAGCGAGGAGCTGTCGACCGGCTGGTCGGTGGCCATCGTGCAGGAGATCGCGTCCGAAGGGGCACCCTGGGTCAAGACGAGCAAGGGCCTCTATCTCGCGAAGGCCGACCTGACGCCCGCGCGCCCATCGAGCTTCCACGGTGAGACGATCGCCGACGGGTCGCTCGAGCTCGGGTGGGTGGTGGCCGATCGCGCGCCCGCGTGGCCGTCGCCGGTAGCCAAGGGCAAAGCGAAAGACACGCGAGCGCGGTTCACGCTGGTGCACGTGCGCGAAGAGAACGGCGCGATGCTGCGCGTCGACGAAGACGCGTGGATCGCGGCCCACGATGTCGCGCGCCCCCGGCTCTCGGCGCCACCGGCCGAGGTCACTCGCGCGGGCGAACGATGGATCGACGTCGACCTCCGCGCGCAAGTGCTGGTCGCGTACGAGGGACCGCGGCCCGTGTTCGCGACGCTGGTCTCCACGGGCCGCGGCGACGGCGATACGGCGACGCGCACCGGCGTGCACCGCATCTGGGTGAAGCTCGTGGCGTCCGACATGAGCAACATCGAGCGCGACGACGGCACGAGCCACTACTCGATGCAGGACGTGCCCTACGTCCAGTTCTTCGACGAGGGCATCGGCCTGCACGGGACGTACTGGCACAACGACTTTGGTCGCACGCACAGCCACGGCTGCGTGAACCTGGCCCCCCTCGACGCTCGCCGCCTCTTCGACTTCACCGGCCCGCGAGTCCCCCTGGGCTGGACGGCCGCCTACCCCACGTCAGCCGACGAGGGCACGGTCATCCAGGTTCGCTGACGCCCCATCTCAGGGAGACGCGACGCCCTTGAGCCAGAACGCGATGACGAACGCGATGAGGACGAGCGACTCGATGAGCGCCAGGCCGAGGATCATCGGCGTCTGGATGCGGGCCGAG
>Ga0302325_10010989_pt1 | contig 19531 bp, 18 predicted proteins | sample Palsa_T0_2_FD_201948 | JGI IMG/M metagenome (GOLD analysis project Ga0302325, IMG submission 201948) | Peat permafrost microbial communities from Stordalen Mire near Abisko, Sweden - Palsa_T0_2 | ecosystem: Environmental > Terrestrial > Soil > Palsa > Peat permafrost | place: Sweden: Abisko...
AAGTAACAGGAGTAAGACGAGATGTTGAGAGTGTTGGGACGAAAAAACAAACGTTGACGAAAATAAAACACTTTGCCAGTGGTCTTCTCATCGTGGCTTGCATTCCGGCCCTGTAGTTCCGGTTTCTTTCATCCAGTCTCCGGGCATCACGATCCAATAATCCTTTCCATATCGCTCTGCAATGACAAAGACGAAGATCTGCCGGGAGAAGTACGACTCCGTGGCAACGGCTGAACACTCTGGATAGGGCACATGTGCAGTGCCACTGTACGCCTGTGGCTAGTCGCTTATTAGCACGTGGACCAGCCCAAGAGCGTTTGGCTGAAACTGCGAGCGCAGCGAAAGCGAGCCGCGTCTGCGCCTCTTGGACGCCCTTTTTCGCGGGCCAAGATTGGAGCGGTGGTTGGTTCGACCTTGAAACAAAGAACGATAGCTGACTAACTTGGAGTCAGCGTTTCCTTAAGTTGTTTCCGGGCGTGGTCTAGATGGTGCCATGGAGGTCAAGTGTCCGAGTTGGCTCGGATCAACTACCCAGCGAGCGGGCTGTTTGGACTGAATGAAGCAGGATCGACGAGACAGGGGAAGGCCGGGAGATTATTTCATTTGCAGTCTGCTGGTTGTTCGCGGGAGATTGGAGCGAGTTGTTTTGGTGCAAGAAGTTTGATTGATTGATTGTTTGCTTGCTTGCGTGCCAGGACGGTGGACCGTGGGACCGTGGGATCGGCAGAGCTATCCGAGATGGAGGGACGTGGATCGGCGCAGGACGGAAGATCGACATTCATCGAAGGCCCCCCGCGCATCACAGTATTTAGTGTTTGTGCAAATCAGCCAATCCTTGAATAACGTATTTCCTGGACGTCGATCCACAATCTCCACATTTTGGCGTCTGCAGCAGGAAGCGTCGGAAAATAATTTCATTTGCGGGACGACAGGTGGAGAAAGGCGCCCAGCATCGCAACACAGATCTGTGCGAAAACCGGTTTTATATTAAAACGCCGACAAAGCGAAGAAGTTCTGAAGGGCGAGAGTCCAATCAGGCTGTCCGGAAAGTTTATGGCTGTTAAGCCTGGAGCGCCCATTGGTGGCGTGGAGTCCAGCCACAGGTGATGCTGCAAGCCACCATGCGCGACGGTGCGTGTAGCATACAATCAGCGCGCAGGTTGTTGCAGCGGTGGTGCTCGAGTCGGCTGGGACGGGAGCTGCGAGCGGTGCGCTGGACGGTGGTTTGCCAGGTCCGCTTGGAGCAGTGCTTACGCGATGTTAAGGGCGGTGGCGGCCGTACTGGTCATTCTAGAGCGCTTCGATATCGTTGGTGCGGGCTGCGATTCGCTGCGGTGGGCCGGGGGTCGACAGCAGGGGGCGCGAGAAATGAAGGGCTATCGACAGGCGGGGCGTTCAATGAGCGACGGTCACCGGACCGCTCGCTGGGTCGAGCACAGCAACAACAGTGCACGACTGGCTGCAGCATGCACTGCTCCTGCTCCACGTATGTAATATGCATGCATGCACTGCTGCCTGCGCTGAGCACAAGGGGCCTCAACACTTAATATCTACTAACTGTGCGCTCCGTCCCTCAACAGCTGTCACCGACCCTTCCTTCCCCGCTGTCTGTCTGGCACCTGTCGTCTCCTCTCTCTGTCTCTCTGTCAACGCCTGCCTCAATTGCAAACCTGCATCCGAAACCTGTCGTTAAACCAGCAACAGCCAAACAGCCAACAGCCAAAACCAATCTCAGGTTCACCGAAAGGTCCCCTGTCGCTCGTTGATCGATGACTATGACAGCCCACGTATACACGCTTCACGTCGCAGATAAATCCCCAGAGCTCTCCTCCACCTCGTCGTTCTTCATGTCGGCCTCGTCCGCCGCCCCAATCACTCCTCCCTGCAGTCCCCCCCTGTCAAAATGCACAACGAGAACGACAGCCACGACGACGGACGGGTGCGCCGCTGCCTCTCCCCGAAAATACTTCCCTCGCCATAAACACCGAGACTCCTTCTCCTCGTCCTTGTCCGGCGGCTTCCGCACGCTGATTGTCGACGACAATCCAATCAATCTGAATATCCTGGAGCGCACGCTCAAACAACACTTCTCCCACCTTGTCTCTCCAGATATCGCATTAGCCTCCTCCGGGAACGCCGCCCTCTCTCAGCTCAGTTCGACCGTCGCCTCTCCTCGAGAGGAAATCCCCCCGACGATATCATCGCCCCCGACACCCACGCAAGAACTCTCGTCGCCGTTTGATCTGATTCTACTTGACATCGATATGCCCGACATCTCCGGCGTTCAGGTCGCCGAGCAGATCCGAAATGTGCACAACGATCAAGCCACTGCCATCGTTGCCGTGACCACCTCGACGCAGCCCGACCAGCAACGCGCCTATGAGATGGCCGGTATGGACGGTGTGGTTGGCAAACCGATTGATTTGGATTTATTGGACTCGGTGGTTACGAAAGCGCTCTTGGCGCGAAGGACGGGAAGACCACGCACGTCGTCTGTGCCACCTCTGTCCAAAGAATTGGTTTCAAAGTCGCTGCAGAAAGAGTACCTGGAAAGGCGACTGCAAATACAAGAACGGATGTCCAATTCATCGCCAACGCGATCGCCCTGCGGGGAAACAATATCACGGCGTTCATCATTCCCGCTGAGTCTCGAAGAGTTCAGTCAAATGCAGGGATCCGCGATCCTCACACCGACGGACGAAGACAGCGATGAGATCTTCATCAATCTCGATGAACAATTGGCCAAATCGCTTGTTTTGGAGGATTTCCGGAACATGGAGATAGAGGAGGAAATCCCCCACTACACCCTACAGCAAGTCACAGATGAATGAGACATGTATATATTTACTTCATAGAGGCGATACCTGGGAGGAGAGCATATGAGATGACGAGATTGGACCATAATCGTCGGGGTGGCATACTCGAAGGGCATAAAAGTATATTTGGGGGGGGGGGGGGGGGGGGGTTAGTGTTTTAACGGCAGGCCGGAAGACATTTTTTAGATCTTCAAAGAGTAAGATAATAATAGATAGAAGGAGGGATGGGGGGATTTATTCATCTCCTAGACCGTAACGAAGTGAAGGGATAGGACTTGTGAAGGGATAGGACTTAGAACCATTAATTCGCGGGATAACTAGTGGCCAATCAGGACGCTCTAGACCCCTCTCCTCCAATCCTGTCCATTGAAATCTTCAAACTTTTCTTGCCGGCCAATCCTGTCCCTTTGTGCTCAATCAGGCTTTTTTTGACCCCCACGGAAACTCTAAACCTCTCCAAACCTCTCCGGCTTGTCGCACCAGCTTGTGGCTCCAGCTCCAGCTCCGCTCTTGGCTCCAGTTCCAGCCCGTGGCTACAGGCTCCAGCTCGTGGCTCCAGGTCCTACTCGTGGCTCCAGGTCCTTGCAGTTCTAGCTCGTGGCTCCAACTCCAGCTCCGCTCGTGGCTCCAGTTCCACCCCGTTGCTACAGGCTGTGGCTCGTGGCTCCAGGTCCTGCTCGGGGCTCCAGGTCCTTGCAGTTCTAGCTCGTGGCTCCAGCTTCAGCTCCGCTCATAGCTCCAGTTCCAGCTCGTGGCTACAGGCTCCGGCGTGTGGGCCGTGGCTCCAGGTCCTGCTCGTGGCTCCAGCTCGCGTTGGGATTTTCTAGGTTCCAGCTCATGGGCCATGGCTCTAGCTCCGGCTTGTGGCACCAGCTTGTGGCCCAGTGGGTCTATCTCTAAAAGGCATGGTAAATATTTGTGGTCCATAGATCGTAGATTTAAACCTATTCTGCATCAAAATCTTAGAGAAAAGACATTAAAAACCAACCAATATGAATTCATTACATGACATTCAAATGCCATCAACGATTCAACACTTACAGGGACCTAAATGACACTACAACAAAGTCAGATGAGAAGTTGGGAGGATTTACACCGTCATTACAGGGGTCTTTCCAACTTGAACCAATTTTATATCTCAAAAAGTGGTTCAGGATGGAAAAGAGGTTCAAAGGCTTTATTTTGTGTGTGATTTGCTACATGACCTGATCTATCAAATGAAGATGCATGATTGAGATCAATATGAACTCCTAAAGTTCAGATTCCATTGGCTCTAATGATTTCTGTGAAATTTGGCTCGTTTTTCATACATTTTGATGCTCAAAAATGCCTTAAATGGCCTATCGAGTGACGTCAGTATTACTTCCTATTGTCCCATGCCCATGAGACATGGACTTGCATGGACAACCCACAGGGTGATGTAGACATTGCCATTTCCTTTCTAAATCTCAGGCCTGACAGCGCCATCTCTGACGTAGGGTCCGAGTCGGGGGAGTCACTTAATCAAGCCGCCCGCCTGGACCTTAATTCGCACGATTCACTACTTCCCTTATATTATATTATATATACTGTGCGAGTGGACAAAAGACGCGGTCGGTCTAGGAGACCGTGCCGCCAGCGCAGCGGGGCGGACGCCTATGTATTATTGAGACATTTAATGCTTCTACATATCTATAGTGTAATAATTCGTCTAGTTGACCTGCGTCAGCAATTTGCCTTTGGTAATCGCGGATCGAATGTTGTCAATCACCAATACCTCCATGGCCTTTTGCGTCTCATATGTATGAGTCCCCAAATGCGGTACAAGCAACACATTCTCATTCCTGATCAAGCCGGGATGAATATTGGGCTCATCTTCATACACATCCAATCCCGCGGACGCAACTTTCCCGCTGTCCAGTGCCTCAACGAGAGCAGCTTCATCCATGACGGCCCCTCGTGCAGTATTCACAATAACCACCCCCTCTTTCATCTTGGCGAATTCCGCGTGTGAGATGATGTGGCGGGTATTCGGGTTGAGGGGCAGATTCAGGGACAGAACGTCAGAGGTTGCAAGGAGTTCATCGAAGGAGACGTATTTCGCGTTACCGGCCGCTTGTTCCTGCTCTGGCGAAAGACGTTTACGGTTGTAGTATTGAATTTTCATGCCAAGAGTGATTGCCCGAACCGCCATCGCCTGCATTCAGTCAAGTCAAAGAATGCTTGCTGTACCTGTCCGATATCTCCCATTCCAAGAACGCCCATGATTTTGCCATCCGGGTCGTGACCCCTTGCGACATCGTTTTTCCAGTTGCCTCAAGTCAGATTGGCGCTAAATGAACTTATAATACCTCGACGAAGTTGCATGATTCCGTGATTGAAGTTTCGAATTGCTCCAATGAGAAGGAAAATGCCCACATCGGCAGTTGAAGCGACCACAGCGCCCGGAGTATTAGATACTTTGATACCTGATATTAGTCCGTCGGAAAAGAGTCTACCTTTTCTAGCACAGGCCTCTGCATCGACTTGATCATACCCGGCACCATTGTGGCAGATAAATTTGAGGGATTTAGGATAGTGAGAAACCAATTCCTCATCAATTAGACCCGTCATCTAAGATTAACATCATACCATTACGGACAAACCTCCACAGACCCAAATGTGCGGTAGATTGCAACGATACCGTTGTACTTGCCCTTTAGATCCTTGATGAACTCTGTTCTGTCCTTTGAATCGGCTTTCTAGTCCGTCAATTGTCTGTTTGTTGTTGGGACATTACTTCCAGTGTCGCAACATCAGACAAAGCATTCCACTCGTCCTGCGCCCAGTCGATTTCCCCCGTAAGCAGCACTCTCGGTTTTTCATTAGACGGCGACATTTTGACTTGATACAAAGAAGCACGACGCAAAGCACTCAATGAGCGCGAGAAATTCGAAAGATTGTTGATTATCACGATTAGCGGCCCAAAAATCAACGACCCCCGCAGTGCGCCGATCCGGGCCGATCAGCCTCAACGAGCTGAAACCCATTCCGACTCATCCGAAAGCCGCAGCCTGTCACTTCATTTTATTCATCGGAGACGGGAATTTTATCCCGAACATCTCAAAGCATTGTACATATTCGCTATCCGTTTATTGGTATCTGGTATCTATCTCCTAAAATCCCATGCCTCTTCTTCGTGGCGTAGCTCCGCCTCGTGTTCCTCGAGGAGTCATTCCTGGCGTCGCAATTCTAGCAAATGGCGAACTAGCACTCGTCTTCAGTCGCTCTTTGCGCTTCTTCTCCGCTTCCTCCAATAATTGTTTCTCTCTGTCCGCATGGATTTGTGCTTCCAATTCCATCTGCTTCGTGATCTCTTTTTCCGTGGACTGTTTATTCTGTCGTCCATATCCCTTTTCCTTGATTGAATAGAACACGCCGCCAGATTCAGCAAGCCAATGCGGATCAACCGCGGTGACAGTGCTCATGAATTCCTTGCTCGTCACAATCAGCTCGTTGTAAACAACATAATCCGGCAGAAATCCAAGACCGTAGAGCGAGGAGGTAGGATGTAGATGACACGGTAGGCCGGTTCGGATATTGGCGTATTCACCGATTGTACGGACTCGCGCTGCCTGGTGGAAGTAGCCGGAACAAATACACCGCCGGATGATATCCCAATCTGTGCCGCAGGAAACATATTTCATTTGCTTGAATTTCATGATATCCATGATTTGTTGACGAATTTCCCTGGCTCGACGCATGGCTTTTGGATGAAGGAAGTTCTTCTGACACCAGTCGTCGCGGTATCTACAATTAACGGAGCAGAAGTAGATTGCATACCCATGAGCCTTCCATTGGTTGTATACGTGAAGGAGGGTGAGATGGTCACTTTCGGGCACAAAGAATTTCTCTCGCGCGGCATCGCTTTCTTCCATCCGTTCTGGAGGTCGATAGAATATTGTGGGAACCGATAACATCGATACAATCGTCAACATTTCCTCTGAACATCCGTATTCTTCTGACTCGATGATTAATTTGGATAATGATGGTTCCATGGGGAATGCTGACATTTTCGATCCAAGGGGTGTTAATTCGCCCGTATTGTCCAACGCGCCTATTGCCCATAGATCATACAAACTGGTCATCATAGTATCCTGTGGAGGAGGATCCATAAAATCGAAATCTAACAAATTTTTGACGCCTAGGGATTTCAACTGCAAGAGGACATTCGACAAATTCGTTCGCTGGATCTCAGGAATTGTCTGAAGGAACATTTCAGTACGAAATGCATTTTCGGTATACATCCTCCATGCGGTCCCAGGACCAGTACGACCGGCTCTGCCAGACCTTTGATTTGCGTTGGCTTGTGAGATGGGAGTAATTTGTAGAGCATCCATTCCCATTCTGGGATTGTAGACTTTCAATTTCGAGTAGCCGCAATCAACAACATACATGATTCCATCCACTGTCAACGACGTTTCAGCAATATTTGTTGCGACAACACATTTCCGTATCCCGTTTTCTGCTCTCTCAAAGATCTTGGCTTGTAAGTCTGCCGGCATCTGCGAATATATGGGCAAGATAGCAAGCTTCTCTGGAGAATTGAGTTGCTCGAGACGTTCTGCAATGACGGCACAGGTTGCTTCGATATCTTCTTGACCAGTCATGAAAACGAGGATATCCCCAGGGGGCTGAGAGACGTGGATTTGCAGGACTTGGTTGATAGCGCTGTCGACGTAGTCTTCGCATGGTGTTTTGGAGAAGAGTACGTCAACGGGGAAAGTTCGACCTGGAATTTTGAACTGAGGCGCGCCGCCGTAGAAGGAGGAGAAACGTTCTGAATTCATGGTTGCGGAGGTGACAATGAGTTTGATATCTTGACGCCTAGCGAGGAGTTTCTTGAATAGACCCATTAAGACGTCGGTATTGAGCGCTCGCTCATGGGCCTCATCCATAATGATTGCGGAATACTTTTCGAGATCTTTTTGTTGTAAAGATTCGCGGAGTAATACACCATCAGTCATATCTATGATTAGTCTAGAGAGGAGAGAGGATTTACATTTGATGATGGTCTTGTCGCTGGTGCAATCCTCAAACCGGATAGCATATCCCACTTCATTCCCCAGCTTGACTTCCATCTCTTCACTCACACGTTTCGCAACGCTCATTGCCGCCACACGTCGAGGCTGAGTACATCCAATCATACCAGACTTGCCATAACCAGCTTCGAGAAGGAATTGCGTCAATTGTGTCGTCTTTCCAGAACCAGTCTCTCCAACGACGATAACGACCTGGTTGTCTCGAATGACTCGAAGAAGTTCTTCCCGAACAGCAAAAGCGGGTAAAAACTCTCTCTGCTCTTTCAGGGTCTTGCTTCGTGAGAACTGACTAGCGGCCTGCGATGTTTTCATGTGACTTGAGAATTTATTCGCGTGTTTCGCCTCCTCTTCCTCATCTATTCCAGCGGCCTTTCGTTTAGCTGCCTCCTCGTCTTTTCGTCTTGTCTCCTCTGCTTCCTCATCTTTGACACCCATGATATTGCCCAGCTGTGTGCCTGCCAGACTAGCAGCCCGAGCAGCCGCTTTCTGCCGTTCCATTTGCTGTCTTCGTTCTCGTACCAACAATGATCCCTTTCGCGCAAACACTGCCATATCGCTCTGAGGATCTCTTACTGAAGGTACAGGTTCTTGTTGCTTAGTAAATACACTTCGACCATCCAAGAATGGTGGTTTGAGATTATGCACCAGTAAATGAACTCGTGTCTCCTCCTCATCTTGAAAATCCAGGTCCACAGCGGCCCGCTGAGCAACTCCAGACACTAATAACCGATTCATTTCCCATTGTTCATTATCTCGTGTGTATTCTCGCTGTTTCGCCGAAATTCGCTTCACCTGTTTCTTTTCTAGAGCGGCTTCCTGTTTAGGATTTTGATCTTCGAATTGTGCGAAGGGATTATGCATTTCGTCGCCCGCGACAAGTCCAAACTCTTCGCCATTGTACCAGTCCCTATCCAGCCGCGCCTGTTCTTTTTCCCATTCTTCATATTGCTCCGAGAGTTGCTCTTCTGGGTACTCGACACCTCGTTCGTCGAAGGGACCATGCGGCACTCGTGGTGTAGCTCCATAGCCAAGTTGTCGGGCCGTGCTTGTATCCATTCGTCTTCCAGCGCCTGTTCTGGAAGTCCCTTGTCGGTCGTAATATTTCCCTGAATCTGTCCTTGGAGTAGGATCATGTCGCGATAACCTACTGGACTGGGTGATCCCTCTTCCAGCGTCGCGTTTCTCCCGATGTAACCGTAATGTTTCCAACGCTTTCTCACTTAATCCACCAGGATTGCTTGGTGTCTCTGGCCGTCGTTCTCGAAAATTCCGATTCGCGGGAAGAGAAGGCTTCTTGAACTCAATGTGATGACCATTCCTATCATCCTCGATCCGCCGTCGTTTGCTCTCATGTTCCCGTTCCGCTGCCTCTCGTCGTTTCGTTTCCGCCAACTTGTCTAATCCAAGCATAGAAGCACGGGGAGCCTGCGCAGTAGCCTTGAATGCATGGCGGCCTGAGTCTCCTCTGGACAGAAGACCGCCGGGAAGGGGCGCTGACGCGGGAAGTTGATCTGTCTCAGCGGCGAAGCCGTTACTCGACTGCAGTTTGGGTGGAGGAGAGGATGCAGGAGGTGGTTTTGAGGGGACATTCTTAAGAATCTCTTCGTACAAATCTTTAATGAAGTCGTCTTTGAAGCGACCGAACGTGGAGCAGGCTGTAGCGAAGCCTGAGAGGTTAGGCTGGTCAATGGCAAACTGACAGACTTTGCGCGCGAGAAGGTCGTTTGGCGTTATTAAATTGAGGACTCTTCACATTAGCGTTCTGGCAGAGAGGCTGTTTACCTTGAGAGCTTAATGGCAATGCCGTGGACGAAGTCCTCAGGAAAGACCGACATTGTTTGTTGTTACCGGTTAGTCGACGGTCGATTAACGAAAAGTCCGACCTTGAAGCACGCAAATCACGTGAGGAGCTCAGATTGGACCTTAAATCCCCCTTAAAGGGTAAGCTGAAGAAGAACGTTGCTTGATGTACACGTATTGAACGGACATGAGATCATGGAAGCGTCAGCATATATAATCCTGAAAGCTGGTCCAGCATGTATTATTTGTAGATACGTAAATCTGAGCAACTGACTAGTACCGGGGATCTGATCTGATCAGATTAAATCTTCAATGCAGAGACGCTATGCAATTCCATCAATATGTAACCGTTGTACACCGCCCAAATTACTCAAAACTCATTGTGATATTTCCACCAGTTCCATAATCATCATCATCCCACACATTCCGTTCCAAATCAATATTAGACAACGGTTTTGGCACATAATTCGTCGTCTCTTCCAATCTCGGGGCCGAAGTTGAATATGGCTGATTGAACACGGTTTCTTTGCGAGCAGGGGTCCGCGGTAACTCTGGAGAATCTGGTGCAAATGTCATTTTGATTTGTCCTCCTGTCTCTTCACCCCAGTCGTTCTCGGGAGGGGGTAGATTCCACCCCACTGAAGCCTTCTTTGTATCGATCACCAACTTATCCAGCTCCCGCTTCGGCGTAACGTCTCGGGGTGTAATATCCAAGGTGGACTCGATGTTTCCAGTTGACATGTTATTATGAGACATGGCGGGTAGGGAAGGTGAATGCAGTCGTTGGATGGGTGATTTATATGGCGTCGTTGACGCACGGTGCATGGCGGGAGCCGCGGGAGGACTTGGGAGCACGAGCGGAGGCAATGTAGATTCCAGACTGGTTACTGTGATCCCGTTTGCCGTGAGCTCCTGTCTCATCGCTTCGACGTCGAATAGAGTAGAATCTTTCTTCGCCTCCACTGATTTTCCTTGAATCGTTGCTCGGCTCTTTTCACTCGTACTAACGCTCATCTCGTCGACGTCGAAGAGGACTTTGTTATCCTTCTCATCGAATGACGTTGTTGCAGGTGATTTGCTCTTCTCGCTCTTGATGTCTCCATTGCTCTGCATCGACACTCGCTCGGAATATGGATCGTACTCTCCTCTGTCGTCCGACTGTTTTACCTGTCCAGCCGCATGTTTCGCAGGATCGTAATCAGCAGGCTTGTTATCAATCTCCTTGCCCCACAACCCCAGAAACCCGCTCTTTCTACTTCTCTTCTTGATCTTCTTTCCAGTCTTGATCGCCTCGGCTTCCTCCTGCGCCACCAACTTCTTGGCTTCCTCAATTTCATCATACAGTTGTATCTGTCGTTCCCGATGTTTATCCGGATCCGGATCCTCGATCTCACTAAACTCTTCGTCAACCACCAGAAACCCTGCTTCCTTCATCAATTTCGGAATAGCGTCCCGATAAAGTAAATGTCCACCGACTAATTCTGTACAATCCAGATTCTCAATGTCCCCACAGTTTTCAATCGGACGGAGACCCGCAACGCGACCTAATCCCGTTGACGTTGCACGGAACAAGTAACCCAGAATCCAATCGTTGTTCTTATACCCATTGACGAAACGACCGGCTACCACAGACTGGGCGCGCAGACATTCTTTTTGTTTTATGATGACTGGGGCGCCAAAGAAGAATACGTCCTGGACTAAACCGAAGGCTTTGCATCGAGCAAGTTCGAGAAGACAGTAGTATATTACTCGTGCGCCGAGGGAGTAACCTGCTAGACTTATTGGACGTTGACCAAGATGCTTGTTCATTAGACAATCGGCAAGAAGCTGATATTAGCTGCGAATGCGCGAGAGTTTACCAGACCGCATGCAGAGGCACGGTCAAGGGAAGTGGACCAAGGATTATCGATGAGATAGGACAGTTTGGTCAACATGACGGGCCACTGGATGGAACTCATAAGAGCGACAAGGACGGTTTGACCAAGTACTTGTTGTAATGACTGAGTGAGAATCTAAATTAGTAAATTCTGTACGAGGGATACCTCAGTGGCAAGTAGATTCATTGTTTGACCCATCGATTGCAGAGTTTCGGGTTCCCAGTAAAGGGAGATAACATCTCCAATCACTGGATCAAGAGTAGAAAACGGAAGTCGAACGTCGTCTTCTTTACTTGACATCCACCTAACATCAGCTCCAGCGCCCTCGAATCATACCCAGATACTGTTACTAATAGATTTACTCTCTGATTATTATGCAACGGCCGAAACTCGAAGGTCGAGACATTTTTCGTTCGCTTTGCCATACCTCTTCCCGCAATAGAACTCCCTGTGACCACACCCCCAGTCGTAATTAGCGCGGCACCACCCGTGCCTGCTAAGAACCCTGTCGTTCCGCCAATTCCCACAGTCGTGAAGGCGGCGCCTAGACCGGCTCCAATAACAGGCGCGAGCAGCCCAGCGGATAATCCAATGACCAGACCTCCTCCCAGAGTGGCCAGTCCCATCATCATGTACCGCCTATTACGGGCTTGTTTGGCGCGAGTTTCAATCAGAGTATCTTCCTTCCAGTTTTGTTCGCCTGATTCTTGGATTTGTAGGGCTTCTGTCACGCGGCGCTCAAAGCGAGTGATATCGAGCCAGTCGACACCGAGATGGGCGCCCATACGTACCAACAACACACGAGAGCGTGCATCGTAGACGGAGTCAGCGATTAACACAAGGAAGAGATCGCAAAGGACTGTCCATTGAAGGTCGAGGGCGAGGCGTTTGGAAGTTAGTGTGGATGGGTCTTGGACAGGTGGTGGAGATCCAGGAGTGAGCGGGGTGGAGGTATATGGAGGGGGAGGGGCCGAGTAATCCGATTGTTGACTTGCAATACTTGCGACATCCGATGCTGAAGACGACGTTGTTAGAGGATTGGCAACATCGATATTAATAGTTAACGAAGGGATCAGGTCGTCTGGTATCACTCCATGTTCTGCCAGTTGTTCAATCATCACTTGTTCTAAAGATTAGCAGAACAATATGGTATGAATACCAGCAGGACTAATATCCATATGCCCAAACAACCGTATCATCATCTTCTGTGACCATAAAGTCATACTCTCATAGGCGGCCCTGTTCTCCTTAAACCGAACTCTTCCCACATCCCGCAACATCCCAACCAAAGTCAATTTACACAATCCCACATACGCGATCCTCTGTCCCTCAGTCAACAGCTCCTTGGTCGCTTGCATCTGACTTAACGGTGTCTTGGCATCGTCATCATCCAACGTCTCTTTAAAGAGATACTGAGTACTTTCATCCATGGAATCGGCACTCTGAGCTCCTTCATCTTGATTCATCCGAGTATATCCTTTGCTTGCTCCACCATGGGCATTTTCCTCATCGTCATACTCGGTGAATTGTTTGGCGATGAGTCTGCCATCGTCATCGTACATGTCGTAGTCTGCAAATGCCTCCATGGTCTGCCAGTTATCGTTCTCAAGCGACTTCCGGCTTTTGCCTGGGCTACCCCGATCTTCTGTTTGAACGACAGCTAATTGATGGGACCATTCGGAGGCCCCGGAGGGGTTGAATACCGTGTCTTCTGGGCTTTCAAAGATCACCTTGGCGGATTTCGATTCTATTGAACCAATTGACGAATTTTTAGTATGAGCAGGTACATTGGTTGAGATGGTGACTTGGGGTTCATTGTTATCATTTGATTTCGCGGCATCTGCGGTCGGTGGGACATCTTCCGCGGCCGTTACCACTATTGATGCAGGTGACACTGATTTTGGCTCAGGAGGAGGTTTCTCGGGTGTAGAAGGATTAGATTTGATAGACTTCGGCGACGTGAGCGACTTAGTGGAGGCGGATCGAGGACGAGACGATTCGGCGACCGGTGACTCTTGTCGTTTGAAAATCGAATTCGACACCGGAGCAACTTTAATCAGGTTTCTCGCTCGTTCGGCATACAGGCGATTTGGCTCGGTGGGTTTTTCCGGCGCCGCATGGAAAGGAGATGACTTGACGTGACCGGTGGCAGGTAACGTCGAGCGCGAGACACGTGGCCATTCGATAGGGGAATTGGTTTGACCAGCATTGTCTTCCACATTGTTGTCTTCCACGTCGTTGTCTTCTACGTCCGCGGCATCCTCTTCCTCCCTTGACGTGTCCTCCTCTTGTACATTGTCGTCCGCGTGAATTGACGAGCGAGCTGATTCAAAGGAGTCCGACCGCGTTGATAAAGGCCGTGAAGATATCATGATCTTCGGTATAGGGAGTCCGAATTCATCAAGCTCTTCTTTCTCCTCCGTGACGCTCTCCTTTGGTCCATCAGAAGAAGCTGTGTTTCCGTTCATAGCCGAGTCACGCCCATGGGCCCCTTTCCAGCTAGGATCGACCGCGACCACGCTGGGGGGATTTCCAGAGTCTCCTACGGAATGATTCTCCGTCATATTTGGCGCCGCATAGATCAGAAGACAGAGGGAGTATCGACTGGTTTGGAGTAGATTGTTGTACGTGCGCTCTATGCTTCGCTGGCAGAGTTTGATTAGGAATTTGCTATTTCGGGTGCTCCTGCTTAAACTTGAACGCCGATACGGCGTCGCGTGATTGGCCACGAAAGCCAATACTTTTTCTACCAAATTGGCGGCCGCACAACGGAGACCACAACACGCGACAACACCGGGGGGTTGCATCCATTGCCTGGATGGGTAACGGTTCCCAGTCCATCAAGCCAGAGAGACCGATTTTGGGTGCGTCTATCAAAGGAGACTCAGTATATCCCTTCACACCCTGCACAAGCTGCAAAAATCCATCCCTGCTCGCTGCAGGCTCTTTGGACATCAAATGGGCGTTGGATTTCGATCTAGCTCCATCGAGCCACTCGGGTCTAATTCTGGGTGTCTGCATTAACATGTGTACTGAGCGGAGTGCCATTCCACTGCTCTTGAATGTATATTCGAGTCTGTCGAAGGAAGACAGAGAATTGAGGCCACAGTGACCGAACGACGAGGCGAATGATTTCAGATTTCAACGATCACAAAGATCAGAGTGTTTAATCAGTTGGTTCGAGCGCAGTTTACCCCCCTAGATTCAGTCGACCGACTTTGACTCGGTCCTAGAACTGATTCAGTTCGACCGGAAAAGATCTCTGGGAGAAGAAATATTTAATAGCCCATATACAGATATTCCCTACCAATTTTGCCCTGTGAATCACTGTTACCTACCTACGTATAATTCCGAAACCACTCAAACAACCATTCATACAAGAATTGTAACGAAGCGATCTGGTCAAAAAGATCACATACTATGTATCTACAACGAAAAGCTAAAGTTTTGAACCCCTCGCCCAAAGGAAACTGAGTCCTCAGCAGCACTAGATATCTCACAAATATAATTTTCCATCCACGAGGATTAATGGCGTGCCCTCGATTTCCTGGATATACTCCGCGGCAGCAAATCTGTATTTTCCAAGTTTCTGCATGGTCTGCTCGTCCTCTTCGATGGGTGGGGGCAGTTCGCCCTCGGCACCGTATATGCTGGACGACAGACTGGAACAACTGTCCCGTCGGCGGATGATCGTTGGTGGCTCCATGATGGAGACTTTCTTTTGAATGTTGAGCGGGGGGAAGTAGCTGTCTTCGCCATAGGAGGTCCGGGAAGATGAGGACGCGGAAGAGGAGGATGTCCGTGACGATGCTGGGGAGCTGAAGATTGATTGACGTGCCGAGGAGGCCGAGGAGGTGGGTGACGTAGGAGTGGAGGCAAGTGCTACCCATCCGCGATTGGAAGACTCTTGGCCGATACTGGATGCTTGATGTCGGGCTGCATTATCGAGATCGGGACGTTCAAGCGGGAGGGAGATTGTTGGTCGAAGGGGTTTTTGAGATGCCTTGTCTGATTCGAAAATAGTCGAAGCACGGACACTGAGTCCTCGTTTGAGTGACTTTGTGAATGATCGGGCGAGGGAGGTTTTCGGTTTTGCCGGCGAAGTGAGACTCGGGGTCGTCGGAATTAAGTGTCCCATACTTGACAAATGTGTTTAGAAGAAAATTGAAACTCTCTCGTGTGTGAGATGAACCGACTGTCCAGCAGACGATTGGAAAGGGCAAAGTGATTTAGATGAACGATTCTTGACCGTACGCTGTGTTGTGACAAAGTGACTAGCACGTACGTCTTGCTAATGAGTGTGAGGAAAGTTGTGTGAAGATGGAACAGATCCGAAGAAAGGAAAGTAGCGAAGCGAAGAAGATGCGAGAGTCCGCCGGGGATAACGACTTTGACGGTGGGGGTATAAAGGAAGGAGAGGGTTGGTGCAAGGAGTGACCACAGGAGAGTGAGATGACTTATAAATGAATGAAAAGGAAACGATATATATGTATGGTGGAGAGACAGACTGCGGGAATAAAAGCGAGAAAATTTGCTGCCCCGCTGGCTGCAGATAATGAAGGACCGACCCCGAGTGTGCTCTGCATGCAGGCTGCAGCCGATCTTCCCAGCGGGCAGCCGAAAGCGTTGGCCCCAACCGCGCACTCTCGGCCAAAAGCTCCCACCTCGGACCTCCCTCAAATGCGCATCGTAATCAAACGGCCACCGAGGCCTCTTTCCGATTGGCGCCACCAGGGATCTGACCCTGCATGCAACTTCCCCAGCAAATCACTGCGCTGCGCCGCTGTGAAATGAAATCACTAATTGGACGCCACACTTAACAGACTCCCCAAACTCAGATTAAACGACAGTCTCCGACTTGGCATCGACGCAAGGGTCATCGAATGATGCATATGACTGCGTGGATACAAGTCATACGTTGCGGCTCTGCGCTAAGGACTCGCTGAGAGGATGGGACTACATCATCCATCCAGGGGGACTCAGGACCAGGCTTGGAGATGGCACATGCAAACTCCTCACTTTGTGTGCAGTCCCCCCATCTGAAACAAATCTCAATCTTAAATATATCCCGCGCAGTAAAAGTAAGCTATTAAAGTTATATCTTAAAACAGTGGCCGATCGCTGTTGGCTAAAGTTCACATGTGCTTTGCACGAGGTCGTCATCGGTCTCAACCCCGCTTGTCTTGACCTTGGCTTGTCCACCATGATGCATATCATTGACCACTGGCGAATGCTTGTCACTGTTTCCACTGCCATTGCTGAGATGGTCATAATGGGCGTCGTCAACAGTTCTTGAGTGTTGGAATATTCGACCAATTCGACCCGCCGCACCAGAACAGATGGCAAACTGTTGGTGAACATCACTCAACCCAGCCGCATCATAAAGTCGCGTAAAATAATATGTAGTTACACTCTGTTCGTTCCAGGCCCAAATAAACTGAGAGAATAGAGCGTGGTGATGCGTTAGTGGTTAATAGATTTTTCAGTTCGAAAGGCGGTGTTCTCGGTCATAAGCAATCGCTGCCTTCATCTCGTTATACTCGCGTTCGGTTTCCTCATTCAGAATCCTGGTTGACCTGCTGTCTTCAGCAGACAGCATCAATAAAGACGCCAAGTTCCAATACCACAGAGGATAATAGTAAACACCCTCAATCAATATACAGCTCTTAGTTCAGATACCCAAAAGACGCCTGTTTGCCACCCTGTTGTACAACTTGGAATCCACAGAAACCGTAACGCCTCTATATCACAACGTATGACACAAATCCGAGACCAGAGAGTCTAGTCCACCGCTGCAAACGACCCCTCAACGCCCCATTTCGCTACCATCAGTACTACATCCCCTCTAAAGAACATACATCTCGTGCGGCCATCTTTCATCTGCTGTATCGTTTCCGGTAACAGTGGCTTCGCGATCGTCTGTTCAAGTTCGTTTTTCAATAACGCTTTATCTTTCTCTTGTCTTTCCGTGGACATCATGTCCTGAAGTCAGCTTCATCTCAACATTGAGCAGGACTTTGCCGGTCATCCTTGCGAATGTTTCGGGGGACAACTCTCCCTCACATAAACTCTGGCGCAGACCCGTTTTTTCGTTCTTGTATTAGTAAAGACCACACAGTTAAAGCGGTTGTACTTTGAGATTTAGGACGTGACTGCGGATTGAGTTGCGATAGGTGTTGTCTGTGGAACGGTTGTTGGCTTGGAATATTTCCTCTTCGATTTGGTGAGCAAGGTCATTTAGATCGACTTTCGCAGAGTCGCCTAGAGTTTTGAGGATTAAGTCGCGACTCTAAATGTTAGCTGTTTCTTGGGGAAGTTGTACTCTTTCTCTTACATCCGTCACGGGCGACGTGGGTGATGTAGGATTTGCCATCATAGAAATAAACTCTTGTAAACAAACGACTCCTTTCCAGCTCCAAGACGATCTTGGACTTCCTGGTGGGATACAGCAGTGCGAGAAAGTCGGAGGGGAATATTGCGCTGAGGAGGAAAACCCTCCACCGACCCTTAAGCTCGATAGAGTATTGAAAGATCTGAAGGTGGTTTGGTTCCGGTGGTGATCCGAAGTTTCGTCACAGTCTCACAGAAGAGTCAACAGACGGCTGACTAACCCACTTTCCTCTTTCTACAAGACAACTAATTTCCGAAATTTTGAACGCTGAAAACGGCTGCCGTCAAGGCAATTGACGATGACCGTCTCCGCGAAAAGGATCGCAGGCATAATTCGGCATGTGCTGCCTAAGAAATACATCGACAGTCGTTCTCCGCCCATCGTCCTCGGCTCAAGAGAAGACTCGGATGAATCAAGCGGCAACGAAACGCAGGAAATATGCATGGATTACAGAATAATCCTCATCCTATGTACGATGTATTCCATAAATGGAGTTAGACTGTTCATAGCATCAATCGCACCACTATACAATATTCTTCTGTACTAGCTCCTATCACTGGTCCTTTCAAACGTTGCCGTCTGTTGAAATTCATCGAGTTGATCGATGTCCTTTTGGATGGCCGCTTTGTACGCGAGCACTTCCCTCGCAGCCTGTTTTATCGTGGTGATCTCGGTCATTGCTCGATCAATGGCATCCTTGTAGGATTGCAAACTAGCGTACATTTGCTGGCGATGCAACGCTGCTGCAGCCATCACACTTTCCCAGTCTCGCATGGTTTGGTTCCGCTTTGCGGCCAAGAAGTCGAACTTATTGACCACAGAGTCTAACTCCTTTTGCCATGTCTCTAGATCATTAGTGGACGGGATCGGGCCATACGAATTTGTCGTTGGGTTTGGTCTGGTGAGGCTAGTAATACGAGGTTATTTATTCCATAACCCGCTGGATCTGATCGCACGAAGGGCACCAGACATGACAATAATAGTATCAATGCGCATTTGCCATCGAAATTCCAGAGTTCTAGCTTCATCCTAGAAATTTCCCGTTCACCTTTCGTGTTTAGTGTTGTCTATGAGGTTAAGTGCCTGAGCTGATTAATTCAATGTTTCACTCGCCTATCTTTGCGCAGCTCACGCAACTATCACCGGGCTCTTTACAACTGAACATTCCAGTGCACCAGACCAGTTTTAGGACATTCTTTCTCAAATGGAGCTTGGTACAGATCTTGATGATCGCGTTTTAGATGTCAGATGCATGTATACTGTGGTGAGATCACTGCTGTGCATCCTGGGAACAAGTCCTCGTTGTTCGGGTTTCTGAATGATTCTATTTTAGACAGCACTGGAGCTGCTTACACGGTCATTATTTCCGCTGCGACACCGTCATTCACTGTCGGGCAAATCGCATCTGAAGGTGGCCTACTAGTTCCTGAAACGGCCGGTAAACAGTTCTAATCGCAACCAGGCATGGCTGAAGCCGCGAGTACGTCAGTCGCCGCCGCACACCACATCTCCAAGCCCACCAAGTGTCGCGCCGTTGCCTCGATGGGCGACTCCGAGTTCTCTTCCGTGCATTGGGACTCTCCTCCG
>Ga0302325_10010990_pt1 | contig 19530 bp, 10 predicted proteins | sample Palsa_T0_2_FD_201948 | JGI IMG/M metagenome (GOLD analysis project Ga0302325, IMG submission 201948) | Peat permafrost microbial communities from Stordalen Mire near Abisko, Sweden - Palsa_T0_2 | ecosystem: Environmental > Terrestrial > Soil > Palsa > Peat permafrost | place: Sweden: Abisko...
TATCTGCTGTGCCTCTCTCCCGAGGAACTCGCATTTTTGAAGAAGCGTTTTTTCGATATCGACCTGAAGGCGGACGTGATCGGCGCCGGCATCGATCTGGTACCCGACCCTTCCTCGGATCCTCAATGGGAGGCGTTGCGTGCGCGGCTGGCGGATTCCCTATTTGTTCTTTATGCCGGACGGATTGACGAATCGAAGGGATGCAGGACCCTGATCGACTTTTTTGAACGCTATATAGCGGAGTCCTCTAGAACCGATCTAAAACTGCTCATGGTAGGGAAGGCGGTCATGCCAGTTTCCGGCCATCCGCAGATCGTCATGGCCGGCTTCGTCCCGGAGGCCACGAAATATTGGGCTATTCGAGAATGCCAATTTATGGTTGCACCCTCGCCTTACGAGAGTCTCTGTATCGCGGCTCTGGAGTCCTGGCTACTCAGAAGGCCGATCCTGGCCAATGGTAATTGCGCGGTGTTGCGAGCACAGTGCATCCGGAGCAACGGCGGATTGTGGTATACCGGCTACGAGGAATTCTGCGAGGCCATGAATTGCCTGCTGAACGATAATGCCCTCGCTCGCACGTTGGGAGTGCAGGGCGAGGCGTTCGTCAGAGCAAACTACACCTGGGAGGAAGTGGACAGGCGCGTGATGAGAGTTTTGTCTGCCGTCGCATCGCCGCAGACCGGCTCCGCACATCCGGCGGCGCCGCTGTTCTAAGCGCGGATGAGTGTCAAGGTCGCCTTCGTGATTCCGTGGTATGGCGAGCATATCCCGGGCGGCGCCGAATCGCTGTGCCGGGATACCGTTAAAGCGCTGCTGGGCGCCGGTGTGCTGGCTGAAGTCCTAACAACATGCGTGAAACAGTTTCACTCAGATTGGAACCAGAACTTTCACCCCGAAGGCCTTTCCTATGAAGACGGCGTTCCAGTGCGCAGATTTCGCGTACGCCAGCGCAACACGGTCATTTTCGATCGCGTGAACTACAAATTGATGCATAACCAGCCGCTGACTTCCGCCGATGAAGACGTATTTATGGCCGAGATGATCAATAGCCCCGGCCTCTATCAGTTCATGGCTGACCATCGCCAGGAATACGTGTTTCTGTGCATTCCGTATATGTTCGGCACCACTTATTGGGGAAGCAGCGTCTGCCCGGAACGTTCCGTACTGATTCCCTGCCTTCACGACGAAGCCTATGCGCGCATGCGGATCGTCCGCCAGATGTGTGAATCTGTCAGAGGCCTTGTTTTTAACTCCGGCCACGAAAGGCGGCTTGCGGAGAGACTCTATAGTCTGATTCCCGGCCGGGCGGTTGTTGCGGGGGCGCCGGTAGACTGCGAATGGCGTGCAGATCCGCAGCGCTTCCGCGCCAAATATGGCCTGTCGGACTTCTTTCTATACGCTGGACGGACCGAAAAGGGCAAAGGAAGCGACCTGCTGCTCGAGTACTTTTGCCGCTACGGGGACGAAACTGCGCGCACGCAGAAGCTTGTTTTCATCGGTGGCGGCGAACTGGAAATCCCGCTTGGCTATGCCTCCCGTATCATCCAACTCGGCTTCCTGCCAGCGCAGGACAAGTACGACGCCTACGCGGCCGCGATCGCGTTGTGCGTTCCTAGCCGCATGGAGAGCTTTTCCATTGTAACCATGGAGAGTTGGCTGGCCGGCCGCCCCACTATAGTCAACGCAGAGTGCGGCGTAACAACTGATTTCTGCAACCAAAGCAACGGGGGCTTGTACTTCTCCCAGTACGAGGACTTCCGCGAAATCCTCTGCCTCCTTGCTGACGACGAGAACCTTTGCGCCGCTCTGGGTGTGAACGGCAGACGATACGTATTGGAGAATTTTCGTCCGGATGCCGTCGCGGCGCGCTACCAGGAGGCTCTACAATCATGGGGATTCCCCTTGGCACGCCAATGACCGCCGCTCAGCCAAGCCATCCCACGGTCGCTGCCCCGCGGGGTTGCCCGGCTCCTTTAAATGGACGCCAGTGGCTATATCTTGCGGCATTTATCTGCCTCGCGGTTACGTTCTATTTCGTCAGCTACTGGACTGATCCGAACCTGCCTGGCAGGTCTATGCAGTATCCCTTAGGATGGTGGGGATGGTTTGACCAGGGGCAGTATTACCGAAGCGTCGTTGCGCTCGAACAGCACAATTATACTCCGACCGAACATCTGTATCCCTTAGGCTACCCGTTGATTGGTACCCTGTTTTTCTCGTTGATGCCACAACATCCATTTTTCATCCCGGACCTTTGTTGCTGTATCCTGATTTGTCTTGCCTTCATCGACATCTGCCGGCGGTTGGTCTTATTTCGGGTAGCTCTGATTTTGTGCTTCTTCGGCGTGATGTGGTCTACCAGCGTGCAAGGCAATTTGGTTCGTCCGTGGACCAACATCCCCACCAATGCCGCTCTCATGACTTTGGCCTGCCTCGCCTTGGCGCAGCAGCGAGATCGCCGCCGCTCCATCGTTACGGGCATTTGCGCCGGGCTCATTTTCGCGGTTCGGCCCGGCGACGTCTTATACGCATGGCCGGCCATGGCTGCGCTATGGCTCGGTTGCCATAGCTGGCGGGAAGCGCTCCAGCGAGCCCGCTGGTTCGCTGCCGGCGCAGCTCCCCTCGCCGGCATAATGTTGTATTACAGCTTCACGATTCATGGCCACTTGGTCTCAAAGGCGTACGCTGAGGCAACGGCTCATATCGGTTTCGGCTTCGCGTCGTGGAATCTCAAGCTGTATACTTTTTGTGTTGACGGCTTTAGCCTCTTTGGCGAATCGCGGACGCTCATAACCGTCTTCCCCCTTCTCTTCCTTACGCTGCCGGGCTTGGCAGTCTTCATTAAGACGCTCAGGTGGCGAGGGCTTGCGGTCGCGCTCACCCAGGTAGGGGCGGTTATCTACTTTCTCGCCTTCAACGACTACTGGGTCGTCCAAGCTTTTCAGTACCACGGCATCCGATATTGGCTATGGCTAATTCCATTTATCGGCCTCTACGCATACCTGACACTTACTGTTGCCTGGCGAAGCCTTGGATGGATCCCGACCTGCCTGTTGATTGCGGTACCGCTAGCTGTATGGGGAACTACCCGCATGGAAATACGCCCGGTTTTCGCAGAACCACCTTCGCCGGCGGCTTCCACGCCCACGGACGGCTGGCACTGCATGCCGGACGCCCAAAGCGCGTGCACGGTTTTGCTGGAGTTTCCAAAACCAGTGGAGTTCGACATCCTGAAACTTCAAGGTTTGCAGCCCGCCCACCTGCTGTACGCGCGAGTCTGGGTAGACGGCCACTTGAATCCCATGTTTCATAGTCATTACTTTTCCGCCGGTGGAGACGGCCAAGCCCTAATCATGTTCTATCGTCGCCAGCGCTGCAGGTCCCTTCGAGTGACGATTCCTCCTCCATCTGCCGCAAAGACGCTCGTAGTGACGGGAGTTCGGTTCTATCAGCGTGAGTGGAAGGTGGCCCTGGAACATCCGCTCCGCAGCTACCATCCGCAGCCGGCCGCGCGGTTATAGGGCGATTGCGATTATGTCGACCTGTGTTCCATAAAGTTATGGAGGTACCAGTCGGTATGAAACTGTTTGAAACACGCCCAAGCCGGACCGTTGAAGCGTTTCCTCTGTGTCCTCCGCTACCGGTCCCTGAAGGATACGTGGCAGACCAGATTCATCATTTGCTTCGGCAAGTGACGATTACCGATGGGCCGGCGCAGGAATTACTCAATTATTGCGACCAGGACTGGCGGCGCTTTCTGTACACGTGGGGGTTGGCCCAAGACCTGCGCGGACCAGCTCTCGAGCTGGGTTCTAACCCGTACTTTACCACTAGCTTACTGCGTAGCTTCACGAACCTCCAACTGACGTATGCGAACTATTTCGGGCCCGGCCCTCCCGTGCGAGAGCAGCAAGTTTGCTGGTTGGACGGCTCAGTCGAGGCAATTCGCTTTCATAACTTCGATATAGAGGCCGAACCATTTCCGTTTGAGGCCGCGACGTTCGATGTGGTCTTTTTCTGCGAGATCATCGAGCATCTTCAACGCGATCCGCTAAAGGCTTTGAAGGAAATCAAGCGAGTATTGCGGCCGAACGGAGCGCTGATTCTCACTACGCCAAACGTCGCTCGGTTAGAAAACGTAGCGCGTATGATCGCTGGCGCAAACATTTACGACCCATACTCGGGATACGGTCCGCTGGGCAGACATAATCGTGAGTACAATAAGCACGAGCTGTTTTTGCTGCTGACGTGGTGCGGGTTCGAGATTGATGTAATGTTTTCAGCGGACGTTCACACCAATCGTTGCGATGAGGAGTTTCGCGTTCCGATTGATCTTCTAAAGTCGCGGGAGCACGATCTGGGCCAGTACATATTTGTGAGGTCCAGGAGCATGCAGCCGGCCAAAGGGGCGAGACCGCGTTGGTTGTATCGGAGTTATCCGGATGAGGAGCTGGAGTGAAGCGATTTGCGCGGTTTTATGGTCAACTGAGTTTTCGGGAGTGCGCTAACAGACTTCCGGCTAAGGCCGGGGTGAGTCGATGATCGGCTTCGAGGTGAAGGCCCAGGGCGTAACGACGATGATCCAAAAGCGGGACAAGGCGCCGTTGCTATTGACCGCGATTTTCGTACTCCTGGTTTTGGCTGTGAATTTCCAGCTCTTTACGCGGCCGATCGTTGAGGCGGGCGATTATGCCGCCAATTCCCTGCTCGTACAACAGGCTAAGCACTTCAGGCTGTTGACCGGGCACTATTCGCGCTGGCATTTTATGCACCCTGGGCCCGCTTTCTTATACCTGTTTGCGCTGGGTGAGTTTCTATTCTATGACGTATTGCACATCGTGCCTGCCCCTTACAACGGCCAGCTTCTGATTACGATCATTTTCAACGGCGGGTTGCTCTGTGCGGCACTATACTTGTTTCGCAGGCACGCGAGTTTGTCGGTTCCACTGGCACTGCTTGCGACCGAGGTGGTAGCCGTCATGGTAAACATCGGCGGGAAGCCATCGATGCTGATATCCAATTGGATGCCGGACGTCTTGCTATTCCCGTTTCTGCTTTTTACCGTGAGCGCCGCTTCCGTGCTGGCCGGCGAGACTCGCGACCTGCCGTTCTTGGTTTTTTCCGGAATGCTCCTGATTCACGCCCATTTCGCGCAGTTCCTTTTCGTGGGAGCGATCGGCGGCGGCACGGTAGTATACATCTTGCTGCGGGCCGGGCGGCGGGGCGGGTTGCGCGGATTTCTTTCGGAACGGTGGCGTGAGTTTGTCCTGGCCGCCGCGATTGTTTTTGTTTTTGCCTTGCCTCCGCTGCTGGAAATCGTTCTGGACCGGCCCAACAATCTGGATGCTTTGTTGGCATACCTTCACCAGTTCGGCGATGTACGGAACAACCTGGGGATGGCGATCGGCTATTTTGCGTGCTTTGCCCTTTTCATAAGCGCACCGGATTTTGCCCTGACCAAAGGGCCTCTGGGTATCCTGGGGATCGGCTTGTCGCCATTCTATGTGCAGGCCTATTGGATGACGATGACGCTTCTCTTCGCTGTCGCCGTTACTAGACACAGAACCCCGGAGCAGCAACGTGCGCCGTTCCTGCGATATCTGATGTGGATCGGGATCGGCAGCGCGATGTTGTTCGTTTACTGGAGCACGCGAATCACCGGCGGGTTCCAGGCTTTTAACGGAAACTTCATTTACGCTCTTCATCTGCTGGCATGGTTTCTCCTGCTCGCTGAAGTTACGCCGTCTTTGGGCTGGCGCGCGCTTCGGAGCCTGAATGCTCTTGCATTGATCTCTCTGGTTATTGTCGCCGTTGTGGAAAGGAAAGCGCTACGTTCGGTGATCGACGGTCAACCGGAGGTCCTTCAGGCAGCCACGGTTGCTCCATCGGCGCGGTTCGGGACCCTGGCCATCACATTCGATCAAGACGACTGGCCCTGGGCGGTAGGGATTGCAAACTCTATGGAGAGAATGGGCAAACCGTTTTGTGTGAGTCCAAGCTGGGGCTTCATGTTTTCGAAGGAAAACATTTGCCCGGACATGCTCACGGCCAACAAGCTGCGCGCGGCGGCAGAAGCGGTCCTCTGCGCGTCCCCGTGCCGTTATGTTTATCGCGGCGCGGCCATATCCGTTACGCGCAGTCCGGCAGAGTGGATAACCTTGCCGCTAAACGTCGACCAGCACGAAGCGCCGGAAGTGGAAAGAACTGGTTTCTACGCAACCGAGCGATCCTTCTCTTGGACCCAGAAGCACGCTTCACTCCTGTTCTTGCTTTCGCCGGAAGCCGCATCTGCACCCTGTTTCCACCTTGCGATCACAGGCAACGCATTTCCCGAGCGTCCCATGCAACTCGGCGTGAACGGACGAACCCTGGGAACTTTATCGAAAAGCACCCTGGATACGGCCGTGTTCGTGGTTCCTCGGGAGGCCGTTCGTCCCGGCGCGGCGAATCGCATCTCCCTGGATACGGATAAAGCTGGTCCGGTCGGCGGCGACACGCGCGAGATCGGCTTCGCTTTTGCCAGCCTGGTTCTTCGCGCGGCGACCCCAGGCGAGAGTTGCACGGTGGACCCCGCCGCTCAGCCTGACTACATGTCGATCACTACGGAGTGGGCTCCCAGTTGTTATGGCCTGGAGGGAACGCCACCCACCCAATGGCGCTGGTGTGGCCCCGATAGCCTGGTGGTCATTCACAATTCGTCGTCCAAACCCAGACGCGTAACTCTGAGCACCGGCCTTGCCACCGATAACAAAAACACCGCGCAGCTCAAGATTCGATCTCCGCTTTTCAGCGACAACCTCGCCGTCAGCAACCGCCGCCTGGCATACACACGGACGTTTACGGCGCCGCCGGGCGACTATACGATTGTGTTTACTTGTCTGGCCCCCAGATCGGCCTCCCCCGATCCCAGAAATCTCGTCCTCCGCCTCGACAACTTCCGCGCGGAGCCCGCTAGCGCTAGCGGCCCTCTGCCGTAACGCTTCACCGCCCCTGCCCAAGACTGCGGATCTGGAACAATTGGATGTTCCCTCGGAAAGGGCGCTGGTGCTCCATCCACGAACCCATCGTGATTGGGCCGGGAGAGTCCTGCATGCGTTTTGGGAGCTGCATTTCGAACCGCTTGGCGCCATTGCAGAACACCGTGACCGCGTTCCCATTGAATTCGACCGCCAGCGACACCGGCCTTCTCTGTGGCAGCCACAACTCTTCCGAAAGTACCCCTTCGGGTCCCCACCCGACCCCTAAACGGTAGCGGTCGTGTTCCATGTGTAGGAATTGAAATCCCTCGTGCGTCGTCAGGCTGCCCTCATTGCTGAAGACAGTTGCATAACGATCCTGTTTGCCTTCGGGCGTGAATGTCGCCTCTACCAGGGAGTGTTCCGGCATTTGGACCGGAGGGAGATCCGCCGGCATCGTTGCCCCGGCACCCGCTTCGAAACAACGGATCGCCTGGCCGTCGCACTTCCTCGGATCGCCAATTCCGGCGACGCTCTGGGCCAGATCGCGCCGAATGTAAAATCTCTCCTTATATGCATCCAGGACATGCACGTAGTTGGATTGGATGAACGACTTAAGTTCCGGAATTACTTCGAAGCGGTTTCTTCGATCAAACGGTCCGCGGGGGTTCTCGGTCGCATCGACGAATAACTCGGGACGCGCGCGCCGTATACCGCGAAGGTAGGCCTCCCGGTAGTAGGCACGCACTTCCGGATTGTCGACGAACAACTGACCGGCAATAAGGTCTTTCATTGCCGAGACCCGGCCAGCCCCCACGTAAGGTTGCCCATTCCAACCCCACACCGTGATCTTCCCTTGCGGATGGGTGAGGGCCTCAATCAAATCGCTTTCCGGAGCGCGAACAGAGGTAGGTACGGCCGCAAAGGCCATAAAGTCCGGCGACCCCAACTCAACGAGCTGGCAAGCCAGGGTCAGTGCCGCAAACACGAGCAGGAATGGCGCCCGCGAATGCCGCCGTTCCGAAAGATCTTCCTCCTTATTATCAACGCCACTCTCCGCGCTCGCGGAGGCAGCCAGAACCGGCCACGCACTGGCAATACTAAGAGGCAACACCAACAATAGGAGGTAGTGCCCGTATCGGCGATGTGGCACATAAGCCGCTGTTGCGGCTGCCGCTAGAACCCCAGCCGTCAGGAACCCGAACCACTTAACGGACCCCAGTTCCCACCCTGCCTTCCAGTACAGAAGAAGAAACGATCCTGGCAAAACCAGCATCGCTATCATCCCGGCATAGCTCACCACGGCCCCGCCGGCGGTCAGCAACAGCCAGTTGCCGGCCACCGCCGCCGTTCCACCCACCACGGCCGTTTGTAGAAAGAGCGGCTCATCGCCAGTGCCCGCCCGCCGGTGTTTCTGATAAGCATAGGCCGCCAGAACGGCCAGCAAGCTGCTGACCAGCAGACGAATTTCCGTCATCCCCGAAGCCCAATCCGCAAATCGCAGCAGCTCCGAGGTCAGCGTGCCATGTGACTCAACATAGTAGTAGTTACCGACGATGTACTCCATCCAGAAGTCGCGCCACACTCCCGCCAAGGCGCAGACGATTGCGTTTGCCAGCAGCAACGGCGCAACGCCCGCGCCAAACAGAAGCGCCGGACGCCACCACCGTCCGGCATGCCCGCCTGCATGTACGTAGGCGATCGCTACCGCCGCGACGCACCCCAAAATGGGAACTGCCTGCATTTTCGCGAGAAACGCGGCCGCCGTAAGCAGGCCAAGCCCCGCTACCTTCCATGCGTGCGCCTGAGGCCGCTGAAAGGTCCTCACGCAAATGTATAGAGCCAGGGACAGCAGCAGAAACGAGACGTGCTCGGAACTGTAGGGCAACAAATCGCCACGTTTTAACACGGCAAACGCGCCCGCCGCCGGCAAAACTGCGACCCGTGCTGTAGCGTCATCCGCGAGTAACGCTAGTGTGCGATAAATGACATAGATACTGGCGAAAATAATCACAAGCGCAATTAGCCGGGTCGAAACGTAATCCGGTGAGATTCCGAACAGGGCTGGAAGCATCACGGGATAGACATTAATCGGTCCGCTGGTGACGAAATCCACTGCACGAAAAAAGACCGGATCTTTAAATAACTTCTCCGCCGCGGCGATGAAAAACGTCTCATCCGGATTTATCTCATTGGCTAGCAGGACGGGAAACCGGCAAACGATCAGGCACAAGGCAATGCTGACGAAAAACACGGGGCGTGAACCAAGTACCTTCCGTAGCCGTATTGATAACAGACTGCCGGGACGGCTATAGAAGTAATTCCAGAACGCTAAGACCGCCGGAATGAGCAAAGCGACGATACAGTAAGTTCCCCAAGCCTGTTGCGCCTGCTCCGGTGTTGAATAACGCTTGATGAACCCGCTGAACCACGCGTACAGGACTGGCCGTAGGGTCTCCGGGGAGTCGAATGGCTGGGGAACAAACGTCAGGATACGATGGGCACAGATAGTCAGGAGAACCGCTCCAGCCGCCCACAGGGCAGCGGCTCTCCCACCCCAGGACTGCGGCAGTCTTTGGCGTAAACGTCGGCGATTCTGCTGCGAAGCGGAGCCGCCGTTCGCCGTTTTGGCAATACCAGTCACTGCCATCGCGCAGATTCTAACATTATTACGCTGATCGGAACAATCGATGCCCGCCGCTGTGCCGACGCCCTTCGCCCTTGAAACCGAGCATCTCCCGGTTTTCAAGCCCAGCGTTCTGCCGTCCGCCATAAACCCACCCGAGTGCCAGTCCTGGCGTACGGTTCGGTTATGATATGGCCTATGGCTGTTTCTATTGTCATCCCAGTCTTCAACGCCGAGGACACTCTCCGTCCCTTGGTGCACGCGCTGGCGGCTGTTCCGGAACTCGATCCTCTCGAGCTCATTCTGGTGAACGATGCAAGCCGGGATCGCAGTTGGGAAGTCATCTGTCAACTGGCCGCCGAGACCGGCTGGATCAAAGGCATCAATCTGTCACGAAATTACGGACAGCATAATGCACTCCTCTGTGGAATTCGCGCGGCGACACGCGAGATTGCTATCACCATGGATGACGATCTGCAAAACCCGCCCGAAGAACTGCCGCGCATGTTGGCCAAGCTCCAGGAAGGCTACGACGTCGTCTACGGCACACCCCAGAGGGAAAACCACGGCGTCCTGCGTAACATCGCGTCGCGCATCACGAAAATTGCGCTGAAAAGTACTATGGGCGCAACCACAGCCCGCAATGTGAGTGCCTTTCGCGTCTTCCGGACTCATCTGCGCTGCGCGTTCGAGAACTACACCGGACCATACGTGTCGATCGACGTGCTTTTGACCTGGGGGACGGAATCTTTCACCGCAATTCCGGTGGTCAACAGACCACGCACGATGGGCGTTTCCAATTATACGGTCGGGAAACTCATGGTCCACGCTATGAACATGATGACCGGCTTCAGCACCGTGCCGCTGCAGGTCGCCAGTGCCCTGGGCTTCGTACTGACACTGTTCGGGGCCTTGGTCCTGCTTTATGTATTGTTGCGATACCTGATACAAGGAACCAGTATGCCTGGATTTCCATTTTTGGCATCCATCATTTCCATCTTCTCGGGCGCGCAATTGTTTGCGTTGGGCATCCTGGGCGAGTATATAGCCCGCATGCATTCCCGAAGCATGGACAAACCCAGTTATGCGATTCGCGCTACGACAGACGGACAATAGCCTGTGCGCATTTGACGGCTCGCGCGCGCCTCTGCTACCATATTCGCGATTCGCCCCGCACGATCCAGCCATCCTATGCCAGACAAGTTTACCCTTGAGCAAATTCGCGAATTCTGGACACAGCAGGCCCGCGAACACGGCCAGGAGCCCACCGCATCATGGTCCGACCGGATGCTGATCGAACTGGAAATCCGCACAATATCCGAGCGTCTGCGCGATGGCGATCGGGTCCTGGATGTTGGTTGCGCCAATGGGTTTTCGACGGTACAGTTCGCCGCGCAGCGCAAGGCGGAAATCCGCGGCCTTGATTATATACCCGAGATGATTGAGCAGGCCCGCCGCCGATTGGCTGCCTTTCCGGGCCGTCTCCAGGGTTCCGTGCAATTTGCGCAAGGCGATGTCACCGCTTTGCCAGAGCCCTCTGCGGCTTTTGACAAGGTGGTGGCAATTCGTGTCATTATCAATCTTGGTGACTGGGACCGCCAGCTTAGGGGTCTCCAGGAATGCGCGCGGGTTTTGAAGACCGGTGGTACGCTACTGCTGTCGGAAGCAACCATACAGGGCTGGCAGCGTCTGAATCAGTTTCGCAGGGAATGGGCGCTGCCGGATATCCCCATGCCGCCATTTAATCGGTATCTGGATGAAAACCAGGTGTACGAGGCTACCTCTGGCGATCTGGAATTGATAGAGATCGCAAACTTCGCTAGTACTTATTACGTAGCGACGCGGGTCCTGAAGCCCTTGCTGAATCAGGCACTCGGCGGTGTTGTTGACGTGGCGAATCCGAACATGGAATGGAATCGCTGGTTCTCCCAATTGCCGGCTTCGGGCGATTATGGAACGCAAAAGCTTTTTGTTTTCCGAAAACGATGAGCGATCCCTCCGTGCAGTACCGAATCCCGTTTAACAAACCTGGCCTCACTGGGAACGAATTGCGCTACGTAGCCGACGCGCTCACCTTGGGACACACGGCCGGCGACGGAAGCTATACGCGCCGCTGCCAGGCGATGCTGCAAGAGACCTTGGGCGCGGCACGCGTCCTGCTGACTACGTCGTGCACGCACGCGCTGGACATGGCCGCGCTTCTCTTAAACATCCAGCCGGGAGACGAGGTAATCGCACCGTCATTCACATTCGTTTCGACTTTCAACGCCTTTGTACTACGAGGCGGCCAGCCTGTGTTCATCGACATCCGGCGCGACACCCTGAATCTCGACGAAGCGCAACTGGAATCTCTTATTACGCCGCGTACGCGCGCCATTGTGCCCGTGCACTACGCAGGCGTCGCCTCTGAAATGGACCGAATCCTGGAGATAGCGGAGCGGCACGGAATAGCGGTGGTGGAAGATAATGCGCACGGGCTCTTTGCACGCTACAAACAGAGGTACCTCGGCACGTTTGGCTGCCTGGCCGCCCAGAGCTTCCATGAAACCAAAAATGTCATCTGCGGCGAGGGCGGTGCGTTGGTTATCAACGATCCTAAGCTCGTCGACCGCGCCGAGATTGTCCGCGAAAAGGGTACCAACAGGAGCCGCTTCTTCCGTGGACAGGTCGACAAGTACAGTTGGGTCGATATCGGTTCCAGCTATCTACCTTCTGATATTCTGGCGGCGTTCCTGTACGCGCAGCTCGAAAAATACGAGCAGATCACAGCCACGAGACAGCGCATCTGGACATATTACTACACGCACTTGGACGAGTGGGCTTGCGCGAATGACGTACACTTGCCGCATGTACCTGCACATTGTACACAGTCATACCACATGTTCTATTTAATTATGCCTTCGCTGGAGGCGCGGCAGGCGCTCATCGGGAGATTGACCGAGCACGGCATCCTCAGCGTCTTCCATTATCTTCCGTTGCATCTCTCTGCAATGGGTGTCCAGGTTGGCGGTCGCCAAGGCCAGTGCCCGGTCACCGAGCGAGTCAGCGATTGCCTGCTGCGTCTGCCTTTTTATAACGACCTTTCGGTATCGGAGCAGGCGGAGGTAGTGGATGTCATCCGGCAGTTTAGGGTTGGCGGGATGTGAACAGTTGCCCCGGCCCGGATGACTGTGTATATGCGCCGTGCGGAACAAATGAAACCCTTATTGCTTTTGTGTGGGCTGGACGGCGGCGACAGTCGCACCCATTCATCTCGGGACTACGGCCGTCCACCCAGGGTAGCCGGCAGACGCCAGCCAGTTCCAGCCGGCGTATGTCGCTCCTCCCGTCCCGCCGTAATAATTCACGGTCACCTGGGCGGTCGCATCCTCCTGCCAGACCAAGTCCGGCACCCCGTCTCCGTTGAAGTCGTTGGCCCCCACTACCGTCCACCTCGCCACCCCGGCTTCATTCAGCCAAGCCCACCCCAGATAGGTAGCCCCACCAGCCCCGCCGTAATAGTTCACCGAAACTTGCCGCGTCGGCCCGTATTGCCACACCAGATCCGGCGTCCCATTTCCGTCAAAATCGGCCGCCGCTACGACCCGCCAGCCCGCCGGCTCGCCGCCGCTGTTCAGCCAATTCCACCCTTGGTATACCGCCCCGCCCGTACCCCCGTAATAGTTGACCGTGACCTCATTCGTGGCGTTGTTTTGCCAGATCAGGTCGGGTACCCCGTCGTTGTTCATATCGGCCACGGCCACCACCGTCCACCCCGGCACGCCGGCTTCATTCAGCCAGTTCCAACCGATGTTCGTGGCCCCGCCCGGTCCGCCATAGTATTGCACCGTAACTTGGCCGGTCGGCATGTATTCCCAGACCAGATCCGGCACGCCGTTTCCGTCAAAGTCCGCCGCTCCCACCAGCACCCAGCCGCTGGGCTCACCGGGCTCGTTCAGCCAATTCCAGCCAATATCGGTTATGCCCGGCGTCCCGTCGTAGTAATGCACGGTTACCTGGTGCGTGCTATCGTTCTGCCATAGCAGGTCCTGGTAGCCGTCTCCATTGAAATTGCCGAGGCCCAATTCGCACTTGTAAGTGTAGTCCGCCGCCGGCTGCAAGCTGCCGTTCACTTCGGCGGCTAACTGTACATAGATGATTCCGCCCACCGCGTCAGCGCAGGGGATGGATCCCACGATTTGCGATGTCCCAGAGGTGGTACCGGAGAAGACATTCGTACCGCCCTGAGTGGTGCCCAACGTCAATTGATACTCCGTGGCTCCGATAACGGCATTCCACGAGAAGTTCGCCAAACTGTCCGAAAGCGTGATCCCCGGCAGCGGGCTAACGATCAGGGCAGCGCCGGAGAAGGAGAATTTCGCCAAAAAGGCCACTATACCGCCCATGCCGATGGGTTGGAATGCTCCCGGTGTGATGGGGATCCCCGAAGACGATTCCCCGCTGCTGGTCCACCCCGTTATGTAAGCGTTTCCCGCGGAGTCCGCCGCGATGCTGGCCGCCAGGTCGTTGCCACTTCCGCCGAAATACGTCGCAAACTCCAGGCTGTTCAATTGGTTGCTGAATGCAGCTACAAACGCATCGCCGCCGCCGCCGTATGCCGATTGCACCGCAGCATACACCGGGAAATTGATCGAATTCGTCGACCCGGCGATGAAGATGTCGCCGGAGCCGTCCAGGGCGATCCCATAACCGATATCCGGCCCGGAGCCGCCCAGGTAGGTTGCGTGCAGGACGCTACTCCCATAGGCGTTGAGCGTGGCTATGAAAGCATTGTAGGAGCCATTGTTGACACCCTGATATGCATTGGCGGTAACCGGGAAATCCGGTGCATTAGTAAAGCCCGTGACGTAGGCGTTCCCGGCGGCATCCGCCGCGATGGCGGTCCCGTTGGTCAGTCCCGTGCCGCCCAGATAAGTGGAGTACTGAGCCTGGCCGGAAGCGCTTATTTTCACCACAAAAGCGTCGCTTTCGCTACTGCTCGCCTGCAGCGGGTTCAACGTCGGAAAATTCGCCGATTGCGTCTGGCCGGTCACGTAAATGTTCCCGGACGGGTCCAGCGCGACCCCGGCGGCGGTATCGTTCGCAATGCCTCCAAGATAGGTTGCATAGATCAAAGCGGAGCCTGCGGCGTTCAGCTTGGCCATGAAGCCGTCATAAGAACCGCCGCCATAATATTGCTGGAACGCGCCCGTCGTGGTGGGGAAGTCGACGGAAGCCGTATATCCGGCAATATGCGCTTCGCCGGCCGCATCCACGGCGATTCCGGCGCCGTAGTCGTCGCCGCTTCCTCCCAGAAAAGTCGCGTAAATCAGCCCGTTGCCGCCCGGGTTCAATTTAAGAACGAAGGCTTTGCTCTCACCCACGAAACTGGTTCGCAACGCGCCACTGGTGATCGGAAAATCTCCCGAATATGTGAAGCCGGTAACGTAGGCGTCGCCTGCCGCATCCACCGCCACGCCAAGCCCCACATCCCGGTTACTGCCCCCAATGTAGGTGGCGTACACCAGACCTGTTCCTGTCGCGTTCCATTTGGTGACAAATATGTCCGTGTCCCCGGCCAGTGATGCCTGTTCCGGATCAAGCGTCGGAAAGTTCTCCGACCCGGTTTCTCCAACCACATAAGCGGAGCCGGAGCTGTCTACGGCAACGGCGTGGCCGTAGTCGTCGCCGCTGCCGCCCAGGTAGCTCGAAAAAGCCAGCGTCGGATCGATGATCAGCGGACGGCTCGAGTCATGTGCGCCTATGTCGAACCCGACCTCATGCCCGCCGCTGTAGACATACTGCCCGAAGATTTCGCGCCGTATGCCTTGCACGCTCTGGTAGACCACCGGCCGGCCGTGCGTTACCCATCCGGAGCCGGTCTGTAATCTCAGATTGCCTTGCCCGTCGATTTCGATTTTCCTGGCGCAGCCAAAGGTTAGGCGGATCGATCGCCAGGATGCGTCAGGCGCCACTACGAGATCGTATTCCAGCCGGTTTTGGCTTCCATAGTAGATCAGGTCGATGCCAGGATAGAGATTAGAGTACTTGATTGCCTTGTACAACGGCACGCCGGTGCGCCAATGCTCAGGATGCGAGCCTGTAAAGTAATTGGCAATTCCAGCTTGCGGCCCGGCTGCCCGGGGCTGCACGTTTGGGCGTGCGCCCATGAACCGGAGCGTGGCCTCTGGCTGATGAAAACCGCCCGGGACCGGACGCCCGATCACCTCGCCGGAGGCGGCAAACGCTACTGTATGCCCGGAAACATGCGCGACGAACAACTGCCCGGCGGCTTCCGTCCCGCGCCATTCAAATGTCAGCGGCATTTTCCCGTAGGCCGCCGCGTTGATTCCCTCGCCATTCCCCGCAAACAGAGCGTGGGCAAGGAAAACTGCTAGTGGGCAGACCCGCAAACTCGAGTTCATGCCCTCTAGATCGGTGCTTTTGCCCGCCCACTTTAGGGCTACACCACTTGGCGATCTAAGGTCCGGCGCGGCGAGGGAGCCTCGCCGAAACTTGGAGTAACGCTCCAGCCCGGGCGCCTTCCCTGAAATGATCTGCCAATCTCGGCTGGACGGCGGCTACGCCGCCCATTTATCTGGGCACCACGGCCGTCCACCCGGGGAAGCCGGAAGACGCCAGCCAGTTCCAGCCCGTGTAGGTCGCGCCGCCAGTTCCGCCGTAATAATTCACGGTCACCTGTGCGGTCGAATTGTTCTGCCAGACCAAGTCCGGCACGCCGTCTCCATTGAAATCGCTGGCCCCCACTACCGTCCACCCCGGAACCCCGGCCTCATTGAGCCAGTTCCAGCCCAGATAGGTCGTGCCCCCGGCGCCGCCGTAATAGTTCACCGAAACCTGCCGCGTCGGAGCATATTGCCACACCAGATCCGGCGTCCCGTTTCCGTCAAAATCGGCTGCCCCTACTACCCGCCAGCCCGCCGGCTCGCCACCGCTGTTGAGCCAACTCCAGCTTTCGTCCACCGCGCCGCCCACCCCTCCGAAATAGTGGACCGTTACCTGATTCGTCGTATTGTTTTGCCAAATCAGATCGGGCACCCCGTCGTTGTTCATATCGGCCACGGCCACTACCGTCCACCCCGGAAACCCGGGGCTATCCAGCCAGTGCCAACCCAGGTACGTGGCCCCGCCCGGTCCGCCATAATAGTTCACCGAGACTTGGCCGGTCGGCATATATTCCCAGACCAGATCCGGCACGCCGTTGCCATCGAAGTCCGCCGCTCCCACCAGCACCCAGCCGCTTGGCTCGCCGGACTCATTCAGCCAACTCCAGCCAATATCAGTCGCGCCTTGCGTCCCGTCGAAGTAATGCACGGTTACCTGCCGGGTGCTGTTGTTCATCCAAACCAAGTCCTGGTAGCCGTCTCCATTGAAATCCCCCAGGCCGGATTTGCACTTATAGGTGTAGTCGGCCGCCGGCTGGAAGCTGCCGCCCACTTCGGCGGCTAACTGCACGTAGATGATGGCGCCGGCGTCGGTGCAGGGGATGTAACGCACCGTTTCGGATGTCCCCGCCGTGGTACCGGAGAAAACATTGTTGCCACCCGGGTTGGTGCCGACTGTCAATTGATACTCGGTAGCGTCGCTGACCGCGCTCCACGAGAAGTCCACCAAACTCCCTGAAAACGTGATTCCCGGCGCGGGGCTGATCGGTGGTTGGCACTGCGAAAGCGTGAACAGATTGGCCGGGGATGTCGATGTTTCGACTATGGACGAGAACGATGGAATACTCTCGCTGCTGGAGGAAACGGCAACCTGCGGACTGAATCCGCTCAACGCAGTGGCGGAACCGGTGACGGCAGTAGTGTTGCCCCCTTGGCCCGTAAAAGATGTGTAGACGTTGAACGCAAGCGAATCAATCGCCGAAGGATTCGTGTTAGTTATTCCCCAGACGACCGTCACACTGATGGGTCCAGTCCCGTTTGAATTGTCGGCAACCTGAACTATCGCGGGCAGTCCCGGAGTGGGGTTCGGCACGGGCAAGAGCAAGTTCGCATCCGAAGGCACCGACACACACCCGGGAGGTGCGTCCTGCGGGCAAAGATACTGAGCCGTAGACGGCGCATAGCCGTCCACGGAGACCGCGGCGCCTACCGGTATATTGCTAATTACCGTCTGCAACTCTGTCGCGGTGTTGGCCGTTCCGGACGTACCGTCTGTAACCGCTATCTGCAAGCCACTCTCAGAGAAATAGATCACCCCAGGGAGGTTCTGCACACCGTCCGTTTGGACCTTAAACGCCGTCGCGAAGTTCTCTATGAACGTCACGGTTGACGTGGTGGTCTGAGCGGCGGTGTCGCACTGGTAGAAAATCGGGTTTGCCGATGAGGTCGTGGCGGTCTCGCCAAAGGCGGCAAACCCCACATAAAGCTGCTGGGGGTTACCGATCAGAATGGATCCGGAGCCGGAGGAGGTGGAAGAGACGAACGCGTACACGGGGGCTAAGCCATCACTGCCTACAGCAACACTGGTTGCGTCGATGCGAATGTTGGTAATGCGATACGTGCGCGAGCCTACAGCCGGAGGGTCGACCGGCACGCCCAGGAACGTGACCGAGTTCGGTCCAGCCACAGTGCCGCCAAGTCCCTGAAAAACGTTGAACTTGCCTGCTTCGTTAAATGTCTGGCCGCCGTCGCCGGGAACCACGCATGCCGCCGGATTGGTGGGCGAGAGGCAGGGGTCCTGATTTGCCGGGCTGGGATCGTCAACCAGCAACAACGCATCAGTCAGGAGTTGAGGCGAAACCCCACCCAGGATGCGGCTGGTCACGGGTGCGCTGAGGGACACGGAGACGGTTGTTTGCGGTATGTTCTCGCCAACTGGCGTCGGCACAGAGCCTGGGGCGCCCACGCAGGTCAGCACAATGTCACCGGTCAGCTCGGTAAACCCTTCGTGACGAAGCGTGGGTATGACCCAAGCGGTTGCCGTACAAAGCAGTTGCGCGCCCGGTTGCGCGCTCGCCGGACCGACCAATCCCGATACCAGGACGAGCGTGGCGAAGGCCAGAATCCATCGTCGAAAATCCGCCATTTCCTTCTCCTTGTGAACCGCGAAACTGGACCGGTCGAAGTCTCGATTATACAGGTCCCTGGTCCACCAATGAGAATTTTTTGTGTCCTTTCTTTTTTCCAAGCTACCGCAATCCGCTGGAGCCGCCGGCATGAGTCCGGCGGCGCCGCGCCCGTTTATCTGGGGACTACGGCCGTCCACCCGGGGAAACCGGAAGACGCCAGCCAGTTCCAGCCGATGTAGGTCGCGCCGCCAGTCCCGCCGTAATAATTCACGGCCACCTGTGCGGTCACGTGTCATTGCCCTCCAAGGGAATCCTAATCGAGCACCCGAGGTCAACCGCGCCGAGTGAGCACTGTGGCAAGGAGAGACATTGACCGGCCGGAGAAGAACCGCGGCAAACTCGTCGCGGAGGCCGCGGCCTTGGCGACTTCTCCAAGCCACTCCGGGATTCCGATTATGAGACCGCCTCCGAACCACACAGCGCCGGCTGAATGCCGCGGTGGACAGGCTGGGAGGCCTGCCCGCTTCAGCCGGCGCTTTTAATCAGCCGCTCGGCGTGCTTCAGCGCCTCCTGCGTCAGCTCTTGGCCCGATAGCATCCGCCCGACTTCGCGCGTGCGGCCTTGGCGGTCGAGTTCTTCGATCCCGGCCACGGTGCGGCCTTGGCTCTCGCACTTCTCGACACAGTAATGATGATCCGCGAAGGCCGCGATTTGCGCGAGGTGCGTCACGCACAAAACCTGGTTCGCGGCGGCCAGTTTCTTCAGACGCCGTCCCACACCTTCCGCGGCGCTGCCGCCGATGCCCGCGTCCACCTCGTCGAAGACCAGCGTGCGCGGGGGCGCAACATCGTCGGACACGCAAGTCTTTAGCGCCAGCGCGATGCGCGAGATTTCGCCGCCGGATGCCACCTTCTCCAGCGGCTTGGGCTCTTCGC